>Ga0182012_10002760_pt1 | contig 18927 bp, 17 predicted proteins | sample 612S2SmetaG_FD_120486 | JGI IMG/M metagenome (GOLD analysis project Ga0182012, IMG submission 120486) | Permafrost microbial communities from Stordalen Mire, Sweden - 612S2S metaG | ecosystem: Environmental > Terrestrial > Soil > Wetlands > Permafrost | place: Sweden: Stordalen | collected...
CTTCCCGCTTCTACGGAAACCAATCTTTCCGCGAGTTCGTCGTCTCCCCACTTGCAGCGTGTGCTGGGCGTTTGGAGCGCGGCTGCCATCGTCGTTGGCACGGTGATCGGAAGTGGCGTGTTCTTGGTGCCCACCAAGATGATCACACTGCTGGGCTCGGTGCAGACACTCTTCGTCGTTTGGGTTGTCGCTGGGTTGCTGAGTCTATTCGGCGCGCTAACTTACGCCGAGCTAGCTGCGGCTATGCCCGAAGCGGGGGGCGAATACGTTTATCTAACTGCTGCGTACGGTCCATTCTGGGGCTACCTTTACGGCTGGACCCAGTTCGCCGTGGCGAAAAGCGGTTCCATCGCTACTCTCGCAGCGGGCTTTTACACTTACCTGACCGTCTTCATGCCTATCTTGGCTCAGCCAGTGTTGGTTACGCCTTTTATGATCGGTCCCGACCACACGCGTTTTGAGATTCATTATGGCCAATTGGTTGCCATTGGCGTGATTCTAATCCTGGCCGGAGTAAATTATGTCGGCGTGCGTGTCGGCGGCAATATGCAGGTTTTCGTGACGGCGGTGAAGATGCTCCTGATTTTTGCCATAATCGCGGTCGGTTTGTTCTCGGGTAAAGGCGATTATTCGCATTTGAGCCAACACATTCCCAGCGTGGGCGGGGTGGCGGGTTTCTTCGCGGCGATGGTGAGCGCGCTGTGGGCTTACGACGGCTGGAACAATGTCAGTATGGTGTCGTCGGAGATTAAGAATCCGGGACGTAATCTACCGCGTTCTTTGATTTTAGGAACCATGGCCGTAATTGCCACCTACCTGCTTATAAACGTTGCCTATTTCTACGTACTGACCCCTGGCGAAGTGGCTGGCTCACAACGCTTAGCCGCTAACATGATGGCGCACTTGTACGGTGGCCCCGCGGCGGCAGCGGTCTCCATTGCCGTCCTCATCTCAATCTTCGCGGCGCTGAATGGCTCGATTCTAACTGGCTCGCGCGTTCCATACGCCATGGCTCGTGATGGACTCTTTTTCAAAGCGGCGGCGGTAGTGCATCCAAAGTTCCTAACGCCGGGTAATTCGGTCATTATGCTTTGCCTTTGGTCGTCTGTCGTGGTCCTAAGCGGTTGGTTCGACGATCTCTACAACTTTGTAATATTCGGAAGCTGGATTTTATACCTAATGACAGCGATTTCCGTCTTTGTTTTACGCAGAAAAATGCCCAACTTACCGCGTCCGTACCGGACACTTGGTTACCCGGTTGTGCCAGTACTTTTCGTCGCCGTGGCCGCTTTCTTGCTCGTTAGCACCCTAAATACTCGCCCTCGCGAGTCTCTCATGGGTCTGTTTCTAATGGCTTTAGGCGTTCCATTCTATTATTACTGGAAGAGCCGCCGACCAGCCAATAATTTAGAAAAAGGCCACTAAAGAGTCTTTAGTTCTAGAACTAATTCGGCCTGTTCAAACCGCACTTACCTTGAAAATCATCCCTAACAGCCTGTAAACTTCCTGTAAATCAGTTGTTTTGGGGAATGGCATTTCTTCCTCTTAACCGACGCTATTTCGGTATTCAATCTGGAATTTGGGAGGGTCTTGATTTGGACGTTGACAAAATGCTTGCGGAGCTGCGGCTGGAACGCGAGCAGATAGAGGAAGCGATCTTGACGTTGGAGCGGCTGGCGCGGGGCAGGGGGCGGCGCCGTGGCCGACCACCCGGTTGGCTCAAAGACGCGGCATCTTCCACTTCGTTTATGACGGAGGAAGGCTTAGGAGGCTTGGAGGATTTGAATGGAAATGGCCACATTTCCGAACCGAAACGGCGTGGTCGGCCTCCAAAAGTTAAGCCGAAGGTTGAAATGGCGGCGGAAGCTTAAACGCTGCTAGTTTTTTGGTCCCACCGTTTCGGTGCGCCCGGCTAGAGGCTTCACGGTCGGTCCACCGCAAACTCCCACACCGGTATTCAGTAAAGCATTTAACAGGTTAAAAAGAACCGCGTAGACGACCTGTTCCGATACGGGTTGTTTGCCGGGCATGCGAAACGTGCCCGGCAATTCTTTTGCTATCTGCACACGAACTGCGTGGGGCAGCGTGCGGCCAGATCTATCTTTCTGGTTCGCCAGCCAAAGTGGGGTCTGCAGTACGCTGCCAGACTTTCCGTCAACATAGAATTGGCAACGCGAGAACCAACCCAGATTGCCGGGGTCGGCTGCATCAAACAGCAAGAGCGGCGCTTGCCGGTCGTTCGCTGAAAGATCGAGCGACATCACCCGGCCGCGATCGTCGATCTTGAAGTCAAAGCCTGCCTGGCGTGCGATTGCTCCAATAGATTCTGGGTCTAGCTCCAGCAATAGATACTTATTTTTTCCAGCTTCGAGAACTTGCATTCCGCACCTACATTCTAGCTGGCAGTCTCGAAAGCCGAGAATGATTGAAACTCGCGGCGCGCTATATCCACATAAGCGTGATGATCCCGCTCGCCAAATTGGACCAATTTTACTTGCCTTACCGAACCTTCGTGCAAGTGCAACCAACGTGTTGTGATTTCGAGAGCAATTTTAGCCGCTGCCTGAAATGGGAAAGCGTAGGCGCCCGTACTAACGGAAGGAAAGCTGATACTTTTGAGTCCGCGCTCGTCCGCCATTTCAAGGCAAGTGCGATAGCAAGAAGCCAACAGGTCGGCTTCACCCGACTTGCCGTCCCGGTATATCGGGCCGACAGCATGAAAGACAAACTTCGCCGGCAACAGTCCCGCCCCGGTTGCAACCGCACTTCCCGTTCGACAATGGCCGGTTTGCGCGCGGATCACGTCCAACTCGCGCATGATTTCAGGTCCACCTGCCCGGTGGATTGCGCCGTCGACGCCACCACCGCCAACCAAATCGGCATTGGCGGCGTTGACGATAGCGTCGACGGCGATCTTTGTTATGTCGCCATCCACGATCTCAATCTCGCGTGAGCCAACAGGCAAAACCCACATTCCTAAATGGATGCGGCGATCGCATCAAGCAAGAATTCAGCTTGCTCTTCTGTCGCCAATGGACCCATTGTTCCAATACGCAGAATCTTGCCTGCCAGTTTTCCTAAGCCCCCGGCCACTTCGATGCCGTATTTGCCCATCAGCCGGTCACGAAGTTTGGCTTCATCGACATGCACCGGTGGCATAACAACCGTCAGATGAAAGATCCGGTTGTCGGCTTCTTTCACCAGCGGTTCGAAACCAAGCTTTATGAGTTCCGCAGCCAGCCTTTGTCCCACTACCCGGTGCCGATCCCACCGCTGTCGCAGACCTTCCTCTTCGATCACCGCCAAACCTTGGTGGATCGCGTAATACAGCGGTGGCGAAGGCGTGTGATGGTAGACGTGCGGCTCTTCAAAATATTTAGCAAGTAAGCGCAAATCCAAATACCAACTCACCGGATCGTCTTGGCGTTTTTCCAACCATTCCCAAGCGCGCGGTGAAATCGAGATTGGCGAGAGTCCTGCCGGTGAGCTCAGGCCTTTTTGCGAACAGCTATAGGCGATGTCGATGCCGACTGAATCGAGTTCCACCGGCATAGCGCCCAATGATGTAACACAATCTGCGATAACCAGCGCTCCAACCCTGTGGGCCGCTGGTGTGATGGCCCGGCCCGATTGGTACGCGCCGGTAGAAGTCTCGGCCTGGACGAAAGCGACTACGTCGGGTTTCTCACGCTCGATAAATTCGGAAGCTTCGTCTTCGCTGAAAACTTCGCCCCATTCCTTGGCGCAACGCACAACCTGCGCACCTTGCCGCTGGCCCATGGTGGCGATTCGATCGGCAAAGAATCCAGCCGAAAGAACAGCTAGCTTGCAACCTTTTCTGGCAAAATTGCTGACCGCCGCTTCCATGCCGGCGCTACCGCTGCCCGGAACCAGGAACGTGTGCTTATTGCGGGTTCCTAGAACTTCCCGTAAGCCGGTTTGTATCTCCGCCATAACGGAGAGAAAGTAGGGATCGCGAATGCCAGTGAGCGGTTGGCTCATGGCCTCATAGGCGCGCGGATCGATCATCGAGGGTCCGGGCCCAAAAATGAGCCGCTTAGGCGGCGCAATACGTTTCATAGCAGTCGTCGTCAACATTACCTTCAAGTTAGCAGGATTCCGGTGACTTTCTCACGGCGTGAGGAACGGCTTCAGCTTTACAAAAAGTCTTTTTCAACACCTGAAACAATTTGCACCTGAGCGTCACTATGCACATAGGAAGAGAATTTCTTGTTGGGGTGAGCAGATTCGGAGGCTGCTTACCCGGGTAGGATACTGGCCCAGTCAACAAACTTCCGCCCGCCCGAGCCACCTGTCTGTAACTCTTTCGAGACTGGAAACACTAGACATCATCTATGGCTGTCGTCCACGGAACGTCTTCGGGCAGCACAAGGGCGAATCGTACTCGGAGCGGTTCGCCTAATCTGTTGCTTAACGCGGGTTCTCTCCGGTGCCTGCGCCACCTTGCCCGGTGTTAGCATGAGACTGTTTTGCTCATGCCCCTCAAACGATTCCTTATCTGTCTTGCCTCGCTCACCACTTTCCTGACGATCAGCGCATTTATTCCCAAGCCTCGCGTCGTCCCGCCCAGGCTCAGCCAGCGTTCTGTAAAAATCATCCGCGTAGCCGCGCTGCCTTTCAAAGACATGAATAAGAATGGCCGTCTCGATCCATACGAAGACTGGCGCAAACCCGCGGAAGAACGTGCTGCTGATCTCATCCAGCAAATGACTCTCGAAGAAAAGGCCGGACTTATGGTTCACGCTACCGCGCCTTCGGGTAGCCCGGCGGGCATGGGCACTCGCTACGATCTTGCGCAAGCGGACAAAATCATCCGCGGCTCCAAAGTAAACACCTTTATTACTAGGCTCTCAGGCAACGCCAATGATCTGGCTGCTGAAAATAACAAATTGCAGGAGATCGCCGAGTACCAACGGTTCGGTATTCCCCTCACCATCAGCACCGATCCGCGCAATCAATTCACGTTTACCTTGGGTGCCGGATCAGCGCCAGGTGATTTCTCCAAATGGCCTGGCCCGCTAGGCCTGGCCGCTGTTCGCGATGCGCAGCTGACTCGCACCTTCGCGGACGCGGCGCGCCAGGAATACCTAGCAGTGGGCATCCAGGAGGCACTCTCTCCGCAGGCCGATCTTGCCACCGAGCCTCGCTGGAGCAGAATCGATGGCACATTTGGCGAAGACGCGGAACTGGCCAAGCAAATGGTGGAAGCTTATGTCGAGGGCTTCCAGCATGGCAAGTCTGGACTCAAACGCGACAGCGTGCTCACAGTCGTCAAACACTGGGTCGGCTACGGCGCCCAGAGAAATGGCCTTGACAGCCACAACGCCTATGGCCGTTTCGCGATTTTTTCAAGCGGCAATCTCGACTATCACATCATTCCCTTCACCGGCGCCTTCGAGGCGAAGGTAGCTGCTGTGATGCCGACCTATTCCATTTTGCAGGGCGCCTTGATCGATAGCAAGCCAGCCGAGCAAGTGGGAGGTGGTTTCAATCGTCAGTTGCTGAGCTTGCTCCGGGGAGCTTATCAGTTTCAGGGAGTGATCGTCAGCGATTGGGCCATTACCAATGATTGTTCCGGGATTTGCATGAGCGGCTTCCCAACTGGTCAGCGGCCTGATTTCTCAGCCGTCGGCATGCCTTGGGGCGTCGAGAACCTATCCAAGGAAGATCGCTTTGCAAAAGCCATCAATGCGGGCGTCGATCAAATTGGTGGCGCCGAGGAATCGGCCATCATTGTCTCCGCAGTCAAGGCTCACAAGATTTCCGCGGACCGGGTCAACGAAGCTGCGACGCGTATCTTGACTCAAAAGTTCCAGCAGGGTTTGTTTGAAAATCCTTATGTGGATTCTGGCAATGCCGTGAACATTGTCGCCAACGAGAAGTTTCTCGACGAAGCCCTCAGTGCACAGCGGCGGTCTATTGTGCTATTGGAGAACAAAGACAATCTCTTGCCTCTCAAAGGGTCGGGCAAGCGTGTCTTCCTCTATCATGTCGACCCACGGATTGCCTCGCAGTATGGCTTCACTCCAGTAGAGAGCGTTGAACAAGCGGATTTCGCATTGCTACGGGTTTCAGCGCCTTTCGAGACGCTGCATCCCAACTACATGTTTGGATCTATGCAGCATGAGGGATCGCTCGATTTTGCCGACAATAATCCTGACTACCAGGCAATCCTTCTAGCTTCTGCCAAAGTTCCCAGCATCGTAACGGTGTACCTGGACCGGCCGGCGATTCTCACAAAATTTAGTAACAAGGTGGGTGCCTTACTCGCAAATTTTGGAGTGAGTGATCGCGCCCTCTTTGACATGCTGACAGGCAAAGCCAAGTTTGAAGGCCGCCTACCATTCGAACTCCCTTCATCGATGCAGGAAGTGGAGGCCCAATCGCCCGAATTGCCGCACGATACCGCGCATCCCCTATATAAACTAGGCTTCGGACTCTCCAATTAGTGTGCGTTCCTAATTCCGCTACAAGCCAGTCCCTTCATCACCTGCGCTGAGCAAAAAAGGACTGTCCCCATAAAGCTTTCTTCGCAGCCCAAGGCCCGAGCTATCGCGTACTGACTGTGCCTTTTGCGCTGTTCATCGCCCTCGTGCTCGCACAACGCAAACAACCGTCTTCGCGAAACTGGTGACGGTACACTGGCGACCGAAGCCCTCACATGTCGGTTATGTTTCATGGAACGAGCCGACTGTCACCCGTTTCCCCATGACAGCCCTCTGACAACATGAATGAACGAATCCTCACCCTCATTCACCCAAAATCGTGCCACTTTTCCCTGAGCAATAGGCCGTGTTTCCGCCACTTTCTTAAGGGTGTACTAATCCATTGAAGCGGAGACGCGCCATGAATCGTCATGTGTGGGGCCATCGAGGATGCAGAGGAAAGGGCTATCCTCCAGAGAACTCGTTGGGTGCCTTTCAAGCAGCTATCGATTATGGAGTTGGTGGTATCGAGCTCGATGTGCAACTGAGCAAAGATAACGCCTTAATGGTCTTTCACGATACGACGCTCGAGCGTATGGCGGGAGTTCCGTCAGAACTCGCGTCTTTAACCCTAGCCGAACTTAAGAATTTGCGTCTGTTCTCGCCTGATAAGCGGGCCTCTAAACATACGATTCCGACACTCGACCAGGTATTGGATCTGGTCGAGCGAAACCGTTCTTCATCGGCAAACTGGCCATTCGTTGTCAATATTGAACTGAAAGACCCACAGTCGGCAAAGGGAGTAGCGGCTGTAGTGGCCCAGCGTCTAGCCAAGGGTTGGCAACTAACGAATTTCTTGATCAGTTCGTTCCATATGAGCTGCCTCAGGGAATTCAAGACACTCGTTCCAGAGGCGCCCCTGGGCGTACTGTTTGAGTGCGCCCCAGATGAACTAGCGGGGCATCTAGGCGAAGTGGCTGACCTCCGTCCCAGCACCGTGAACATAACGTTTACTTCTCTAACTCCTTCGACACTGAGCCTGATTGAGTCCGTTGGCGCTAAAGCGGTTGTGTGGACGCCTAACGAGACTGATCCGAGCCATCTCTCCCAGTCGGACCGCGAGCAAATTGTGCAACGCCTGCGCGAGGGCCGCTTTGTTGCCATTACTGACTTCCCGAAAGAAATACTGTCATTATTGCGACCCAACAAAGCCCGGGCTACCGTAACCGGAGTCTTAGTTGCATGCCTGGCTCTTAGCGAACAAGATATGCTGTTTCGGCCAACGGAGTCTGGCCTCGAAATACTGAAATCTCCCAGTGACTATCCCGAACTCAAGCGTTTCGGATTTAGCGAGGTCCAACTCACTGCCGGAGATGGAGTTGTTTTCACAGTCTGGGAACGCAATGGATACCGTGACCGCCCTCATTTCCTCCTGTTCCATGGAAACCGCGCTCACTGGGGAGACACCGGCCCTGGGGATCCTCCCAGAGACCGGCGCGCACGTTTGAAATTTATCGAGGAATTGGCCACGGCGGGAGCCGGAGTTACTGCTGTAACCCTGCGTGGTTTCGGCAAAAGTAACGGCAAGCCAAGTGAACAGGGATTCTTACTTGATATTTCTGCCGTAGCCGACCATTTAAACGCGCGCGGCATTAATCACCGCAACCTGGTCGTTGCTGGTGAGTCACTCGGAACTTGGGCCGCTACTCAGGCTGCCGTTCACCTGACCAAGTGCGGCTATCCGCCCGCCCTGCTTTCCTTGCAGAATCCCTTCGTTTGCATGGCGGAGGTGGGTGAGCAGGTTGTATCACAATTCCAAATTGTGCGTTCCTTGAACATCGCTCTCTCGGCCTCCGCGCTCGACCGTCACGTTTTAAAGAACCACTTTTATACCGGGAAGCTCGTGGGAGGTTTGAGCTCATCCACAACAATCCATATCGCTACGTCTGGCAAGGACGACTTGATCGATCCCTCCCACAGTGCGAGGCTCGCCCAGATGGCCGAGAATGTTGGCCTAAAGGTGATTTGTGACACTTATCCGGAGGCGTTGCACCACAACATCCCACCCGTTGAGTTTGCCCGGCGACTGGTAACCGTCGGAGTTTCCTGCTGCCGTTCTACCTCCAACAATTTGCCGCTTTGGAGTGAGGGGGCGAGTGCAATCGGAGTCTCGGATCACGTTCCGTACTTGTAGTGAGTTGTGTATTGTGTAACATTAGAGACACGTATACAATACGACCTACGATTGTGAGACAAAGTATCCAATGTCATTCTTGAAGACGTCACTTGAAAAACGCATAACTGAACTCCGTGCGTCAATTGCGGCTCAAACTACCGAGTTAGCAGCTTATGAACAGGTCTTAGCTCTGGAGTCTGGGAAATCTGTGGAATCTGTAAAGACGGCCCCGGTGCACGCGGCAGTAGTGAATCATTCTCCCGCACTGCCCGCCGTGAAGCCGGTCAAAGTTCCGTTCACTGGCAGGCGCTCGGATTTTGTTATTGCCATGTTGAAAGAGCACGCTAAGTCCGGTATCACTCCTGGAGAGATCTCGGCCGGCTTCGCTGCGCACAAAGTGCAAATCAGCAAGAATCTCGTTTACAACGTGCTCAGTTTGCTGTTTAAGAGTAAGAAAGTACGGAAGTCTAACGGTCGGTATTTTTACCTAGGTGGTTCCGCCGAAGCTCCCAAGGCCGCTGCGCCCAAAGTGGCGGCAAAGAAAAGAAGCATTAGTGCAGAGGGAATGCGCCGCATCATCGCGGCCAATAAGAAGCGCTGGGCGCTCAAGAAGGCTGCCGCTAAAAAAGCTCCCGCCCAAAAAACTCCAGCCGCAAAGGCCGCAGCGACAACCGCCTAGTTACGCTCAGCTGCATTCACTACGAATGCGGCCAGCCTCTTTCTGATTGACTCGGGAGCATCCGCCACAACTTCGCAGTACTCCTCTAAGTACTTTTGCGAAACTACGGCGGCTCGCTCGTGTAGCAGGTGTAGCGCCCTTCCTTCACTCACCGGTAGGCGGAAAGTGCGGCGCTCCACCGGATCGAGTCTCAGTTGACTGTCCACTAGTTCAAGTAGCCTTGGGATGCCTGCTCCCGTCTGGCCGGAGACTAGAGCTGCTTTTGTCTGATTAAGGCGCGCCGTTTCACCTAATAAGCGATGAGTCAAGGCCTCCAGGTCGGAGGTCTGATTGTCGTTAGTGAGTGAATCGCACTTGTTCAGTACCAATATCTGGGGACTTGTCTCGGCGTGAATTTCTCCCAGGACCTTCATCACATGTGCGGTTTGCTCGGCCGCTATGGGGGAGGTCACATCCACCACATGTAACAGCAGCACGGCTCCAGTCACTTCCTCCAGCGTGGCGCGAAATGCGTCCACCAGGGTCGTCGGGAGATTGCGTATGAATCCTACCGTATCGCTCATCAAGACATTCCGGTGTGATGGCAGACGAACCTGCCGCACAATGGGATCAAGTGTTGCAAACATTTTCGCATCTGCCAACACGTCTGCGCCGGTAAGCCGGTTAAACAGAGTGGACTTACCTGCGTTGGTGTAACCTACCAGACTAACGGTGGACAGTGGTACTGCTTGCCGCTGTGCTCTCTGTACCCCGCGCGTGGTCCGCACTCGTGCAATATCCGACTTGAGTTTCGAAATGCGGTTTCCAATGCGCCGCCGGTCAGTCTCTAACTGCGTCTCACCTGGGCCGCGCGAACCGATTCCGCCGCCCAGCCTCGACATCTCAATACCGCGGCCAGTTAAGCGCGGCAATAGATAACTAAGCTGGGCGAGTTCCACCTGCAACTGGCCTTCACTCGTGCGCGCACGCCTTGCGAAAATGTCCAGAATCAGTTGCGTTCTATCAACCACCTTCACTTGCAAGAGTCGCTCAAGATTCCGCAGTTGCGTCGGCGTGAGTTCATGATCGAAGATCACTGTGTCAATCTCTTGCGCATCCACCATCGCCTTCAGGTCGGAGACTTTCCCCGATCCCAACAAGGTTGCGGCGTCTAGCGCTGGCCGAGATTGTTTGAATCTTCCCCTGACTTCAGCGCCAGCGCTTTCTGCCAGTGTTGCCAGTTCGTCAAGCGATTCTTCTACGTCTGCCTGGGGTTCCAGGCCACGAGGATCTGAATTCGATTGAGGTGTCCGTCTCCGCGTAGTGACTTCCACTCCAACGATTAGCGTTCGCTCGACTGCCGGCTGCACTCAGGAATGGCTTTCTTCGGTTTGATCGATGCTGGCTGCGGGTACGCCGGGAACGGACCCACCTACGCTGGCGCCCTGTGCTGAAGCATGCGACGGCTTTGAAATTACAACCGTTGAAATTGCATGCTTGAAAATCAACTGCTCCTGGTTGTTGGTTTCCAAGATAACCGAATATTTGTCGAAACTCTTGATCCGGCCCGAGAGCTTAACTCCACTCATCAGATAAATTGTTAGGAAGGTCTTGTCTTTTCTTGTATTGTTTAAGAACGCTTCCTGTATGTTTTGAGCAGGCTTTTCCACTTGAGTATCCTTGTTTGCTGTCTACCGAACAGCTTCCTGTCGCGGGGCGTCGCGGCCCTACTCAGGCATCTTCGTTTTGCCTCAGCACGCGGGAGGAGAAGTTCGGCGCTAGGCTGTTTTCTATATCTTATCGTCTAGGGTGTCGAGAGCGCCGATCAAGTTACAAGAATTGAATTTATGAAACAGCTTTTGAGTACTGTGCCGCTCATATACATAACGAACGCTGGTTCTTTTTTCACCTTCCCCAGCGCTCCTCAAAGAGCCAAAAACTAACGCGAAGGACGCTTCTTGTCATTGCGCTTGCTCTTGTATCGGCATTACTCCTGGCACATTCCGAGCAGAATGCAGCGGTCGAAAGCGGCGCCCGGCAATACGGCTTTAGAGTCGTTCACACCTATCCTCACAACCCCAACGCTTTTACCCAGGGCTTGGAGTTTCGTGGAGGATATCTGTACGAGGGCACCGGACTCGTTGGCCGCTCGTCACTACGTAGAGAAAAGTTGGAAAGCGCTGAGGTTCTTGAGACCGTAACTGCACCACCGGGACTCTTCGGGGAAGGCATTACCGTCATTAATCAACACATCCTCGAACTGACCTGGCAATCTCATCTCGGATTTGCGTATGATCAAGCGAGTTTTCGCAAACTGCGCACTTTCAAATATCCCGGCGAGGGATGGGGACTCGCCAACGACGGCAAAGCCGTTTACCTGAGCGATGGTACTTCGGAGATTCGCTGTCTCGATCTGTAATTGTGGTCGAACAACGACGCATCACCGGACACGACGGCGCTGAAGAAGTGAAGCCGTTGAATGAACTTGAATATGTAAGAGGTGAGATTTTCGCTAACGTTTGGCATTCCGACCGTAGGCGACCGCTTGTTCGTGACCGGAAAACTTTGGCCTAAACTATTCGAGATTCAGATCACTCAGCTTCAAGCGACTCGGGCTCAATTGCAGCCGTCTCTCCAGCCGCCTTCTTTTCCCAATACTTCCGAACCCAGGCTTCCCAACTCTTACCTGCTGCCGAATCCCGCCCGCTAAAGCTCAACGCCGCTACCTCGGAATACGGAATGCTAACGCGTGGTGAACCGTTAGCAGGTAAAATTCGCACCATCGATTCGGTGAGCGTTTTGCCCTGCCGCCGGTCGAACAAGTAGCCCTCTACCTGTGTGCCATCTTTACGAGTTATCGTGATGTCTCCGCGGTAATCAAACGCTTTTTCCAAAGCTTCGCGCAATTCGTCATCGTTGCCAAGCGTAGGAACCCAGCCCTGCAACTTTTCGTGTTCAAAGCCAGGTACAACTTCTAACTCGTCTGGCGAAAGAACCGGCTCGCTCATGCTTCGTTCCCTTCCGGATTCTTGATTTGCACCAAGGGATTGTACGAATGCACCGGCTTCACGGGTTCATTCAGTAGCGCCAGTGCATCCGGGTCTTTATGCAGCTTCATAAAGCCGACTACCATTTCGAACATGCCGCGCAGCGACCCGAATGCATAATCGACAGCCGAAGCTTCATAACCGCTGTGCACCATGCAATTGGCGCACTTTGGATTGCCAGATTCCGTTCCATAATTGGCCCACTCGGTTTCGGCTAGTAACTCTTCGAATGTATCGGCATAACCGTCCTGTAGCAGGTAACACGGCTTCTGCCAACCGAAAACGTTGTACGTGGGCATGCCCCAGGGTGTGCAGGCAAAGTTGCGCTGACCCATCAAAAATTCGCTATAGAGCGACGAATTATTGAAGCGCCAGCTGGACTTGCGGTTCGAAAGGATCGCCTTAAACAAACGGCGTGACCTAGCTCTCCCGAGGAAATGCGATTGATCCGGCGCTTTGTCATACGAATAACCAGGCGAAAGCATCATGTCTTCCACGCCTAGTTCCATCATCTCGTCAAAAAATCGCCGTACGCTGTTGGGGTCGGCGCCATCAAAGAGCGTCGTATTCGTGGTAACTCTAAACCCGCGCTCGACGGCTGCTCTAATGCCTTTCACTGCGATCTCGTAACCACCTTCGCGGCAAACTGAGAAATCGTGGTGCTCGCGCTCGCCATCCACATGCACCGAAAAGCTCAAATATTTGCTCGGCTTGAACAGGTCCAACTTTTCTTCCAGCAGCAGCGCATTGGTGCAAAGGTAAATGTATTTCTTACGCGCCACCAAGCCTTCCACAATTTCTTTGATTTGCGGATGCATCAGTGGTTCGCCACCCGGAATGGCCACCGTCGGCACTCCGCACTCCTCCACCGCTTTAAAACATTCCTCCGGCGAAAGTTGGCGCTTCAAAACATGCGCCGGATACTGAATTTTGCCGCACCCGGCGCAGGCCAGATTACAACGGAAGAGCGGTTCAAGCATCAGCACCAGCGGATAGCGTTTTCGCCCCGCAAGCTTTTGTTTCAAAACGTACGTCGCCACGGCGAACATCTGGGAAGCTGGAGCACTCATAGAAAGGAAGGAAAGTCTAACTCAGCTTAATGATAACAGCCTTTCCGGCTTGCACCAACGCTCGAATTGTTTAGTGGGCCGAAGCGCTGCGGACAACTGGTCCGCTGCGGACTAGAGCATTTGCGTGGATCAAGCACCTGACGCAGACTATGGAAGGAGACCCATGTCGATGCAGAAAAATGGAACCGTGATCGTTCTGCTTGGTCCGCCCGGTGCGGGGAAAGGCACCCAGGCCGACCGTCTGTCATCGGCGCTCGGCATCCCCACCATCTCAACCGGCGAAATGCTGCGCCAGGAATGCCGTTCGGGTTCTCCGCTTGGAGCCCAAGTGGAAAAGCTTCTCAATTCCGGCCAGTTGGTTAAAGACGAATTAATTCAAGAGGTTGTGGCTCAACGCTTAGCCCAACCAGATTGCTCGGAAGGCTGTATTCTCGATGGTTTCCCCCGCACCGCAGTTCAAGCTCGTTTCTTAGATCAGCTGCTCAACAGCCTCAATTTCGACGGTCCAGCCGTGATCGACCTTACGATTGCGCCTGAAGAACTAATTGCCCGCCTCAGTTCCCGCCGTCAGTGCCCCGTTTGCAGCCGAACGTTCCATTGCGTTGAGGGGATGAGCACTTTCTGCCCTCACGATGGTTCCGATCTGATCATCCGGGCCGATGACCAACCTGCAACCATTCGCCGCCGTCTGCAGATTTACTCTGAAAATACTAGCGAAATTGTGCGCTTCTATCAGCACCGGCGCTACCACCGGGTAAATGCTACTCATTCGGTCGAGGATATAACCCAGAAAGTTCTGAGGGTACTAGGTACTAATCTGGACCGTACTAAGGACTCAAAACCCCCAGTACCAGCGTCACAGCGTCTTTGGGCCCAAATCTCATAGCATACGCCGTACAAAAGGCGTAATCTGAATTTAGAAGCTATACGTTTATATGTTAACGACATTTGCAGTTAACGAAAATGTGCAGCATCTTTTTCGATTTTGAAACTTCCGGAGCCCGAATTCTATGCCCGAACCTATTAGAGTAGAGCCTTCAAAGGCCACATCACCTTCACCCATTCTTCGCTCGGCCATCAGTCGCGCCGACCGGCAATTCAGCATCAAACGAACCAAGTCTGAAGTGGGCTATGTCTACTGGATTCTGGAAGGTTTCGGCAAACACAAGTGCTTCGTCCTCTGCGACACCTGGGAAGAAGCTATGGAACAAGCGAAGTCACGCCTCGAATCTGAGAAAGAAGATTCGCAGGAATTTCTCTTCGCTGACGGCCTCTAAGTCGTTCTCCGCACCTGCAGTAGATTCATTGTCCAGACTTTAAAACGCTTCGTGCTCCTTTGATACTATTCCTTCGGATTCGTGGTTTATGTCCGCGAACCGGTAACTGAAGGATAAGATCCAGGGGGTTCCTTTGAAGCTCGTATTAGGTCTGGCGTTATTGTTCGGCCCATGTGTCATTCCCGCCTTCTGCCAGGCGGATGCCACGTCCGCAACTCTGCAAGGTAACATCTTAGATCCGGCGGGTGCGGGTATTGCCGGCGCTACTCTTACTCTGACTAACTCCTCCCGCGGCACTACCGTCAAGTCTGAATCGGCCACCGGTGGAAGTTACGTGTTTCCGCTTCTGCCGCCCGGTGATTATGACCTTTCTGTCGAAGCCAACGGTTTTCAGCGTACTAAAGTAGGAGGCCTCCACTTGACCGTAGGTCAAGTAGTGCCCTTTGATGTAAACTTGAAGCTCGGTTCCGTCCAAACCGTGGTGGAGGTAGATGCCGTGCCTCAAGTTGTGCAAGTTGAACAAACGCAGCAAGCCAACACGGTCAGCGAACAGGTGATTCAGGGCCTCCCCAACGTGTCTCGTAACTTCGCCGAAGCATTGTTCACTTTGCCCGGCGTATCCAGCTCTAACGCCCCACGCACCCAGAACGCCGCCGCCTTCACCGGTTTTACCAGCAGCGGATTCTCCATCGGCGGCAGCAATGGCCGCAACAATCTGGTGACCCTCGATGGCGGTGAGAACGAACTCGGCTCCGGCGATCTGCGCACTCCCAACATCAGCCAGGAATCCATCCAAGAATTTCAAATGAACCGTAGCTCGTTTGCCGCCGAGTTCGGCTTCACGGCCGGTACCGCCCTCAACGTCGTCACCAAAAGCGGTTCGAATACTTTTCATGGCAGCCTCTACGCCTACTTCCTCGACGAACATACCGAAGCCCGCAATTATTTCGATACCACCGCCACCAAGCCTTATGAACAGCATCTGTTCCCGGGTGTAAGCCTCGGCGGCCCGCTCGTCAGGAATAAGCTCTTCTTCTTCGCCTCATATGAATACCGCCGCCTCAACGTTCCCGAGTTTCGCGATTACGTAGACACTGCCGAAGCCCAAGGCATCAGCGCCAACCCCGCGCAGGCCAGCTACATCAAAGGCTTGCTGTCTTCCGGCAATCCCTATCTCGCCGGCTTCGCCTCCCAGATCACACCATTGCTCTCCCCGCTCAACAATCCCAACGTGGCCACCCTCTTAACCCAAAACTCGGGCGTCTTCGGCGATGTCTCCAACAGCCACGATTTCGTAACCCGCGTCGATTACGTCCCAACGGATCGCGACAATCTCATGGCCCGCTTCTCGATCGAGCGCTACCGCTATAGCGACATCGGCTCATCCAGCATCACCGCTCCCAGCGACGCCGGCAATACCCAGCGGAATGACACTGTCATTCTGGCCACCTGGAACCACATCTTTTCTCCATCGGTAGTCAACACCGCGCGCGTTCAGGCGGTTCCCAGCAACAGCGACAATCTTACGCCGTACACTCCTAACTCAACGGAGCTTTCCCTCGGCAGCCTCGGTGTCTTCGACCGCACCTACACCGCGCCCTTCAATGTTCACCAAAAGCGCTTCCAGTTTGAAGATAGTGTCTCCTGGACGAAGCTCAGACACTCAATCAAGTTTGGTGTCTCTTACCGTCCCGTCAATTACAAAGTCACCAACGATCTGTGGTTCAGTGGCGAATTCGATTTCTACGACGGCGCCGTCGGCCTCATCTCCCTCGCACCCACCGCCTTGCAGCCATTGCTCGCCCAGTACAACCTTTTAAATGGCCTTCCACCCACCGGCAATCCCGCCACCAACCTGAGCGCGGTCCAGTCCCTCGCCTTAGGCATTCCGGTTCTCTACCGCCAAGGTTTCAATAACCCGACTTGGAGTTCTTGGGCCAACTATGTCGGTATGTATGCTCAGGATTCCTGGCGCGCCGCCCGCGGTCTCACCATCGATTACGGCCTGCGTTACGACTATGATGCCGAACCTTCGCCCGTTCCTCACAACGGCTATGTTTCGCCACGCCTCGGTATCGCCTGGAATCCCGGTGCCGATCAAAAGACTGTCATCCGCGCTGGCACGGGCGTTTTCGTTTCGCCGGTGTATTTCCAAGTGCCTTATCTCGTGAATCTTTTGAACGATAGCGGCAAATACATCAATCAGGTTGCCGAACAGTTGAGCCCCACCAATCCACTCGTCCCCACGCTCTGGGGTCTGGGTTTGCAGGAAGGCAAGCTTCCGTTCGGGCAAATCGGCGCCTCCGAACTCGCATTGTTCGGCATCGTCCCCGGCCCCGGCGGCGACGGCCGTGTCATCTTCAACCTCGCGCCCAATTATAAGAACAACTACACAGTCCAAGCCAGCTTCAGCGTCGCACGCCAGCTTGCCCGTGGCCTCTCACTCGAAGCCGGCTACCTCATGTATCACGGCGTCCACATCCAGTTGTCCCAGGAAACCAACTATCGGGAGACCGGAGCGATCGATCCCATCTACGGCCCGCAGTACGCACCCATCAATCCCACTATCGCCCAAGCGAATACCTACTCATCCATCGGCGATTCCATCTACCACGCGTTAACGACGTCACTCACCGAGCGCCTCATGAACAGCCTTCAGTTCCAAGCGAATTACACCTGGAGCAAATCAATTGACGATGTCACCGATTTCAACTCCCAGTTCTCGTCGTTCTTCCCAACTCGCCTGTATCTCGAACGCGGCCTGTCGGCTTTCAACATCAAAAACAACTTCGTCGCCAACGCTGTTTACACGACCCCTGGACGAAGCTGGATTCACGGTTTACTCCTTTCGCCCATCGTGACCGCGCGCAGTGGCATACCGTTCAGCGTCACCGTCCCCGGCGCAAGCAACGGCACCGAAGGCCACTCGCTCTACGCCCGCCCTTGGTACATCGGCCGAGATACCGGCATCGGCCCTGATTTCTACAGCTTCGATATGCGCGTATCTAAATCATTCGCGCTGGGACAGCCTGATTCGACCAAGCGCATCGAAGTGAGTGTCGAAGGCACCAACCTTCTAAATCACACCAACTTCATCAGCGTGAACAATGTCTTCTCGCTCGGCGATCCCCGCCTCACCACGCCGCCCTATCGTTTTGTCGGCAGCAAGAACATACCCGCCAGCGAACCGCTTGGCTTCACAGCCGCGAGTACTCCGCGCCAAATTCAGTTTGGTTTAAAGCTCGCCTTTTAGATCGGCCAAGGGCTGCGAAAACTGGGGACTGCACCCGCGTGACCGCGTGCCGCCGATAGGAGGCAGCGGTTCACAGCGCGAGCGTCTGTCCCATTTTCCTCGCAGACGAATACCTCACCTTCTTTCCACTAACCGCGCGATGATCTTCCCCGCGCGACTGTAAAGGACGCTATATGGCAACCGCTCGGCTTCACTGCCGCCTGAAGGCCGCGCAGCATACCGGCGGTGATGTCGACGTTTACACGTTGAATCGGATGAACTATACGCCCTTCACCTTTGAAGAAGCGCGAGATATTCTCGCCCCGATCGGCCCTCTTTGAAATCTCTTCGGCAGCCACCGGCTTGGCGGATTTAGCTGTTTTCTTCATACATTCGAACCTCCTCCCTCGTCGACCTCCACAGCGTAACGAGATGGAGAATCTCTCCTTCTTCGTCCTGCCGAACTTCAAAGACTACTGAAAAGGCCTTATCGCAGGCCGGTCCGCATGGCGTCGAAGTTATCGCCAAGGAACAAGACGCCCTCTTCCGTTCCGCAAAAAACGCCGATTCTTCGCCTTTCGCCTCATCCACTCCCACCGGCGCATCCACTACATACACTCAATTCCCACCCTTCCTCACCACCGAACAACGCGAAAGGATGAAAAAATCAGCCTAAAATCCACTCCAAACCACCTCGCCCACAACCAACACGTACAGGCCTGCGCCCCTATGTGTCTCCGTTTTCCTGCTATCCTGCAATCGGCGGCGGAGCGTTTCAAGCTTGGTCAGTCAAGCCACGGTTTGATTGGTCTCTTTGGGGTTACCCCAAGGCAACGTGAATGGTTTAGATTTCGTCGCGTGAACGGCGCTGCCCTTCCAGGCAGAAAAGTTCACGCAGAGTGAGACTCGTTGGAAGGTTCCTCCGCCAAATCACATGCTGAAACCATCGGTGCTCAACCTACTGGCAAAGGCATTCCTGGCTGGCGACGCCTCGCCCGACGCCATCGCCGAACGTTGCGTC
>Ga0182012_10002761_pt1 | contig 18922 bp, 16 predicted proteins | sample 612S2SmetaG_FD_120486 | JGI IMG/M metagenome (GOLD analysis project Ga0182012, IMG submission 120486) | Permafrost microbial communities from Stordalen Mire, Sweden - 612S2S metaG | ecosystem: Environmental > Terrestrial > Soil > Wetlands > Permafrost | place: Sweden: Stordalen | collected...
GGCCAAGTTGTAGGCACGAGCCAGTCGGGTAATGCCGTCCAAAATGATGACCACGTCGCGACCTTGTTCCACGAGACGCTTGGCGCGCTCGATGGCCAGTTCGGCAATGTGCGTGTGCTCGTCGGCGGGGCGGTCAAACGTTGAAGCGACCACTTCACCGTGCACGCCTCGTCGCATGTCGGTTACTTCTTCAGGACGCTCGTCAACAAGTAGCACCAATAGGTGCACTTCGGGGTTATTGGCCTCAATGGACTGAGCAATCTGCTTGACGACTGTTGTCTTACCGGCCTTGGGCGGCGAAACAATGAGTCCGCGCTGTCCCTTACCAATGGGGGCAATGAGATCCACAATGCGTGGCGTGAGATCCATCTTTCCTTCGTTGGTCTCGAGCTTTAGTTTCTCGTCCGGAAAGAGCGGGGTCAGGTCTTCGAACTTGGGTCGAAGGCGAGCCACTTCGGGATCAAATCCCTGCACGGTGTCGACGCGCAACAACGCCGGGTACTTCTCATTTGATCCAGCGGGTCGAAAACCGCCGACGATGGTGTCGCCTTTACGAAGTTGGTACCGACGCACTTGACTGATGGAGACGTAGACGTCATTGGGCGACGGGTGGTAACCCTTAGTGCGCAAGAAGCCATACCCGTCGTCACGTAAATCGAGAAGACCTTGCACTTCAACCAGTTCGCCGGTGTAGGGCTGGTCGGCCCCACTTTGGGGTTCGCGGTCAAAGCGCTCGCGCCCACCACTCGTATTGCGGTTGCGTCGGTTGCGGCGGTTGCGATTACCGTCAGCGCCATTGCCGTTACCGCCACCATTGTTGTAGTCACGGGGTTGGCGGTCGTTGCGCGGTGTGCGTTCCGACGGGGCAATCGAAGGGCCAGGTGAAGGTGTCACGCCTTCTTCGGCGGCAACCTCCGACGTTGTTTCGTCACCGGTAATTTCTTTTACGAATTCATCAAAGTCCGTATCAGGGGTGGCCACCGTGCGACGTGAGCGCACAGCGCTACTGCTTCTTGGTGACTGCGAATCCGCGTCGGCGTTATCGCCATTCAAAGAGGAAGCCGAAGAGTCCGAACTCGATTCGGGACCGCCAATAATGGCGCTGATGAGTGAGGCCTTGGAAGCACGAGGCGGTGTCTTCACACCGATTGCTTGGGCGATCTCTTGAAGTTCGTCGCGCTCTTTACTTTCGAGAACGCTGCGATCCTGGGCGGGCGTTGAAGCCATCAAAAATTCCTTTCTCGCCGCCTCCTACGTACTTAACGAGGCGGAGAAGAATTCAAAGGGAGAAGTCGTCCTAGGAAGATTTCCGCACGTCGGCCCCCGGGGCCGGTCGCGGACGACATTCATATTGTAGCGCCTCCCAGCACCACGTGTCACGTTCTAAGAAAGTCGCTCCAGCAGTGCTTCGATGGTGGCATCCACGACACCGGGCGTTGACGTTGTTTGCACAGCGGTGTCGGGGTCTTTTAGACCGTTGCCCGTCAGCACGCAGACCACTTTGGCGCCGGGGGTAACCCCGTAGCGAAAGAGGCCAGCCACCGACGCCGCCGAAGCGGGCTCGACGAACACGGACTCGTTCTTAGCGAGAAAGGAATACGCGTCCAATAGTTCGTCGTCGGTGACGGCGCGCACGGCACCGTGCGATTCATCCACGGCCTCTAAGGCCGGCACCCAACTCGCTGGGTTGCCAATGCGAATGGCTGTGGCGATGGTTTCTGGTTCGTCGACACGGTGACCGAGCACAATGGGTGCCGCACCAGCTGCCTGAAAGCCCCACATTTTGGGTAGGACTGTTGATTTTCCGGCGGTGGCGTACTGCGTAAATCCGCGCCAGTACGCCGTGATGTTGCCGGCATTACCCACGGGAATCGCCAGAATGTCCGGTGCTTCACCGAGCACGTCAACGACTTCGAAGGCGCCGGTCTTTTGTCCCTCAATACGGTCGGGGTTAATTGAATTGACGATGGTGATGGGCAGATGCTGCGTTAGTTCTCGCGCGAGGTTGAGCGCCCGGTCAAAGTTCCCGCGGATTTGAACAACGTCAGCGCCGTACACGATGGCTTGCGCTAACTTCCCGAGCGCAATTTTTCCTTCAGGAATAAGCACCACACAGTGGAGACCCGCTTTGCCGGCGTACGCCGCGGCGGATGCTGAAGTGTTGCCCGTCGAACCACACACCACGGTGGTTGCGCCATGAGCCTTGGCTTTCGTTATCGCCATGGTCATACCGCGGTCTTTAAAGGATCCGGTCGGATTGAGACCTTCTAATTTCAGCCAAACGTCGGCACCCACGCGCTCGGAGAGACGCTCCGCGTGCAAGAGCGGCGTCGCACCTTCTTGCAAGGTAACGACTTCTTGCACGTCTCGAAGATCAAACCAGTCGGCATATTCATTGAGTAATCCACCCCAGGCCTTCATGCGGCTCCTCCATCGATGACGCGCAGGCACGATCCAATGGCGTCGACCGCGTCCAAGTGTTCAAGATCTTTCAACGTGGCATTCACGTCCGAAGCAAAAGCCTGGTGAGTAAAGAAGGTGAGGCGCGCCTCATCGCCAAAGCCCGATTGATCCATTGACAGGATGGAAACGTCGTGGTCGCCAAAGACGCTGGCGACCGACGCCAACACGCCAGGCTTGTCAAGGACGTCAATACTCAGATAGAAGGCGCTTTGTAGTTCGCCCGGTGGAAACGACTGCAACGTCCGGTCGACGCTAAAGGGCGTGTCGTGACGACCACTGACCTTATTTCTCGCGACCGCGACAATGTCACCCAGCACCGCGGCCGCCGTCGGTTCGCCTCCAGCGCCTTGGCCAAGCCACATCAAAGGACCCGTCGTCACGCCTTCAACAAAGACCGCGTTGTAAGCACCGTTTACTGACGCGAGAGGGTGGCTTGCGGGCACGAGTGTTGGTTGCACGCGACGCGAAATCGCGTGGTCGCCCACGCGCTCGGCAATACCCAGCAATTTAATGATGTAGCCCGAGCGCTTGGCAAACGCGACGTCGACGGCACGAATTTTCGCTATGCCTTCGCGCTCAATGGACGCACCGTCAAGGACAGTGCCAAAGGAAAGGAACGACAAAATGGCCACCTTCGCGGCCGCGTCAAAACCTTCGACGTCCGCCGTCGGATCACTTTCGGCGTAACCCAAATCTTGCGCTTCGGCCAAGGCGTCGCCGTAGTCAGTGCCGTCACTCGTCATCTTGGAAAGAATGAAGTTCGTCGTACCGTTCACGATGCCCATGACACGGCTGATTCGCTCGGCCGCGAGTGACGTGCGAAGCGAACGAAGAATGGGTACTCCCCCGCCCACCGCGGCTTCGTAGTAGAGATCGGCATTATTGGCGTACGCCAGCTCAATTAGTTCCGTACCGGCTTCAGCCATGAGCGCCTTGTTGGCCGTGACCACTGACGCACCACGCTTCAGCGCCGTCTCAATATACGAGCGGGCATCACTCACCCCACCAACTAACTCAACGAGTACGTCAACATCTTCACGAGCGGCCAAGGCGTGCGCGTCGGACGTAAGCAGCGAAGCAGGAATGTCGGGACGTTTCTTTTTCTCGTCCTTCACGGCGACGCCCACAAGTTCTAACCGCGAACTCGCGGCATCGAGCAACGCCGACGCTCGTGATTGATCAGCCAAAAGGCGCACGAGAGCCCCACCGACGTTCCCTGCACCAATAATGCCAACGCGTACGACGGGCTCGGTCATTCCTCAAGGCTAATGCGTGCGATTCTCCAGTTTTGACTAGACCTCAAGGCGAGCAAGGTCATCGACGGTCTCGCGGCGAAGAACGAGTCGAGCCTCACCGTTCGCAACAAAAACAACCGCGGGCCGCGTCGAACGGTTGTAGTTCGACGCCATGGAATACCCGTAGGCACCCGTGACGGGGGTCACCACGAAACTCTCGACACCCGTCTTTTCAGGAAGCCACGCTTCGTCAATCAAGACGTCGCCACTTTCGCAGTGTTTTCCGACCAACCGTACGGCTTGCGTGCGCTCGGCGAGTGGGAAGGCGGGATCAAACGCCTCGTAGCCCGAGCCGTACAGAACGGGTCGAGGGTTGTCACTCATGCCGCCGTCGACGGCCATATACGTGCGCTGCGCCACTGGCTTTACCGCACCCACCCGGTACACCGTTATTCCCGCCTGGGCCGTGATGGCGCGCCCAGGTTCGGCGGTGATGCGAACACTTGCAGGAAAACCAACAGCCCACGCCGCTTGGCGCACCCGTTCTCCCCATTCGGTTATGGAAGGCGCAACTTCACCAGTGGTGTACGCCACACCGAGTCCACCACCAACGCACAGTTCGTCAAAGCCGTCTTCAAACACGAATTCAGCCAGAATGGCCAGGGTTTCTAAGTACGCGTCCACTTCGAAAATCTGTGAACCAATGTGCGCGTGGATGCCGTGGACGTGAATACCGTCAATGGCATGTAGTCGGTCGATAGCTGCTCGAGCGGCGCCTGAGTTAAGTGAGAATCCAAACTTGGTATCCTCTTGGCCCGTTCGGACGAATTCGTGCGTGTGTGCTTCGACACCGGGCGTCACTCGGACCATGCAGTGCAGCGTCTTTTCTGACGTCACTATTTTCTCGAGTCGGTCAATCTCGTCGAAATTGTCGACAACGAGACGGTGTACACCTTCTTTGTACGCGCGTCGAAGTTCCGTCTCTGATTTGTTGTTGCCGTGCACGATGACGCGCTGGGCCGGCACGCCCGATCGAAGCACTATGTCCATCTCGCCCTCGGTAGCGACGTCAATGTACAAACCCTCTTCGGCTGCGAGTCGCGCCATCGCGCCGCACAAGAACGATTTCGAAGCAAAGGCGACGCCCTCGCTAAAAATCTGCGCTGCTTCTTGGCAGCGGGCACGAAGGGTCGCTTCGTCATAGACAAACAACGGCGTACCGTATTTTTCGGCGAGGGCGGCGACCGAGACGCCGCCAATCAACGTTTCACTTTCTGACAGCACCGTCGTGTCAGGTAGCAACGACTTCTCGATTGGTCCTTGGCCCATGCATGAACTCTACGAGCCACACGGTTCATCGTCTCTGATGTTGGCTGAGAGTGACCGGTAGGCTGGACGAGTTGCTCCCGTAGCTCAGCGGATAGAGCATTGGCCTCCGAAGCCATGTGCGCAGGTTCGAGTCCTGCCGGGGGCGCCGTGACGACGGGCCTGAATGTTCACAGAATTGTGATCCGTTAACAAAGGTACGCGCCAGGAGAATTTCATGGAAATTTTCATGGCAAATTCTGATCGTCGCTCACGACAAATTCCCAATCAAGACCGCCTCATTGCACTTGGCCAGGCCGTGGCGGAGCGAAACGGTGGCCCGCTTCCACGACGGAAAAGGGCGAAAGCCACCGGGAAGAAGCGTGTGTTCAAAATCATTGGGCTTTCGACGTTGGGTGTCGTCGTGGCTCTAGTTCTGCTCGTGGTTGCCGACTATTACTACATTGGTTCAAAGATTCACCACACGAACGTCTCGTCTTTGCAGTCCGACAGTGGCCCCGAAAACATCCTGTTCGCCCGGTCAAGTCGTCAACACTGCGTTGTCGCACTAAAGAATCGCTCGGCAATCGATGACTCGAATGTGCTCAGACCAACTGGTCTTCGCGCGAGGAACCTGCTGGTACTTCCAGTTCGCTGAGCAACCCGCCTTCAAGTCGCAACGCGCGCGTCGCAAATGAACGGTCACTCTCGTGATGTGAAATAACAATGAGCGCGCGGTCGCGACAGTATTCAACTAGTGAAGCCATCAACGCGTTCGCCGTTGGTTCATCGAGACCTTCAGTGGGCTCGTCAAGTATCACGATGTTCTTCATGCAGAGGAGTTGGCGAGCGACGCCTAGGCGACGTTGTTCGCCACCGGAAAGTCCTTGCGTGGCGCCACCAATCATGTTTGAGAGCCCCTCGGGCAGCATCGAGAGTAACGGTCCCAACCCGGCGGCCTCGAGAGCAGTAGTCAGTTCTTCGTCGCTGGCGTGCGGATTAGCAATACGGAGGTTGCCAGCGAGCGTTGTTAGAAATATGTGCGGATCGTCGTCGACGTAACCGACACTGTCTCGGACGCACGAAGAAAACAGCGAACGGTACGACATTGTTCCTAGGGCCATCTCGCCGTCTTGGTGATCGACGAATTTGGCAAAGATTCGTGCCAACGTAGTTTTTCCTGCGCCACTGGGCCCTTCCAACACCACTACGTCGCCGGGTCGAAATTCGATCGAAACGTCGGCAATGACCGTTTCAGTGCCGAGGGTGTGTTGCAGTTGTTTGGCCCTGAGCACCCGAGATGTCGGAGGCGTAAGCGTAAATGCGGGCTCCACAACCGGTGACAAAATTTCGCCAATCGCTTGAAGTCGTGCGAGGGCCCCCTGGTCGCGTCGAAAACTCACCACTAAGGGTGCGATTCCGGAAAGTAGTTCCAGCGCCGTAACGCTTAAGAGTGCCGGAACTGCGAGCAACGCCTGTGCCACGTGACCTTCTCGGTACGCGTTGGTCGTCACCAATACAGCACCGAGGACACAGGCTCCCGCAACGACGGTGTTGAGTGCACTCACGGCACCCATAACGAAGGTTCGACGACGATTTGAGCGGTCCTGTTGTTCTTCTAACGTTCGAAGGGTCTCCATCATGGTGGGAGTGCCACCCAGCAACAACACCTCGCTGCCCGCCTGTGCGGCATTGTCGAAGATTGCATTGAGTCCGTGTCGAACTTTTTCTAACGCCACTTCACTCGAGTTACCCATCGACGCAGCTAGCAATGGCAAACCCACACCAACAATGAGAACACCCGCCAAAAGAACAAATCCCGACCACGGCACCATCACGCCCGACACGACAATGCTTGCCGCGCCCGCCACCGCGCTGGTCGACAGTGGACCGGCCACGGCGGTCAGAACGTCCTGCACACGTTCAACGTCACCGAGCACGGTTTCGACCACACTCGAACTCCTTGGTCCCAGGCCCGCGGGCACCAAGGTTCGAAGAATGGACGCCGTGCTCGCTCGCACCCTTCCCATAACCGAAAGCGCCGCGCGGTGCGTCTGCGTTCGCTCAACATAGCGGCCCGCGGCTTTAGCGAGAGCGAAGAGTTGCACCAATCCCATGGGCACGGTAAGCGACAACACGGCTGGTTCCTGCGCCGCACGAACAATGAGCCACGCCGACGTGCCGGCGAGTCCCACTGTTGAAAGCGACACCAAAATTCCCGCCGCGAAAGCGCGTCGAATGGCTCGGCGTTCCAAAAACAAAGCGGTCCGGAGTAACGGTCTAGAGCGCATTTTTCTCCAGCGAACGGAGTTCGATTGCGACGTCAGCAATAAACGGGCGGTGCGTCGCGACAATGCGCGTCATGGAGAGTTCGCGAAGTATCTGTTCTATGACCAATGCGTTCGGGCCATCCAAATGCGCCGTTGGTTCATCCAGCAAGAGAAGCAACGGTCGGCGCACGAGACAACGCGCTAATGCGAGTCGGCGGCGTTGCCCAGCGGAGAGGGACCGAGCGCCTTCTCCCGTCTCGCGATCAAGCAAAAAATCAAGACGCACCTTGGCCAGTGCTTCTCGGACGTTGTCGTCAGAAATTGAAGAGTCGCCCAAGTTCACGATGTCACGAACGGTGTTACCGGGCAAATGTGGATCCTGGGGAAGCCAGCCAATCACTCGGTGCCACTCTTCTTCTCGCAAGTTACCCACGTCGACACCATTAACGAGTATCTGCCCGCTAGCGAGTGGCACTAGTCCAGCCATGGCCTTTAACAACGTCGTCTTGCCAATTCCCGAAGGACCCGAAAGTCGTACGAGGCTGCCCGCAGGGGCGAACGACGACACTGGCTCTGGTTGACCTCCACGTCGGTGTTCGATTGCGACAATCACATCACGAAGTTCGATCGAGGGTACCGTTGCCGGAGCCAACATCGTTCGCTTCACCAGAGGCTCGTCCAAGATGTCGAGTACTTGTGACGCGGCGGCAATACCGTCGGCGGACGAGTGAAACTGCGCCGCCGAGCGACGAAGCGGCAAGAACACCTCAGGGGTAACGAGCAACACCGCCAGAGCAACGTTCAATCCAAGCGAACCATTAAGAAGACGAAGACCAAGTACAAGAGCCACTAATGCCGTGGCGAGCGACGACAACAGCTCTAATGCAAAACTCGACATGAACGCCACGCGAAGCGTAGCCATCGTGTTATTGCGTAGTGAAACGCCCACTTCTTCGAGGTTGTCCACCGCGTCTTCGGAACGGTTGAATGACTTCAGGACTGTCATGCCCCGCACCACGTCACCAAAGTAACCAGCCAGCTGCTGTTGCTGCTTCCAGCGCTCTTCCATCTTGGCCTTCGCTTCGAGCCCGAGGAGAACCATGAACAGTGGCAGGAGCAGCACACTGATAATCACAATCGTGAAACTCCACCAATCAGTCGCCGCCAACCATCCCAGCAACAACACCGGCGCAACACTGGCGAGGAACATCGACGGTACGTACTTCGCGACGTAGCTTTCTATGGCGTCAACGCCTCGGGTGGCCAGTTGAACGGTGGCGTCAATGCTCTCGAATGGACCGCGGCGAAGGACGTGCTCTAAGAGACGTCGTCGAAGGTCACGTCGTAAAGGTGCGGCAATCCATGAAGTGACGGGTTCGGCCAAACCGTTGGTCACCGAACGAACCAGCGTGGCAGTAGAAAAGAGCACGAGGTCGGATACTTCATCAAATTTCGCGTGATGAAAGAGTCCGCCAAGAACATTGGCTAACGCAACGGCTTGTCCCACGATTGCGGCGGTCGTAATGACGCCCACCGCCACAGCCACGACGACGGCGCGCTCCACCAGGGGTGAAACACGCCGCAGTCGCTTTAGTAAAGCCGAGGGCCGTTCGGCCTTATTCATTAATTAACGCTGAGCGGGAACGCTGGACGATATTTCTCCCGGACTCGGATGACCAACTCGTCTCTTGAAGATGATGTACGTCCACGTCTGGTAGAGCAGCACGAAGGGCGTAAAGATTAGGGCCACCCAGCTCATCACCTTCAAGGTGTACGGGTGCGACGCGGCCGCCGCAATCGTCATATCAAAGTGAGGACTAACCGACGACACCAGCACATTTGGATAGAGATTGAGGAGCAGCGTCGTAAAGAATGCCACGATAACAATCGCGGTGGCCAAGAATGCCCAACCCTCCAAACGGTCACGAATAAGCCAACCCACCCCGGCCAAGGCAATTACGCCCGCAATCGGAAGAAGCGGTGGCACTAATCCGGTGTGATGCGTGTTGTGCGCCGTCAGATAGGTCCAGGCAAGAAAACCAGTAACAATAGCGAAGGTGGCTGGCGCCAGGGCTTTTCCGACAACTCTCGCGCGTTGACGAACGTCGCCATGCGTCTTTAGACCGAGAAAGGTCGATCCGTGCAACGTAAACAAGGCGAGCGTCGAAAGCCCTCCCAGCAAGGCGTAGGGCTTGACGAGATCAAAGAAAGTACCCGTCCACGAATAATTTGCCGCCATGGGCACGCCGTGCACGAAGTCGGCAAACGCCACTCCCCACAACAATGCCGGAAGAGCCGATCCCCAAAAGATGGCGCGGTCCCACCACTTGGTCCACGTCGCATCTTCGCGCTTGTGTCGAAACTCGAACGCCACGCCACGAAAAATCAACGCAGCCAAGATGAGAAACAACGGCAAATAAAAACCGCTGAACACCGTGGCGTACCACTGGGGAAACGCCGCGAACGTAGCGCCACCCGCCGTCAGTAGCCACACCTCGTTACCGTCCCAAACAGGTCCGATGGTATTAACGATGACGCGACGATCGTTATCGTTCTTTCCTAGAAACGGCAGGAGTATTCCCACGCCAAAGTCAAAGCCTTCGAGGAAGAAGTAACCAAGCCACAACACCCCAATAAGGGCAAACCACAGTTGCTCGAGTCCCGAAGGTGAAGTTGAAATAAGTGCCAACACGTTGATGTCTCCTAGTAGATAAGTTCGGGGATTCGCTCTGATTCTTCGAGCGTCTCAATAGCTGGTGGTTCCTTGGCAATACGAAACATCAGGCCAATTTCAATGACTGCCAAGAATGTGTAGATGGCGGTGAAGCCAATGAGTGACGTCGCGACGTATCCCGGTGAAATAACCGACACCGCTTTTGAAGTACTGAGCAGTCCGTACACGACCCACGGCTGACGCCCCACCTCGGTGAAGATCCAGCCAAAGCTGTTCGCGATAAACGGAGCCGCAATCATCCATGTTGCGAAACGTAAGAAACGCGGAGACTTCTCGAGTCGCTTTTTTCGAACGAGCCACAGACCAACGCCACCAAGTAGAACGAGCAGTATGCCAAGGCCCACCATGATGCGAAACGACCAGTAACAAAGCCAGATCAGCGGTACGTAACTGCCCGCGCCGTACTCAGCGGTCGCTTTCTTTTCCAGTTGATTAATACCCTGCACCTTCCCGTTCCACGTGTTCGTCGCGAGCACGCTCAAGATGTGCGGGAGACGAATTTGGAAGATTGGATTGTCCCCGAGGTCACCAATGGTGAGTAACGAAAAACTCGCCCCACTTTCGGTGTTGTAGAGCGCTTCGGCTGCCGCCATCTTCATTGGTTGCTGCTTTTCTAAGAGCTTCGCTTGGCTGTCGCCAAGGAACGCTGTTCCAACGGAAGAAAGAAGCGTCACCACAATCGCAATGCGAGCCACTTTTCCAAACGCCACCTTGTCGTGATTCTTTCGCAGGTGGTACGCCGCCACTCCCAAAGCAAAGGCACCGCCCGTAAGAAACGCCGCAAAGAGCACGTGACCGTAGGCCGCGAGGAACGTTGAATTTGTTAAGACCGCCCAGAAGTTTGTCATTACCGCTTGGTGCGTGGTGGGGTCAATAACGTAACCAACGGGGTGTTGCATCCAGGAGTTGGCCGCCATGATGAACGCCGCCGACAAAATGGTCCCAAGACTGGCCAACCAAATTGAAGCGAGGTGCACTCGCTTGCTTACTCGTCCACGACCGAAAATCCAGATTCCGAGAAACGTTGATTCCATGAAGAAGGCCAAAAGACCTTCAATGGCGAGCGGTGCACCGAAAATATTCCCCACGAAAACGGAGTACCGCGACCAGTCCATGCCGAACTGAAATTCCTGGACGATGCCTGTAACCACGCCAATAGCGAAGTTCACGAGGAACAACTTTCCAAAGAAGCGTGTCATCCGTTCGTACGCAAGATCGCCCGTGCGATATGACGCCGTTTGCAATATCGCCACCAAAAGACCAAGTCCAATGGTCAATGGCACGAATAAAAAGTGAAAAACCGTGGTGATGCCAAATTGCCATCGCGCAAGCGACAGCGTTGAAATGCCAGCAACAAGTGAGTTCATGGCGACGAATTTATTGAAAACCTATATACCAAGTGAAAAAAAATTAAGGACTAAAGTCCCAACGTCAAACTTTCATCACGAATCGCCAGCGATTAACTTCATCAAAAATATTGCTCGCTAAAGATTTGTAACTATATGTTCGCCGGTATCAATGCCACTGATACAACGCATCATTTCAATTGATGGCACTTTGATGCACATCGCTGATATGGCAGGAACCATCAAACAAAGTTCTTGCTACTTAGGGAATAATGACCATCCGCACGGTGTCCGTCGCGGCAGCACCACTGTCATTTGATCCCGCCATCACGACAATCGCGTCGCCGCTTTTTGCAACGTTCGTTGTTTTCAGTCGAGCAATGGCCACGTCAACGAGATCATCCATCGACGTAGCGTCAGAAATCACGACGTCCGTGACGCCCCACGAACTGTGCAGCTGCCGAGCTGTCTTTTCGAAAGGCGTAATTGCCATGATTGGCATTGGCGGACGGAATCGAGAAATTGCCCGGGCGGTCATACCGGACCGGGTGCACGCCACAATGGCGGCAACGTTTTCGTCCATGGCGGCTCGCCACGCGGCACCCGTTATGGCAGCGGTGACGCGCGTCGCAGGCGGTGCATGACTCGCAATTTCTTGCACGCCGAGCGAAGCTCCCCATTCTCTGTACGGAAATGATTCTTCTGCTCGACGAATGATGCGGTCCATTGTTTCAACAACGCCCACGGGATCATCGCCAATGGCCGTTTCGGCACTCAACATAACGGCGCTTGCCCCGTCGTAAATTGCATTGGCCACGTCCGTCACCTCGGCACGTGTGGGTACTTGCGAATGCGTCATTGACTCCAACATCTGCGTTGCTACGACCACGGGGCGCGCGTAACGAATTCCTTGGCGAACGATTTCCTTTTGCAGATGAGGAATGTCCTCAATAGGCATACGTACGCCGAGATCACCTCGCGCCACCATGATGGCATCGGCCACACCTACGATTTCGTCAAGATTTTCAACGCCCTCGGCAGTTTCAATCTTGGCCATGATCATCACGTCTTCGCGCGACAAGACGCTTCGAACTGACACAACGTCAAAAGCAGATCGTACGAACGACGTTGCCAGAATTTCGAATTCCTCGCTGCGCAGCGCTTCAAGTCGATCGCGGTCGTCATCAGTCGGCAATCGATCATGGAGAATTGACGAAGGAAGTGACAATCCTGGTTTCCCCATGACTGCTCCCCCCGACGACACCACAGCCGTTGCGGGCAAACCAGTTTTGATGATATCGAGTGAAACGCCCCCGTCACCGATGTGGATCTTGTCGCCGATTGAAAGATGCTTCAAAATTCCCTTGCGCTCAACAAAAATCTCGGTTGCCGTCGACGTTTGGTCAAAACCTTCCTGCAACGCCAACTCGTCGCCGACCTTAAGACTCACGGGGACTGACCCGAAAGAACCAGCGCGAATTTTTGGTCCGGGAATGTCGACCATGATCGCGATGGTCGGAGCCAATTTACGAATTCTTCGTAATCGCTCGATACACGAAGCAATGTCACCGTGAGCGAACGACAGTCGAAGGACGTCCACACCCGCGGCCAACAACTCCTTGATGACGGTGTCATCATCCGAAGCGGGTCCAATGGTGGCAACTATTTTCGTGCGACGCACGCTTATCCCTTCAACGTTTCAATAAAGCCTAGGTGAAAGGGTTTGGGGTACTCCGTCAAAAGACTGAGACTGATCTTTCAGGGTTTCCATCGAAAGATTTCTCACCGGCACCACGACGTCTGCTCCGTCGATATCCACGACCCGCAACGTCATGGCGTAACTCGCGGCGAGTTCGGGCGAGCGGATCACGTCGTGTGAAGGACCCTCACAGACCAACTTTCCATCACTCAACAAAACGAGTCGATCGGCAAATTGCCCCGCCAGCGTGAGGTCGTGCAAGGTAGAAAGAACCGTGAGGCCGCAGTCGTCGACCTCACGTCGCAACAACTCTAGAAAATCGATTTGGTGTCGAAGGTCAAGCCCGGAAATTGGTTCGTCGAGCACAATCGTCATCGTCGACTGCGCCAATGCGCGCGCCAGCACCATTCGCTGACGTTCGCCACCGGAAAGTGATGCAACGTCGCGAAGTGCAAAGTGTGACAGGTCGAGTCGGGCAAGGACGTCTTCGACGAGCGAGCGGTCGCGAGCACTCATGGCGCGAAGTATGCCGTGATGCGCCGTTCGACCGAGCCCCACATATTCGCGAACGGTCATGCCGGCAGGCACCGTCGGATGCTGCGGCACGAGGGCAATTCGTTTGGCGCGTTGACGCTCGTTCATGGAGCCCAGGTCTTCATCGTCAATGAAGATGAATCCTTGCGTCGGTGTTCGAATGCCGGCGGCTGATTCAACGAGTGTCGTCTTGCCGGCACCATTGGGACCAATGACGGTGCACCACGATCCAGCCGCGATGTCAAGGGTGACGTCATCAATCAAGACGGCGTCGCCAATGCAAACACTCAAATTACGAATACTTATTGCGGCCATATCACGCGGCTCCGTCGCAGATTGAGTACGAGAACAAACACCGGCGCCCCAACGAGCGCCGTGACCACGCCAATGGGCAGTTCTGATGGCGACACAACGGTACGAGCAACGGCGTCCGCAATCACAAGAAACGCCGCACCAAAAAAGAGTGAGATGGGAAGAATCCGTCGGTACGAGGTTCCCACGAGCAGGCGAACGATATGAGGAATGATGATGCCAACAAAGCCAATGAGGCCAACAACCGAAACAACGGCCGCCGTGCCAAGTGACGACGCTAGGACAACAATCAGACGCACACGACTCACCGGAAGTCCCAGCGAACGAGACTCCACGTCACCAACACTCAAAACGTCCAGCGCTCGACCCGAAGCCACGCACACGATGCAGCACACCACCACGTAGGGCAGCACCACGAGCACCTGATGCCAGCTCGCGCTCGCCAATGATCCAAGAAGCCACAGATACACACGAGTAATAGTCGCGCTGGTGTTCGATTGTTGCAGATATGTTTGAAATGCCGTGAACAGTGATGCAACGGCGACGCCCGCCAAGATGAGTGTTGACGAGTTGCTTCGCATTCCTCGTCCACCTATGACCCACGTCAGCAGTACTGCGAGCAATGCACCGGCAAACGCCAGGGCCGGAGTCCACGTCGGCGTTGAAAAGCCATTACCCAAGTTCACGATCGCAATGGTGGCTCCGAGTCCGGCTCCGGCAGCAACGCCGAGTAAATACGGATCTGCCAAGGGATTACGAAACACTCCTTGATACGTGCCACCGGCAACCGACAACATTGCGCCTGCCAACAAAGCGAGCACCACGCGCGGTGCTCGTAGTTGCCAAACAATCAGCACTTGTAATGAAGTGAGATGGGAATGACCGATACCAACGTGACTCGCAACGTTTCCAAGAATGCTTGTCCACGAAATTGAAAGGGGCCCAACGGCCAAGCCGCCGAGCGCGCACACCACGACAGCCGCAAAAGAACATGCGGCCACGATGCTGACGCGTCGACGACTAGGCGGAAGGGCTTCGAGCATGTATCTATGACTTCCAGAGACGTGCGTCGTTAAGCGCAGACTTCACGCCTCGGGTCAAATCGTTCATCAGTATGCCCAGACGCGGTCCCCAGCGCGACGCTATGTCATCGCTGAGTCCAACAATGTGTCCGTACTTAACGGCGCTCATTGTCGAAAAACCGGAGCGCTTGGCGAAGTTCTTTGCATTGACAGAACAACAAATCGTGTCAGCGAGGAACACCAGCTTCGGATTGGCCCCAACGAGATATTCACGGCTGAGTTGCGGGTAGCCAGCGTCGGCCGCCGAAGACTGGGCGTCGGCCACGTTGACAACGCCTAACGACTTCAGCAATGCCCCCACAAACGTGGAACTGGCTAACGAATACAGCGTGGGATCAAGTTCGTAGTACACGGTCAATTTCTTCGACGAGTGCGCGGGAACCGAACGGATGTCCTTCGTGATGGTGGCCTGCAAAGATGCAGCGATTGCGTCCGCCTTTTTTACGTGTCCCGTTAGCTTTCCCAGAGTGGTGATCTGAGACAAAGCAGTTGCCACCGACGTGGCGGCGTCTTGTTCAACAACGTCGATACCCAAGGCCGTCAAGTGTTCGGCAATGGAATTGGCGTTGTACGAAATGATGACTAAATCGGGCTTCGTCGAGTGGCCATTTTTCGTCGAACAAATGCCGGCGATAGATTCAGCGTTTGGACTGAGCGCATTGATTCTCTTTGTTGGCAGTCCATGTTTTGGATAATTCGCATCTTTGTCAACGGCTTGTACCTGGGAACCGGCACCGATGGCAAATAGTGTTTCCGTCGCCGTTGGCGATAAAGACACGATGCACGTTGGCACTGCGGCCTGGACGGCACCACTCGTACTTACAAGCGTAAGTGGCGAGAGTCCGATTGCGATTGCTACGAAGTAGCGAATGAAACCTTTCACTGGATATCTCCTTTCCGTCGAGAGTGGAATGACCGACGGATGGTGACATCCGAACGACCGCCCTTCACCTCGAGAGCTGTCTTCACATCCCCTCGTGTCAGGCGACCTGGCTTGGGAACCCTGAGGGCTCCCTTACAGTTGCGGGACAGCGTCGGAATTACACCGACTTCGCTAACGCGAGGTACCTTGACCATAGCCCAACCTTCACAAAAAGTGGACTTGGACGTACAATTCGCTCATGTCAATTTCATTCGTGCCCGATGAGGCGATGTTGCCCCAAGTGCTGCCGAACGATCGACTGCTTGCGAACGGCATTGCAATTCCCGAGTTGCGAGCGAAGTATCGCGACATCAATACGTGGCGAAACATACGGGCGGTGTTTATGGTCTGGTTTTGGACCTTAGGGCTCGCTGAACTCGGAACGCACTTTGGTTGGCTGGTCGCCATCGCCGTTTTCATATTGATGGGGCCGATGCACGCGCGATTCGCGATCTTGATGCATGAAGCTGCGCATCGTCTTCTCTTTCGAAAAAAGAAGGTCAACGATTTTGTGGGCAAGTGGTTAGTGGCGTACCCCGCGATGGTGCCGATTTCTCTATATCGTCGAAGTCACTTTGCCCACCACCGTGAAGAATTTGGGCCCGAAGAACCAGACATTGCGTTTTACTCGGGCTATCCGTGCGAGCCAGCGAGTTTGAGACGACGACTGTTTCGTGACGTCGTTGGCATTTCTGGTTACAAGAACTTCAAAACACTCCTCGGCGCGCTCACCAAGAACAACAGCCGCAAGCTCGCTGCATCGATTCTGGGCGTGCAGCTCGTCATGTTCGGACTCTTTTGGGCCGCTACTGGCGCGTGGTGGTCGTACCTGGTGTTTTGGTGGTTGCCCTGGATGACCCAATGGCGGGTACTCAATCGTCTCCGAGCAATCGCCGAGCACGGTGGCATGCAAAAGAGCAGCGACCGAAGAATGACCACGCACAACGTGCAACAACACCTTCTCGCTCGTTTTTGGTTCGTGCCCTATAACACCGGTTGGCATCTTGCCCACCATGTCGACATGGGCGTACCGTGGCACAACCTGCCGGCCTTTCACAAAGAATTACAAGCGGCTGGCTACGTGACAGCCGACGTCACTTTTAAGAATTACTTCGAGCTGTGGCGAAGTGCCACGACTCCGGTCTCGTAACAAGCAATCATCACAGCCAGCGTGCCGCACTAGTTAACCGTCATGCCACCGTCAACGGCGATGACGGCACCGGTAACGGCCGAAGCGCCGGTTGAGCACAACCACGAAATGGCGTTCGCAATTTCCTTTGGATCAAGCAAGCGACCCACGGGTTGCTGCGAGGCAAATTCTTCTCGACTCGACAATCCATACAGTGAAGCCGACGCATCAAGTATTGACGTGGCCGTTGAGCCAGGACTAACAGCGTTTGCCGTAATACCGTGCTCCGCCAAATCCATCGCCACGCCTCGAATGAGACCAACAACCGCGTGCTTGGCGGCTGAATACGCAGCAAGGTGTCGAAGGCCAAGTTGTCCCGCCGCTGAGGCCACCGCCACAACGCGACCGTTTGCCTCGGGTCCGGCGAGAAGCATTTGCGGAATTGCCGCGTCAAGGAGTCGTCGCGTGCCCAGCACGCTCACACTCCACACAGCGTCCCAGGCAGCATCTGACATTTCCCAAAGCGGGTAACCCCCCGCAATCACGCCCGCGGCCGCGACCACTGCGTCGAGTCGACCGAAATGCTGCATCGCAGTTTCAACAGCGAGCGCCATATCGGTGGCGCTTCGAACATCGCCCACGAGCCCGAGCACACTTTCTCCGTGGCGCGAAATAACGGCATCAAGGTCGGAAGGTTTGGCAAGGGCGTAGGGAATTTCTGGAATGTCCCGGCACCTATCGACCGCCACGACTCGGTAGCCATCGTTCACCAGTGCGTCGACCGTGGCGGCACCAATTCCCCTGGCGGCACCCGTCACAATGGCGACACGACTCATTGCATGCTCCTCATTCGTTTAATCAACGTCACCACTTCAGCACACCAGCGCTCGCGAAGTGCCATTCCGCGTTCGACGGTCGCTTTTGACGGCGAACCCAACACGCCAGAAGGACCGAGCGCAATAATCCCCTGCTCTCGAACCAATCGACCCCAGTTCTCGGGAGGCTCTGCGTCCTCAATCAAATCCTGTCGAACCAAGGTGACATCGATACTGAGCATCACCGAGGTTTCACTTTCACCAGCGTGGGGGTCGCCGTCCATTGCGCTGGCCATCCAAGCAAAAACGCGGTCGCCTTCGCTAGTGCATGTTCGAAGCGCATTCGCGAGTGCCTCGTTGTTGCCCCCGTGGCCACTTACGAAGATGACGCCAGCCCACGAATCACGAGCGGAGCGAACCAGTTCCACGAGCACTTCTTGCGTGACTTTCGTGCCCAATGAAAGAAGGCCCGCAAAACCCTGGTGCTCGCCACTCGCACCGTAAGCCAGCGCTGGAGCGACGTCGACGTCTGCAACAAGCTCTACGTCACTGCACACGGTGCGCGCAATGATCGTGTCCGTGTCAAAAGGCAAGTGTGGCCCGTGCTGTTCGAATGAGCCAATCGGCACCAACAGAATCCGAGTTCGATCGGACGACTGCTCGAGATGGTTACGACTGACAAGCGAAGGAATGTTCACGAAAGGGTGATGAAACTAGCGCGCCGCGATGCTCACGGGAGTTCGCCTCGAGTGATCGGGCGAGGGCTTAGGAACAATCTGCAAGCGTTTCGTAGCGAGCGCAACTTCACCGTGGCCAAAGACGCACTCGGGATCAGGGTCGTCGAAGGAAAGTCCCGTGAAAAACTTGGCCGCCATGCAACCGCCGCGACACGCGTCATAGGAACCGCACGAAACGCACGCACCAGGACTGCCCGGCTCACGCAGCGACGTGAACAATGAACTGTTGGACCAGACATTTTGAAAACCCGCGTCGCGCACATTGCCGGCGAGAAACTCGTCGTGAATAACAAACGGACACGCGTACACGTCACCCACAGGATCAATGAGACAAACAAC
>Ga0182012_10002763_pt1 | contig 18916 bp, 13 predicted proteins | sample 612S2SmetaG_FD_120486 | JGI IMG/M metagenome (GOLD analysis project Ga0182012, IMG submission 120486) | Permafrost microbial communities from Stordalen Mire, Sweden - 612S2S metaG | ecosystem: Environmental > Terrestrial > Soil > Wetlands > Permafrost | place: Sweden: Stordalen | collected...
AGGATGATCAGAAAGAAGGCGGCAATGAGAGGCATGGTGCGCGCGCTTGCTTCGAGATAGCGCCGAATGGTAACGCCCCATTTACCGCCGACAACGTTATTCAGCAGCAGAATGCCGAGGCCGCCAATGGGGAAGCCTGCCCAAAACAGGAAAGCGAATAGATAGCTTTGGAAGAACTTTTCGTGATCGGTGAAATAGCCTGCTGCGCAAAGAAACAAGCCCGCTACGCCGATGATGCCGGCGGTGCGTTCGACACCAGCCGCTTTTGAACCAAGCGTAATTTCGGGTACGGCGATTTCCGCCGCGTGGTCGTGATTACTCACTTACTTCCTCCGGCGGGGCCACCGCCCGTTTTTGCTTCGAAGCGTGTTGCGACATCGGCAGGAGCGTTCTCGCTCAACTGCAATGCGCGGATATAAGCCGCAATCCGCCAGCGGTCGTCCACTGCCACGCGCGATGCGTAACTGTACATTGATCCGTAGCCGTTGCTCATGACGTCGAAGAAGTGTCCGATTGGTGCATTGAGCAGGCGTTCGTCGTGATAACTGGGCGGCTGGCGCAAACCACGCGCTACCACCATGCCGTGACCGTTGCCCAATCTGCCATGGCAGGGCGAGCAGTAGATGTTGAAGCGTTCTTGTCCGCGCTCCACATCTGCTTTGGTGATCTGAATCGGAATGGCTTCTACGTCTTTGCCGTTGACTTTGCCGGTGTAGCGGGCTTCATCCAAGTGCAATTGGCCGCGGGCCACGGTGTCTTCAATTTGCGGGCGTTCGGAACGGCCGTCGGAGAAGAAGTTGGTGGGCGCATACACTTTGTAGCGAGGTTGGGTATGCATGTCATTTCGGCACGCGCTGGAAAGGAGCACTGCAGCTGTTACCAGCGCGAACGCCGCTGAGCGAGCCATTTTATTCGGGAACATAATGCACCTCCACGCCACCCAGCGAATTCAGGAACTCGACCGTTTGATTGGGCTCGAATTTGGGATCTTCGGATTCAATGCAAAGAAAGAATTTATCGACGGAGGCTCGCAAGAAGGCGGGCACGTTGAAAACCGCATGATAAGGCCTGGGCAAACCGTTCATGGCGAGCATGGATACCAGCGCGGTAAGCGCGGAAAAGAGAATCATGCATTCAAAGGTGATGGGGATGAACGCCGGCCAGCTGTTCAGAGGCCTGCCGCCGACATTGTGCGGATAGGCGATTCCGGCAATCCATTCCAACAAGCCAAGGCCAAAACAAACGCCCGTGCAGCCGGCGATGAGGACACACATGGCGACCTTGTTCTTTTTGAAGCCGATGGCTTCGGCCAAACCTTCTACCGGCATGGGGGCATAGGCGTCCATCTTGCGGTAACCTTCGGCGTAAGCTTTTTCGCAGGCTTCAATTAATGCTTCGGGTGTGTCGAATTCAACCAGGGCTCCGTGGAGCCCTTCGTAGCGCTTTGTGCTAACCGCGTGGCTCATACGTGTTCCTCCACCGGAGCAGCATGTAGATCATGATGCACTTGCTCGCGAACCTCAAAGATTGAAATAGAGGGCAGGAAGCGGACGAACAGGAAGATCAGCAACATAAAGAAGCCGATGGTTCCCGCATATGTGGCAATGTCCCATTTGGTGGGAACGTACATGCCCCAGGATGACGGCAAGAAGTCGCGGTGCAAACTGGTGACAACGATTTCAAACCGTTCGAGCCACATGCCGATGTTGACGACAATGGAGATAGTCCAGACCATGGCTAAGTTGTGGCGCACTTTCTGCGACCAAAGCAATTGCGGAATGGCGATGTTGCAGAGAATGAGCAACCAATACATGAATCCGTAAGGACCGAACATGCGGTTGGTGTACATGAAGGCTTCATACTTGTCGCCGCTATACCAGGCGAAGAAGGCCTCCGACCCGTAGCCGTAGGCGACGATCAAACCAACGCCCAACATGAGTTTGGCAGCGGATTCGATGGTGCGCAGAGTAATGAGATCGCGCATGTTGTACCAGGCGCGCAGCGGAATGACCAGCGTGAGCACCATGGCGAAGCCGGAGTAAACGGCGCCCGCGACGAAATACGGCGGGAAAATGGTGGTATGCCAGCCGGGCAATTGGCTGACAGCGAAGTCGAAGCTAACGATGGTGTGTACGGAAAGCACCAGCGGTGTCGCTAAGCCGGCCAAGAGCAAGTAGGCTTTCTGATAACGATGCCAGTGGATGGCCGAACCGCGCCAACCGAGTGATAAAACACCATAGATTTTTCGCTGAACGAGCGAAGGTGCTGTGTCGCGCAAGCTGGCCAAATCGGGCAGCAAGCCGACATACCAGAATACTAACGAAACAGTGCCATATGTGGAGACGGCGAACACGTCCCATTCGAGTGGACTGCGCGGTTGCGGCCAGAGCCACATGGAATTGGGGTAGGGAAGCAGCCAATAGAACAACCAGGGACGGCCCAAGTGCAAGATGGGGAACATGCCGGCGCAAGCCACAGCGAAGAGTGTCATTGCTTCGGAAAAGCGGTTGATGGACGTTCGCCAATCCTGTTTGACCAGGAACAGCACGGCGGAAATGAGCGTACCGGCGTGGCCGATACCGATCCACCAAACGAAGTTGATGATGGCGAATCCCCAAGCCACGGGAATGTTCAATCCCCAAATGCCAACGCCGCGGGTAAAGAGCAAATAAACCGCAAGCATTAACAGGTTGACGAAACAGAAGGAAATGAACGCGCCGACGAGCCACTTCTTCGGGGAATTCTTCCAAGGTAGATAGACAATGCCGGCGATACGGTCTGTGACCGTGGTGTAGTCAAGGCCGCGGCCCAGAACGATATTCGGACCGGGGTCGGGTATGAGCTCACTCGGGAGCTGAATATTATTTTCTTTAGCCTTCTCGATTGGATCCACGCTGACCTCTTAGCGCCTCATTGGAATTTCGAACATAACCTAGATAAGTCGTACGTGGACGGTTGTTCAAGTCGTCCAACAGACTGTAGTTGCGCTTCGACGCGGCATTTTTGGCTACCTTGCTATTCGGGTCGTTGAGATCGCCGAAGGTGATGGCTTGCGTCGGGCAGGCTTGCTGGCAGGCCGCAATGATTTCGCCGTCGACAATCTTGCGATTGTTTTCCTTCTCGGCTTTGATTTTGACTTCCTGAATGCGCTGAATGCAGTAAGAGCACTTTTCCATGACGCCGCGGCTGCGCACCGTGACATCGGGATTGCGCATGCCCTTCAAGCTATCGGTCTCCCAATCGGAGTAGAGATAGAAGTTGAAGCGGCGCACTTTATAAGGACAGTTGTTTGAGCAGTAGCGGGTGCCAACGCAGCGGTTATAGACCATCTGGTTGATGCCTTCGTTGCTGTGAACGGTGGCGGCCACCGGGCAGACCACTTCGCAAGGTGCATTTTCGCAGTGCATGCACGGTACCGGTTGGTTATAGGTTTCGGGCTCGTCTAAGCTGCCGTTGCCTGAATAGTATTGGTCAACCCTGATCCAGTGCATGTGACGGCCGCGGGCTACTTGATCCTTGCCCACAACCGCAATATTGTTCTCGGCTTGGCAGGCGATGGAGCAGGCACTGCAACCGGTGCAGATATTGAGGTCAATGGTCATGCCCCATTTGTGGTTGGGGTATTTCCATTCGCTTTCCGGATACAGAGTGAGTTCCTTGGGCACCGGCTTTTCTTCCATAGTTGGGAAGTTTGGATGCTCTTTGTATTCGGAGAATTCAGCGGCGCGCACTGGTTCGCGCTCTTCCATGGTTTGGGTGGCTTGGGTATTGGCTATTTCGTAGTGGCCGGCAACTTTCGCTACGCTGCCGGCAGCGATGAAGGGCGAGGCTGCGTCTTGAATGGCGTACGCGCTGTAACCGATCTTATTGCCGACCCGGCCGGAAGCCGTTCGTCCGTAGCCGAAGAATAGCGCTACAGACCCTTGTGCTTGATTCGGGGTGATCCAAACCGGCGCTGTGACGCTCTTATCCTTGACTGTTACCTTGAGCAGATCGCCATTGTGGACGCCTAACTTTTCGGCATCACTCGGACGAACCAAAACTAAGTTGTCCCAGGTGGTCTTCGTTTGGGGCTTAGGCAGTTCCTGTAGCCAGCCGTTATTGGCGAAGCTGCCATCACCGACAGTAGGATCAGGCTTGAACGAAACTTCCCATTCGCTGGCTTCCGGAGACGCCAAAGCGGGAAGAGAGGGAACATTACCCGCTAAAACGCTGGCGGCGGTTCCAGCCACGACGCCATTGTGAAGGGAAGTTTTCCAGAACGCGTCAAACCCATTAGGCGTAACGCCTTGCCAGTGGGCTTTGACTAAGTCATGCGGCGCGGCATCGGGCTTACCCAACAACACGCTCAGCATTTCGTGTGCTGACTTGCCTTTATACAGCGGCTCCACCAGCGGTTGAAGGATGGTGGCAGTGCCATCGAAGGCGCGCGCATCCGACCACGATTCGAGGTAATGCAGCGCAGGCACGTGCCAGTGGCTCCAGCGCGAGGTTTCGTCGAAATAGGGACCAAGCTTCACCGTGAGGCGCGCTTTGCGCAGGGCCGATTCAAAATCCAATGAAGCAGGCGCACTGTAAACGGGGTTCGAATCGAGAATCAGGAGGATCTCAACATGGCCACCATTTAAGTCGGCGGTGAGTTCTTCGATGGTGTGGGTGTCGGGAATAGTTGATTCCAACACTTGCACTGTGGTGCCTACGTTGCCGAGAGCCGCATTAATGGCATAGGCGGCCAGATGGACGCTTTCCGGCTGATATTCGCCCGGGATCACAACGCAGTGGCCTTTGTTCTTGCTTAGGTCTTCGGCCACTTTGCTCAACCAAGCAGGCGCGGTGCCGGTGACTTCCGGCGCGGCCACACCTAAGGCTTTCGCGAGTTGATAAGCGATGGGCGCGATGGCAGCGCTTTTGACTGGGAAACGATGATCGGCGAGAGATCCGCCGACAGAGGGAGACGACTCAACGGCGTAATAGCGAACGGGCGTTTGGCCGTTATCGACGGCGCGTTTGGCGGAAAACTGGCGCGCATACTTGAGCGCGGCTGGACCGACGGTGAGGAAGTCACTCTCAAGACTGAGGATGACGTCTGCCTGCGACAGATCGTAGCTCACGAACGCGCTGCGGCCAGCAATTTTCTTAGCAGCGGCGGCTACGGCGGGATTCAAAGAAGGTTCGTGCGTGTACCACTTAGCGCTGGGCCATTGCGCCAGCACGGCGTCCATCTGGCTGATCAACGTAGGCGACGTGGTGGTGGCCGTGAGGATGGCTAAACCTTCGCCTTTGCGTGCGCCAATCGATTGCGCTTCCAAGCTCAAGGCACCGGTGAACTGGCCCCAGGTGCTCAAACCGCCCTTGAATAGGACCGTTTCGGAGCGATCGGGATCGTACAAATTTAGCAGCGACGCTTGTTCAAAAATGGTGGTGGAACCAAGGCTGGCCGGATGATCGGGATTGCCTTCTACCTTGGTGGGCCGATTCATGTGGCTTTCCACCAACACGCCGCGGGCATAACCGTTGGTGGTGAAGGCGGTGGCATAGAACATCGGCTCGCCGGGAATGATGTTCTCCGGTTGGCGAACGTAGGGAACGATGGATTCCTTCGGGAGTTTGGTGCAAGCGGCCGCGCCTGCCATGGCGAGCGAAGCGCCCATGACCTTCAACAGATTGCGCCGGTCGACTCCTTGCGGAATCTGGCCGGAGAGGCCGGGGAACTCCTGTTCCACATACTCTTTGAGGTCTTCCGATTCGGCGGCTTCTTCGAGTGTTCGCCAGAACTGAGGGCCGCGCCCGGCCGCGAGATTTTCCCGCAGCTTCGTGAGATCGACTTTTTTCAGAGGCTTGTCGAGCAGCGTCTCTAAGGATACGAGCGCACTCGCCTGCGTTTTTTCGTGCTCGTTCATATGTCCATTGGGGTGAGAGGGCGAATGTTCTTTCATCGGTGGCACGTCACGCAATCTGTTAATGACTGCACATGGTATTCCTTGACAAGTTGAGGACCCAATTCGGCTTGGTTCGCCGGGTATTCGTAGGCCGTGTTAAAGATATCCGCGCCACGCCGCCTGATGAGTCTCTCGGGGTGGCGATGGCAATCCACGCACCAGTTCATATTGAGCGTGTTGACCTTGTAGACCAGCGGCATCTCAGAGACGTTGCCGTGGCAGGCCGAACAGCCCATTCCCTTGTTGATGTGGATGCTGTGGTTGAAATAAACGTAATCCGGCAGATTGTGGACTTTGGTCCAGGCGATGGATTTGCCGCTGGCCCAACTGTCGCGAATCGGCTGCGTGGCTTCGACGTTGTTCCAGATCTGAGAGTGGCACGACATGCAGGTTTCCGTTGCCGGCAAACCAGCAAAGTGTGAAGTCTCTACGCTGGTGTGGCAGTAGCGACAGTCGATGCCATCGTCTTTGACGTGGTGTTTATGACTGAAGGCAATCGGTTGTTCCGGCGCGCTCTGTACCGACGTGATCCAACTGCCGCGGTCAATCATATACGCCACACCCAAAGTAGTGGAGGCGAACAGGACCACCCCGGCGAGGGACACCTTGAAAATTGTGTTCGAACTTGGTCTAAAAAGTTGTGCCATACGGAGATCTACAACTCATGGGATGGTATCAAGTGACACTCACCACAATCAACGAGTATAGAACGAGTCTTTGTGGAAATTATACGTTCTGGCAATAATTCTTCTCGTTGAACAATAAATTTTGCGGTGAGGGTCGATTTTTCGTTTTTTGAGGCGTCGCGCCCTTGTCGAAAATAGTACATTTCGCTCAACCTTTTTATCACACTAAAAAACACAAATGTGAATGGATGTTTCAGGTGCTTTTTCAGACAAAACTTACCCATACCTGCGGGATCAAAGAAGAAGTAAAAAGGGTAAGCTGAGATTATGCTGTCGGTCGCCATGCAGTCTTTGACGTGCTCTTTCTGCCGGAAACCTCAGTCGGCAGTGCAAAAACTCGTAGCAAGTCCAAGCGATACCGGGCGCGCCTACATCTGCGATGAGTGCATTGCTGTATGCACCGCGATCGTGAAAGAAGAAGCACCAGCGGCGGCCGCCGAGTCTGAACCAGCCATTGAAGAGGGCCATCCGCTGCTGAGTCATCCGTTAGCATCGGAATTGTTTGGCGCGCTGGAATTGTGGATTAAGCGCGAATCGTTAGGCGAAGATGGGGCCGAAGAACTAGGTACGGTACGGACAATGGCGAGTGAGATGTTTCGCGAAGAACGCTAGTCGGTTTGCTGGCTCACTTTTCCGGTGTCGATTAGCCAGCCGGAGCCGGACGAGTCTTTCACAACGCGTAACTCATTTTTATACTTCGACCCATCTTTGAACAGCAGCAAATAGACGCAAATGTAGACGTTGGGCTCGTTACTGCGGCAGTGTTGATAATCATGCTGTGCGAGGCCGCCATGGTTGCGATTGCGCTTATCTGTTTCGCTTTCCCATGCCGATTCAGAATTTCTGTTGTGGAAACCGTTGCTGTATTGCGCCCAAGCGGCGGCGTAGTTGCCCGAATCGCGGTAGTTGAGGTACTGGTCGGCAAAATTTTTCACCTCCTGCACGTCGGCGGCTTTGGCATCGCCCGGGTTGGGCGGAGGTTGTGGCGTGGGCTTGTGTAGGGCGAACCAAAGGCCGGCGGCGATGAGCACAACCAACCCGGCGGCAATGGGCAAGAGATAGGAAGGTTTGGCGGGGACTGCGGATGGAGCGGCAGGCATTGGTGTGGCGTTGGGCGCCGGGTCGGTTGTGGCTGCGGTTCCGCGGATGACTTGGGCTAAACGCCCGGCCGCGGTGTCGAATTGGCCGCCGAAACCGTCCAGCCACTGCACGTTCCCCAGAAAGTAGAGAAGTTCTTTCGGCGGTTGAATATCGTTGAGCCGGAAGGTGAGGATGGGCAGGTTTTGCTTATCGGCTAGCTCTGCTTCGCGGGCAATTTGCTTGGCGGCCACGGAGTGTTCGGAGAGCAGGAGAACGAAGTGGCGGCTCTGCTGGAGACCGTCGACGATAGAGGCGGCCCATTCCTGGCCAGGCGGAATGTCACGTGGTGCTAACCAGCAGGAAATATTTTCGCGCTCGAGCGCTGCGCACAGGCGCTCCGCCGCTTCTCGGTCTTCGGTTTTGTAACTGATAAACACATCTCGCGACATGAACCGACCCTCCTACGCGAGGATATCAGCGCGGTTACTTGTAGACGATTGTGCTCTCGCCGGCATACTTGTGGTAATCGCGGAAATCAATTTCGTTCTTCGTGCAGAACGATGTCCCGCGCCGGCAAGCGATATTGGCCGCATGCACCGGCAACACAAACATACTGGTACCCAAGCGAATCGATTCGTAATCAATCGCCATCTCGGTGGAATCGTAAGGAAAATCTTTTGGCACGTGATCTGCCTGAAATTCGATGCGCCGCACGATGCCCGTGGCTTTCTCTACCCAAACTGCGCCACTGTACTCGGGCCGCAATGCTTGGCCGCCGACTTGAATGGTCCAGTTCTGCTGGTTATGGCGGAGCGGTACGACAAAATTGTAAATAGCCGTTGGCGTTCCTTGCAGCGATGTCGATTCCGAAAATTTGAACTTGGCCGCATTGGTTAGGAACAGCCCTTGCAAGTAGCCGGCAAACTCACCGGTGGAAGTTGATCCGCCGATCTCCATAATGCTCTTGTTGGTATGTTTGCCGCCCACTGTGATGTCGCGGTAATCTTCGTGGCCGTCTTCATAGACGACCTTGGCTGTAACAACGTCAATGGCACTCCAACCGGACGAGCGGGATTGCTCCATATAACGTGTGGTGATCTGCTGGCAAACATAATTGGGCAAACCCTGCGTGAACGTATCGGCCCACTCCCGGCTGCGCGTGATCTGCTCATCATCGCCCGCTATCTTGGCGCGCTGCACGTCTTCGTTAGTGATTGTGAAATCGCCGCTATCTTTCTTGGAAGTGGAAGCGCTAGCGCTGGTCGAACTGGAACCAGGCTTGGTGGCGGCGGTCTTTGCTGCGGGTGGCGGCGCCGGTGGTTTTTCGTCTTCCGGGAACTCGTTTCGACCCACCGGTTTACCGCGTCGTAGTACAGGCCGGTCGGGCGCATCGGTGGCTGCTGGTTTTGCCAATTCCGCCGCAGTCTTCGCGTCTACGGGCGGTGCCATGGGAGTTGGCGGCGCACCGTCTTTGCCGGTGGCACCTGGCTCCGTACTCACGGGCCTGGCTGGCGGGTCTTTCAAAAGGTTGACTTTGACTGCCGTTAGATACGATTCATCATCTTCCGCCGCTTCGATATGAACGAACATCCCTTGCTCAATCGTCTTCGTTTGGATGGCTGCGGCGTCCTTGGTGAATACTGTTTTCGCGTCGACCGTCATTGTGAGCGTGCGCTGATCATCCGTCACGATCACCAACTTCGCCGCTTCGTTAGAAATCACGAAGCCGTCAGCCGCCAGCGTATTTACTGCGTTGTCGGCACCCTTTTCGCCCTTCTTGTTCTTTTGACGTCGGGGAATCTGCAGGCCGCCGCCACCGGGACCTTGGCCGGGCGGATACTGACCAGGAGGATATTGACCCGGCGGATACTGACCGCCGCCTGGTGGATATTGGCCCCCGGGCGGGTACTGGCCGCCTCCAATTTGCGCACTCGCGGGAATCAGCATCGCCGCAGCCAAAAGACAACTTCCGCAAAGACGTTTCATATCCATCTTCTACTTTAGATGGCTTTTCCGGGCTGTGGGGTTTCCATCAACTACCACCTCAACAAAACCAGTTCCGAACAGAACCCCGGGCCCATGGCCGCCAGAATGCCGTACGTGCCCGGTTTGGGCCGGTGGTTCTTCATCGTCTCCTCCAACACAAACAGCACCGACGCCGAAGAAAGATTCCCCGTCTTGCGCAAGCATTTCCACGAAAGGTCAAGCGCGCCCTTCTTCAAGCCCAGTGCGGCTTCCGTGGCATCCAGCACTTTCGGGCCACCGGTGTGAATCACCCAGTTCTGGATGTCCGAGCGTTGCAGGCCGTTGTCCGCCAGGAACCCATCCGCGTCGCGTCCCAGGTTTTCCATCACGACGTTGGGTACTTCGCGCGACAAAATAATGCGGAAGCCTTTTTCGGTGATGTCCCAGCCCATGACGTCCTGCGTGTCGGGATAGAAGGTGGATCGAGTTGCGAGAATTTCAGGGCCCGGTGCCGCATCGCCGCACTCACTGCCGGCAATCACCACCGCCGCGCCGCCATCGCCGAACAAACCAGTGCTAATCAGGTTCGCTGCGGAAAGGTCATCCGGCTGCACAGTGAGTGAGCAAAGTTCAACCGATAGCAGGAGCGCCGCTTGTTTCGGATAGGCCTTTACATAATCGGCCGCGCGCGCAATTCCTGCCGCGCCCGCCACGCAGCCCAGTCCGAAAATCGGAATGCGCTTGGTGTTGGGGTTGAGCTTCATCTTATTGATGAGCCGGCCTTCAATCGACGGGCTGCAAACGCCTGTTACTGAAACGAAAAAGAAGGCGCCGATGTCTTCCGGCTTGACGTTGGCGGCCGTCATGGCGTGACACACAGCTTGTTCGCCGATGGCCATCGTGGTATCGATCCAGTGATTGTTGGCTTCGCCCCAAGATTTCAACGGGTACGCGTCTAAGGGTAGCGCCAAATAGCGTCCGTCTACCTGTGCCGCGGCATGCAGCTTTTCCAGTACCGTGAACCGTTCCAGGCGCGGCCCCCAATACTTGCGGAACGCTTCAATCAGAACATGTTGTGGATAGTAGTGGGGGGGAAGCGCGGAAACGGCGCTTGAGATTCTCATAGTCGTTTTGACAAAACGCCCGATGCCTGGATAAGATGCCCAAATGTCGCGGCTCAGGCTTATTCATTGGAATGCTGCCGAGGCCGAACGTTACGTAAAATTATTAGAAGATGCAGGTCACCGCGTCGAGTACTTCCCCGAGTTTAGCCCACAACTGATGCGTGAGTGGCGGACGAGCCCGCCGGACGCCTTTGTCATTGACCTTTCGCTCCTTCCTTCTCACGGCCGCGAGATCGCCATTGCGCTGCGACAATCGAAGAACACGCGCCCGATTCCCATCGTGTTTTGCGAAGGTGAAGAAGAGAAGGTGGCGAAGACTCGCGCTCTTTTGCCCGATGCAGTATTTTGTCCATTCTCGCGTTTAAAAAGTTGGGTGCGACAGCTCAAAAAATCTGCCGCGCCGGTGGTGCCTGTTTCGATGATGGACCGTTACGGCGCGCGCACGACGGCACAGAAACTCGGTGTTCGCGAGGGCGATGCTGTTCGTTTAATAGATGCGCCGCGCGACATGCCGGGCGCCCTGGGAGAGTTACCGCTTCGAGTGACTTTTGTTGAATCATCTCCTGCCGCGGTCACCCTCTTGTTCGCGATCGATCCGCAAACGTTTTTCCAAAGGCTTTCGGAGTTTCGATCTCTTGCCACGATGACCAAGTTATGGGTCTGTTGGAGGAAGGGTAAGTCGATGGGAGGTGGTGTCTCCGAACGTTTGGTTCGAGAGACTGGTATCTCACTCGGCTTAGTTGATTACAAAGTCTGCTCGATTAACGAAATTTGGAGTGGCCTCTTGTTTTCGTATAAAACCTCGACAAAGTAGGTTCAAACTTGAAACCGTGCCCGTTTCTCCTCAGTCTCGCTGTTTTGATCCGTGCGACGGTGGCTCTCCTCGCCGGGTTCCTTCCTGCTCGCCGCGCGGCTTCTGTTGATCCCGCCGTTGCTCTGCGCAAAGAGTGAGGCCTTGCGCCAAATGCCGCAATGTTCTGCGCGAATGCCGCTGTTGGCGGCAAGCAAGGTCTCCCAAAACCAACAAAATAGGCACACCGGGAATGGTCTTTCAGATGCACCGCTTCTCCAGCAATGAAGTCCGAAAACTCACACGTTCATCCCGATAGCCACAGATTCGCGTATTTGGTCGCCGTTGGTTGCATTCTCGCGGGACTCTCAGCCTTACTCGTGTCAAGCTCTGAATACACGGCGACGATACACCACAATGACAGTTCGTTCGCGTCTAAACCGGCACCGTAGAATTGACGCTAAAAGCCACTCCACTACTGCACGGCCATTACCAGGGCCTACCGAAATGCGGCTTTGTTCTCGTAACGCGCGCTTGTATCGTAAGAAGCGGACGCGCGCGACTACTTAAACCCCGAATGCTCTCCACCATCCCACTCAGCGCCCGCGGTAACTCCGGCGCACTCGCATTCGCATAGTGCGTCTGACCTTCACGCTGTAGTTGTGAATGTTCGCATGAAACGCCGCCTGCGCCTGCGCCGCCGTCTCGTCCTGCTGTGCTTGCAGCAGTTGCGCCAACTCAGCGTTCTGGTCCGCAGTCATGGCAAACTGCATGGTCGTCAGTGGCAAAGCATACCGTCGCTCACCGCGCCCGAATCTTTCTCAACCGCCAGCGATGGCCCACACTCCCGTTAGCGCAACGCATGCAAGATCGTTAATCTCCCCGCGAACCCGCTGCTTCGGCTGAGCCCCACTCAGCAAAGAGCAGACAAAGCTCCCAGGGCATCCTCCACATAGTATGTTCAACGTAGCGCACTACTTTTCGGTGACCGGAAAGAAAAGTGACATTGTTCACAGATGCTCAAGTTCGTCATCATTGGCGCAGGGATCGGTGGTCTCACCGCCGCCATCGCCCTCCGCCAGCGCGGCATCGACGCGCAAGTGTTCGAGAAAACGCCCACCCTGCACGACGTTGGTGCGGGCATAGCTCTCTGGCCGAATGCGGTAAAGGTGCTCCGCAAGTTAGGTCTTGACGAACACCTCGCCGCCATCAGCCTGACGAACGTCGACGGAGCGATCCGCCGCAGTACCGGCTACTATCTTGCACGTACTTTGGCGGCTGAGTTACAACGCCGTTTCGGCGGTGGCATGGTCATTCTTCACCGCAAAGACTTATTGGAAGTTTTGGCCGGCACCGTTGGCCACGATAACATCCATTTTGACCACGCGCTGTCGAATCTGAGCGTCAGCGAAAACGTTGCCACCTTTGCCAATGGCTTTGCAGTGAAAGCCGACGCGTTCATTGGCGCCGACGGCCTACACTCCGTTGTGCGTTCACAACTTGGTCATACGGACCAACCTGTTTACTCCGGTTACACCGCTTGGCGCGCCGTGGTATCTTTTCCTCGCAGCGGTTTCGTTCCCGCCGAAACATGGGGCCGCGGCAAGCGCTTCGGCGCGTTCCCGGTGCAGGGCGATCGCGTCTATTGGTTCGCCACCTGCAACGCTACAGCGGGCGAGCGCAATCCACCGGATGGTGCCCAAGCTCATCTGCTCTCTCTGTTCAAGGGATGGCATGAACCTATCGAAGCCCTCATCCGCGCGGCCGACGACGCCTGCATCCTTCGCAACGATATCTATGATCGCGACCCATCACCCACCTGGGGCCAAGGCCGAGTGACTCTCTTAGGCGATGCGGCTCATCCCATGACTCCGAATCTCGGGCAAGGTGCTTGCCAAGCCATCGAAGACGCTTGGCAACTCGCCGCCTGTCTCTCTACTCAGTCAGACGTAGCGGCAGCTCTGAATTCTTATGAGACACGTCGCATCAAACGCACGACTCCCATCCTTCTGAGCTCCCGACGTATTGGAGCTTTCGCGCAACTGGAGAATTCACTCCTCTGCACCCTGCGTGATACCGCTGTTCGACTGACCCCTGACAGCGTCACCTATCGAAGTCTGGAGTCAGTAATTGGCTACGACGCGACAACGGCCAGCACTTCCTTACATTAGCTGAAGATGTCATTAAGCAAACGGGCGAGGCGCAGACCAGCCTTTTTCAACTGCTCTCGCACCACAGGCCGCATCTCGTCCAAATACTTCTCGTCCACAATCACGCTGCTCCGTCGAACCTCATCCGGCGCTTCGGCACAAGTAGCGGGCGAAGCGGCATCCATCTTCGCCATATCCAGCCGTTTGTATATGCTTGCCAGTGCCACCCGGTGTGACTCCCAGGCCCAGTCTTCCTCAGTTCCGGTCGCCGCAGCCACGCGGTCCTGGTCCGTCGATTGATCCAGTTCGTCGTTCAATTCCGCCGCCAGCGCTTTATCATCCACTCCCATCCGTCCTACCAGCGGACCATCCCACAGCGCGTGCAAGTTGGCGGCATCATCCACGCCCATGGCCAATTGTTCACAATTGCCGCCTTGGTCGGCGTTGGTACTGGCATGCAGAGGCTGGTGGAGGTCGGCCACAAAGTGAATCAGAAATCGCAGCGCATCCTCATCGGTAAATCGCGAATCCGCGTCGGGATCATTCGCCTTCAACTGGGTTGCGAACATGCGCACGCGGGCAGTCGCGCAATCGTCATTCGGGCACCGGTCCGATAAATTCGTTCGGCTGTCCTGCCAATTCAGATCGATAAAGTGCCAACTGGCCGTTCCGGTATCGCCCTTCACTTGGTCGGCCCAGACCGAAGCCGCCGCCATCGCGTCGGCCACTGCTTCTGGTGTGTTGTCGACTTCCAGCAGTTGGGAAACGCGCAGCAGGGCCGCCGGCGTCAGATGCCTGGCTGCCACCCGGGCTACCACTTGATGGCCCTCGTCCCACCAACACAAAGCCAGCGAAGGGCAGAGCAGCAGCCCCACCAGCGCGACTGAAAGAAAAGTTCGCATAAAAACAGTAGTTTAGCTCGCTTCCTGATCAAAAGCCATTACGCGCCAGCCGCAGAATCTTAGTGAGCCGCGCTAAGATTATTGCATTCTCTGTCACTCATATGATATCTTCAGAACAAGGCGGTACCAGGAATGGACTTCAATCGACTCACTGAAAAATCCCAAGAAGCCATCCGCTTGGCTCAATCCACGGCGGTCAAATACGGCAACCAACAAGTAGACATCGAACATCTCTTGCTCGCTATGTTGGAGCAAGAAGGCGGTTTAGCGCCATCCATCCTGTTGCGTGCCGACGTTAAGTTAGAGGCCCTTCATAAACGCCTCGTTTCTGAAATCGAAAAACTTCCTAAGGTCAGCGGCGGTGCCACCCGCGCCGATCAGGTGTATATCACAAATAGGCTATCGCAACTTTTCAATACCGCTGAAGAGCAAGCGAAGCGGCTCAAAGATGAATACATCTCCATTGAGCATTTGCTGCTGGCGATTGCTGACGATCAGGGCGCCGCGGGCAAGATTCTGCGTGAATTCGGCCTGAGCCGTGATCGGTTAATGAAAGCTCTCATGGACGTCCGCGGCCATCAACGCGTGACCACCCAAAATCCAGAGGCCACTTACGAAGCGCTACAGAAGTATGGCCGTGATCTGACCGATGCTGCGTCGAAGGGCAAGCTTGATCCGGTGATCGGCCGCGACGAAGAGATTCGCCGCGTTATACAAGTGTTAAGCCGGCGCACCAAGAACAATCCAGTGCTGATCGGCGAACCGGGCGTCGGCAAGACGGCTATTGTCGAAGGTCTCGCGCAGCGCATCGTGCGCGGTGATGTGCCTGAAGGGCTGAAAGACAAGCTCGTCGTCTCGCTTGATATGGGCGCGCTGATTGCCGGCGCAAAATTCCGGGGCGAGTTTGAAGAACGCCTCAAAGCCGTACTCAAAGAAGTACAGTCGGCGGAAGGCCGCATCATTCTCTTTATTGACGAGTTGCACACTGTGGTTGGGGCAGGGAAGGCCGAAGGCGCGATGGATGCCGGCAACCTGCTGAAACCCATGCTGGCGCGTGGCGAACTGCATTGCATTGGCGCCACTACCTTGGATGAATACCGCAAATATATCGAAAAGGACGCTGCCTTAGAGCGCCGTTTCCAAACGGTGTTTGTGGATCAACCTACGGTGGAAGACACCATCTCGATTCTGCGCGGTCTGCGTGAGCGCTACGAAGTGCATCATGGCGTCCGCATTAAAGACGCGGCCCTGGTGGGTGCAGCCGTTCTATCCAATAGATATATCAGTGACCGATTCTTACCTGACAAGGCCATTGATCTAGTGGACGAAGCCGCCGCCAAACTGCGCACTGAAATCGATTCCATGCCAAGCGAATTGGATGAGATTTTACGGCGCACCATGCAACTGGAGATTGAGCGGGAAGCTCTGAAGAAAGAGAACGACACCGTTTCCAAAGAACGCCTGGCGCGCATTGAGAAAGAACTGGCGGAACTCAAAACTAGTTCGGCCGCTTTGCAGGCGCAATGGAAGAACGAAAAAGAAGGCGTACAGCGAGTACGCACTTTGCGCGAACAGATTGAGCAAGTGAAAGTAGAAATCGCCCAAGCCGAGCGAGCGTACGACCTGAACAAGGCCGCTGAGTTGAAATACGGCACACTCACCGATTTGGAACGCCGCTTGAATGCGGAACAGGATCACGTCTCGGGCAAGCAGGGCGCTACCCGTTTGCTCAAGGAAGAAGTGGACGAAGAAGATATCGCCGAAGTGGTGAGTCGCTGGACCGGCGTGCCGGTGTCCAAGCTGCTGGAAGGCGAGATGAAGAAACTGCTCTCGCTCGAAGAAGAATTGCATGAACGCGTCATTGGTCAAGATGAGGCGGTCACCGCGGTGGCCGAAGCCGTTTTGCGCGCGCGTTCGGGTTTGAAAGACCCGAAGCGGCCGATTGGCAGTTTCCTGTTTCTGGGGCCTACCGGCGTCGGCAAAACCGAACTGGCGCGGGCCTTGGCTGAGTTCTTATTCGATGACGAACGCGCGATGGTTCGCATCGACATGTCCGAGTATCAGGAGAAACACGCGGTCTCGCGGCTCATTGGCGCTCCTCCCGGCTACGTCGGCTATGACGAAGGCGGCCAACTTACCGAAGCCGTCCGCCGCCGCCCTTACTCGGTGGTTTTGTTCGACGAAATCGAAAAAGCCCACCACGACGTATTTAATACTCTGTTGCAGGTTTTGGATGACGGCCGTCTCACAGATGGGCAAGGACGCACAGTCGATTTCAAGAACGTGATCGTCATTATGACGTCGAACATTGGCAGCCACCGCATTCTGGATTACAAGGGTGCTTACGAAGGTGCTGAATACGGACGCATGAAAGAAGCAGTGCTCGGGGAACTACGGCAAGCCTTCCGGCCGGAGTTTCTGAACCGTTTGGACGAAATTATCGTATTCCATGCTTTAACGGAAGAGCATCTTAAGAAGATTGTCGACATCCAACTGATGGGTCTTCGCTCTCGTTTGGATGAACGGCATATCAGTTTGGAATTAACAGACGCTGCGCGGACTCGTCTAGTACGAAGCGGGTACGATCCTACTTATGGGGCGCGACCGCTCAAACGCGCCATTCAGCGTGAAGTAGAAACTCCGCTCGCGAAACAGATTTTGGGCGGAGCCGTTCGCGACGGCCAAACGGTTTGGATTGATGCCGATACGGCTGGGACGGGTTTGCGGTTTGAAACCAAAGCTACCCAGCCCGTCGGCGACGCGGTGCATGTCTGACCGCGTAGTTTTGTAAAGAGTGTAGTGAAGAGATTTGTGAAGAAAAATTAGTATGTAAATCGAATTTCGATTTAGCACGTCAAACTGGATGTATGGGGTGGCAAGCCCATTGAGAGCCTCCACCCAAAGAGGAAAGGATTTTTAGGAACATGTCAAACGTGGTCCAATTTCGCAGCACGACTGCGGTTCTTACGCTGGTGGCAGCTTCGATCGGCGGCGGTCTGATCGCGGCTTTTGCCGTTTCACACAACGCAACGCCGGTTCCGGTGGTGGCTCATGCCGATACCAGTCCCGCCGCGCGTCAGGTGAATCAGTTGTCGAATTCGTTCGCCGACATTATCGAGAAAGCTTCGCCCGCCGTCGTTAAGATCAGTTCCTCACGGGTGATCAAGGCGTCTGAGCAGCAAGGCAACAACCCACTAATGAACGACCCGTTCTTTCAGCGGTTCTTCGGCGGTCAAGGCGGCAATAGCGCGCGTCCGCGCGATCAACGCGAATCCGGCCTCGGTTCTGGCGTGCTGGTTTCTTCGTCCGGATATATTCTGACGAACAACCACGTGGTAGACAAAGCGACCACTCTTAAGGTTGAGCTGTCGGACGGGCGTATCTTCACTGGCAAAACAGTGGGTGCCGATCCACAGACTGATGTGGCGGTTGTCAAAATCACTGCCGACAACCTACCCACCATGCCTTGGGGAAATTCAGAAGCAGCGCGCGTAGGTGATTTGTGTTTTGCCATTGGCAACCCATTTGGGCAAGACCACACCGTGACCATGGGCATTGTGAGCGCCAAAGGCCGTTCACTTGAAAAGGGTCTGCGCGTGCAGAATTTCATTCAAACGGACGCCGCTATTAATCCTGGCAACTCCGGTGGCGCTTTGATCAATGCGCACGGCGAGCTGATTGGGATGAACACCATGATTCTTACTGGCGGCAATAGCGGTTTTGGCGGTGAAGGCGGCAGCATCGGCATCGGCTTCGCCGTTCCTTCAAACATGGCCAAGGGCGTGTTTGACCAACTTGTGAAGAACGGCAAAGTGTCGCGCGGTTATATGGGCGTTTCGCTGGGCGACGTTTCCGCGGAAACTGCTCGGCTGCTTGATCTGAAAAACAAAGGCGCCGCAGTTTCGGTTGTCAATAAAGGTCAACCCGGCGAAAAGGCTGGACTGAAGCCGGGCGACATTATTATCGGTCTTGATGGCAAGCCTGTAAACAGTGCGGACGAATTGACCATGTCGATTATTTCTCGGCAGCCCGGTCAAACGGTCGATCTCGAAGTGAACCGCGACGGCAAAACGATGAACTTGAAGGTGACCCTTGGGCAGCGTCCCGGTGGCCTTGAAACCGACAAGTCGGATGACGGCGATGATGATTCGCAAAAAAACGGCGATAGCAACGACGGAGATGCGGTAACGGTGCGTGGCATTCATGTGGAAGGTTTGACATCTGAAATCTCCCAGCAACTTGGAATTGGCTCTGGCACCAAGGGCGTGGTTGTGACGAAC
>Ga0182012_10002764_pt1 | contig 18910 bp, 18 predicted proteins | sample 612S2SmetaG_FD_120486 | JGI IMG/M metagenome (GOLD analysis project Ga0182012, IMG submission 120486) | Permafrost microbial communities from Stordalen Mire, Sweden - 612S2S metaG | ecosystem: Environmental > Terrestrial > Soil > Wetlands > Permafrost | place: Sweden: Stordalen | collected...
GCGATCTCGCCGACAAGCTGCCCGCTCTCGTCCACCTTGGTCTTCACGAGCTTGGCTTCCACTCCCGGTAAAGGCTTGCCAATGGAGCCGATCACGTTATCCGAAGGAGGAGTACAGAAACAGCCGCTGGTGGTTTCCGTCATCCCGAAAGCCTGCAACATCGAGAAGCCGAGGGCCTGGATGTCGCGGCCGATCTGCGCGTCAAAGCGCGATCCGCCGGTCACAAAATGCCGGATGTCAGGCCCGAGCTGGGCGTGAACTTTCTTGAAGAACACCTTGCCCAGGTTGAAGCCCACTTTCTGCGAGGCCGTGCTCACCTTCAGCATGAGGCCAAAGATTCTCTCTGCCAGCCGCCCTTTCTTCGAAACCTCTCCGAAGATGCGTTCATGGATGAGGTAGAAGAACTGCGGTACGCAGCAGAAGATGGTAATGCCGCGCTCACGCAGAGCAAGCGTCAACTCCTGCGTGTTGAGCGAATCGAGGAATACGACCTTGCCGCCATTGCCGAGCGGGAGAAAGAGATTGGCCATCTGTGCCAGCACGTGAAACAGCGGCAGCACGCCGAGTAATCCATCGCCGGGACCAATGGGGATGAACTTGCGTACACACTCCAATTCGGCTACAAGGTTGCCGTCTGTGAGCATCACGCCCTTGGGATCGCTGGTAGTGCCTGAGGTGTAAATGATGGCCGAGACGTCCTCGGGCTTCACCGCTACGGCAACGAATCCCGGCTCGGCCGTCAGCACCATCTCTTCCACGTACGGCAGGCCTTCGCGCGGCGCATCCATCATTGCCAGTTGGACTTTTCGTCCGGTCACGGCTTCCTGCGCAATGGCAAAACTGCGCTCGTCCACAAACAGCAAGGTTGCGCCACTGTCATCCAGCAGTTTGCCAACCTGATATGCGGTGAATGCAGTGTCCAGCGGAACGGCCGTATTACCGCTGCCGATAATGCCGAGGTACGTGGCGACCCATGCCGGGCTGTTGAAGGCGAGGATGGCACATCGCGTCCCCCCGGCGAGCCCGGCACCAACTCCCGTGCGAACCAGCCACTGCGCTACACCATCGGAAAAATGGCGCAGTTGCTGATATGTGAAGCTCTCAATGGTGTGTCCGTCTGCGGCGGCGATAATGCTGGATAGCGGCGATTGCGGTGCATTTGCTCCGGGCTGCCGCTGTATTTCCACTGCGGATGCCGTCGGCCAGCGCTCAACGGACTCCAGGAAACAACTGTAGAACATAGGGTCTCTCGACAACAGGATACAGGCCGGAAAGCGCCTGCGGCAAAGTTTACTGCATGAGTCAACCGCTCCCACAGGGAAGATGGACGCATATAGCGTATCAGCAAGCGACCACTCTGAAATCTGAAAAAACTAATCTAGATTACGAGTATTAAGGCAATTCGAAAGAGTCCTCTCGCATGTTTCTTGGAATTATTTTCGCATCGGCGATAGAATTACTTGCCGAATGGGTTCATATGAACGCATTCAGGAATGGTGCCTTGGGGCTTGGTGATCCTGCCAAGCGGATGGCATCAGAATGCTGCACCAATCACTCACAGGAGATCCTGCATTATGAAACGCTTCTCGATACTTCTAGTTGCTCTGGCGATGATGATGTCCACAGCTGCATTTGCGGAAGATGGCGCTGCTCTGTACAAGGCGAAGTGCGCCGGTTGCCATGGCGCCGCAGGCGAAGGCAAGATGGGCCCCAAGATCAAGGGCAGCACCAAGGTTGTAGATGTTGTCACCAATGGCGGACTCAAAGGACCCCATGCCAAGCCCGTTGCCGGTGTGACCCCTGACCAGGCAAAGGCAATTGCCGATTTCCTGAAGTAACTGACAGCCGCATACGCGACAGAGCCGATGCATAATGCGTCGGCTTTTTCGTCTCCAAAATCTGGAGCGCAAACAGAACACTTGGCAAAAGGAACAAGGAAGTGGCAGAATGCTGGAGCTACTTTAATCTTCTTTCAGGAGTCTTTATCCATGAAGCGTATTGCGATTGTTTTAACTGCTCTGGCGATGATGTCCATGTCTGCGTTTGCTTTTGATGGCGCAGCTGATTACAAAGCGAAGTGCGCTGGCTGCCACGGCGCCGCGGGCGAAGGCAAGTCGGGTCCGGCCATCAAGGGCAAGACCAATGTCGTCGACGTCGTCACCAAGGGTGGCCTGAAGGGCATCCACGCCAAGGCGATTGCTGGATTGACCGAGGATCAGGCGAAGGCGATTGCTACCTTCCTGAAGTAAATTTTGTGTTCGGAAAAAAAGCCGATGCCCACGGGTATCGGCTTTTCATGGCCTGAACTACATTCGAGATGTGGGCGAACCTTCCGCGAGCTCTCGCAGGCTGTCAAAGATCGCCAGTTCTGCTCCCGGGTGCTCCAGCGCCTCTCCAAGCGCAATCGTTACCGAAAAATGAGGCGCGCGCGGACGAAACGAAACAGCAAGAAAATCAAACTCACGGGCGCCCACCACAGTATTCATGCGGCACGAGATTTCCGGCTCCCATTCCGGTTGTGTGGAAATAAACAGGGCAGCCACGGGGTGCGTCGGCCAGTTGTCCGTATTGCGCATCCAGCGCCGCGTAAGCCCCGTGTAACGGGTGTGTCCAATCTCCAGGCTGTGGCGCGGCGGAGACGCCAGATTCGCTTCGAAGACTAATGTTTCTTTGCGCCCGCGCCACTTCCAAAGCGCCCATTTGGCAGGCATTTCGCGAGGAGCCAGTCGCGCCTCCAGCGAAGGATGCTGAAATCCGAAGCCCGGCAGACGCAGGCGGGCACGAAATCGCGAAGAGCTGACCCACTCAACATTGCTGATCTCTCCGTGGGAGAGTACCGCGCCTTCCAACCAGTGCAGCACACGCCTCGCGCGGCGGCGGTTGAAGTGAAGAAACACCACATACCAGGCGGCGATGACAATTCCGAGACTAACGACGATGAGCGCAGATTGCAGCATGGCACTTCTTAGGATGCCTCCAGCGTGGCGGAGAGATGCAAATACCGGTGAGGAGGATCTTCAAAGCGGATCCTGACCCCGAGGCTGGCGATTGGAACGCCTCAAAAATTTATCAGCACCGGAGCAAAGCCAATCTATAATGCGAATCCGTTTTTGATCCTCTCTCGAGGTTGGCTGCGATGCACTGCTTCCGTTGGCTTGAAATACTCACGCTGGTGCTTATTTTTGCCGGTATTCCGGCCATCGCCCAAAGACCGGTACAGCCGCCGCCCCCTTCATCCGAGGCACAGACTGAGCTCGATCGCGAAATGCAGCAGAAGGTGCAGTTGGAGCAGCAAAGGAAACGATTCGAGCAGATGAAGCGCGACTCCCAAAAGCTGCTGGAGCTGGCGACCGAACTGAAACAGTACGTGGATCAAGCTGGCGAGCATGTCTTGTCTCTGGACGTGCTCCGTAAGGCCGAGGAGATGGAAAAGCTGGCGCGCCGGGTAAAGGAAAACATGCGCGCAAACTGACCACCGATCGCGACCATCCATAATCCTTGATAATCGGGTTTGCCGGTGAGCTAAGTCATTGATTTGAAATCTACCCCGTGGTATAAATCCCACCTAGGTAGATTGCTGTCGTAGTGCTCTGTCGGGGTGGAGCGCTCAGCAGTCTGCTCCATGTACCACCCAACGCGGCCAAACTTCAGCATTCCTTGATGTGGAAGCGCGTTTCGGGCCCAGCTGTATGCCCCGAAAGCGTTCGAGTGTGGCTCTGCCGCACGGAATTCTTTCGCCTGCAGCTCTTTGAATGCGTATTTTCAACCCGTAACGAGTTGAACTCGGAGGAACGTATGAATCTGTGGCTCTCGGAGAGCCTCAATTTCCTGGGCCGGATGAGCAGAGTAAATCTGCTTCGTCGCGGTGTAACCCTTATGGCCCTCACCCTTTTCACTTCCATAGCAGCCTTGGCCGAACCAGCCGGTGGCGAAGCCGCACTCAAGCTTCCTGACCTGGGCAGCGTTAGCTTCTTTAGTGGAGCAATGGCAATTAACGGTCACAAACTGCTGATGATCGGAATTCTTTTCAGCTTCTTCGGACTGCTCTTCGGACTGGCGATCTACACCCACCTGAAGAACCTTCCAGTCCATCGCGCCATGCTCGAAATTTCCGAGCTGATCTATGAGACCTGCAAGACCTATCTGATCACTCAGGGCAAGTTCATCCTGATCCTCTGGGCCTTCATCGCCGTCATCATTGCGGCGTACTTCGGTTGGCTCGCCCCGGTCCCTGGCAAGTCCGTCGCTGTCACCCTGCCGATCATTCTGGGCTTCAGCCTTGTAGGTATTGCGGGCAGCTATGGTGTGGCGTGGTTCGGTATCCGCGTAAACACTTTTGCCAACTCGCGCACGGCGTTTGCCGGACTCCGCGGTAAGCCCTTCCCTGTTTATGACATTCCGCTCAAGGCCGGTATGAGCATCGGCATGATGCTGATCAGCGTCGAGTTGCTGATCATGCTCTGCATCCTGCTCTTCATCCCCGGCGACTATGCTGGTCCGTGCTTCATCGGCTTCGCCATCGGCGAATCGCTCGGCGCAGCGGCCCTCCGTATTGCTGGCGGCATCTTCACCAAGATCGCCGACATCGGCTCTGACTTGATGAAGATCGTCTTCAAGATCAAGGAAGACGATGCCCGCAACCCCGGCGTCATTGCCGATTGCACGGGAGACAACGCTGGCGACTCGGTTGGCCCCTCGGCTGACGGCTTTGAAACCTACGGCGTCACCGGCGTCGCGCTGATCACGTTCATACTACTCGGCGTGCATGATCCAATCGTGCAGGTTCAGTTGCTGGTCTGGATCTTCGTCATGCGCGTCATGATGCTGGTTGCCAGCGCAGGTTCTTACTTCCTCAACCATTTCTTCGCAAAAGCCAAGTACGGCACCTCTGACAAGATGGATTTTGAAGCACCGCTCACTTCGCTGGTGTGGCTGACCTCCATCGTGTCCATTGTGGCGACCTACCTTGTCAGCTACGCGATGGTTCCTGTCCTCGGCGGCGATACGTCATTGTGGTGGAAGCTGGCTTCCATCATCAGTTGCGGAACCCTTGCCGGCGCAGTCATCCCTGAGCTGGTCAAGGTATTCACCTCCACCTCCAGCGCGCACGTGCAGGAAGTTGTCACCTCTTCCCGCGAGGGCGGAGCTTCGCTGAACATTCTTTCCGGCTTTGTGGCAGGTAACTTCTCTGCATACTGGCTGGGACTTGCAATGGTCGGCTTGATGTCAGTTGCCTACTACGTGAGCCTGCAAGGTCTGGCGACGCTGATGCTTGTGCCTGCTGTCTTTGCCTTTGGCCTAGTGGCCTTCGGCTTCCTTGGCATGGGACCAGTCACCATCGCGGTCGATTCCTACGGCCCGGTTACCGACAACGCACAGTCTGTATACGAGCTGTCGCTGATCGAGGCGATTCCCAATATCAAGTCTGAGCTCAAGAAGGATTTCGGCATCGACGTAAACTTTGAGCGCGCCAAGGACTTGCTCGAAGAAAACGACGGCGCGGGCAACACCTTCAAGGCCACGGCGAAACCGGTACTCATTGGCACCGCCGTGGTGGGTGCTACCACGATGATCTTCTCGATCATCATGGGACTCACCAACGGACTCACGCAGAACACGGACAAGTTGTCCCTGCTCTACGCTCCGTTCGTGCTCGGCCTCATCACCGGTGGCGCCATGATCTATTGGTTCACCGGCGCGGCCACACAAGCTGTTTCCACCGGCGCCTATCGCGCCGTGGAGTTCATCAAGGACAACATCAAGCTGGAAGGCGTAGAGAAAGCCAGCGTTGAAGATTCCAAGAAGGTCGTTGAGATCTGCACGCAGTATGCGCAGAAGGGTATGTTCAACATCTTCCTCGCTGTCTTCTTCGCCACGCTCGCCTTCTCGTTCATTGAGCCGTTCTTCTTCATCGGCTACCTGTTCTCCATCGCGATCTTCGGCTTGTACCAGGCCATCTTCATGGCCAATGCCGGCGGCGCATGGGACAACGCCAAGAAGATTGTGGAGACCGAACTCAAGGCCAAGGGCACTCCGCTGCATGACGCCTGTGTAGTGGGCGACACAGTGGGCGACCCGTTCAAGGACACTTCTTCGGTGGCCATGAATCCGGTCATCAAGTTCACTACGCTGTTCGGCCTGCTGGCCGTGCAGCTCGCCGTGAACCTGACCTTGAAGAGTCCGCTGCTCACGCACGTACTCGCACTCGTTTTCTTCCTGATTTCGGCGACCTTCGTGTGGCGCAGCTTCTACAGAATGCGCATCGTGAAGGCACTCGACACGGTAGAAGTCGGCAAAGCAGCCGCTGGCGATTAACGAACAGCAAGTAAGCGGAAGCGCCACTCTTCGGGGTGGCGCTTCTTCTTTGGTTCCGAGTCAGGTACACGGCAAGATGCAGGGCTCAGCTCCTGCTATTCTGTTGCCATGAATCCCGTCGCACTCACACGCCATCTCATCGACATTGAATCCACAACCGGACACGAAGGCGCTGCCGCCGACTTTCTGGCGCACCACCTCGAAGAGATTGGCTATGTTGTGGAGCGAATGCCTGTGGAAGGCGAGCGCTTCAATGTCTTCGCACGTCCGGCGAACATCGAGCAACCCGCGCTGGTCTTCTCTACCCACATCGATACTGTGCCGCCGTTCCTGCTATCGAGCGAGGACGCCGACAACATCTATGGTCGTGGCTCGTGCGACGCCAAGGGAATCATCGCCGCGCAGGTTGCGGCCTGCGAACAACTGCGCGAGAGTGGCAAGTCCGTGGGCCTGCTCTTCGTAGTCGGCGAGGAGCGCGACTCGCTCGGAGCCGCGGTGGCCAATAAGAATCCGCGAGGTTCAAAATTTCTGGTCAACGGCGAACCCACTGACAATCGCATTGCACTCGCCTCCAAAGGTGCGTTGCGAACGGAGGTCACAGCTCATGGGCGCATGGCGCACTCGGCCTATCCGGAACTCGGCGAATCTGCCATCGACAAATTGCTGGACGCCCTTCAGGCGCTGCGCGCGATGCCATTGCCACATAATCCCGATATCGGCTCGAGCACGATGAATATCGGAATCATCGAAGGCGGACGCGCGACCAACGTGGTTCCGGATTTTGCCAAGGCTCAGCTGCTCTATCGCCTGGTCGCCCCGTCCGCTCCGCTCCGCGAATCCATCACCGCTGCCGTCGGCTCGCTCGCCGAGGTCGCATTCGTCCTCGACATTCCCTACATGCGCTTCGTCACCGTTCCCGGCATCCCGACCATGACCGCATCGTTCACCACGGATATTCCGCAGCTCTCCGCCTGGGGGAAACCTGTGCTGCTCGGGCCAGGTTCCATTCTGGTGGCGCACACGGATCGCGAGTTTCTCTCCAAGGCAGAACTGATGCAGGCCATCGAACTGTACGTCCAGATTGGAAACTTCCTGCTGACCTAATTCGCGTTACACTAATCGGCATGAGCACGAGCCAGTCCAACGCTCTTATCCACGCTTCTTCTGCCTATCTCCGATCCGCAATGAATCAGCCCACACAATGGCACGAGTGGGGAGCTGATGCATTCGCCCTCGCTGCGGCGGCGGACAAACCGATCCTGCTCGACATTGGAGCCGTGTGGTGCCACTGGTGCCACGTCATGGATCGCGAGTCTTACGAGTCGCCTGAAGTTGCAGCGATTCTGAACGAGCACTTCATCGCCGTGAAGGTGGATCGTGACGAGCGCCCCGACGTGGATGCGCGCTACCAGGCGGCAGTGGCCGCCATCAGCGGACAGGGCGGCTGGCCGCTCACTGTTTTTCTCACTCCCGATGGCAAACCGTTTTTCGGGGGCACCTACTTCCCTCCGCAGGACGCTTACGGACGCCCCAGCTTTCAACGAATTTTGCTCGCAATCTCGCAGGCATTCCGTGAGCGCCGCTCCGAGGTGGAGACCGAGAGCGACGGGCTGATGCATGCGCTTGCGCACTCCGAAGGAATGCAAGGTCACAGCGGCGATTTCTCTCCGCGCATCGTGGAACAGATGGTGCAAGCCGCGCTCGGCGCGTTCGATCGCGACAATGGCGGCTTCAGCACGGCTCCAAAATTTCCGCACCCTCCAGTCATCGATTTGCTGCTGGACTGGTACTCGCGCACAGGAGAAGAGCAGGTCGGCAAGGTCGTCACCACCACGCTGGAAAAAATGGCACACGGCGGAGTCTACGACCAGCTTGCCGGAGGCTTCCATCGCTATTCGGTGGACGAGCGCTGGTGCGTGCCACACTTTGAGAAGATGGCCTATGACAACTCCGAGTTGCTGAAGAATTATGTTCACGCATGGCAGGCCACGGGAGATCCATTCTTCGCCGACGTGGCGCGAGACATTCTGCGCTGGATGCGTGAGTGGCTGAGCGACCGCGAACGCGGCGGCTATTACGGCTCGCAGGATGCCGACATCAGTCTCGAAGATGATGGCGACTACTTCACGTGGACGCTCGATGAAGCGCGCGCCGTGCTCAGCACTGACGAACTCGCGGTGGCCGCAGCTTACTATGACATTGGCGATCGCGGCGAAATGCATCACAACCCCGCGAAGAATGTGCTCTGGGTGAGCCAGTCCGTCGAGCAGATTGCCACCGCGCGCAATGCCTCGCCGGAAGCCGTTGCGCAAATGCTGGCCTCGGCAAAGCAGAAGCTCTACGCCGCGCGCTTGCAGCGACCAACGCCCTTCATTGACCGCACGCTTTATACCAACTGGAATGCGCTTTGCATCTCCGCCGTGTTGCAGTCCGCGCGCGTTCTCGGCAAGCAAGAGGAGTTGCAATTTGCCTTGCGCTCACTCAATCGGCTGCTCGCCGAGGCATGGCAGCCGGACCGCGGATTGCTGCACGTGATCGCCTACGCCGAAGGAGGCAAAAGTCAGCGGCCAGCCGGCGTGCTCGATGACTATGCATTCACCGTTCTCGCCTGTCTCGATGCGTATGAGTCCACCAGCGACATGCGTTACTTCGAGAGCGCACAGCAGATAGCGGCGCGCATGATCTCTGGCTTTGGCGATGAAACCAGCGGCGGCTTTTTCGACCTCGACTGCACGATGCCAGACGGAGTCGGCGCGCTCACCGCAAGGCGCAAGCCATTTCAGGATTCGCCCACGCCCGCGGGTGATTCCACTGCGGCATTGGCACTGCTCCGCCTGCACGCATTCACCGGCGAGCAGCGGTTACATGATCTTGCTGAGGACACTCTGGAGGTCTTCGCCGGAGTCGCTGAACAGTTTGGAATCTACGCAGGAACTTACGGCCTTGCCTCTGTCTGGATGACGCACCCACACATCCAGGTCATCGTGATCGGTGAAGGCCCGCAGGCAGATGCACTTTACGCCGCAGCGCTCGCACCCTTCGCTCTCAACAAAATTGTCTTACGCGTGAAAGATCCGGCAAGCGTCAAATCTTCTTTACCTCCGGCGCTCGCGGAAACCATTGCCGAGGCCCCGGGAGTGCAGGCCGGACGCACTCTAGCCTTGCTGTGCAGCGGTTTCACCTGCCAGCCTCCCATTGAATCAGCGGACGATCTAACCCAGGCTTTGCGCGATGCCATCGTGCATAGGCAATAAAAATACGACGTTGGCCAACCAGAATGCATCTTCCAATTCGACCTGCAACGCAGCTTCGCGCTAGAGTGAGAACATGCCCACAAATCTGAAGAAACAGAAAAAGACCGCAGTACCAAAGAAAGCGGCGAAAAAGACCTCGGCCAAGACCTCCGCTAAAACAACTGCAGTCAAGCCCTCCACCCCTAAGACGGCGAAGAACGGCTTTCATCCCGGAACCTACACAGTCCCGCGCGGTCACGTGAGCATCGCGGTGCCAACCTTCTGGAGTTTGCGCCAGACCAACGACGACGTACAGGTTGAGTCGGAGGCCAGCGAAACTACAGTCATTGTCACGGCCTACCAGCGCAACGAGGGCGTGAAGCCTCTGGACGCGCGCGACTACCTGAAACATTTTCTGGATACGGCTCCAGTCGCCGGACGCCTCCAGACCGGCGACAGCACTAAGCAATACGCCAGTGCACGCTTTCGCGATGAAGAAGGCGATAACTGGTTCGTGCGTTTCCTCTCCAACGGGCAAACGTTGCTGCTCGCAACCTGCCACTCCAATCGTCCACTGACCTCGCGAGAGGGAAAGACTGGAGTGGCTGTACTGGAGTCGATCAAGCTGAAGGCGCGCGCGTGAGTTCGATGCACGGCAGTATCGAATCTTTTTTCCTCGATGGTGAGGCCGGGAGGCTCGAAGCACTGCTGAACCTTGGCGCGCCGAATGCGGAGTACGCGTGCGTGGTCTGCCACCCGCATCCGCTCTTCGGCGGCACCATGCACAACAAAGTCGTCTTCCACGCGATGAAGGCTCTGAACGCGCTTGGATATCCGGTGCTGCGCTTCAACTTTCGCGGCACCGGAACCAGCGCGGGCGAGCACGATTACGGACGTGGAGAAATCGCCGACGCAAAGGTCGCGCTCGACTACGTTGCAGAGCGTTTCTCCCTGCCCATTATCTTTGCGGGCTTCTCTTTTGGAGCAGTGATTGGCTTACGCGCGGCAGTGCCGCATCCAAGTGTAGAGGCGTTGGCGGCCATTGGCCTGCCCATCAATGCAGATGGCCGCGAGTACACCTACGAACTATTGCGGGAGAGCGAACAGCCTAAGCTGTTTCTCAGCGGCAGCCTCGATGAATTTGCCTCACCCGCGCAACTGAAGAAAGTGTTTGCCAGTGCGGCGGATCCCAAGCGCCTGATTCTGATTCCGGAGGCCGATCATTTCTTTGCCGGTCATCTCGATCAGATGCGTACGGCATTGACTGATTGGCTGCACGAAGTACTTGGGTCCGCGCCGCAAACTGCCGTATAATTTCGCGCATGAACGCACCCAGCAGTTTGCCGAACGACGAGTGTGCAATGCGCACCATCGCCCGGAAAGTCTTTCAGCATGCGCTGGAGGAGAGCGGCATAGAGCGCGGCTTTGCACGCAACCTCCATTACGAACGCGGTATTCTTCGGGTCGGCGATGATCTCTACAACCTAGCAACATTCTCGAAGGTTTTAGTAATCTCCATTGGCAAGGGAGCGCATACCAGCCTCGATGCGCTGATGTCACGCCTCGGCATTGGAGCAGGTGTGAGCGGAATTGTTTGCGCACCCACACTGCCTGTGGCGCAAGTGCCCGGCTTCCGCTACTTTGAGGGCGGCCACCCCATGCCCAATCACGAGTCGCTGCGCGGAGCCGCGGCAATTCTGCGCACGCTGGAAACACTGGATGAGCGCTCGCTTGTCATCTACTTACTTAGCGGCGGCGGTTCGGCGATCGTAGAGACACCAATCAGTGATGACATCTCATTCGAAGACCTGGTGCAAACCTATCGCGTGCTGGTGCACTCCGGCGCATCCATTGCTCTGATCAACGCAGTGCGCAAACACATCTCGGCGGTAAAAGGTGGACGCATGGCCGCTGCAGCCGCACCTGCAAGACAGCTCTCCATCATGATCTCCGACGTCCCGGACAATTCAATCGATTCGCTGGCGAGCGGTCCCACCATGCCTGACACCAGCACAATCGAGCAATGCTATGACATTGTGAAGCGATACGATCTGATGCCAAAGCTGCCTGAAAGCGTGCGCAGGCTTTATCAGTCGCATGGGTTGAAGGAGACGCCAAAGGCAGGCGATTCGATATTCGATCACGCGCGCTGGTGGCCCGTGCTCTCCAACGTAACCGCGCAGAAAGCTGCCGCCGACCAGGCGACAGAACTCGGCTTCGCCGTCCAGACCGACAACTCATGCGATGACTGGGATTACGTCAAAGCCGCGGATTACCTGCTCGAACGCATACGACAGTTGCGCCAGGGAGCCTCGAAGGTGTGCCTGATCTCAGGCGGGGAGATTACCGTAAAGGTGAGTGAGAATCCCGGAGCAGGCGGACGCAATCAGCAATTCGCACTCTACTGCGCCGAGAAAATCAAAGAAGAAAACATTGCCGTGCTCAGCGCCGGAACCGATGGCATAGACGGTGACAGCCCGGCGGCAGGATCGGTGGTGGATGGAACGACCATAGCGCGCGCTCTCGCAAAAGGATTAAACGCCGAAGCCGCACTCAAAGGCTTTGACGCGTATCCATTCTTTGACAAACTCGGCGACACCATCATGACCGGTTACACGGGAACAAACGTGCGCGACATTCGCGTGCTGTTGGCCTGGTAATTAGAAAAACTCGGCAACGCCCTCTTCGAGCACGCGTACGCGGCTCTCAATGCCAAGTGCGCGTGCGCCGGAGAGCAGGCGTTTCACTGGTTCATCCGTCGGCTCCTGCGAGAGTTTGAAAGTTCCGAAGTGCATGGGGATCATTGTCTGCGCACCCATGTCGACGAAGCCGCGCAACGCATCTTCCGGACTGGTGTGCACGGCGCGGAAGCTATCCGGGTAGTAGGCCCCAATGGGAAGCAGCGCCACCTGCGGATGCAGACGCTCGCCGATCTCGGCGAAGCCGCTGAAGTAAGCTGTGTCACCTGAGTGATAGAGAGAATGGCGGCCATCATCAAACACGTAGCCGCCGTAGCCGCGATGCATGTCGCGAATGACGCGCGCACCCCAGTGTTTGGCTGGAGTGGCCGTGATGCGGAGGGCACCCAGTTGGAACTCCTGCCACCAACTCAGCTCCACTACTTTTTCGAAACCGAGATCGAAGACCAGGTCACTGCAATTGTTGGGTACGATGAGCAGCGGCGTGCGTCCGCTCTTGAGCCGCGTGGCACGCGCCAGTGCACGCAGGGAAGGCCGATGCAGATGATCGAAGTGCGCGTGGGTGACAAGGACTACATCGAGCGGGGGAAGTTCGTGAATACGAAGTCCGGGACGGCGAAGCCGCTTGAGCACGAACAGCCACGGAGCAAAGATTGGATCGATCACCATGTTGGCTCCGCCGGCTTGAAGAAAGAACGAGGAGTGGCCGATGAAGGTCACGCCCAACTGGCCTGGGGCGGCGAGCACTGGACGACTTGTGCGCCCGGTGCGACGGGCCATTGCAGAGTGTCTCACTAGCCTGCCAAGCTGGCCAGCCTTCTTGCTGATACTGATGTTAAGCATCCTGCTCCATTGAATCTACTGTATTGGACGCAATGGCCCGCCTCCACGATTCCATATCGTACGCCCCGCGCGGCACTTGCAACATTAGCGCCGCTGGCTTTTAATCAAGTTTTAGCTTGAAAGGAAGAAACGCCAGTGAAGATCGCTTACTTAGGTTTGGGAATCATGGGACGTCCAATGGCCGTGAACCTTGTAAAGGCAGGACATGAGGTCGCGGTCTGGAACCGCTCGACGAAAACGGTGGAGGGAGCACGCACGGCGGCTACTCCGGCGGATGCGGCGAAGGGCGTGGACGTGGTCTGGATGTGCGTTGCTGACACCAAGGCAGTGGAGGGCGTGCTGTTCGGCAAGGACGGCGTAGCAGAGTCGTTGAGGCAGGGCATGATTGTCATCGACTCGAGCACCATTGCTCCGCGGGCCACGCTGGACTTTGCGGCTCGCGTGCGCGCCAAGGGTGCGGAGTTTGTGGATGCGCCGGTTACGGGCTCGAAGATTGGCGCGGAGAACGCGCAGTTGCTCTTCATTGTGGGTGGGCCTGAGAAGACGGTTGCTGCGTTGGACCCGCTGTTTAAGGCACTCGGCAAGAAGGTGATCCGCGTGGGTGAAACCGGCGCGGGCGAGAGCGCGAAGATCGGAATGAACCTGATGATCGCATCCATCTTCGAGGGCTTTGCCGAAGCGCTGGCGCTGACTGGAAAGCTCGGCGTGGCTCCGGAGAAACTGGTTGAGTTGATTGAGAACTCAATGATCAAGAGCGGCGTGACAGATTACAAATCGAAATTTGTTTTGCAGCAGGACTGGAGTCCGAACTTTCCGTTGCGGCTGATGCTGAAGGATATTCGCCTGATGCAGGAGGCGGCGAAGCAGGTGAAAGTTCAACTGCCGGCGCTGAACGAAATCGAAAAAGTCTATGAAAAAGCTGTGAAAGCAGGTCACGAGGACAAAGACTTCGCTGTGACGGTGGAAACGGTGCGGAGCCTTTAAAACACTGGGCGCGATGAGCATTGATCCCCGGAAATTTCTCCGGGGACTTTTTTGCGAAATTGGCACGAAAATTTTTATCGAAGACCGTATTTTGCACCATATACAGTGCAAAATGCCGTTTATCATTGGCAAACTCGATAACGGTTAAAAGTGTGTTGATGTACAGTTCGTTATTCCTTTTGAGGTGATTAGCGGAGTAGTAAACTTCGGGGAAATTCAAGATTGACTGGTTGGTATATCGTGATTTTGGCGGAATAAAGAGCTCGTGCAGCAAGGACAAGAACAACGGCAAACTGCCGGGATAAAAAAACAACTGCCCCGTCCAGAAGGACGGGGCAGATGCGTTGTGAAGTGTTACGCGCCGAGGTACTCCACGTGAACGTAGGTGCCGAGGCGGGTGTTGTAGGCGAGGTACCAGCCTGGGTGGTCGGGATCGTCGTAGATCACGATGTCATCCGAAGCCCAGTCCCAGTCGCCGCAGTAGGCAAAGTCATAAGGGGCTACGTCAAAGTAGAATCCGCCAAACCAGAAACGGCTTGGGCCTCCGCCGCCGAGACGCCAGATGTGTCCGCGACCAATCTCACCGGGAAAGTGTCCATGCTGCCAGGGATGGTCGAGGTGATAGTTGACATCGTTGCGCCCGGTGTTATGGCCGACCCATACGTCATTGGCGTGAACGTGTGGGGCTTCGGGATGGCCGGGCTGATCGACGTGCGAAGGATGGTCGCCGCCGGGTGCTCCACCTCTGCCTGCATTCGGTGCCGGAGCGACGGGCGCGTGCCGGATCGGTGCGGGGCCGTGGTTGGGGATGTGTCCGCCGCCCACGCCGGCTGGTGCGCCACCCTGGTGAACGGCAGCGGGAGCGCCTCCCTCATGGCCACGTTCCTGAGCGAACGCAGCGACGGAACAGATGAGCACTACGGCGAAGAATCCTGCAAATCTTTTCATACACTTTCCTTTCTTTTCTGTCCGGCTCCCTACAGCCGGTCCATCAAACATTCGACAAGAATATTAAACCGTTCAGGTTGATTTAAGTTGCGCGGAACTTCTGTTGCAACGGCTACAACTTTTTAACGACGCGATGGGGCGTTGAGTTCGCGGGCTTCGCGCTTCATGCGGCGTCCACGGCTCAGAAGGCTCAGAGCATATGCGCAGTGGATGACCCAGACGACGATGTAGGCCGCGTAGAGATACGCGTTGTTGTTGGCTGCGGGATTCATTGTGCGCCCTCCGTTTCGTAGTCCAGCGATGCCTGGGCGTGCGCCTCTTCCAACTCGTGCTCTACGATTGCCTGCTTGTAGCGCACCCATACGAACATGAAGGCGAGCATGGCGAAGGCGGCGAGATTCCAGAGGACGGCGTGCCACATGGTGGGATCGAGTCCCGAGCCCTGACCGCCTCCAATGACCGGTTGCGGGTGCTGTGTGCGGAACCAGCGGATGGCCATGTAGACGATTGGAACATCGACAAATCCGAATATACCGAGGGCGGCGGCCAACACGGGGACCTGTCCGCCGGAAGCGTAGTGGCGCAGCACGAGATAGCTGACGTAGATGAGCCAGAGGACGAGAGTGCTGGTGAGACGTGCATCCCATGTCCACCAGATGCCCCAGATGGGGCGCGCCCAGATGGGCCCGGTGATGAGGACGATGGTACAGAACGATACGCCTACTTCCGCAGAGGCAAGGGCCAAGGCATCTGCCGCGACGTTACGGCGGATGAGATACCAAACGGAGGCGAGGAAGTTGATGAAGAACAACAGGAAAGCCACCCACGCAGAGGGCAGGTGGTAGTAGAAGATTCGCTGCACGTCTCCCATAGTGGCTTCCGTGGGGGCGATGTACATGGCCTGGCAGAAGCCGTAGCCGAGCAGCAGGGCGGTGAGCACTAGACAACTTTTGAATAGAATTTTCATTCCGCGTTCAGCACCGGTTCGAAGAGGACGAGGCTCACGGTGGTGAAGACGAGATCATACACCGCGAGGAGGCGCATCCAGAAAATTGGCGAGTTGTCGCCGGTGAGGATGGAGGTTGTGGCGTCCACCATGGCGAGCAAGGCCGGGATGGAGATGGGAAAGAGGATGAGCGGCAGCATGATTTCGCGGCTGCGGGTACGGATGGAGAGCGCCGCGAAGAACGTTCCGTTGACGACCAGCGCCCAGGTGGCAAGCAGAGCTACAACGAGTAGCTGCCAGACGGGTCCGACAGAGCGGAGATTGTAGAAGACTACAAAGAGCGGGACCATGAGCACTTCAAGAATGGAAACGAAGATGAAGTTGCCAATGGTTTTGGAGAGGAACAAAGCCTGTGGCGGCGCGGGCGAGAGGCGATACGCGTCCATTACCTGGTTGCGGATTTCGCGCGTCCACGTCTGGTTAAGGGCGACGACGGTGGCAAAGAGGATAGCGACCCAGAGCAGGCCTCCGGCAATTTTGCGGGACTCTTCTGCTGTGGGATCGAAGCCGAAGCTGAAGATGACGACCACGAGCAGGGCGAAAAACAGCATGCTGTTGATGGCGTCTTTCGAACGCCACTCAAGGCGGAGGTCTTTGACCAGCGAGCGGCGAGTGATGGCCCAGAGAGATGGAGCAGAGGTCATTGCGAGGCCTCCGCGTTTTCGCGGGAGTCACGACGGAGAGTCTCATCGCGGAGGGCGTCACGCTCCTCAACGGAATAGGGAGAGAGCAGGCGGGCGGGAATTCCCGGCTCGCGAGCAACGAGGCGTCCGGCGTCTAGGACGATGCACTCGTCGGCGACGGGTTCCATGAGCGCGGCCTGATGGGTGACTACAAAGATAGTGGTGCCCTGGTCGCGCATCTTCGCCAACAGGGTTGTCATTTGGCGGGCAGAGCGGAGATCCACGTTGGAGAACGGCTCGTCGAGAAAGAGCAACTCGGGCGAATGCACGATGGCGCGGGCGAGAGAGATGCGCTGCCTCATGCCTTGCGAATACTGTCCTACGCGGCGCTCAAGAGATGGGTCGAGGCCGACGGTTCGGATCGCCTGTTCGCAGCGTGCGCGGTCTGTGATGCCGTAGAGCGCGGCGAAGTAGTCGAGATTTTCAAGGGCCGACATTTCGTCGTAGAGCAGAGGTGCGTGGCCCATGTATCCGAAGCGCGTAGCGACCGCGCGAATATTGGACGATCCGAGGACGCGCACGGACCCGCGTGAGGGTGCGAGCAATCCGGCAATGACGCGGAGGAGCGTGCTTTTGCCTGCGCCGTTTTCGCCGAGGAGGACGTAGAGTTTGCCGGGCGCGAAGTCTGCGGTGATGCCGCGGAGAGCGGCGAAGCGTCCGAAGTGGCGGACGACATCGCGGATGGAGACGGCGGATTGTGGTTGAGGGTCTGTCACACGTTCAGTCTTCTAAGAAAATTCCAGATCTGCTCTTGCAGATTTGGATCACTCTCTTGCCACGTTGTTCGCCGCTGAGACAGAGTCCACTTGCCCCACTCAAGCCAACAGAAGGCTTGAATGGGCCACCCTCGGCAGAGCACTCAATTGGCCACTCGTGATTCTACTGCAGTGCGTCTTTTCTGCGGCACTACTGGCCCATGGAGGGTACGGCGGCCTGGGCTTTTTCCGGTGGTGCGGCTGGATTGGGAGCGGCTTGACCGGGCTGCTGTCCGGGTTGGGCGGGTCCGTACTTGGAGGCACACTTGGCCTGTAGCTGCTTGGCGTGGAAGACGCCGTCGCGTCCGTAGCTGCCTTCAGCAAGGGCCTGTGCGTTGTCCTTGAACGTGTCGGGCGGAGCTTCTGTTCCGGTGTACACGACGTTGAGGGTGCGTCCCTGCTCAGCCAGGGTGAACTGGACGTGTGTGCCTTGGCGATGGATGGAGCCAGGCTGAACGTTTCCGGCGACGCGGAGGCGCTTGGTGAAAACACCGTCGCCCATTTCTCCCATTTCCTTGATGGTGACGTAATAGCTTTTGCTTTCTTGAACGCCACTGACGGCCAGGTAGGCAAGGCCCGAAACGATAAGCACGATGGGCACACCGAACTTCAAATACTTGTTCATTTTCCACCCAAGAAGGAACAGAACAGCCAAAGCACGGCCAGTGCTGCCATCCCTAAATCCCCATTGCCACGAGGGTACTTCGGCAAAGGCGAACAGTCAAGACGGGGCAGGCTATGTGAATTGGATGCAGAGCAGGAAGGGATGGACTCAAGAGAAGTGCCGCAGCGCGTAGGGGCTGGCGGCACGCTATAATGAGCGATTACGGAAGCCAAAAGGGGTTTGCAGGATGAGCGGAAATAACGGATCAAACGGCAACGGCAATAACACGGTTTCGCCGCACGAACTGCCGGCAGCGGGGATTCCCAAACTGCGGCAGGAATGGACGGCGCGGCGCAAGGAAGAAGCACTCCGCACGGGCGACACAAACGTGACGCAGATGCACTTTGCGCGCAAGGGACTGATCACGGAAGAAATGCTGTTCGTGGCCGAGCGCGAGAAGATTACTCCGGAGTTGGTGCGCGAAAAAATTGCCGAAGGCAAGATGATCATTCCGGCAAACATCAACCATCCTGAGCTGGAACCGATGTGCATTGGCGTGGATTCGCTGTGCAAGATCAATGCAAACATTGGGAACTCGGCTGTGACCAGCAACGTGCAGGAAGAGCTGAAGAAGCTCCACACGTCGGTTCACTATGGCGCGGACACGATGATGGACCTGTCCACGGGCGGGGATATTCATGGGATTCGCGAGACGCTGCTGAGACACTGCCCGGTGCCGATGGGCACGGTTCCGATCTATGAGGCCGTGGCGCGAGTGAAACGCATTGAGGACCTCAACGCGGCGCTCATGCTGGAAGTCATTGAAGAGCAGGCGGCGCA
>Ga0182012_10002765_pt1 | contig 18908 bp, 11 predicted proteins | sample 612S2SmetaG_FD_120486 | JGI IMG/M metagenome (GOLD analysis project Ga0182012, IMG submission 120486) | Permafrost microbial communities from Stordalen Mire, Sweden - 612S2S metaG | ecosystem: Environmental > Terrestrial > Soil > Wetlands > Permafrost | place: Sweden: Stordalen | collected...
CGCCCTTGGTCTGGAACTTGCGGGCGAACTTGCCCTCGGATTCCGCGCGGGCGATGATCGCGTCCACCTGATCGGGCGGGCCGCCGATGACCGTCTGAGTAGGTGCGGCGTAGACGCACACCTCCAGGTCGGGGAAGTCGGAGAACACCGTCTTGATCTCGTCGGCGGAGTACTCCACCAATGCCATCAACCGGATGTACTCGCCGAACAGCATCGCCTCGCCCTCGCCCATCAGATGCGACCGAGAGCAGATCGTGCGGGTTGCATCTGTCAGCGACAAGCCACCGGCGAAGTAGGCCGACGCGGCCTCGCCCAGCGACTGGCCGACCACCGCGGCGGGCTTGGCACCGTGATGCTTGAGCAGCTCACCCAGCGCGATCTGGATCGCGAAGATGGTGACCTGGGTGGTCTCGATGCCGTAGTCCTGCGAGTCGTCCAGGATCAGCTCAAGCACCGAGTAACCCAGCTCGTCCTGGACCAGTGCGTCGACCTTCTCGATCCATTCGGCGAAAACCTCGTTGCGCAGATACAGGCTCTTGCCCATCTTGCGGTGCTGCGCGCCGAAGCCGGCGAGTACCCACACCGGGCCGTTGGTCACCGGTCCGTCCACGCTGAACACGTTCGGCCGCTGCTTGCCCTCGGCCACCGCCCGCAAGCCCTTGATGGCCTCTTCGTGGTCGTGAGCCAGCACCACCGCGCGGGATCGGCCGTGGTTGCGCCGCGACAGCGAGCGCCCGATCGACTCCAGGGACGACGCCTGGCCTTCGGGGCTTTCCATCCAGTCCGCCAACTCCGCGGCGGCGGTTTTCTTGCGCGAGGTCAAAAACGCCGACACCACCAGTGGAATCAGCTGCGGCAAAACCTCTTCTGCCGCAAGCTCTTCCAGCGCGATTTCCTTGAGTCGTAGCGCCTCGTCGGTGACGCCCGGCAGCTCGGGCTCTTCCACGTCAGGCGGGATGGCATCGGAGATGATCTCGCCGTACTCGTCGAAGCGCAGCGCGTGCCCTTCCAGGGCGGGCGCCTCGGCCAGTCCAGTTTCACTGGGCGTCTGAGCTTCGGGTTCCGGCTCACGCTCGATCAGGTCGCTGGGCAGTACCTCACGCACCACCAGGTGGGCGTTGGCCCCACCGAAGCCGAAGCTGGACACCCCGGCAAGTGCGTAGCCGCCATAACGGGGCCAGTCGCTCGCCGTATCGATCACCTTCAGGTGTAGCGCGTCGAAGTCGATGTAGGGGCTGGGTCCGGCGTAGTTGATCGACGGCGGCAGCTTGTCATGCTGCAGCGCCAGCACCACCTTGGCCATGCTGGCCGCTCCAGCGGCAGACTCCAGGTGCCCGACGTTGGTTTTCACCGCGCCCAGTAGCACGGGCTGATCAGCCGGACGACCCCTACCGACCACGCGGCCCAACGCCTCGGCCTCGATCGGGTCACCAAGGACGGTACCGGTGCCGTGCGCCTCGATGTAGTCGACGTCGCGCGGATCGATGCCGGCGTCTTTGTAGGCCCGACGCAGCACGTCAGCCTGCGCGTCCTGGTTGGGCGCGATCAGACCGTTGGACCGGCCGTCGTGGTTGACCGCGGTACCGGCGATGACGGCCAGGATCTGGTCGCCGTCGCGGCGCGCATCGTCGACCCGCTTGAGCACCAGCATGCCGCCGCCCTCAGAGCGGGTGTAGCCGTCGGCGTCGGACGAGAACGTCTTGATCCGGCCGTCGGGACTCAGCACCGCGCCGATTTCGTCGAAACCAAGGGTCGCCACCGGGGTGATCAGCGCGTTCACTCCGCCCGCGACGACCACGTCGGCTTCGCCGTTGCGCAGCGCCTGCACCCCTTGGTGCATCGCCACCAGCGAACTCGAGCACGCGGTGTCGATGGTGACCGAAGGTCCGTGGAAGTCGAAGAAGTAAGACACCCGGTTGGCGATGATCGAACTGCTGGTCCCGGTGATCGCGTAGGGGTGTGCGGTCGTCGGGTCGGCGACGGCCAAGAACTGGTAGTCGTTCGTCGAGCTACCGATGTAGACGCCGACAGACTCGCCGCGCAGGCTCGACGCCGGGATGCGCGCGTACTCGAGCGCCTCCCAGGTCAGCTCCAGCGCCATCCGCTGCTGCGGGTCGATATTGTCGGCTTCCGTCTTGGCCACCGCGAAGAACTCGGAGTCAAAGCCCTTGATGTCCTTCAAGTAGCCACCGCGGGTGCGGGCCTGCGCGATCCGCTGGGCCAGCCGAGGATCTTCCATGAACTCCGACCAGCGGCCCTCGGGCAGCTCGGTGATGGCGTCGCGGCCTTCCAGCAGCGCCTGCCAGGTTTCGTCGGGGGTGTTCATATCGCCGGGCAGCCGGGTGGACAAGCCCACGATCGCGATGTCGACGCGCTCTGCCGGACCGTTTCGCGACCAGTCGTCATTGTCGAGGCCGAAATCGGCCCTTTCGGGCTCGCCCTCGACGATCCGGGTCGCCAGCGATTCGATGGTCGGATGCTGGAAAGCCACCGCGACCGACAGCGTGACACCGGTCAGGTCTTCGATGTCGGCGGCCATCGCCACGGCATCCCGCGACGACAAGCCCAGCTCCACCATCGGCACCGACTCGTCGATCGCGTCGGGTGACTGACCGACCGCCTTGCCCACCCAGTTGCGCAGCCACTGGCGCATCTCGGGGACCGTCATCTCGGCCTTGTCAACGGGTGCCTTGTCAGCGGGTGCCTCGTCGGCGGGTGCCTCGTCGGCGGGTGCCTCGTCGGCGGGAATGTTGTCCTGGAAATCAGGGTCTTGGGGGTCCATGTCAGCCATCGGTTGCGGGGCTCAGTTCGATTCGGTGGCAAAGGCAGTCGGGGAACCGACCCCGCTGCGCAGGCTGCCGTCGAGATAGGCGGTGCGGCACGCACGTCGGCCGATCTTGCCGCTGGAGGTACGGGGAATCGTTCCGGCCGACACCAGCAGCACGTCGCGGACGGTCACCCCGTGCCGCACGGCGATCGCCGCCCGGATGTCGTCAGCAATGGGCTGGTAGTCGAGCTTGTGCGTACCGGCGGCGCGCTCTCCGACGATCACCAGTTGCTCGGAGGTGTCCTCGGGGTCGAAATTCAGGCCGGCGTGCGGGTTGTCGAACACCGCTTGGGGCAACTGATTGGCCGGGACCGAGAATGCGGCCACATAGCCGACGCGCAATGCCCGGCTGGATTCCTGCGCCGAGTATTCGAGGTCCTGCGGGTAGTGGTTGCGGCCGTCGACGATGACCAGGTCCTTGATCCGGCCCGCTATGTAGAGGTTGTCGTTGAAATAGGTGCCGTAGTCGCCGGTGCGCACCCAGAGCCCGTCGTCCGCGGCTCCTTGCGCATGCGATTCGCTGATGCGCGACTTGAGGATGTTGTGGAAAGTCTGGATAGTCTCTTCTTCCTTGTTCCAGTATCCGGTGCCCATGTTCTGGCCGTGCAACCAGATCTCGCCGATCTGCCCGTCCGGTAGCTCGCTGGCCGATTCGGTGTCGACGATTGCCGCCCACTCGTCGACACCGACCTTGCCTGCGGAGACCTGCGCGACGGCGTTCGGCGCGTCGGAGGCCACCTCGACGAACCGCTGGTTGTTCAGCTCGTCCCGGTCTACGTGGATAACCTTGGGCGGCTCGTCAGCCGGCGTGGTCGAGACGAACAGCGTCGCCTCGGCCAGCCCGTAGGACGGTTTGATCGCCGTCTCCGGCAGACCGTAGGGCCGGAAGGCTTCGTAGAACTTGCGCATCGACGCCGGCGACACCGGCTCGCTGCCGTTCAGGATCGCCTTGACGTTGCTCAGGTCCAGCGGCGGCTCATCATCGCGGGGCACGCCCCGCACCGCGGCGTGTTCGAACGCGAAGTTCGGCGAAGCCGAAAAGACCCCGCCGGTTTCCCCGTCCTTGCGTGCGAGTTCGCGGATCCAGCGGCCGGGCCGGCGCACGAAGGCGGCCGGCGTCATAAATGTGAAGCTTTGGCCGAGCACCGGGGCACACAGCGCGGTGATCAGGCCCATGTCGTGGAAGAACGGGAGCCACATGACGCCACGGTCACCTTCGGCGCCCTCCAGGGCGACCAGCGTCTGCAGCACATTGGTGGGCAAGTTCAGATGGCTGATCTGTACGCCCGTCGGTGTGCGGGTGGAGCCGGAGGTGTACTGCAGGTACGCGATGGTGTTCTCATCGGCGTCGGGCTCGACCCAGGTGGAAGCGACCTCGGTGGGCACCGCATCGACGGCGATGACGCGGGGACGTTCCTTGGCCGAACGGGCACGGATGAACTTGCGGACGCCTTCGGCAGAGTCGGTGGTGGTCAGGATCGTCGACGGGGCGCAATCGTCGAGCACAGCGTGCAAACGGCCGACGTGGCCCGGTTCGGCCGGATCGAACAACGGCACCGCGATCCTGCCGGAGTACAGCGCGCCGAAGAAGGCAACGAGGTATTCCAGGTTCTGCGGGCACAAGATGGCGATGCGGTCACCAGGCTGGGTGACTTGCTGCAGACGGGCACCCACAGCGCGGTTGCGGGCGCTGAAGTCGGACCACACGATGTCCCGCTCGATACCGTCGCGCTCGGTGGAGTAATCCAGGAACCGATAGGCCAGCTTGCTCCCGCGAATCTTCGCCCACTTCTCGACGTGACGGACCAGGTTGGTGTTCTCCGGGAACCTGATCTTTCCGTTCACGATGAACGGGTTGTGGTACGCCATGCCGCCCTCTCCTGTGCCCTAATATCCATGTCGGCATCTATTTCGGCTGAGCCGAGGTAGATCTCGTGTCGGCTACGCCGACGATGCTGCGCGTGGTCCGCCTCGCACGGCGCCCGCCCGCTTCCGCGAGAGCCGGTCAGGGCCGGCTTCGACCCGATCGCATCAACCACAAAGTTCTTACTGCTCTTAATTTTCTCTTAATGTTAAGGGGCGCCGCGCGGCAGACCAAATCACAACGTACCGCTGATCACGCCGACCGTGGGCCACTGCGCGGCCATGTCACCCATGTTTGGGCTGCGGCGCGTCGTCTATCAGCGCATGCGCCCAGTTCAACGTCCAATCGGTCGCCGGCGCCCCGTCCACGTTCCAGAACTCGGTGGTCGCATACATCGCATGGACCGGCTGGCCCGCGCCGCCGGCCAGCGTGTTCAGCGTGTTCGGCAGGTTAGCGACGCTGAACGCCTGCTCCGGGGCGGCGCAGATGAGGTCACCCGGGGCGCAGATCTCGTTGGTCTTGCCGTCGAGCGCGCCGAAACCACCTGGCCGTGGGCCAGTCATGGACAGGCCGAGCCCGGACAGCATCGGCACCTCGTGCAGGGTTACCTCGGCACCTTCGCCCGGCGGGTCGGGCCCGATGTCCTTGCCTACCCCCTGCTGGCGACGGCCGTCGGCGATCAGCGTCACACCCATCACCAAGTCGTCGTCGACGGGTCCGCGGCCGTTGCCGATGTCGCTGGCGATGTCACCGGCGATCACCGCACCCTGCGAAAAGCCCGTCAGCACGTAGCTGGTCAGCGGACATTTGCTATTCATGTCGGTCATCGCCTGGACAGTCGCGCGGGTGCCTTCTGCTCTGCTGTCGTCGTACGACATCTGCGTGTCGGCAGTCATTGGATTATGGAACTGCGCCGTATAAGGAACGGTATACGTCTGCACCCGGGAGGAAGGAAACTGCTGACTGATCGGCGTAGTCACCTTGTGCAGCAACGCATTCGGAAATTGCACCGGGTTAAGTGGATCGTCCTGCAGGGATGACTCCCACGTGCCGGGAACGGCGATCAGCTGCACGTCGGGACAGGAAGCGTCCTGCGATGCGGGTCGGGGCTTGTGCGGGTGGGTTGTCGTAGCGGCCGGGGGCAGCACGCCGGGCGGCACCGCGGTGGGTGGAGTTTGGTTGCTGCGCAGCATGATCACCACAGCCACGATGACCAGCGCCACGACGGCTGCCAACGTGCAGGCCGAAATCCAGGCGAGGATTCGGTGGCGCTTACGACGGGCGTTCTTGGCCATGTTCTCCTGATGGCAGATTCGGAAGGTTCCCGTGCAGACAAATGCGGTGGTGACGCGGCCGTCCCGAGCTCTGCTGCACCCCCTACACGGTACCGACTACCGGATGGCTCCGACGATATCGCCCGACATGGCACCGAGCTGCGGCGCCCACGAACCCCAGCCGTTGTCACCGCCGCCCGGGAAGTCAAAGTGGCCGTTGTGCCCATTGACATTGCGGTACTGCTGGTAGAACTCCCGGCTGTTGCCCATCGCCTCGCCGGCCTGGCCGATCATGGCAGCGGGATCACTGGCCCCCGTGGTGGTCGGACTGTAGACCCAAACCCGGGTGTTGTTCTGCGCCAGCAAAGAGGCGTGCACGTACGGGTCGTGCCACTTCCATCGGCCCAGCTGCGGGGCTCCCCACATTCCGTTGCCGTCCACACCGCCGAATTGCTGTAGGCCGGCCAGGATCGAACCGTCCGTGGTGGTGTTGGACGGGTACAAGAACCCGGACAGCGAGCCGGCGAAGCCGAAGCGGTCGGGGTGAAAGGCGGCCAGCGCCATCGCCGCATAGCCCCCCTGAGAAGCGCCCACCGCCGCATGACCACCGGGAGCGAGGCCCTTGTTGGCGGCCAGCCAATCGGGCAGCTCGCTGGACAGGAAGGTATCCCACTGCTTGCTGCCGTCCTGCTCCCAGTTGGTGTACATGCTGTACGCGCCGCCGGCGGGCGCCACCACCGAGATCCCCTTGCCGGCCAGGGTGTTCATCGCGCTACCCGCGGTGACCCAGCCGCTGACATCCGGGGCGGCGTCGAAGGGATCAAGCAGAAACACCGCGTGCGGCCCGCCGGCCAAGAAGGCCACCGGGATATCACGGCCCATCGCTCCCGACGGAACCATCAGGCTTTCGTAACTCGCCGCGTTGGCTTTGCCCGTGGTTCCTGCCGTTTCTGACAGGAAGGTCACACCAGCGAAACCAACCGATAGCGCGGCAACGCAGAACACTCGCAGCAGCACCCACAAACTCCGTACGCCAGTCATGTCTCAAACTCCCGTGTGCTATCGCCTATCCGCTGCGAGCACCCTAGCCAGCACCGACATTTAGCCTGCCCGCAGGGTAGTGAAATGGGCCACACCCCGCCGCCATGACCGGGTACGGCTAACGGCGGCGACCCCGAGGGATCGCCGCCGTTAGTGGTACTGCTTTTAGGTGCCTGTTTAGGTGCCCGAGCTGGTCCCGGTCCCAGTGCCGGTGGTGGTCCCACCCGCATTGGGTGTTGCGCCCAACGTCGACTGCAGGTCGCCCTTCATGGCGTTGAGCTGCGAGCCCCAGTACTCCCAGCTGTGGGTGCCGTTGGCGTCGAAGTTGAACACCGCGTTGTGACCGCCGGCGCCGTTGTAGGCGTCCTGGAACTTCAGGTTGCTGGTCCGCACGAAGCCTTCCAGGAACTTGGCGGGCAGGTTGTCGCCGCCCAGATCAGATGGCTTGCCGTTACCGCAGTACACCCAGATCCGGGTGTTGTTGGCGACCAAAGTCGCGACCTGCAGTGACGGGTCGTTGTGCTGCCATGCCGGATCGCTCGACGGTCCCCACATGTCAGCGGTCTTGTAGCCTCCGGCATCCCCCATGGCCAGACCGATGAGTGAGGGCCCCATCCCCTGCGACGGGTCCAACAGCGCCGACAGCGAGCCTGCATAGACGAACTGAGCCGGGTGGAAAGCCGCCAAGATCAGCGCCGACGACCCGGCCATCGACAGACCGACCGCAGCGCTGCCAGTGGGCTTGACCTGCTTGTTGCTCTGCAGATACGACGGCAGTTCGCTGGTCAGGAAGGTTTCCCATTTGTAGGTGGTGCAGCCGGCCTTACCGCAGGCGGGCTTGTACCAATCTGCATAGAAGCTGGACTGCCCACCAACCGGCATGACGACCGAGATGCCCGACCCGTTGTACCAGTCGAATGCGGGGGTGTTGATGTCCCAGCCGTTGTAGTCGTCCTGCGCGCGCATACCGTCCAGCAGGTAAAGCGCGGGCGAGTTCGCGCCACCGCTTTCGAACTGAACCTTGATACTGCGGCCCATCGCAGCCGACGGAACCTGCAGGTACTCCACCGGCAAGCCTGGGCGCGAGAACGCCCCGGCGGTTGCCGAGCCCCCCACGGCGCCGATCAGACCCGACAGCAGGGCCACCCCAGCGGCCCCCACCACGAGTCGGCGTGGCATACCTGCCACGGCGCCGCGAAACCTGTGAACAAACTTCATACTTCGTTCCTCATCCTTTATGCGCATCCTTCATACGGGCGCGTCACTCGATTAGGTCGGACTGCAGGCGCAGGGCGCAGCAGTGCTCCAGTAGTCAATCACAAGATGGGGTTCGCGCTCTCATCGTGGAGATCGCCCAAACCGTCCTCCGGCGGTCATTCATGCTGATCATCCGGCGGCAAACGGCGGTCTAATTTTGCGTTTCCGCATGTGCCTGCCGGTGGCTGCGGTGCTGGTGAGGACGTGCTTGTGATGTTGCTGTCAGTATCTCGCCCCTCGACCGAGCGACCGCGACCGTGATTAGTTCGAGATCTGCCGAAAATTATCTCGCCCGCCCCTACTCACGAGGGGCGGGCGGGCCCGCGTCGGGGACGTCGAGCCCACACCTGACGAGCTCGTAAAGCGGAACGCGGTCGATGCGGTACTGGGTGAATTCGTAGGAATTCAGCAAGTTGGACGCGAACCGATGCGCGGTCATCGGGGAGCGCACCGAGCTGAGCACCGCCTCGGTCGCCGGACAGTGCAGGGCCGCAACCGCTTCCGCGACCCACTGGGCGTCGAGGTAGCCCGGAATACCCGGATACACCTTCACCCATGGTCCGTCGGCGATCACCCAGTCCGGGAAGAGGTTTTTGTCATGCCCGATCCGGCCGTGGTTCAACCGCGCCGTGTGCTGAGCAAGTGGGTTTGCCAGCCCAATTTGGTCGATCACCCTGACATCCAGCCCGACGTTCATCCCCAGCATGCCGAGGTTGGTGAAAAATACCGTGTGCTGCGGCTTTTGGGTCGTCTTAGCATCCGGGGGCGCGCCCGGCGGCGGCTGGATCATGGGTACCAGGTCCCACTGTGTGTAGTTGCCGGACGGCAGCAACAACGCCCCTTCCGGGGTATTGTTGAGCGCGACCAGAACGGCAGCCATCCTCGGATAATCCAGGTAGTCAGCGGCTGTCAGCGGATGGGCGTGCCCGGTGGCCTGGGCGTAGAAACGGCGCTCGTCGACGATTCCCGAGTAGGTGACGCGGGTGGCGTCATCACCCATTCCCGGCGAGTTTGCTGCCCACAGCGACCAGCTTGCGATCCCGAGCCACAGCAGGCTGACGGCACCGGTCAGCCAGTAACCGGTCTCCCGCGAGTAGTGGTTGCCACCAGGTCCGTCGAGCGCTGCCACGGGAATGACGGACACCGGAGCCAGCAGACAAAAGAGCGGCGCCAGCAGAACCCGGCCATGCATGAAATCGCCACCCTGCCGAATCCAGTAGAACGCCTGCAGCAATCCGCTCACGACGACGAAAGCCACTACGGCCGATGGGGTTTGCACCGCCCGGGCCACCCGACCGTAATTAGGGGCCAGCTTCGGACGTAGGAACGACGGCCGGCGACGTGCAGCCATCAATAGCAATCCCAGCGGCACCAAGAGCACGACCGGCACCCACAGGGCGTAAGGCTGGTTGAAATTCGAGAGATAAATCATGCCCTGCGACCACTTGTCACCGGCCGCGTCCTTGGCCAGGGCAGTACCCGGCACCAGCAGGCCGTAGTAGCCCATCCGGAAGATCTGGTAGACGACCGGCAGGAGTCCTCCGGCCACCACGATCAGCACGCGGCGCCGCCAGTCACGGGCCGCGATGAGCATCATGATCAGCGCCAACCCGCCCATCAACGCCAGTTCGGGCCGGACGAGAACGCTGAACCCCGCGACAAAGGCCAGTGCACCGATGAACACCCGGCTTTGCGGACGAGCCCGCAGCGGTTGCGCCCAGCAGACAATCATCCACCACAGCAGACCCAGATACGCGAGCACCAGCCCGCTCTCCAGACCGGACGTGGCGAAGTCGCGCGCCGGTGGCAGTGCGACGTAGACCAGCGCGCCGGCGGGCAGCATGATCGCCCGACGGCCCCGCAGGCTCGGTGCGTACAACCGACCCGTCCCCAGCATGAGGAATGCCACGCCCAGTAAGGAAAGCGCCAGGGCCAGGGCCAACGCCACGTATTCCATGCGCATCGGCCCGCCGACCCAGCTTCCCGCATACATCAGATAGGTCCACGCCGTGGAGGTGTTGGCCTCCACCCGCTCACCCTGGTTGAAAACCGGCCCATTGCCCGCCAACAGATTGCGCACCGTGCGCAGCACGATCAATCCGTCGTCGGCAATCCAGCGTCGTCGCCAACTTCCCCAGCCGAACAGCGCGGCGACCACCGCCACGCTCGTCCACAGGCTGACCCGGACCACCGTGTCGTACGGGAAAGCCGGCCCAGCGACCCACCTGATCACCGGGCGGGCGCGTAGCACAGGGCTACCGAAAGCCTTTGACGCCTTCAGGTTGGGGCTAGCCGAAGGCAACGGCGGCTCCAACCGTTGCGATCCACAGCAGCGCCAGCACCTGCAACACCCGGTCACGCAGCGCAATGTCTTCTGGCTCCCCGGCCAGCCCGCCGTCGACGTCCACCGCGTAGCGCAGGATCGCGATGGTGAACGGAACCATTGAGACGGCGAACCAGGATCCCGCATGGTGGTCGCGCTCGAACGCCCACAGCCCGTAGCACATCACCACCGCGGTGGCCGACAACGTCCAGACGAACCGCAGATAGGTGCTGGTATAGCTCTCCAGCGACTTGCGGATCTGGGCTCCGGTGCGCTCGGCGAGTTGCAGCTCCGCGTAGCGCTTGCCGGCCGCCATGAACAGTGACCCAAACGCCATCGTCAGCAGAAACCATTTCGACAGCGGGATGTCGGCGGCCACACCGCCGGCGATGGCCCGGATCAAAAACCCCGACGACACGATGCAGATGTCGAGCACCGCTTGGTGTTTGAGGCCGAAGCAGTAGGCCAGCTGGATGGCGAGGTAGACGGCAATCACCAACGCCAGGTGCGGCTTCAGCAGCCAGGAACCGGCCAGCGAGGCCACCGCCAGCACCGCCGCCAGGGTGTAGGCCAGCCACTCTGGCACCACACCGGCCGCGATCGGCCGGAATCTCTTGGTGGGGTGCTGTCGGTCCGCCTCGACGTCGCGTACGTCGTTGATCAGATATATCGACGAGGCCGCGAGGCTGAACACCACGAATGCCACCGACACCTCGGCGAGCACCCTCGCGTAGTCGTAGCGGACAGCTCCGCCCAGCGCGGCCAGCGGCGCAGCCAGCACCAGCACGTTCTTCACCCATTGCCGTGGGCGAATCGCCTTGATCACCCCGGTGATCACGTTGGCCGGAGGTCCGATCGCGAGGTCTTGACTGTCTTTACTCACCTGGGCCACACCTCCCGCGTTCGGATGGCGATCCCCGCGACGGCGGCGCCAAGACCGATGCCCACGGCCACGTCGCTGGGATAGTGCACTCCCAGCAGTATCCGCGACAGTGCCATCGGCGGGACCAGCAACACGGGCAGCGACAAGCCTTTCAGTCGTTTTGAATCCACAGCTCGGCCCATCAGGATGGCCGCGGCCGTGGTGGAAGTGGCATGCGCCGACGGGAAGCTCAGCTGACTGGGTGTGCCGACATTCACGGCAACGGCCGGGTGGTGCGGCCGTTTGCGCCGTACCAGCCTCTTGACCAGCACGGCGGCTGCGTGTGCGCCAAACGCTCCGGCCGCGGCTGTCAGCCAATCCGCGCGACGCCGCGGCACCAGGACCGCACCGAGCAGCGACACGGCGACCCAGCCGATGCTGTGCTCTCCGAAGTAGGACAGCCCTCGTGCGGTGGGCAACAATCCCGGGCGGTCAGCCAGCGCCGACTGAACGGCCACCATCGCGGCCACTTCGCCGCGCGGCGATTCAGGCATGCTCAGGCTGGTTGTGGGGCTCGCTTGCAGCGCCTGGCTGGGGGTACCGCCCGCTTGCGGGGGATAACGCCGTCTCCCACTTTTGCTTGCTGGACAGCACGGGCAGCGCGTCCCGGTACAACCTGCGCATCTCGTCGAACCGGCTGGCCAGCTGACGCTGCCGGCGCAGCGACTTCAGCAGCAGGGTGAGCATTTTGCGCCGATCGCGCTGGCGGTAGACCACGCCACACCCGTCGGCCGTCGTGACGGTGACGCCGTCGACCGTGCACAGCCGGAACCAGCGCGCATCCTGGGTCGGCACGTTGAACTCCGGGCGCTGGTGGAATTCAGGGTCAGCCCTGGTGAAGTTGTGCACTACCCCACGGACCAGTCGGTAACCGACGGAAATCGGGTTGACCGGCGGCTTCATCGCCTTGCTCTGGTAAAGGGGTGGCGGTAGTTCGCTGGCTGCCGGCAGGACGACCGCGTCCGGGTATTCCTTGCGCATGCGGTGCACTTCAGGTAACGCCGATTCTAGGATCGAGAAAATGTGCTCCGGTCCGGCAAGGAAGTCGTCGATGGCCCTGTTCTGGATCGCAACCGTTGAATATTCCAGGCAGGCAAGGTGTTTCAGCGTCGCCTTCAGGTGGCTGCGGACCAAACCCTTGACGTCACCGTCCCAGTGCATCGCTGCGACCACCAGCCGGTTGCGCAGATGAAAGTAGGCCTGCCAGTCGATTGCGTCGTCCTTGTCGCTCCAGGCCATGTGCCAGATGGCTGCGCCGGGCAGCGTAACGGTCGGGTAACCGTGCTCGGCGGCACGCAGGCCGTAGTCCGCGTCGTCCCATTTGATGAACAGCGGTAGTGGCTGTCCGAGCTCTTCGGCGACCTGCCGCGGGATCATGCACGTCCACCAGCCGTTGTAGTTGACATCGATGCGGCGGTGCAGCAGCTTGCTTCGAGTGTTGTTGTCATTCAACGGATACTCGGCGAAGTCGTGGTCGTACTCAGTGTGCGGTGCCGCAGTCCACATGAAGTTCGAGTGTTGGACGATTTCGCCCATGATGTGCAGGTGCGACGGCTCCTGCAGGTTGAGCATCTGACCGCCCACCAGCATCGGGCTCCTGGCGAAGCGGTGCATCGCCAACACCCGCAGAATCGAGTCCGGCTCGATGCGGATGTCGTCGTCCATGAACAGAATTTGTTGGCAATCGGTGTTTTTCAGCGCCTCGTACATCACCCGGCTGTAGCCGCCGGAACCACCGAGGTTGGGCTGGTCGTGGATGGAGAGCCGACTGCCGAGGCGGGCAGCCGCTGCCGGAAAGTCAGGATGATCGCGCACCTTGCGGACGCCCTGATCGGGCACGATCACGGCGCCGATCGCCTGGTCCACCAACGGGTCCACGGTGAGTGCGGCCAGCGCGTTGGCGCAGTCGGCGGGCCGGTTGAACGTCGGGATGCCGACCGCGATGTTAGCCAGGCCGGGAGCGGGTTCCGTCGCGTACCAGCCACCGCTGACCAGGCCGACCGCGGTGTCAGTGGTGATGTCGAACCAGATCCACCCGCCGTCCTCGAATGGCCCCAGGCCGACCTCCACCTCAACAATGGCAGGCTCATTCGTACTGCCGTCGAACTGGCGGCCCTCGATGAAGATGCGCGCACCAGTGGCCTTGGTCCGGTACAGATCAACGCGGCCGGCGCCGGTTAACTCGACCCGCAGCACCACCGATTTGCAGATCGTCCAGCGCCGCCAGTAGCTCGCCGGGAACGCATTGAAATAGGTGGCAAACGACACCTCGGACTCTTTGCCGATCTCCAGCGAGGTCCGGCTTGTCGCATGCGCACGCCGGGAGTTGGTGGTCGATTCCTCCAGGTACAGCTTGCGCACGTCGAGCGGTTCACCCGGCCGCGGCAGGATGATTCGGGATAGCAGGCTCACGGCACTCATGCCAGTGCTCCCTCTTCAGCAAGCGGGGTGCCGTCGCGCAGGTGTGGCGCCAGCAGGTTGTCGTACATGTTCAGTGCGCTGGCAATGGCCATATGCATATCCAGATATTGGTAGGTGCCCAGCCGCCCGCCGAAAACCACGTTCGAAGAAGCGGTCTCGGACTTCGCCCTCGCCCGATAGGCGGCCAACAGGGCGCGGTCGGCCTCTGTGTTGATCGGATAGTAGGGCTCATCGTCATCCTCGGCGAACCGGGAGTACTCCCGCATGATCACCGTCTTGTCGGTCGGGTAGTCGCGCTCGAGGTGAAAATGACGGAACTCATGGATGCGGGTGTAAGGCACGTCGAGATCGTTGTAGTTCATCACCGGCGTGCCCTGAAAATCCCCGATGGGTAACACTTCCAGTTCGAAGTCCAGTGTGCGCCAGCCGAGCCGACCTTCGGCGTAGCCGAAGTAGCGGTCCAGCGGGCCGGTGTACACAACCGGGGCCTCTGGACTGTGCCCGCGCAGTTGGTCGCGGACGTCGAACCAGTCCGTGTTCAGCCTGACCTGGATGCGATCGTCGTCGGCCATGTTCTGCAGCCACGCCGTGTAGCCGTCAACCGGCAAGCCTTCATAGGTGTCGCTGAAGTATCGGTTGTCGAAGGTGTAACGCACCGGCAGCCGGGCGATATTGGCTGCAGGCAACTCTTTGGGATCAGTCTGCCACTGCTTGGCGGTATAGCCCTTGACGAATGCCTCGTAGAGCGGCCGTCCGATCAGCGAGATGGCCTTCTCTTCGAAATTGGTGGCGTCAATTCCTGAGATTTCAGAGGCTTGCTCAGCGATCAGCTGCCGCGCTTCCCCCGGAGTGAAGTACTTGCCGAAGAACTGCGACACCAGGCCGAGCCCCATGGGGAACTGGTAGGCCTGCCCGTTGTGCATCGCGAACACCCGGTGACGGTAATCGGTGAACTCGGTGAACTGCCGCACGTAGTCCCAGACCCTCTTATTGGAGGTGTGGAACAGGTGGGCGCCGTATTTGTGAACCTCGATACCGGTCTGTGGCTCGGCTTCGGAATACGCGTTGCCCCCGATGTGGGGCCGCTTCTCGACGACGAGCACGCGCTTCCCGAGCTGGGTAGCCACGCGCTCGGCAATGGTCAGGCCGAAGAAGCCGGAGCCGACGACGAGGAGGTCAAAACGAGCGGTCATCGGTTGCCTAGAGTATCTGACCGCGCGGGCATAGCCCCATTTGGCGACTCTCAGGGGCGTCTCGAATCCGAAGTAACGCTGCGGGTCGCAATTACCTCACGATTCAATATCGCCACTCCAGTCACACCAATCTCACTCGTACCATCAACTGTGCGTGGTTCTTTCCGGATAAGACCGGCAGGGTCACGCCGACACAACACAAGTTCGAATTTTGATGTCCAGATACGAGGAGACTTCCGTGCCGAACCGACGCCGACGCAAGCTTTCGACAGCCATGAGCGCGGTCGCCGCCGTGGCAGTCGCGAGTCCATGCGCATACTTCCTGGTTGCCGCATCGACCTCGGGCACCAAGCCGCCCGAGCACCACGAGTTCAAGCAGGCGGCTGTGATGACCGACCTGCCCAACGAGCTGATAGGCGCCCTCTCACAGGGCCTCTCGTCGTTCGGCATCAACTTGCCGCCCGTGCCAGCCCTCAGTGGGGGCACCGGCGCCACCGGCCTGACCAGTCCGGGGTTGACGAGTCCGGGCCTGGGCACCAGCCCGGGCCTGACAAGTCCAGGTCTGACAAGTCCGGGCCTGACAAGTCCGGGTCTGACAAGTCCCGGGCTCACCACGCCCGCTGCCGCGCTGCCGACAACGGGTGGGCTGACCAGCCCGGGGTTGACTAACCCGGCCGGGCTCACTCCTGGCCTGACCAGTCCGGGGGCCGCCGGCGAGGTGCCGATCACCACGCCTGCCGCTGGATTGGATCCTGGTGCTGACGGCACCTACCCGATCATCGGTGACCCCTCGACGCTGGGCGGTGCTCCGACCGGCGGCTCGGGCGGCGGCGGCGGCCTGATCAATGACGTGATGCAAGCCGCCAACCAGTTGGGCGCCAGTCAGGCCATCGACCTGCTCAAGGGCTTGGTGATGCCGGCGATCATGCAGGCCCAGCAGGGCGGGGGCTTGCCGGGTGGCCTGCCGGGTGCCGCGGGCGCTCTGCCGGGTGCCGCAGGCGCCTTGCCAGGTGCCGCAGGTGCTTTGCCGGGTGCCGCGCACGCCTTGCCGGGTGCCGCAGGTGCTCTGCCGGGTGCCGCCGCTGCCGTACCGGGAGCAGCAGCTGCCGCGCCGGTGTCGCCACTGGTGCTGCCTGGCCACTAGGTCCGACACTGAGTCCTCGGTGAACCTGTCACCTGACGGCACCGCAGAGTCACGCCGGATTGGGCATATCGCTACCCGCCCGGCAACGGATCCTCTGCGGTGCCGTCGAACAGGTTTTCGTGGAGTTTCTCCAGGCGCACACCGTGTCGCCTCATGAATAACACTAGAACCACACGTAACATCAGCTGGTGCCGTCACGCTCCGCACCGACGATGTTGCTCACCGCCATCGCGGTAACCGTCGTCGTCGTGGCGTGGGTGGTGGACTCAACACAGCACAGGGCGGCGCCCACGCCGCCGGCGCCTGGCGATACTCGGCTCAGCGAGCAGCCGCTGGTCGGGCTTGGCGGCGGTGTCACGGTTCGCGAACTGACACAGAGCACACCGTTTGCATTGGTTGCGCTCACCGGCGATTTAGCCGCCACGTCCACACGAGTGCGCGCAAAGCGCCCTGACGGGTCATGGGGCCCCTGGTATCGGACCGAATACGAGACCGAATCGCCTGACTCCATACGGCCCGCAGATAGCGACGAATTGGCTGAGTCGGCCGGCCCGGGCGGACCTGTAGCGGAACCCCGCAGCACCGATCCGGTGTTTGTCGGCATCACCACAACAGTGCAGATCGCGGTCACCCGTCCGATCGACGCGCCGTTGACCCAGCCGCCGACAGTCCCACCAACAAACGCGTCGCCAGAGTCCAACGGTCTGGGATACAAGCCGGCGTCAAAAGATCAGCCGTTCGGCGAGAATATCTCCGCCGTCCTCATCTCGCCGCCGCAGGCTCCGGCCAGACCGCATTGGACGCCGCCGACCGGGGTCATCATGCCGGGCCAGCCGCCCAGCATCATCAGCCGTGCGGATTGGGGCGCCGACGAGTCCTTGCGATGTGGTAAACCACAGTACGACAACGGGGTTCGCGCCGCAGTCATCCACCACACCGCTGGCAGCAACGACTACTTGCCGCAGGACTCGGCTGGCATCGTCAAGGCCATTTACACCTACCACAGCAAGACCCTCGGGTGGTGCGACATCGCCTACAACGCGCTGGTCGACAAATACGGCCAAGTGTTCGAGGGCAGTGCCGGGGGGCTCACCAAACCCGTTGAGGGTTTCCACACCGGCGGATTCAACCGCAACACCTGGGGCGTGGCCATGATCGGCAATTTCGACGACGTACCGCCGACGCCAATCCAACTCCGAACGGTGGGCCAACTACTCGGCTGGCGACTCGGCATGGACGGCGTTGACCCCAAAGGCACGGTAGCGCTGGAATCAGCGGGTAGCCATTACACCACCTTTCCGGCCGGCACCATTGCGACGCTGCCCACCATCTTCACCCATCGCGACGTCGGCAATACCGACTGCCCGGGCAACGCCGCCTATGCGCTGATGGACGAGATCCGCGATCTTGCTTCACATTTCAACGATCCCCCCGAGGAGCTCATCAACGCGCTCAAGGGCGGGCTGATCTACGACCACTGGCAGGCAATGGGCGGCATGAACAGCGTTCTGGGCGCGCCCACCTCGCCGGAAGACAGCGCGGAGGGTGATGCCCGCTATGCGACGTTCGCCAAGGGCGCGATGTATTGGTCGCCTGACACCGGCGTACAACCGGTCACCGGCGCGATCTACGACGCCTGGGCGGCGACGAGCTACGAACGCGGTCCGCTCGGGTTGCCGACCAGCGCGGAAATACAAGAGCCCTTGCAGATCACGCAGAACTTTGCGCATGGAACCTTGAATTTTGAGCGGCTTACAGGAAACGTCACCGAGGTAGTCGACGGAATCACGACGCCGCTGTCGTCGCAAACCCCGAGTGGCCCGACGGTGGAGCCCGAGCATTTCTCGCTACCAGCTCACCCTGCCTCCGCTTAGCGCCGCTCTTCAGCACCCGGCACGCTGTGGCCGCTAGTCTGCGATCTGTGCCCGAGTCGCCCTATCTGACGATCGATCTCAATCGGGTGCGCAAGAACTTCCACACGCTGCGCTCCGCTTTGCCCGACGCGCAGATCCGCTATGCCGTCAAGGCAAATCCAGCCCAACCGATTCTGCGCCTGCTCGCGGCCGAGGGTGCCACGTTCGACGTCGCGTCGATCGGCGAGATCGAGGCGTGCGATTCCTCCGGTATCGACCCTTGGCTCCTGACATTCGGCAACACCATCAAGAAGCCCGCCGCGATAGCCGCGGCGTACTCGCGCGGGGTGCGGCGGTTCACCTTCGACACCGAGCAGGGTGCGACAGCAATCGCCGAGCACGCCCCCGCCGCGATTGTGGAGTGCCGCATTGCGCCGCCGTTTCCTTCTTCGGTGACGCCGTTCGGACACAAGTTCGGCTGCGCTCCCGGCGAAGCGGAGCGGCTACTGAATCGTGCACGACAGATCGGACTGCGAGCGGAGGGCCTGTGCTTTCATGTCGGATCCCAACAGCTCGATCCATCCGCATGGGAACTGGGGATCCGTTGTGCTGCGCCGATCTTTGATGCACTGGGTGATCTCAACACTATCAACGTCGGAGGTGGGTTCCCGATCGCGTATGCGACACGCGCGCCAGCGCTCGACGCTGTCGCCGATGCCATCATGGCGGCGCTGACACGCTACTTCGGCGCGAATCCGCCACAACTCGTCCTGGAACCGGGGCGCGCGA
>Ga0182012_10002766_pt1 | contig 18896 bp, 15 predicted proteins | sample 612S2SmetaG_FD_120486 | JGI IMG/M metagenome (GOLD analysis project Ga0182012, IMG submission 120486) | Permafrost microbial communities from Stordalen Mire, Sweden - 612S2S metaG | ecosystem: Environmental > Terrestrial > Soil > Wetlands > Permafrost | place: Sweden: Stordalen | collected...
ATTCGCACCGCGACAATGCAACCAATCACCACGCAACAGGTCACCGACGCAATCCGAACGACGAAACCCAGCACGACCGCGTGGTTCGACTCTGCGCGAAATCACGTGCGCTACGCCAACGACGGTGGAGACTACGACGAATTGGCGACGTATCTCAAGCAACGGCGCAGTCGCTGAACACCGTGAGCGACCCGGCCTCGCAGGTGGACCCGCTCGTCAACGAGACGTCGGCCCTGTTGGCAGCTAGGAAGTACGACCTCGCGATGCAGCGCGCACGAGACGCGGCGCGACTGGACCCACGTGACCCCCGGCCCCACCTCCAGTTGTCCCAGGCCCTCTTCAGCCTCGAACGATTCAAGGACGCTCTCGATGAGGCAGACGAGGCGATCGCACTCGACCCCAATAGTGCGGCCGGGTACCGGCTAAAGAGCCTCGCCACCGCGACGATGGCTCGACGTGAAACCCCCGGTGATCGCCTGACCTTGGGTCACGCCGCGGTCGATGCCGCGCGCGAGGCGGTACGGCTGCAACCACGAGAGCCGTCGGGGTACGGGGTGCTCGCGCAGGCGCTGACCACGATCTACGCCCAGATAGAGGCCGACGCCACCGTCCAAGAACTCATTGCGCTCGCACCCCAGCAGGCGTCGACGTGGGTCACCACGAGTTTCGTCGCCCTCGAGGGAAAGCACTGGGACGTCTGTATCGACGCCAGTCGAAAGGCGTTGCGTCTCGATCCGAACAACTACTCCGCCCTCAATAATCTGGGCGTCGCGTTGCGAGCGTCAGGTCACAAACGAGAAGCGGCCGACGTCTTGGCGCAAGCCATACGGGTCAATCCCGATGCGACGATTGCCCGCCGCAATCTCTCACACTCGGGGATCCGAATTGCGCGCGTGGCGATTCTCGTGGCGCTCATCCCCCTCGGCCTGATCGCGCACGTCGGTTTCACGCTCTACGCGCTGTTCGCCTTCGCGAGCAACATCTGGCTATCGAAGGACAAGAAGCTCGCCCTCCGCCTCGAGCGATGGACCGTACCCATCGCCATGCGATTCGCGAAGCCCGCGAAGGACCGCCGACTCCTCGCGCGCGACGGTCGAGGCATGGACACGACGGGCTGACCAGCGGTCCGGCGGCGTTACTCTTGCAGCGCGGCGGTGACCACCTTGGCGATCTGGTCAACTTCGAGTAGGAAGCCGTCGTGTCCTACCTCGGAGTGAATGACGTTCAGCGACCCCGCGTCGGGGATGAGTTGGACTAACTCTTCTTGGAGCGCCAAGGGATAGAGCCGGTCCGAGTCGATGCCGATCACCGTGGTGCGGGCCATAACGTTCGCCAGTGCCTCGGCCACGCCGCCGCGGCCGCGGCCGACGTCGTGGTGGTTCATCGCTTCGCTCAGGACGACGTAACTGTTGGGATCGAAACGGGCGGCGAGCTTCTCGCCCTGGTAGCCGAGGTAGGACTCGATGGCGTAGCGGCCACCTCGTAACGCGTCGCCGCCTTCTTGCGTGTTGCGACCAAAGCGACGATCGAACTCGCCCGAGGAGCGATACGTAATCTGTCCGAGGCCGCGGGCGATGGCGAGTCCCTCCAGGGGCCCCTCACCCCGGTCGTAGTAGTCCCCGCCGTAGTAGTGGGCGTCCGCCTTGATGGCGCGAATCTGCAGCGCACTGAGCGCGATCTCGTCCGCCGTCGACGCCGCCCCGACCGCCAAGACGATCGCGCGTTGGACGCGATGGGGAAAGGTCACCGCCCACTCGAGCACCCGCATGCCACCCATGGACCCGCCGATGACGGCGAACCACGACTCGATACCCAACGCGTCCGCGAAGGCGGCTTCGACCGTCACTTGATCGCGCACGGTGATGGTCGGGAACCGCGATCCGTAGGGTCGAGCGTCGGTGTCGAGTGACGACGGGCCGGTCGTGCCCTGTGCGCCGCCGAGCACGTTCGGACAGACGACGAAGTACTCCTCGGTGTCGATCGCCAGTCCCGGTCCGACGAGCCCGTTCCACCAGCCCGGCGTGGGATGTCCGGGCCCGACGCTGCCCACGACGTGGGAGTCGCCCGTCAGTGCGTGGAGCACCAGCACCGCGTTGGAGCGTTGGTCGTCGAGGGTGCCGAAGGTCTCGTAGGCGACGCTCACCGTCTCCAGTGATCCACCGCCTTCGAGCGCGACGCCGGCGCCCGGGCCACCGAGCGTGACGAACTGACGTCCGCCCGGATCGTCCCCGGGACGCCAGTAGCTGGCGCCTCGTTCGCTCATGCACCAACGGCGCGGAAGGCAGTCTCTAAGTCGGCGAGGATGTCTTCGATCGACTCGATACCGACCGAGAGGCGAACCAGGTCGGGACTCACGCCGGTCGAGATCTGCTCTTCTTCGCTGAGCTGGGAGTGCGTCGTCGAGGCCGGGTGGATCGCCAGGCTCTTGGCGTCACCGACGTTCGCGAGGTGGCTGAAGAGCTCGAGTCCTTCGATGAACTTCTTCCCCGCTTCGGCGCCGCCCTCGATGCCGAAGGCCAAGACCGCCCCGCCACCCTTGGGCAGGTAGCGCTCTTGGAGGGCGTGCCACTTGGAGGACTCGAGGCCCGGGTAGGCGACCCACTTGACGTCCTTGCGGGCTTCGAGCCACTTCGCGACGGTCGTCGCGTTGGCCACGTGTCGCTCCATGCGCAGGCTCAAGGTCTCGAGTCCCTGGAGGAAGAGGAACGAGTTAAAGGGCGCGATCGCCGCGCCGATATCGCGCAGGTACTGGAGACGGGCCTTGAGGACGTAGCGCGCCGGGAAGAGGAAGTCGGGCAGCTGACCGAAGACCAGCCCGTGATAACTCGGGTCGGGCTCGGTGAAGCTCGGGAAGCGTCCGGAGTTCTCGTAGTCGAACTTCCCACCGTCGACGATGACGCCGCCGATGGAGGTCCCGTGACCGCCGATGAACTTGGTCGCCGAGTGCACGACGATGTCCGCGCCGTGCTCTAAGGGACGACAGAGGTAGGGGGTGGCGAGCGTGTTGTCGACGACGAGGGGGATGAAGTGGTCGTGGGCCACTTTCGCGACGCCCTCGAAGTTCAACACGTCGCCCTTGGGGTTACCGAGCGTCTCGGCGTAGAGCGCCTTGGTGTTGGGGCGGATCGCCGCGGCCCAGGCGGCGAGGTCGTCGGGGTCCTCCACGAAGGTGGTCTCGATGCCGAGTTTGGGCAGGGTGTAGTGAAAGAGGTTGTAGGTACCGCCGTAGAGCGAGGCCGACGAGACGATGTGGCCACCGTTCTCGGCCAGATTGAGCAGCGCGATCGTCTCGGCCGACGAACCCGAAGAGAGCGCGAGGGCCGCGACACCACCCTCTAAGGACGCGATGCGCTCCTCGAAGGCCGCCTGGGTGGGGTTCATGATGCGGGTGTAGATGTTGCCGAGCTCCGCTAAGCCGAAGAGGGCGGCGGCGTGGTCGGTGTCGCGGAAGACGTAACTCGTCGTCTGGTAGATCGGAATCGCTCGCGCCCCGGTCGTCGGGTCCGCGGTGGTCCCGGCGTGAATCTGGCGTGTCTCAAAGCCCCACTCGGTCATCTCTGTCTCCTGATCTCATCGCGACGGAGTGCCGCGTCGAATCTTTCCTCGCTCACGCTATCCCACAAAACTTATGGGAATAGTAAACTTTCTGCTCGAGGGCGGCGACGACTCCGCCCGGACGCCACGGTACCCGACCGCGCGGCGATACGCTCGCCCAGTGGACCCCTACGTTCCCTCCCCGACTCGCTACGACGACGCGACGTTTCGGCGCTGCGGACGAAGCGGGCTGTTGCTGCCGCCGATCTCCCTCGGCCTGTGGCACAACTTCGGCAACGACCGACCGCTCGACACCCAACGCGCCATTCTGCGTCGGGCCTTCGACTTGGGCGTGACGCACTTCGACCTCGCCAATAACTACGGTCCGCCCTACGGCAGCGCGGAGAGTAACTTCGGGCGGATCGTGAAGGAGGACATCGCCAGTCTGCGCGATGAGCTCGTCATCTCGACCAAGGCGGGCTGGGACATGTGGCCCGGACCCTACGGCGACCTCGGCTCGCGCAAGTATCTGCTCGCCAGCCTCGACCAGAGCCTCAAGAGGTTGGGACTCGAGTACGTGGACATCTTCTATCACCACCACTTCGACGCGACCACGCCACTAGAAGAAACGATGGGCGCGCTCGACCGCGCGGTTCGCTCGGGCAAGGCGCTCTACGTGGGGATCTCCTCGTACTCCGACGAACGCACGAGAGAGGCCATCGCGATCTTGAAAGCACTCGGGACGCCGCTGCTCATCCACCAGCCCTCCTACTCCATGCTCAATCGCTGGATCGAGGCGCACCTCCTCGACGTGCTGGACGAAGCCGGCGTTGGCTGCATCGCCTTCTCCCCACTCGCCCAGGGACTATTAACGGGCAAGTATCTCAACGGCGTGCCGGAGGGATCGCGTGCGGCCCAACACACCTCACTCTCTTCCGACATGTTGAGTGACGCCAACCTCGCCCACGTGCGAGCGCTCAACGACGTCGCGCGCGACCGTGGTCAATCACTTTCCCAGTTGGCCCTCGCCTGGGCGCTGCGTGATCGCCGCGTCACCTCGGTACTCATCGGTGCGAGCAGCGTCGCCCAACTCGAAGAGAACCTCTCCGCGCTCAACAACTCGACCTTCAGCGACGAAGAGCTCGCGCTGATCGACCGCGACGCCGTCGAGGGCGGCCTCGACCTCTGGCGAGGAGCGGCGACGAGTTAGTTACTCGCCGTGCCCTTCGCGCACCACCAGCACGGGACAGTGCGAGTGGTGCACGCATTGGGTCGAGACCGAGCCCATTAACAGTCCCCGGAACCCGCCCACGCCGCGTGAACCCACGACCAGCAGCTCGGCCCCCTCACTGGCGTCGATCAGCACCTCGGAGGGATTGCCCGGCACGGCGAGCCACTCGACCTCGAGACCCTCGGTGGACGGCGCCGCCGCGACGAGGCCCTGGAGGAACTCCTTGGCGTCGGCCTCGACCTTCTCGTAGTAGTCCTTGCCCGTCGAGCCGGTGATGGGATTACCAATGACGGCGTAGGCGTAGGTCACCTTCAGCGCGGCCTTGCGCAGTTGCGCCTCTTCAATGGCGTACTCGAGGGCGTTGGCGGCGGCGGCGGAGCCGTCGACCCCCACGATGATTGTCTTGGTGTCGCTCATATCTCTCCTCGATGGCCGCCGCGTCCTTGAGCGTTGCGCGCACGCACTAGTGCGACTCACTCGCCGGCGCGCCGAAGTCCTCGGTGACCAACGTGGGCGAATTGCGCGACAGGGTCTCGCCGCGGAAGAAGGCCGGACGTACGGCGTTCATGGTGAGCATCAAGATCACCCCGAGCGCCAACCCACCGACGTCCAACGTGAAGGTCCCCCCGATACTGCGACCGAGCACGTGGAGGTGAGTGGTGCTATTCGCGGGGTTCCAGTAGTACCAGAAGGACCAGCACATCACCGCCCACAGGATCAACCCACCGAGAAGGGGAAGTAACCCCTGGACGAAGAAGTTCTTCACGCTCGAGGTCAGATTCCTCCGGTAGTACCACACGCAGGAGAATCCGGTGAGGCCGTAGTAGAAGGCGATCATCACTCCGAGGGCGTCAATTGAGTCGGCGATGACCTGTCCGGCGGCTAACGAGTTCATGATCACGTAGAGCACGATCGAGACGAACCCGAAGGTGACGGTCGCGATCGTCGGGGTGAGGAAGCGCTTGTGCATGTAGGCGAAGACGTTGGGCATCGCCTTGTGCACCGACATCGAGAGCACCGTGCGCGCCGTTGGGAGGATCGTCGTCTGGGTCGAGGCGGCCGCGGAGGAGAGCACCATGAGTAACAAGAGGTGCGAGAGCACTGAGGCGAAGGCCGAGTGCCCAAAGATCGCCGGCCCGAGAATCGAGAGCACGTCGTTCGCGTGATTGGGGTTACCAAGTCCCACGCCCTTGGTGCCGATACCGGCGAAGGACTGCACCGAGAGGATCACCAACGTGTAGGTCCCCAGCAGGACGAATGTCGAGATGACCCCGGCCTTCCCCGGGATGGTCTCAGCGTCTTTGGACTCCTCGTTGAGATTAAGCGCGGTGTCCCAACCCCAATACAGGAAGAGCATGTCGGCGAGACCGATGACGAAGTTCGAGAAGTGGTGGACCTTGAATGGATCGAACCACGCCAGGGCCGGCACCAGGTGTCCGATGGGGGCGCTGCCGTCGCCCACGCGCACGAGCGCCCACACCGAGAGCACCGTCAGCATCGTCAGCTCTATGCCCAACAACGCCTTTTGGAAGTTGGCCGAGACCTCGATACCGACGTAACAGATCCAGGTCATCGCCACAATCCAGGCAATGCCCACGAGCAGTACCCACGTGCTCGACGCGTCATCGCCGATGCCGTTCGCGTTAAAGAGGTCGAAGACGTACTGACCGGCGATCTGGGCGAGACTCGCCATGACGATGATGTCCGCCGCCAGCACCCCCCAACCGCCCATCCATCCCACTCGTGGACCGAAGGCTCTGGTGCCCCACGTGAAGCTCGCCCCGCAGTCGGGGTCGGCTTTGTTCATCTGTTGGAACGCGAGCGAGACGAAGAACATCGGGACGAAGGCGAGGATCGTGACGATCGGTGCCTGCACGCCGATGGCCACCACCACGAAACCGAGCGTCGAAGCGAGGCTGTAGGCGGGAGCCGTCGAGGCGATGCCGATGACGGTGGAGGAGATGAGACCGAGGGCGCCGGACTTCAGACCCTTCGACGGGGCCCGTTCGGCCGGTTCTACGGTGACTGTCACTATCGCCCCTTTGGTCGTCGCCCTGGCTACCGCTCACCTCATAATTCGACGATGCTATTACTTCACCGTCCGGCGCGCTGGGCGAAGTTGAGAACTACCTTCTCCGGTGTAGCCCCTCACTCTGCGGTACGTTTCTTTCCGGGAGGACCATGAACCGAGCGGAGATCGAGACGTCACTCAACGAGAGTCGTAACTGGTTATTGGCGACCATGGGTCGCTTGAGCGACCAGCGGCTCCGAGCACCCCTCACCAAGAGTGAGAGCGACCCCGAGAGTTACTGGAGCGTCCTCGATCACTTCGCGCACCTCGCCCTCGTCGAAGGCGACTTCGCCTCGATGATTCGCCGACAGTTAGCCGGCAGCGAGAACCCCGTCGGACTTCTGAGCGACGAGCACGGCGTCCCGCGAACCCGCACCGAGATCATGGCCATCGTCAACGCCCGCGCCGAAGCGTTCCAGCGCGAGCACCGCGATGACACCCTCTTCGAGGTCGTCGCTCTCACCGGCGCGGCGCGCGCGGTGACCCTCGCACTCCTCGCGGAACTCTCCGACGAGCAACTCACCGAGACACTCCACGGCGCCCCCTGGGGCGACGGCACCATTGGCGGCGTCCTGGAGGCCAACGCCGGTCACGCGTCGATGCACTGGCGCTGGGTCACCGACGCCGGTTTCGTCGACGCCCTCACCTCAGAGTGACGGAGCCCGCAGCGTCTCGGACAGGCGAATCAGGGCCGAACGCGTGCGCTCCCCCCACCAGAAGAGGTCCTGGCCGTCGACGAGCGTCATCGGGGCCACCGTCTCGAGTTCGACGCGCTGACGTTCGCTAAAGGGGTAGGGCTCACTCGGCGCGAGTACCACGTCGGGGCCACGACCGCGCGCGAGGTCGAGGTCGGTCTCGGGATAGGGACCGTCAGGAGAGAACACGTTGGCGACCCCGAGGTGCGCCAAGAGCGACGAACCGTAGGTCGGCTCGCCCAACGCCATCCACGGTCGGCGCCAGATGGGGACGAAAGCCGAACACCACCTCGCCATCGCGCCGCCGATCTCCAGTGGACGCCACCGCGCGTCGACGCGTTCGGCCAGTGTGGCCATCATGGAATCAACGTCGGCGAGGTCGCGCACGCGCAGTACGTGCAATGACACCCCTCGATCGAGAAGTGATTCGTAGTCTTCTCGACGGTTCTCCTCGGCGTCGACCACCACCAGGTCGGGCCTCAGCGCGACGATGCGATCGACGTCGGGGTTCTTCGTTCCGCCCACGCTCTCGAGATCGTCCCGCTCGCAAAATCTCGTACAGGCCACCGGCGTGCGACCCCAAATCGAGAGCGTCTCGGTCACCGACGGCACCAGACTGACGATTCTCACGCATCCATCCTGTCTCGTGACATGAGAGAACGTGACGAGCGCGCACTAGCTAGAGGTTCTGGCTGAACTCCTCGAGCACCGCGATGCGGTCTTCCTTCGGGGGCATCTTGAAGTAAGGATTCCCCTTCGCCATGTAGTAGAACATCGGGATCAAACCGAGGGCCATCGCCCCGAGACCGACCCAGAGCGTCTCCGCGTTGAGCCCGGGAATGACCTTGATGAACAGGTACGCCATGAAGAGCGCCCCGATCATGGGCCAGAGCCCCATGAAGACGAAGTTCGTCGGCGAGAGCAGGATCTGCTTGCGGTAGAGCACCACGACCGCGAGTCCCGCCAGGCAGTAGTAGATGCAGATCTGGAGGCCGATGGCGTTGATGCCGTCGGTGAGGATGTTGCTCACCGAGCCAATGGACTGGGATCCGACGAAGAGGAGTAGCGAGATCACGGTCACGACGGCGGTGGCGATGAGCGGCGTCTTGCGCACGCGGTGCACGGTGCCCAGGGCCTTGGGCAACGTGTTGTCGCGACCCATCGCGAACATGGTGCGCGTCACCTGGATGAGCGTCGTCTCGAGGGTCGCGATCGTAGAAAGGATGACGGCGATCACGATGAGTTTGCCCCCGGTGCCGTGCCAGACCTGCTGGCCCAGCACACTGAGGACGTCGCCGGCGTTGTTGTTGATCTGGTGCGAGGTGAGCACCATGTTCGTCGCGACGGTGAAGACCTCGAAGAGTAAGAACACCACGATGATGCCGATGATCGCCCCGAGGCCCGGCGTCTTCTTCGCGCCCTTGGTCTCCTCGTTCAAGTTGGCCGTGACGTCCCAGCCCCAGTAGTAAAAGGCCGCGACCAGCGCCCCCGCCGCGAAACCGGCCTGCCCGTGGAAGATCCCCGGCGAGAACCAGTGCCAGGAGAAGTTGTGTACGTGATGACCGTGAAAGATCGCCAGCGCCGCGAAGAGGACGAGGATGAACAACTCAACACAGGACATCACGATCTGGACGATGACGGTCACCGTCACGCCCGCCGCGACGGCGCCGACCATCAAGAGGAAGAACACCGCTCCGACCAGCGTTACCTCGGCGGTGTTGTTAGAAGCCGTCGAAGAGAACAGACTCAGGATCGTCGAACCCACGGGCACCGTCGCGGTGACCATGAAGATGAGCGCCGAGACGATGAGCGCCCAGCCGGACATGAAGCCCAGCACCGGGTGCAACGCGCGGCGCACCCAGGAGTAGCTCGCGCCGGCGTTCGCTTCAATGCGACCGAGGTAACTGAAGGCGAAGACGATGCCGAACATCGCGATGCCGCAGTAGAGCAAGGCCGCCGCGCCACCGAGCAAAACGGCCCCGAAGAGCACCGCCGTCGAGGCGGCGATGGAGTATCCGGGCGCCACCCCGGCGACGCCCATAATGACCGAATCGAAGAGACCGAGCACACCAGCGCGCAGGCTCGTGTTGGACGTATCGGCCGCGGGCGGATCCAGTGTCTCGGTCATAGCTCCCCTTTTTTCGTCTCACCCTCGAGCAAGAATGAGACAACGTAACACGGTCTTCGTGTCGGGCACGTAAAACTTCGAGGAACCTCCGCCGTGGGCTCGCCCGGTAACGTGGAGCGGGTGAAGCGCAACTCGCGACCCCTCGTGCGGGCGAACGTGGAGTTGCCCTCTACCCTTCCGCCGGCACCCGCCCGCGCCTAACGTCAGCGACCCCCTTGGCCCTCCTTCAGCGATTCGACGACGAAAACGCGCCACCGATGACGCCCAAGGAGATCAAGGCGCGCTGGGTCAACTTCCACCGCCAGATCCGCCTCATGTCGGGTACGCGCGTTCAACGAACGGCTGGACGGATCCTCGGGGAGGACACCTGGCGCTACGCGACCGCGCGGTTCCTCTTTCGACCCCTGCTCCAGCTCGTGCGACGTCTGAAGCGACGGGCCGCGCCGGTAAAGACGGTCACGAAGGTCGCCGCCTCCAAGACCGCACCGATCTTTCCCGTCAACTATCGGCCTCGTCGATTCGACGTCGCCGCGGCATTGGCGGGGTTGGACTTCGACCCCGCGGACGTCGCCATCGCCGAGGTCGACGTCGCCGCCTCACCGGACACGGTGATCGCGACGTTGAACGACACCCTCAATGAGACTGTCGCCGAGTGGCTGCTACTCGTCGACCCCTCCCTCGGTCAGGACGAGCGCCTCTACGCCGCGGCGACGTTGCTCACCCACGCGACGCCGGGCGACGACGTGGTGTTCGCCGACGAGACCGGGACCAACGAGTTCGCGCCGATCTTGAAGACTCCCGCCATCGCGCCCCACACGCTCCTCAGTTACAACAGTGTCGGACGTCCCGCTCTCCTTCGCGTCGAGACCCTCTTTCGAGTCGGCGGCTTCTCTCCCGCCGCGGGTTGGGCCTTCGAGCACGACGCCTACCTGCGGCTGAGTGAGGCGAAGGCCACCTTCTCTCACGTGGCCAAGGTTCTACCCGGTGGGCGTCCGGCGAGTTTCTTCGACGCCAGCTTCATCAATGACGACACGCTCCGCGTGGTCGGGGCGGCGCTCGAACGTCGTGGCTGGCGCGGCGGCGTCACCGCGGGCGACCTCCCCGGGCTCGCGCGATGGTCCCTCGTCGCGCCCGATCCAGCGCCCTCCATCGACATCATCATCCCCACGCGAGACCGGATCGACCTCGTTCGACAGTGCCTGGCGGCCATCGAGGAAAAGACGACGTACCCCAACTACAACGTCATCATCCTCGACAACGATTCGATCAAGAAGGAGTCGCTGGACTTCTTCGCCGCGACCAAGTATCAGGTGGTGCCGTGTCCGGGGCCCTTCAACTACGCCAAGATCGTCAATCGCGGGGTGCGGCACTCGAGCGCCGACTACGTGGTGACGTTGAACAATGACACCGTGCTCGTCACGCCCGACTGGTTGGAACGAATGGTGGCCCTCGCCGCGTTGCCCGACGTCGGCATCGTCGGGGCGTGTCTGAAGGACCCCGACGGTCGCTTCGAGCACGAAGCCATCGTGATCGCCCCCTACCCCCAGCACTTGCGCACCGACTCTAACTACCCCCACGTCGACCACTACTCCACGGCGGTGCGCGACGTCGCGGCAGTGACCGGAGCGGTGCAGATGGTCGAGCGTGAGTTCTGGGAGTCCCTCGGCGGCATGGACGAGCAACTCGAGGTCGTAATGAACGACGTGGACATCTGTCTTCGCGCGCAGATGGAGGACCGCTACGTGGTCTACACCCCCGAGGTTGAGCTCCTGCACCACGTGGGATCCTCGCGCGGCAAGCTCGACCCGATCGACGATCGCAACCGTTTCATGCGACGTTGGGACATCTTCGGTACGTTTCGTGACCCGTACTTCCCCGAGTCCCTCCTGCTGCTCGGTGAGAAGATGTACTTCTACAACACCTCCCCCTGAGTCCCAATCGGACGAGGCGGCCCTTGTAGCCTGAGGGGGTGAATTCGACCAGCGCCCGGGTGTACGCGCTGTACCGTCGATTCCCACCCTGGTTGCCCCCGGTGGCTCTGATCGTGTTGATCGTCCTAATGGGCAACGCGATGTACGTGCTGCGTTTGGCGAACAGCAATCCGATCTCTTGGACCGCGGGCGTGTCACATCACCTCTGTCGCGTGGTCTGTCTTCGCCCGGCGATTGACCCCAACGTCGGTTTCATCACGCAAAGCCTCGGTCACCAGGCCGCCGAAGACCTGCTCCACGGCCATTTTCCGTGGTGGAACTACTTCCAAGGCCTCGGTCAACCCCTGGCGGGCGAGATGCAGTCCGCCGCCCTGTTCCCCTTGACGCTGCTCTTCGCCCTCTCGTCAGGTCTGATGTGGTTCCACATCTCCCTCGAGATCATCGCGGGCGTCTCGACCTACTTCTTGGCGCGTCGGCTCTCCCTGCCCGTCGTCTTCGCGACGGTCGCCGGCATGCTCTTCGCGCTCAACGGCACGTACGCGTGGTTGGGCAACGCGGTACTCAACCCCGTCGCGTTCTTGCCGATGCTCTTGCTCGGCATCGAGATGATCTTCGACAGCGCGTCGAGTTCGACCAATCGCGGGTGGTACCTCGCCGCCATCGCCCTCGCGTTGTCGGTCTACGCGGGCTTCCCCGAAGTCGCCTATACCGACGGACTGTTCTGTGCTGCGTGGGCGATCGTTCGGTTCTTCGCCCTGCCACGCGCGCACCGGGCCCGCGTCCTGCGTCGTCTCGGCCTCGGGGGCGTCGTGGGCGTCATCCTCGCTCTCCCGGCGCTGGTGCCCTTCGACGACTTCCTCAAAGTCGCCTTCATCGGCAGTCACACCGCCGCGATCGACGGGGTGATTCGTCTGCCGAGCGAGTCATTTTCGGGGATCTTTGACCCCTACGTCTTCGGCACCATCTTCTTCTCGCGGAACGTCGACTCATTCTGGGGCGAGATCGGTGGGTACTTCGGTGCGGGGATCTGCGTGCTCGCGCTCGTCGGGTTGGCCGGACCACGGATGCGCAGCCTGAGGATCTTCCTCGGCGCGTGGATCCTCGCGGGATTGGCGGGCGCGTTCGACTTCCTTCACGCCCGCGTCATCTGGAACTTGATCCCCCTGGTCAATACGTCCTCCTTCCCTCGCTACGTGATGCCCTCGTGTGAGATGGCGTTGGTGATCTTGGCGGCGTTCGGCATCGCCGACGTCGCGCTCAGCCCGCGGGCGAAACGGCTCTTCACGACCGCGGGCGTCTTCATGGTGGTGGTGCTGTTGCTGTGCGTCAGGGAGGCCGAGTCCTACAACAAGGGGGTCGTCATCTCCAGTCGCGCCCGCGTGATCTTCATCGGGCTCGACCTGTTGCCCTGGATCGCGCTGGCGTTGCTGCTCGTTCTTGGTCGATTTACGAAGTACAAGTGGGCGCCGATACTGATTTCCGCGGTGATCGTCGGCGAGGCGATGTTGTACTTCTTCGTACCGACGGCCGAGTCACCCAAACAGATCTCCATCGACTACGCCCCGATTGAGTTCTTGCAGAAGAACCTCCACCAGGAGCGCTTCCTCGACTTCGCGATCCTCTATCCCAACTGGGGGACCGAGTTCGGCATCAACTCCCTCTCGGCGATCGACCTCCCCTTCCCCCGCGCCTACAAGAACTTCATCGAGGACCACCTCTACCCCGGCCTCACGCCCGGCAACCAGTTCGTCGTCAAGGGCGGCATGACCGGCATCGACGAGCTCGAGGTCAAACTCATCCACCACTTCAAGACCTACGAGAACGCGTCGGTCAAGTACCTGCTCGTCCCGAGTTCGATCATCCTCAATCCGCAACTCACGAAACTGGGCGTCACCCAGGTGTACCACGACGACCTGGCGACGATCTACCAGATGCCCCACACGCGCCCCTTCTTCTCGACCTCCTCATCGTCGTGCAGCGTGAGAAGCACCACTGACGACCTCGCGACGGTGACGTGTCCGACCTCGGGCGAGCACCTCCTTCGCACCGAACTCTCGATGAAGGGCTGGACCGCGACGGTGAACGGTCAGGCCGCCACCATCACCACTGTCGACGGCGTCTACCAGCGCGTCGACGTGCCCGAGGGCACCTCGACGGTCGTCTATCGCTTCTACCCGCCGCACGAGCGCTACGCGCTGTTGGTGGGATTTCTCGGTGGACTGTTTCTGATTGGCTCAATCGTCAACGAGCGACTGCCTTTCGTGCCAGTCCGCCGGCGACGTCGCGCGCGCCACTCAGCGAGCGTGGACGACTGATCCATCCGGCTCGATAGTCGCCGCCGAGGAGCCAAAGTCCTCTTGCGAAAGCGCGTTGACGAAGTGCGCCGCGGCGTCACTCGGATCGACGAAGGCCTGTCCCACCCCGCGAAGCACGACCGAGGTGAATCGGGCGGAACGGAACGTGCCGTCCGCGCCCATGGTCACGTGGAGGATGCACGAGAGATCCAACACGCCGTCGTGCGCGAAGTCGTCGTAGTTGGTGAAATCGCCCAAGCTGTAGTCGATGAGCCGACCGCGGTAGAACTCGAGACCGCGCAACACGTGGGGACCACTCGCGATCACGAGGTCCGCCCCGTCGTTAATGGCGGCGTGGGCGAACGCGAAGGGATTCCCGCGATCCTCCCCCACGTAGCGTTCCTCACGCTTGGTCACGTGGTCCGCATCCGCCCCCTCGGCGCCCGCGTGCATGTAGACGACGACGACCGAGGCCTCGCGCTTCGCTCGAGCGATGAGTTGGCGCGCCGCGGCGAAGTTCAAGAGATTGTTGGTGTTCTCGTAGGGCGCGAAATCAACGAACGCCACGCGGACCGGTCCGTCCCGAACGACACCGATCTCACCGGGAAGGCCAGCTTGGGTGATGCCCGCGGCCCGCAGGGCGGCCGTCGTCGAGAGCGCTCCCGCCTGCCCGAAATCGAAGCTGTGGTTGTTCGCCGCGTTAAGGACCGTGAAGCCCGCCGCTCGATAGACGCGAGCGAAGGTCGGGGGGACCTTCAACGCCACGCAGTGCGTCGAATGTGCGTGACACTTGGACGTGGTGGCCGTGGTCATGGTGCCCTCGAGGTTGCCAAAGACGATCGGGGCCGCGAGCGCGTGCTCGATGGGGAGGAGGTAGGCGCTCGGATCACTTGGCAACGTCGGCGTGTTGCCGAGTTCGGTGTCGCCCACCGCGGCGATGGTCACCGTCGGCGGGGGCGATGCGGGCACGGTCGTCGACGTGGTCGTGCTGGAGGTGGTGCTGGAGGTCGTGTTGGTAGTAGTGGTGGTGGTGGACTGCGCGCTGGCGAGTTGGCTCGCGACCGCGACACCGACCGCGACACCGACCGCGACCAGCGCGAGCGCGACGAAAAGTGTCGTACCTCTGTGCATCGTGTGTTCCCTCATCGACCCTCATCCACGGTACGCCCCTGCCCCGCTCGGCCGTCGAAGCAGTCGACTTCGTGGAGTACGTTGGCTAGAAAAGGAGCCGCCATGACCGGGCTAAGGACGGGTATTCAATGAGCCAAGTTGACGAGATCGACCTCACCAAGACGCTCTCCAAGGAAGAGTCGGACGCACGCGTCATCAAAGCCCAACACCGCCTCACCCAGTTGCGCCTGTTCACCGCCGGCCTCCTGGAACCCAATCAGGTCGGCCCGGGACTCGTCGTGCTCTTCGAGGGATTCGACGCCGCCGGCAAGGGTGGCGCGATTCGACGTCTCACGGCGAGCATCGACCCCCGTCACGTGCGGGTCCAGCCCGTCGGACCACCGACCGAAGAGGAGTTGCGCCACCACTTCCTCTGGCGCTTTCAAGAGGTGATCCCCGGCCGGGGTGAGATGACGGTGTTCGACCGCTCCTGGTACGGGCGACTACTCGTCGAGCGGGTTGAAAAGCTGATCGACAAGGACACCGTCGAACTCTCCGCGACAGAAATCGTCCAGTTCGAGCGGATGCTCACCAACAACAACACGACCGTCGTGAAGTTCTGGCTCTTCATCTCCGAAGATGAACAGCTCAAGCGATTCAACGAGCGCGCGAACGACCCGCTGAAGCACTGGAAGCTCACGCCGGACGATTGGCGCAACCGCGAAAAGCGCGCGGACTACCTCAAAGCCCTCAACTTCGCGGTCCAAGCGACGGATAAGAAGCACGCGCGATGGAACCTCATTCCCGCCGAGAGCAAGCACTACGCGCGCGTCGCCGTACTCGAGACACTGATCCAGCGCTGGACCCACGACCTCGAGCGGCGCGGTCACGAGGTACCGGCCGCGCGCAGTGGTGACTTCCTCTCATGACCCAGCGCTACGGCATCACCATCCCCTTCGATGGCGTCTCGCTTCTCGAGCACGTCGAGTGGTTCCACCGTTTCGCGGACCTCGGCTACAGCGACGTCTGGTCGGCCGAGGTCGACGGCGCGGACGGCTTCACTCCCCTCGTTTTGGCGGCGATCACCGAACCGCGTCTCAACCTCGGGGTCGCGGTCACACCAGCCTTCACCCGGGGACCGGGACTTCTCGCCATGTCCATCGCCTCGGTCGCCGAGGTCGCCGGAGGTCGCTTCACGATGGGACTGGGATCCTCCAGCCAGCCCGTCGTCGAGCGCTGGAACGGCATCCCCTTCGAGAAGCCCTACGCCAAGACGCGTGACGTACTGCGCTTCGTCAAGCGCGCCCTCGACGGCGAGAAGATCGACGAGGTCTTTGAGACCTTCGAGGTCCACGGCTTCAAACTCTCGCGCCCGGTACTCGAGCGTCCGCCGATACTGCTGGGAGCGTTGCGGCCGGGCATGTTGCGACTCGCGGGTCGCGAAGCCGACGGGGCGATCTTGAACTGGCTCGCCGCGAGCGACGTCGCCAAGTGCCGCGCTGAAGTGGGCGACGGCAAGTCCATCGCCGCACGCCTCTTCCTCATCCCGACCGAAGACGCCGCGACCGCGCGCTTCATCGCGCGACGGATGATCTCTTCGTACTTGACGGTCCCGACGTACGCCGAATTCCACCGCTGGCTCGGGCGCGGCGACGCGCTCACGCCGATGTGGGATGCGTGGGTCGCGGGTGACCGCAAGGGTGCCAATGAGTTGATCCCGGATTCGGTGGTCGACGAACTGGTCATCCACGGTTCCTACGAGGCCTGTCGCGACCACGTGCAGCGCTACATAGCGGCGGGCGTCGAAGTCCCGACCATCGCCATCGTGCCCTTCGGTATTGACCTCAAAGAAGCCGTCGAGGGCCTCGCACCGCGTTAGGCCGTTGAGGCCTCGACGAACTCCAAGACGTCGGCGAACTTCGCGCGTGCGGCCGCGGCCCGCGTGGGGATGTGGTCGGTCGGCACCTCCGACGGCTGGTAGTTCTTCAACGCGTGGCGGGCGACCGTCTGCTTGTGGACTTCGTCGGGTCCGTCGTAGATGCGCGCCGCTCGCGCCGCGCGGTACATCGACTCCAGGGGCATGTCCGAGGAGTATCCGAGTGAACCGTAGGTCTGGATCGCCCGGTCGATGACGTTATAGAGCACGCTCGCGCCGTAGTACTTGATCATGGCGATCTCGTCGCGCGAGGCGGAGGCCCCGACCTGGTCCATCTTCCACGCGGCGTGCAGCGTCATCAACCGCGCGGCGTGCATCTCGGCCTTCGAGTCGGCGATCCAGTTCTGGACGGTCTGCTTCTCGGCGAGCAACGAACCGTGCGTGTAACGACTGAGCGCCCGTTCGCACATCATGTCAAAGGCCCGCTGGGACTGACCGAGCCAACGCATGCAGTGATGTATCCGGCCGGGTCCTAGACGCGTCTGGGCGAGGAGGAAGCCCGAGCCCTCCGGGCCGATGAGGTGATCGGCCGGCACGTGCACGTCCTCGTAGAGGATCTCGGCGTGATTGCCGAAACGGCCGTAGTGCACGTCGGGCTCGTCCATCGCGCCGATGTCGCGCACGATGGTGACCCCGGGTGTGTCGGCGGGCACCACGAACATGGAAGAACCCTGGTAGGGGTGGACCTCGGGATTGGTGACGGCCATCACGATCAAGATGTCGGCGACCGAACCGTTGGTCGTGTACCACTTACGTCCAGAGATCACCCACTCGTCCCCGTCCTTGGTCGCGCGCGTCTTTAAGAGTCGCGGGTCACTCCCGGCGGTGTCGGGCTCGGTCATCGAGAAGCCCGAACGAATCGAGCCGCTGAGCAGGGGGTCCAACCACCGCTCGCGGATGTCCTCACGACCGGTCATCTCCATCCCCGCGGCCAGCAGTTCCGCGTTACCGCTGTCGGGCGCGTTGTTGCCAAAGACCACCGGCCCGTACATCGTCTGACCGAGGATCTCGTGCATCAGGCCGAGTTGCACTTGGCCAAACCCCATGCCGCCGAGGTCCGCCGGTAGGTGCGCGGCCCAGAGTCCCCGTGCTTTCACCTGCTCTTGCAGCGGCTTGATGAAGGCGAGGACCTGCTCGTGGGAGAGGTCGAGGGTCTCGATGGGCATGATCTCCTCGCGGACGAAGCCCCGCATCCACACGAGTTGCTCCTCGAACGCCGGATCAGTTGAAAAATCCCAGGCCATGTCCCACCCTTCTATCCGTGTCCACACTAGGGCATGGCGATTTTGCCTTCGGTGGCCGCGGGTCGGCGCCACCTAGAATGTTGCGAGATCGGAGACCCGTGGCCAAGAAGAAAAAAGCTAAGTCGCCGCTGAAGATTGGCGTCGTCGACACCATGTTCGCGAGGTTCGACATGGGCGCCGCGGCGCGCGCCGAACTGGCCGACTGCCCCGGGTTCGGTAAGCGATTTGTCGTGCTGTCCCAAACGGTCCCCGGTTTCAAGGACTTGGCCGTCGCGGCCAAGCGCATGATCGAAAAAGACGGCGCCTCGATTGTGGTCGTCCTGGGCATGCCCGGCAAGGAACCGATCGACAAGCAGTGCGCCCACGAAGCCTCCCAGGGCATCATGCAGGCGCAACTTATGACCTCGACACCGATCTTGGAGGTCTTCGTGCATGAGGACGAATCCGACGATCCGATGGTCCTGGCCTCGGTGTTCTTGAACCGTTCGCGCAGCCACGCTCGCAACGCGTACTGGATGCTCTTCGAACCAGAACAGCTCGCCAAGCGCGCCGGCCAGGGCGTGCGCCAAGGTTTCACCAACGCCGGTCCCCTAGAGGGCAACTAGTCCGACCCTCCTCGAGCGAATCGCTAGGCTCGCCTGCGTCGCTGTGCAGTCACCTCTGGAGGAAACCATGCCCGAAGCCGTCATCGTCGCCACCGCGCGCACACCCATTGGTCGTGC
>Ga0182012_10002768_pt1 | contig 18895 bp, 12 predicted proteins | sample 612S2SmetaG_FD_120486 | JGI IMG/M metagenome (GOLD analysis project Ga0182012, IMG submission 120486) | Permafrost microbial communities from Stordalen Mire, Sweden - 612S2S metaG | ecosystem: Environmental > Terrestrial > Soil > Wetlands > Permafrost | place: Sweden: Stordalen | collected...
AGGGGCTCACGTCTTTCCGGACCTTTGTAAGCTGCGCCTGGAGGTTGGCCTGCATGGTGGGGTCGGTGGCCGCGTCAACACAGTTCTGTCCGTTCTGGTCGCACGCCTGGCCGCCGGTGAGCGCCATATTCACGGTAGGAGCACCGGTCATGGCTGCGCCGATCTCGAAAGGAGCCGACCAATGTCCGCCGCGGTGCGAAAAGACGTTGCCCCAGCCGGTGGTCATCATGAATGCAGGATTGGTTGTGTTGAGGCCCGCGCTTCCAATGCCGGTAATCGGGCTTGAGGCTGATGCGTAATATGTGACGTCGTTCAGCGTGAGCTTTGTGCCTCCGGTTACATTCATGTTTGCTGTCACGTTGTTCTGGTTGTAGAACAGCGCTCCGGGGCTGAGCCTGAAGCCGTGGTTCGGGAAGGGATAAATGTCGACGGATGCGCCGGCGGTAGCGAAGTTCAGCTTGCCCGTGATGTTGAACCCGTTCTCATCGATGTTGTTGATGGAGTAATTAAGGTAGTTGCCCGTGGCGCGCAGATTCATGAACCGATTTGCGTTGACCGCAACCTGCATATTCAGGCCCATCAGGGACATTCCGCCACCGACAGCTATGCGCGAAAATGGCGTGGGGGAGGATGCGAAGGTCTTGATTCTCTTGGTTTGCGAAGCGCCTAATAGCGACTGATGATCGGCTGCCATTTGGATTCCGCCGGCTGCGGAATGGTTTTGGGCAACCATGACCGTTGATGCTGCAAAAAGGACGAGGGTGGGCAACAGAGCATAGCTTTTCAAGCGAAGCCTCCAATGTCTTGAAATCAGATTCCCTGCAATTCAATCTCCCCCGAGCCGACAGCTGAGCTGTGAAACCTCTTAATGCGGGTCATTCAACCGAGTACTCAGCGCCCCATTGAGCCGGGGGAATCACCAAACATTAGCAGCGAAATGGCTCAAAAGTAACTCCATTTCTGTGTTATTTGAAAACTTTAGTACCATATGCGCGACCCCTGGCTCGGAAAGCAGGATTTCGCCAAATGCCTTAATCTGACCCAATGGCAAGGCACGACCCCGAATCCGTTAAGACTGTAAGACTGCGCACCCGACTCATCGAATGGTATGAGCAGAACCGCCGCGATTTGCCCTGGCGCAACCGCAAGGATTCCTACGCCATCTGGGTTTCTGAGATCATGCTCCAGCAGACCCGCGTAGCCGTGGTCGTTGACCGCTACCAGGCGTTCATGAAGCGGTTTCCCTCCCTGGTTTCGCTGGCCCTGGCCTCGGAGCAGGACGTGCTCGCCTTATGGAGCGGGCTCGGCTACTACCGGCGCGCGCGCATGTTGCACAAGGCCGCGCGTTTTGTGGCAGACAACTACCAGGGAAATCTCCCGGAAACCGCGGAAGAGCTCCGCGCCCTTCCTGGCATTGGCGCTTACACAGCCAATGCAATCGCCAGCATTGCGCACGGAGAACCGGTTGCCGTGGTGGACGGAAATGTCGAGCGGGTGCTCTGCCGGTTGTCAGGATGGGACTCCGCTTCCCGCACCGGTGCAGCCGCTCTCCGCCGCAAGATCGACGAATTGGCGGCGCAGCTCGTGGACCCCGCTCGTCCCGGCGACTTCAACCAGGCAGTCATGGAGCTTGGCGCCACCGTGTGCCTGCCTCGCAAGCCGCAGTGCCAGGTGTGTCCGGTTGCGAGCGACTGCAAGACGCGCGGCGAGCACAAAACTTCACCGCGCGCGCGTATGCTGAGCCGCGAGGTCGCCCACGCGCTCTCTGTGCGCACAGGCCGGATACCCGGCAAGGCACAAGGCAGGGAAGTCCTGCTGGAACAGCGCTCCGCCGATCAAACCGTGATGCAGGGCTTGTGGGAGCTGCCGGTTTTGCGTGACTCCGCCGTACCCCAGAAAGAGCTGCGCATGACCGTTCGCCACGCCATTATGCAGGTCAACTACTACGTTCGAATCCGCACGGTGTTTGAAGACGATGTTGAAGGCATGACAGTGCCGGGCGGCGAGCGGCGCTGGATTCCGCTGAATCAAGCGGCAGATATGGCGCTCACCGGGCTCACGCGCAAGGTGCTTAGTCGCGCTCATCTGCTGCCCACCGCTTCGCTCGATGCCATTGCTCCACAGAGGGATACAGACGTACTCTGAAGAGGCTGTTTCTGACGTTTCTTTAACGAACTCTGCTTTCTTCTTTCTGTAATCCACGGAGATCCCATGCGTCCCAATGCTGCTTTCGTCCTCCTTGCATCCGCTATTCTCGCCTCGCCAGCAGTCAACGCTCAGCAGCCGGACGCTGGTCCGGCAGTTCCTGTCATTGCCTCGCTTCCACCCGCAGCCCGCGCGGCTGCCAACTCCATCGATCCTGAAAGGATTCGCGCGCATGTGCGCTTCCTGTCCCTCGATCTGCTCGAAGGGCGTGGTCCCGGTACCCGTGGATCAGAGCTTGCTGCCGAGTACATCGCCACGCAGTTTGCTCTTGAAGGCCTGCAACCGGCTGGCGACAGCGGAACGTATTTCCAGAAGGTCCCGTTCTACGCCGTGCATACAATCGAGGACAAAACAAACTTCTCTTTTGTGCCGTCCAATGGCGCGCCCATCGATCTGAAGTATGGATCGGAGATCGTCGCCAAAGACCAAACCGGTCAGCCGGCAGCGGACTTCGACGCGCCGATTGTTTTCGTCGGCTACGGCATCAATGCGCCGGAATACAACTGGAACGACTATGACGGCGTCGACATGAAGGGCAAGATTGCTCTCATCATCGTGAATGAACCCCCTTCCGACGATGAGAAATTCTTCAAGGGAAAGGCCCTCACGTATTACGGCCGCTGGATCTACAAATATGAGGAGGCCGCGCGCCGTGGAGCTGTGGGCGTTCTCATCATCCACCGGACTGACCTGGCCAGTTACCCCTGGGATGTGGTCTACAACTCGCAGGCCGTGGAGAAGAGCTATCTCGAAGGCGATCCTGCCGCCAAGTTGCGTGCCGCCGCATGGATTCAACACGATGTTGCCCAGCGGCTGCTCACGCTCGCAGGTCTCGGCGATCTGAATCAAGCCGTTGACGCTGCCGGCAAACGCGGCTTTCATGCGGTTACGCTCCCCGTAACTCTGCACGGACATATCGAGAGCCGCGTCCGCCGCTACATCAGCTCAAATGTCCTAGGGCGCGTCCCCGGCGTCAGTTCCGCGGGCCAGGCTGTTCTCTATAGCGCCCACTATGACCATCTCGGCATTGATCCCGACGCCAAGGGCGACAAAATCTACAACGGTGCTGCCGATAACGGAACGGGGTGCGGAATCCTCATTGAAATGGCGCGAGCCTTTGCCCAGTCCAGTGTGCGCCCACCGCATGACGTCTACTTTGCGAGCGTCACGGCTGAGGAGCAGGGCCTGCTGGGCTCGCAATATCTGGGAATGCACCCGCCCGTCCCGGCGGGTCAATTCTCGCTCGATCTCAACTACGACATGATTCTGCCCATCGGCATTCCCCGCTCAGTCGACCTCGGCGGAGCGCAGCGCATTGACTTCTGGCCCACGGTCCAAACAGTAGCCAAGGCCTTTGACCTGGCACTGCTGCCCGATCCAAATCCCATGGCCGGTCACTACTATCGCTCCGACCATTTCTCGCTGGCGCGGGTCGGGATTCCCGCATTTTCAGTTGATCAAGGCGATCTGTTCGAGGGCCATACCGCTGACTGGGGCCGCGCGCAGGCGGAAGATTACACCGCGCACCACTACCATCAGCCCTCTGACGAATATCGTGCTGACTGGGATTTTCGCGGCAATGCCAAGCTGGCGCGATTCGGCTTTGTGCTCGGCTGGCTGGCCAGCGCTCAACCGAAGCCGGTCGAGTGGCTCGCAGGAGATGAGTTTGAAGCCGCGCGCAAGGCGAGCCGGGTTCAGTAGTAATCTGCGCAGCTCAGGTAGTAGCCGCACTGGGTGCACACCAGCTTGCAGTGGTGCCCTGACAGGCGGTGACTGCATGTGGGGCACACCTGGCAGTGGTGGTCCACGGGCTGCGAAGCGCTTGCGGCCGGCTCACGATGTGAGAAATCAACCGTAAAATCAGGATCGAGGGCTGAGGGCCGATGCGGCAACATGCACGACAGATTACCATGGAGATGCAGGTGTGGCTGCCATACAATTCTCCGGCAGGCGCCTCGTAAATCAACTTCCCGGCGTACCCATCTTCCCATTGCGGCGCGCTGGACTCAATCACAGGTTTTCGAATCCCCCAAGGAGGGACTATGGCTAGCAAGGCAAGTGCGGTTTGGACAGGTTCACTTAAGGAAGGCAAAGGCACCATTTCAACAGCGACAGGCGTGCTCAAGGATGCCAAGTATTCTTTCGCAACGCGTTTTGAAGGCGCTGACTCAGGCACCACCCCTGAAGAGTTGATCGCGGCAGCTCACGCCAGCTGCTTCTCCATGGCGCTCGGCGCGCAGTTGGGCGGCGCAGGCCTCACACCGGAAAAGATCGAGACCCAGGCGGCCGTTACCCTGGCCAAGACCGACGGCGGCTTCGCCGTCACAAAGATCGCTCTCACCACCACGGCAAGCGTTCCCGGCGCCAGCAAGGAAGCCTTTGACAAGGCTGCTGCCGATGCCAAGGCCGGCTGCCCCATCTCAAAGCTCTTCGCCAACAACACCGAGATCACCCTCGACGCAAAGCTCGTCTAAGCGCCCGTCTCACCTACTCAATCTGAAGAGCCCCAGTCCGCCGTCAGCCTGTAAATCAAGGCGCGGCGGATTCGGTTTTCCCCGCGCTCTTCGCGCCTCGCCTATTTGACACCGCGAACCGCATTTGCGAGACTCGAAGTTGCTGCCTGTTCAGCTAGAAGCCGCTGAACATGTGTACCGTGCCGAAGTGGCGGAATTGGCAGACGCGCGTGGTTCAGGTCCACGTACTCGCAAGGGTGTGGGGGTTCGAGTCCCTTCTTCGGCACCAAATCATTTAGAATCGGCAACTTAGAGCGGACCGTGAGGTCCGTTTTACTATTTGTTGCCCAAAATCGGAATCCGCCGGCTCCCGCTGGCATCCACTGGCATACCTTCATTCCAGTCCATCGTCGCTTCCATCATAACCATTGGAAAGAGCATGGGCAGTCGCCCTCTTCCATGACTCGGTGCTGGCGCCGACCAATTCAATTGCTCTGTAAACGCTCTCGACCATTTTGCCCTCCTTTAAGCCAAGCTTCGCTTTCTGCCTTCGGGGCGGTGGAATTTCACCATTGGAGCGGTATTAATACCCACGCGGATGAAGTGCGCAATTGTGGGTAATTGAAAGCTGGTGGACGCCGATCCTTCTCTTGCTGAGTTTCCGCTATTAGCACTAACCGACTGGAATGAAATATATTTGGCGACAGCAAAAGATCTGCCATCAGGCTCAAAGAAGTTGGTCAAACATGGGTGATGACTGCAATTCGCGCGGATCTGTACGCGGCGGCGGTCGTCGGCTGCATTGATCGCTCAGAATGCATGCATCAACCGGGGGAAATCGTGATTCAGTTGAACAATAAGTCCGCGCATAGCGGGTTTTCCCAGCGGCGGATACTGATCGCCGTTTTGTTGACCTTGCTGGCAGTTGCTGTTGCGCTTCCCGGGGCTGGCGGCCAGACGGCAAAACAACCTGCGAGTCAGGATGTGGACTTCGTCGTGACCGCCAACGAGGTTTCGCTCAATCTGGTGGTTCACGACAAGAAGAACAAGCCCGTCTTGGACCTGAAGCAGGATGAGATAGCGATCAGCGACAACGGCACTCCGGTCAAGCTCAACAGTTTACATCTGGTCAACGGTGCGCAGAAGAACGAGTGCCTCATCACGCTGGTCTTTGACCGGCCGGCGCAGTTGGCGGGCAAGAACCTGGAAACCGACCCAACGATAATGAAGAATGCGCGGGAAGCGGCGGGTAAGATACTCACAACGATTCCAGAGAAAGGTTTCTCCTTTTCGGTTCTCACCGTCGAGGAGCGGCTGCGGCTTCAGAGCGCATTCACATCGGATCGGAAGTCGCTTGCGCAGGCCATCAACTCGGCCACCGAGCCGAAAAAAGCCTGGCATGGCGGCGAGGCCAGCCCGCTGGAAAAGCAACTGATCACAGCAGCGCTGACCGGCGTCGGTCCGGAAGGAAAGGCCGTCGGCGCGCATGATCGCGCGCTGGATAAGTTGCTCTTCAACGCACTCACCGACTCCGGCAAGATCGCACAGAATCAGCATCTACGCCCCTTCCTGGCGGGTTTGCTGGCCTTGGCGAAATCCCAGCAGCAAATCCAGCAGAGAAAAGCGTTGATTTTCTTTACTGCATTTCAGGAAGAGAAGAACAACTTGCGCACAATGGAGGCGATTCAATCCATCGTCGGATCAGCCAATCAAGCTGGAGAGAGCATCTATGTTGTTGACCTCAACTCCTCGAACCGCACTACGAGCCAGATGAGTCAGACGTCTGCCGAAGCCTTGGGCGTTGCAGGCAGCGTTCCGGCTGCCCCAGGCGATTTGGGTGCCGCATTCAACAGTTCGCGTCCTCTCGGCTACCTTTCTGTCGTTGATAACGCTAATTACAACGACGACATGAAATCCCTGGCTGTTGAAACAGGGGGCAGTTACATCTCGTACGATCACTTGCGGAAGTCGCTGGCCCAGATTCTTCAGGACATGACCACATATTATGTAGCGACCTATATTCCTCCCATCAAGGAGTACGACGGGAAGTTTCGTCCCATCGCGATCAAGCCGGTGCGCGCAAGGCTGAGGATTCGCTCGCAATCGGGGTATCTTGCGCTGCCGCCTCAGAGCGGAGACGATGCCACCCCGCAGCCTTATGAACTGCCGCTGCTGAAGATCCTCGGCCAGGAGAACTTGCCCAAGGATGTAGCCTTTCGCACAGCGATCCTGAGCACGGCCGCGACTCCTGATGGAGAGGTCAGTACGCTGGCCCTCGAGGTGCCGCACTCTGGCCTCGAGATTCATGAAGACAGCAGCACCGGCATCCACTCCGTCAGCCTTTCGATCGTCGCCAATATCAAAGACAAATCGGGGATGATAATCGAGCACTTCAGCGCGGATATTCCGCGGCGCAGGATTCAGAAAGACAGCGACAGCTCGGAATTCGAAGCGATTTCGTTTCAGCGGCACTTTCTTGCGCCTCCAGGCGAGTACATACTGGAGGCGGCCGTTCTGGACCACTACAGCGGCAAGGCCGGCGCCCGCCGCACAATCTTCGAGGTTCCCGACGCCACCACTGTCCCATACCTCGGCAATATAGTTCTTGTACGCCAATCCGAGCCGTTGCGCGCCGATGACGACACCGCGGAGCCACTGCGCCACGGAGATGAGATTCTGACGCCGAATCTCTCCGGTTTACTGACGCCAGGGGCCAAGGTAATTTCGATCTTTTTGAATGCCCACTCCGCCCCCCAAGCGGCTGAGTCCTCCACCCTTAAGATCCAGATCTACCGGGATGGCAAGCCGCTGGGCGGCGAGCCGATGATTTTGCCTCAAACTCGCGGATCGGAATTCGCCTCCTATCTGACTCGCTTTTCGATCAACGCGCCCGTGAACGGCCTTTATGAAGTAAAAGCGGTTCTCAGCCAAGGCGGCAAGAGCGCGGAAGCCAGCACCACGTTCGAGGTGACGGGCGGCCAGCCGTCCGGCGACACAGAGATCGCCTCAGTGCTTGATGCGCAGCTTCCCCCTCATTCCTCCGGACCTCTGGCCATCACCATTCCGGCCAACCCGATCGAGCGCCCTTTGGTGCAGGAGATCAACTCAATCCTCGCGGATGCGACCAAATACGCAATGACTTATGGGGATTCCCTGCCCAACTTCATGTGCGAGCAAATGACCGATCGATATACCTATCGTGTCAATCTAGGTGGAACAGGCCAGTGGAATCATAAAGACGAGTTCGCTGAACAATTGACGTATTTCGAACACGAGGAAAACCGCACCTTGCTTGAAATGGAGCAGAACGGCTCCACCAGCAGCCATGACACGGAGAATCTTCGCGGCGCCGTCTCGGACGGGGAGTTCGGCTTTACGCTTTCTGGCCTCTTTCGCCCCTCGTCCAAGGCGGATTTTCAATGGAAGGAGACTGGAGTGCTGGGAGACGGCACCGTGCAGGTCTTCGACTATCGCGTCAGCCCGGAACACTCGACTTTCAATCTCCGGGCGAGCCTCAATGATGTCGTCACAGTCGGCTACCATGGCCAGGTGTATATCGATACCGTGACGCGAATGGTGCGGCGCATGACGAAGGAGGCGGACCATGTGCCACCCAAGTATCCCATCCAGGCGGCTTTGATCAGCGTGGACTACGACTTTGTGGTTCTCAACGACCACGACTATATGCTGCCCATCAGCGCGCAGGTCATTTTGAAAAGGGGAAACAGGCAGCTGGATATGAACGAGATCAGGTTTCGCAACTTCCGCCGCTTCGGTTCCAATTTGCGCATCCTCAACTATGTTCCGTAGCGAAACCCTGACCATCGGCATGCCCAACGCAGACGGAAAGGTGATGCAGGCAGAACAGCAGGTTTCGCAAGCATGCTCAGGAGCTGGTATGCTGCATAACCGTCATTCTCAAGGTCAGCCGCTAGTTACGGTTGAGGTAGAAGGAACAGAACGTCGCGTCTTCGACACCAGACGTTCTCTTTTCTGCAGAATCAATCACTCACAAGCCATAAGTCCAGACCAGCGTTATTTCCCGCGAATTCCTGCGCTCCGGTTGTCCCCAGGCAATTCCGCAACAACCTTCCTCAGTCGCCACAGGACCAGCGCCAGTGCAGCGAGGCTCATCTCCCACAGCGCAAGCGCAATCCGCACAACCCACCCCGGTGCTACCCCAGCACGAGCTAATTGGAAGGGCAGGAAATTCCAGCTGGTGATGTGAATGTAATCCCACGGATCCTCTTTCATCGCATCGCTGTTCAAACCCCACGCATCCATCTTTCCCAGCGCGAACGCGACCACGTTTTCAATGCGCAGGCCGACCACGAACGTTGAGTGTCCAATCGTCTCCATCTGGTAGAGCTCCAGCGACAACCAGAAGGCAACCGACGACGCCTGGATCACCAGGCTTGCGGCCATCAGCGCGACTCCAGCAAACCAAACCACGCGTCCGGTCTGTCTTCGATACGCAATCAGCAACGGAACTGCCAGCAGCGTAGCCAGCTCAACTGTCGTTGAAACGTAGCGATCGCCCCAGGCTGAATCCCCTGCCCACGAAAAAAAGCGTGCATAAAAGCACAGGTAAGCCAGCAAAAGCAGGGCCAGCGTGATCGTGTACGCCTTCACTGCGGGACTGAATCGCCGCCAGGCTACAGCGACCATGAGAATCATGAGGATGAGCAGCGGATCGAAGAGGAAGATCGACTTTTCCGGCGTGAAAAGTGCTCCAAAAATGCCCGTGTGCATTGACGAAGTGAATGGATAGTTAGCGGGCAACGAAGCATCATGCTGCCTGGCTTCCTGCGCCGAAACGCTGAGGTATGTGTTGAAGAACGATCCGAAGCGATAGAACTGGTAGAGCCGGTCAAGCAGGCCAAAGAACAGATAAACAGGCAGTGCCACCACAAGATAGCTACGGCAGCGGCGCCGGAGCTCATCGCGCCTGGCGCCCTCAAACAAAAGCACCAGCAGGATAAAAACCCCTCCGGCCAATAGATCCATACCGGTCGTAAGCCGAGTTAGTAGATTCAGCCCAAAAGCGCACGAGCCAATCAGCAGCGCGCGGCGGTTGCCTGTGCGAAGCCATTCGTATTGATAGGAAATCCCAATCAGAGTCAGCAGGTAGATATAGTTGTTTTCCTGCATATTCTGCGTGTAGTGCAGGTGTGTCGTCATCAGCAGAGCAGCCAGGACCCCGGCAACGGCGTGCGCGGTCTCGAATTTCAGCTGTCGCAGAAACCTGAAGCACACGAGCGCAGTCAGGACGCAAAGCAGAATGTTCACACTGTACGTCACAAAGATGTCGCGCACGCTCGGATCGTTGCCGTCATAGTTGGCGAATACCGGGATCTTTTCGAGATATGTCCCGACCACGTCTGCCGGCAGCATCAGCAGTGACTGACCAATGCCATACCAGCTCTGGAGTTTGCCGCCCCGGCCGTGCAAGCCGAACTCTGGATACTCCTCTGGAAGCACCGGCGGTTCAGAAGTCCAGAACGCATGTGCGGATTGCAGGCGATGCCGCGCATCAGACGTTCCGGTATCTCCCGACTGCACTGCGAAGGCAATCAGGCCTGCAGCCAGGGCGAGCAGGAAAAGTGGATGATCAAACGAGCGGCTCATAGGGCGATAACAATCCTCAGCATCAACTTGAGTTGGTCAAAGAACTCGTGTAGCGAACAGCACTAGTATGCGCTCCTGCCCGCTTCCCGCGTTTGGTTGCTGATGCATAGACCTTCAGCCAAATGAGGCCGTCAAGCCGTAGAAGCCTGCGCCGGCTCCAGAAGTTCGGCGTCGTTGTTTCGCACATTGCCCACACGATCGCTCACGGGCCAGGAGCGCATCTGCTCGGCAGGGAAGGGCCTCATCAACTCGACAGGGGGCCGCTCAGCAGGGTCCCAACCAAGCCAGCGGTCGTAGTCCTTCGGCTCAAGGATCACCGGCATCCGGTTGTGTACGGGTTCCATCAATTCGTTCGGGTCGGTCGTGAGAATCGTGAAGGTTTCAAGCGCTTCCTTGTCCTTCCCCTGCCACTTCTCCCACAATCCCGCAAAGGCGTAGGGCTCTCCGCTCTTCAGCCCGAAAGCAAACGGCCGCTTCGTTTTCTTGTCGAGCCTCTGCCACTCGTAAAAAGCGTCGGCAGGGACCAGGCAGCGCCGCTTCTTCAGGGCTTCGCGAAAAGCGGGCTTTGAGGCTGCTTCTTCGGCCCGTGCGTTGATGGTCGAATAGCCAAATTTGGCATCTTTCGCCCAGAAAGGTACCAATCCCCAGCGCAAAACGGCGAATTCCCGCTTGCCTGTGTCACGGTTTTGCCGCACGATGGGCTGCACGCTTTGCGGAGCGGCGTTGTAGCTGGGCGCAAACCATGGCATGTCTTCAAGCTCAATGCCAAACCATTCAGCCAAAAGGTCTTGCGTCGATTTTCTGGCAAATCTGCCACACATGGTTCCCTAAGCATAGCGCAAAATCTATGCCAATCCACACACAAGACTGTTGACAAGAGGGCGGTTCCCGATGGAATCTAGAGCGAACAAAAGGCGAATATGTCGTCCCGCTCCTCGTCTGCCCTCCGTCTCGAAATTGAACACGCCCTCGAACGTAGTTTCCCGGCGGCGCTGACCCCTGCCCACCGTACCATTCACGAAACTGTCGCCACCGGCATTGCTGAAGTAGACGAGCTCCTTGAAGGCGGCTTACCGGCCGGAGCCATCAGCGAGATCAACGGACCCGAATCCTCAGGGCGAACGACTCTTGCCCTGTCGTTTCTTGCCCAGAGAACCGCGGCAGGCCAGGTATGCGCATGGGTCGACGCGGACGATGCCTTCGATCCCGAATCCGCTGCGGCCAACGGAATCAATCTTCGCCAACTGCTCTGGGTGCGTTGTCGCAAGTCCGGCATCCCCATCCGTCAGCGACCATCCACAAAACCATTCGCGCAACTCGACCAGGCCTTGCGCGCTACGGATCTGTTGCTGCAGGCAGGTGGATTTGCGGCCATCGTGCTCGATCTGGGCGACACCGCCGTCGAACATGCACGGCGAATCCCGCTCGCAACCTGGTTTCGTTTTCGTCAGGCGGCTGATCGCGCACGCACCTGCCTGGTTGTGGTGGCTCAAGACGGCTGCGCGCAGTCCAGCGCCGCCGTTGCTCTGGAGTGCGCAGCTTTGCGCCCCATCACTGCCGGCGATACGGTACTGCGCGGCTTTCACTTTGAAGTGCGGCGTGAAAGGCAACGTTTTTCGCCCATTGTGATCGGGCAGAAAAAGCCGCCGGCCCGTGTATGGCCAGCCGCCGGAGCATGGGATATGGAGCAACGCGCATGAAGCCGGAACTCTATGCCTGCGTGTATGCCGCGGAGTTTCCGTCGCAGGCCATGCTGCGCCTGCGCCCCGATTTGCAGTCTCTGCCTATCGCCGTACTCGATGGCAGGCCACCTCTTGAAGAGGTCTGCTCCATGAATCGCTCGGCGCGGCGTCTTGGCGCATCGCAGGGCATGACCAGGCTTGAGGCCGAGGCACTCGTTGTTCAACACGGCGGGACCGATCAAGGTCTGCGTCTTCTCTCACGCTCCCTTGAAGGGGAGTCCGCCGCGCGCGCTGTCATGCTTGAGTGCGCGGCAATCTTTTCTCCACGCATTGAGCAGGCAAGTCAGGGCACCGCATGCGCGTTTGTCCTGGACATTGCAGGAACCGAGCGACTGTTCGGGCCACCAAGGGCTCTGGCTGAGCGTCTGCGCACGGCCCTGCTTGCCGCAGGCTTTCGTGCCTCCGTCGCAGTCAGCGCCAACTTTCATACGGCACGCATACTTGCCGCCTCGTCGCGGGGCATCACCGTCGTTCCCCCGGGTGAAGAGGCGCAGTTCCTCTCCGGTTTACCGCTCGCACTGCTCGATATGCAGCCAGATCATGCAGAGACGCTCGCAATCTGGGGTATTCGTACGCTGGACGAATTGGCGGCACTGCCACAGGATGAGCTGACGGCGCGTCTGGGGCAGGGCGCTACGACGCTTCGCAATCTTGCTCGCGGAGCGTACATGCATGCCTTTCAACCACAGGAGGCTGCATTCGCGCTTCGCGAGTTCTGCGAATTTGAAACACCTGTTGAGCAGGTGGATTCGCTGTTGTTTGTGGGCGCGCGCATGCTCGACAGCCTCATCCAGCGAGCCTCCACGCGAGCCATGTCGCTAGCCCGCGTCGATCTGGATCTGGCGCTTGAGGGTAACAGCACTCATCGGCTCGTCCTTCGTCCTGCGCTTCCCGCCGTCGATCGCAAATTTCTGCTCAAGCTCATGCAGCTTGAGATTGCTGCCAGCCCTCCATCCGCGGCCGTGCTCTCGCTTGCGTTGAGCGCTCAAGCAGCTCAGTCCAGTAAAGTGCAACTCGGCCTGTTCGCTCCGCAAACGCCGGAGCCCTCGCGGCTCGACGTAACCATCGCACGCCTGAAGGCAATCGCCGGGGAAGATCGAGTCGGCTCGCCCGTGCTCGAAGATGCCCATCTCGCGGGCGCATTTCACATGACAGATTTTCGAGTGGAGCCTTCGCCAGCGATCGAAGGCAACCGTCAGCCGCGTATGGCTTTGCGTCGCCTGCGCCCTCCGCTCACCGTGCGCATGGTCCTCAAGGCAGATCAGCCCGACCTGTTTTTTGATGGACGCCAGAGTTACAGGGTAAGCACCTGCTTTGGTCCCTGGCGCAGTAGCGGCTGCTGGTGGTCTTCAGGAGACTGGGACAGCGACGAATGGGATGTATTGGCCCAGTCACAGGACTGCACGCCCCTGGCCTGCCTGTTGGTCATGGATCGCGCCAACTGCGAGTGGCGGCTTGAGGCCTTCTATGACTGAAGCGGATGAGTACGTCGAGCTGCATTGCGCCAGCGCGTTCAGTTTTCTTGAGGCAGGCTCCCAGCCTGAAACGCTCATTGAGCGAGCTGCCGAGATCGGCATGCATGCCCTGGCGCTCGCTGATCGCAATGGACTTTACGGCACCGCACGATTTCATACTGCGGGCGTGCGCTGCGGAGTTCGCGCTCACATCGGCGCCGAAATCTCAGTCGACTCTTTTGGCAACATGCTCACGCCGCCTGCCTGGCTTCCGCACCAGCATGATCATCAGCCGCCGCGCCTGCTCTTGCTTTGCGCATCGCAGGTTGGCTATCAAAATCTTTGTCAGCTCATCACGCGCCTCAAAATGCGCGAATCCACCAAGGCCGAAGGCGCAGCCACTCTGGAGGATGTCGAGGAGTTTTCCGCTGGCCTGATTTGTCTCACAGGCGGAGAAGGAGGACCGCTCGCCGCTGCTCTTGTCGAGGGCGGCAGCCAGGCTGCGTACAAGATCATCGATCGTCTCACAGCGATCTTCGGCTCCTCGCATCTCTATATCGAATTGCAGCGACACGGCCGCCGCGACCAGGAGTGCCGCAACCAGGCCCTGCTTGCACTCGCCTCGTCGTCGCGCCTACCAGTCATTGCAACCAATGGCGTCCGCTATGCGACTCAAGCCGACCGCGAGTTGTTCGATGTGCTCACCACCATTCGCAATCACACCACGCTCGACAAGGCTGGCCGCCTGCTGGCCTCCTCTGCGCAGCGGCTGTTGCGTCCAGCCGCTCAAATGGCTGCGCTCTTTCGCGATATTCCCGAGGCCATAGCCAATACCGGCATCGTAAGTCAGCGGCTTGGCTTCACTCTCGACAATCTCGGCTATCAATTTCCTCATTACCCTGTGCCCGCCGGCCAAACCATGGATGGTTTTCTGGCCGAGCGCGTCGACGAGGGCGTCCGCAAGCGCTACGGTGCTGCAGCCAAGCGGCACCTGCTTGAAAAAGCCCAGTTGCAGGTGCGGCATGAGCTCAAGCTCATTGAGAAGCTCGGCTTTGCTGGCTACTTCCTCATCGTGTGGGACCTCATCCGCTTCTGTCAGCAACATGGAACCCTTGTGCAGGGCCGTGGTTCCGCCGCCAACTCCGCCGTTTGCTACGCGCTTGAAATCACAGCCGTCGATCCGGTCGGCATGGAATTGCTCTTCGAACGCTTCCTGAGCGAAAGTCGCGGCGAATGGCCCGATATCGATCTCGACTTGCCCTCGGGCGACGAGCGCGAAAAGGTCATTCAGTATTGCTACGATCATTACGGCTCGCTCGGGGCTGCGATGACCGCCAACGTCATCACCTATCGCGGACGCTCCGCCGCGCGCGAGGTAGGCAAGGCGCTTGGTTTTGAAGAGAACACCATCTCGCGCCTCTCAAGCCTTGTCAGCCGCTGGGAGTGGCGTGGCGCAAACGATACCATGGCGCGCCATTTTGACCAGGCCGGTTTCGATATCCGCCACCCGCAGATTACGCGCTATCTTGACCTCTGCATGCGCATGCAGGACATGCCGCGCCATCTCGGACAGCACTCCGGTGGCATGGTCATTTGCGCGGGCATGCTGAATCGTGTCGTGCCCATCGAGCGCGCATCCATGCCAGGCCGCACTGTGGTGCAGTGGGATAAGGAAGACTGCGCCGACCTCGGCATCATCAAGGTGGACCTGCTCGGCCTGGGCATGATGGCGGTGCTCAAGGAATGCATCGAACTCATTCCGAACCACTACAAAAAGGAAGTGGACCTGGCCGCACTCCCTGAGGATCCGCTCGTCTACGAGAGGCTGCGCAAAGCTGACACGGTGGGCATGTTCCAGGTGGAAAGCCGTGCGCAAATGGCCTCTATCCCGCACAACGCACCAACTAAGTTCTACGACCTTGTCGTACAGGTGGCCATCATCCGCCCCGGCCCTATCGTCGGCAAAATGATGCACCCCTATATGAACCGCCGCCAGGGCAAAGAAGAAATCACGTATCCGCACCCATCGCTTGAGCCCGTGCTCAAGCGCACCCTCGGCGTGCCTCTGTTTCAGGAGCAACTGCTGCGCATGGCCATGGTAGTTGCCAGCTTCACCGGTGCTGAAGCCGAGGAACTACGTCGCGCCGTGGGCATGCGTCGATCAATGCAACGCATGCAAAACCTTGAAGGACGTCTCCGCGACGGCATGACCCGCAACGGCATCGGCGCCGAGGCTCAGGACAACATCGTCCAGGGCATATCCTCCTTCGCCATGTACGGATTTCCTGAGTCGCATGCGGCCAGCTTCGCGCTTATCGCCTATGCGTCAGCATATCTCAAGGTTCACTACCTCGCCGCCTTTACCTGCGGTCTTCTCAACAACCAGCCTATGGGCTTTTACTCACCGGCTGTCCTCATCAAGGATGCGCAGCGCCACGGTTTGCGTGTGCGCCCCATTTGTGTGCAGCGCTCGCAAAGTATCTGCACACTTGAAGCTGAATCCGGCCCTTCGCTATTACTCCGTCTTGGCTTCAATTATGCCCGCGGCCTGCAGCGGGCAACGGCCGACACGCTTGTACGTGAACGTACGCTGGGAGGAGAGTTTCACTCCATCGACGACCTGGCTCTGCGTGTTCCCGAACTCAGCCGCAGAGACCTTGTCTCCCTGGCGCGCATCGGCGCTCTCAACTCCATCGGCGATGTGGAGCACCGCCGCGATGCGCTATGGCAGGTGGAGGAGGCTGCACGTGCCACGGGACCTCTGCTGCGTGGCGCAGGCAACACGAAAGAACAGTCACGCCCCAAGGCGCCACTCAGAAAAATGAACGACGAAGAGCGCCTCTCTGCGGACTACGCCGGAACCGGAATTACCACCGGCCCGCACCCTATGGCCTATCACCGGGCATCTCTTCGTGCCGAAGGTATTCGTTCGGCCGCCGAGCTGGAACACGGCAGGAATCATCAACCCATCAGCATTGCCGGTTGCGTCATCGCCCGTCAGCGGCCCGGCACGGCAAAAGGCTTCGTCTTTCTCTCGCTTGAAGATGAAACCGGCATCGCCAATGTCATCATTGCGCCTGATGTTTTTGAAGCCAATCGCCTGGTTGTCACCCGCAGCCGCATCCTGCGCATTGATGGGCAACTCCAGCAGCAGGAAGGCGTGGTTCATGTCAAGGCAAAGCAGATCATTCCGCTCGACATCTCTCAAGCTGACGTGCGCTCTCACGACTTCTATTGAAGCCTCTAACTAGTACTCATCCAGTTCAATTTGGGCCGCCGCGACCCGGACTGCGCAATGATACGATGTGAAAATCGTCCTGAAAGGACTGGCGAAAATGAGCGACAATTCCCTGTCAAAAACACTTACGCCCGAGCAAATCTCAACCATCACGCGTGAAACCAATTACGGCACCTGGCGCTTCCAGAAAGGCTGGAAGCCGATGTATATCGCCGACGCCGAAGGTTGCTGGTTTATTGACGGAGCAGGACGCCGCTACCTCGATTTCTCGGCGCAACTCATGTGCGTCAACCTCGGCCATAAAAACGCGCGGGTGATCGAGGCAATTACGCAACAAGCCAACGAGCTTGCCTACGTCACCCCCGGATACGCCACCCGGGCACGCGCGCGTCTAAGCGAAAAACTACTTGAAGTGCTGCCCCAGGGCCTTAATAAATTCTTCTTTGCCACCAGCGGCACTGAGGCCAATGAGGCCGCCTTCAAAATCGCTCGCATGGTCACCGGCAAAAACAAGATCATCTCCCGCTACCGCTCTTACCACGGCTCTACCATGGGCGCCATCGCTGCCACAGGAGATCCGCGCCGCTGGGCCATGGAGCCCGCCGGCAAGGGCGGTGGTGTTGTCTTCGCTCCTGAAGTCAATTGCTACGACTGTCCCATCAAGCACACGTATCCCAGTTGTAACGTCGCCTGCGCCGACTACATCGAACACATGATTCGCAACGAGAGCGACGTGGCCGCGGTCATAGTCGAGCCTGTCGTTGGAACCAATGGCGTGCTCGTTCCGCCCCCCGAGTATTTCCCGCGCCTGCGCGACATCTGCGATCGCCATGGCGTACTCATGATCGCCGATGAAGTCATGGCCGGGTGGGGCCGTACGGGCAAGTGGTTCTCCATCGATCACTGGAACGTGAAGCCCGATATTCTCGTTACCGCCAAGGGAATCACCTCGGCATACATTCCCCTGGGGCTCTGCGCCACGACCAGCAAAATCGCTGACTACTTCGAGGACCATTACTTCGCTCATGGCCACACGTACGAAGCGCACCCCATCACGCTGGGCCCAGCCGTGGCCACCATTGAGGAAATGCAGCGGCTCAAGCTCGTCGAACGCGCCGCCGAACTAGAGCCTTATGTGCGCGCCAAGCTTGAAGCCGTCAAAGCAAAGCATCCGTCCGTGGGCGACGTGCGCGGCCTCGGCCTCTTCTTTGCAGTGGAGATCGTCAAGAACCGCAAGACCAAACAGCTCTTCAACACCATGCGCGACAAGGTGGAAGGCAAGCCGCTGGTCGTAGACCAGATTGTCGGCAAGATGATGGCGCAGGGCGTCTCAATTCAGGCCTGGGTAAGCCACTTCGTCATCGCGCCACCGCTGATTATCACCAAAGAAGAACTCGACCTCGGCATCGCCGCTCTCGATGAGAACCTCTCCATCTCCGACGCACTGGTGGAAGCCTGAGTCAATCGCAGCGTCTTTGCTAGTGCTCAATGTTTAATAGCGGAGGAGTCAATGAGCCGCATTCACGCGGTCTCCTCCGCCCTTTCGGCATAGGATTCAGCCGGCACGCTTACCTTCATCAACACGACGTAGACGATCCCCGCAGTAAAGAAGCCCACGAACCACGCGTAATCGTAAAGAAAGTGCAGCGGCGCGTAAATCAGGCCAACCAGCGCAATCGCAACGCCCAACACCAGCGCAACAATCGCCCGCGGATTAATGCCCTTTGTGTAGTAGTAAATCCCCTCGCGGTGATAAAGCGAATTCACGTCAAGCTCGGTCTTGCGAATCAGAAAGTAATCCGCAACCATGATGCCGGCTACGGGGCCGAGCAGCCCGCTGTAGCCCACCAGCCATCCGAAGATGTAAGCATCCGGCGTTGCCAGCAGCTTCCACGGGCACATCGCCAACCCCAGAAATCCCGTAATCAGGCCGCCGGTGCGAAAGCTGATCAACCGCGGATAGAGGTTCGAGAAATCGTTTGATGGCGAAACCACGTTCGCTCCAATATTCACATTGAGCGTGGCCACCAGAATGGCGATGAGGGCGATAAATGCAACAACCGGCTGATGAAATGCTCCGATCAGCAAAATCGGGTTCCATATTGGATGTCCAAACAAAACCGCCGACGCTGAAGTTACCGAGATGCCGACAAAGGTATACAGCACCATGGCCAC
>Ga0182012_10002770_pt1 | contig 18888 bp, 17 predicted proteins | sample 612S2SmetaG_FD_120486 | JGI IMG/M metagenome (GOLD analysis project Ga0182012, IMG submission 120486) | Permafrost microbial communities from Stordalen Mire, Sweden - 612S2S metaG | ecosystem: Environmental > Terrestrial > Soil > Wetlands > Permafrost | place: Sweden: Stordalen | collected...
CTGCGGCGGCAGTTGCTGACCCAGGCGGCGCGCGTACGCGAGACGTCGCGGCAGATTGCGGAGATTGATCTGCTGGGAAACTTTGCGCACCTCGCCGCTCTGCGCGGATGGGTAAGGCCGAGCGTGGATGCGAGCGGCGTGCTGGAGTTTATCGGTGCACGGCATCCAGTGGTGGAGCGGAGGCTGGAAGAGCAGGGTGCTGGCAGATTTGTGCCGAACTCGCTGAGTTTGTGCGCTAGTGAAGATGGAAGTGAAGGCCCTTCCCTGCTGTTGATTACCGGCCCGAACATGGGCGGCAAGAGCACCTACCTGCGGCAGGCTGCGCTGCTGACCATCATGGCGCAGTGCGGCTGCTTTGTTCCGGCGGAGCGTATGCGGCTGGGGCTGGTGGACCGCATCTATACCCGCATCGGCGCGAGCGACAATGTCGCGCGCGGGCGCTCCACCTTTATGGTCGAGATGACCGAAACGGCGGCCATCCTTAATACAGCGACGGCGCGTTCACTCATTCTATTGGACGAGATGGGGCGTGGGACTGCGACGTATGATGGCCTATCGCTGGCGTGGGCGACGGTAGAGCACCTGCATGACACCGTCGGCGCGCGCACGCTGTTTGCGACGCACTACCATGAGCTGACGCTGCTGGCCGAGCGACTGTTGCGGCTGAAGAACGTGCGCGTGACCGTGAAAGAGAGCGCCGGAGGGATTGTGTTCCTGCATACCGTCGAAGCTGGAGCGGCCAATAAGAGCTACGGCATTGAGGTCGCGCGGCTGGCCGGGCTGCCGCAGGCGGTGATCGAGCGCGCGCGCGAGGTGCTGAAGGTGCACGAGCGCGCGGAGTCGCAACAGGTGCGGGAAGCGGTGCCCGACGCGACGAAGGTACAAATGACGATGTTCACGCCGCTCTCGCAGAAGATCGTAGACCGTATCGAGGCCGTGGACGTGGACGGCCTGACGCCGCGCGAGGCGCTGGCGCTGCTGGCCGAGTTGCAGCGGGAGTTGAAGGGCGGCGGCGCGTGAAGACCCATAAGAACACAAAGACGAACGCAAAGGGCGCAATGGAAAGACGCAAAGGGCGCGATGGAAAGACAATGCTTGTTGCGGGCGTGATGAGCGGGACGTCGGCGGATGGCGTGGATGTCGCAATCTGCCGTGTGTCGCAAGGGCCCGATGGTGTACCTCGGGTGAAGGTGCTGGGGCATCGTGGGTTTGCGTATGAGAAGAAGTTACGCGCGGTGGTGCTGGCTGCAGCGAGTGGCGAGAAGTTCAGTGCCTCGGAGTTTGCACGGCTGTCGGTGCGGCTGGGTGGGGTCTACGCGGATTGCGTGCAGACGACTGCGCGTGAGTTGAAGCTGATGCCGCAGTTGGTCGCGTGCCATGGGCAGACCATCGTGCATGAGGCAGCTAACGGCGTGACATGGCAGATCGGCGAGGCGGCGGTGGTCGCGGAGCGGCTGCGGGTGCCGGTAGTGAGCGACTTTCGGCCTTCGGACATGGCCGCTGGTGGGCAGGGAGCGCCGCTGGTGCCGATGCTGGACTTCTTTATGTTTCGCCACGCGACGAAGAACCGTCTGCTGCTGAACCTCGGAGGCATTGCCAACATCACCGCTTTGCCGGCGGGTTGCCATGTGGATGATGTGATGGCCTTCGATACCGGGCCGGCGAATATGGTCATCGATGCATTAATGCAGCGACTGTTTCAGAAGCGCTACGACCGGGGTGGAGCGGTGGCAGCGCGAGGGCGCGTACTCGATGAGGTGGTGGAGAAGCTTTTGCGCGGCACAACCTTCTCTGCTCCGCCGCCGAAGTCGTGCGGACGCGAGGAGTTCGGCGTGGCGTTTATGGAGCGATTAATGAAGTTGTGCAGTAAGGCTGCGAAGGAAGATGTGGTGGCGACGGCGACGGCGCTGACGGCGGCATCTGTCGTGGCAGCGTATTGTAGATTCTGCTGGCCGCACCTTGATCAGCGCGCACCCGCCGCGAAGGCTACGGAACTCTTCGTCGCCGGCGGCGGTGCTAGGAACCGCACACTGATGAGGATACTGAGCGAGGGCTTCGCGGAACTGGGTGTAAAGGTCGCGACGACGGAGGCAGCGGGGATGGCTGTCGAGGCCAAGGAGGCTGCGGCGTTCGCCTTGCTCGGCTGGCTCACATGGCATGGCCTGCCGGGGAATGTTCCGAACGCGACCGGGGCGAGCCGAGCGGTTGTACTCGGCAAGGTGACGCTCGCGTGAGGCGATCACTTTTCTGCTTGCTGCTGGCGGCTGCGTTGCTGCCGATAGAGGCGTGTGCGCCGCCGGCGAATGAATCTCATACAATCAACTTCCTGATTGAAAGCTCGCCAAACAATCTCGATCTACGCCAGGGGACGGACTCGCAGAGCGAGCGCATCGGCGAGCTGATCTACGACCCGCTGGTGCGCAAGGACGACCACTTCAACCTACAGCCGTGGCTGGCAACGAGCTGGGACAGGCCTGACGCACTGACGTGGGTCTTTCATCTGCGCAGCGGCGTCCATTTTCACGACGGCAAGCCGCTCACGGCGGCCGATGTCGCGTGGTCGATACGCAGCATGAGCGACGGCACCATCCTCACCGGAAAGGGTGACGCGTTTAAAGATGTCGCGAGTTTGAGCGTAACCGACACGCTGACGCTGGTCCTGCACATGAGTAAGCCGAACGAGAGTCTGCTCTTCAACCTGAGTGATGGTCTCTTCGGGGTAGTCGAAGACGGCGCGGGACGCGACGAGGGGCTACACCCTGTCGGCACGGGGCCGTTCCGCTTCGTCAGCCAGGTGCAGGACAAGGAGGTGATCGTCGAGCGCAACCCTGGTTACTGGGCGGGCGAGCCGAAGATCGAACGAGTGCGGTTCGAGGTGGTGCCGGACAATATTACAACCGCGCTGGAGATGAAGAAGGGTTCAGGCGACGTTGAGAGCAACGTGCTCACGATGGATATGGTGCACTCGCTGCGCGATCAGCCGAACCTGCGCATTGAGACCGGCCCCGGCGCGCGCGTGGACTATGCGAACTTCAACACGACCGACCCCGCATTGCGAGACCCTCGCGTGCGCCAGGCAATAGCCTGCGCTATCGACAAGCCCGCGCTCATCGCTGCCCTGTGGCGCGGTGCGGCGCGACCGGCGGAGACTCTTCTTCCGTCTGAGCACTGGGCCGCCGCCGGTGCGGGCGACTTGCCGCAGTATCCACATGATGTGGCACGTGCGAAGCAGCTACTGGACGCGGCTGGATGGAAACCGGACCAGGATGGCGTACGCCTGCGCTTCACGCTCAAGACATCCACCGACGAGACTACGCGGCTGGAGGCACAGACGATCCAGGCCGAACTGCGAGAGGCGGGGATCGCCCTGACGATCCGCTCGGCGGAGTTTGGCACCTTCTACTCCGACATTACGAAGGGCGCATTCCAGATGTACATGCTGCGCTGGATCGGATCGAACGAAGATCCCGACATCTTCCGCTACGCCTACGCAACGGAGAGCTTTCCACCCAAGGGAGCGAACCGCGGGCACTACTCCAACGCGAAGGTCGATGCGCTCTTGAAGGACGCGGCAGCAGAGAGCAATCCTGCCACGCGCCGACAGGACTATGTAGAGGTGCAGCAGCTTCTCTCTGTGGACCTGCCGGGGATTCCGCTATGGTATCCGGACAATGTGGTGATTCACTCTGCACGGCTGACGAACGTTACGCTCAACCAGGGCGGCAGCTTCGACTTTCTACGGACGGCGGCTCTGCACTAGCGCGCGCGGGCTATCCCGAGAGTTTATACCTTAGCGAACTTCGCGGAAGGTCTCTTCCACCGCGTGGAAGGCCGAGTTCGCTGCAGGCACGCCGCAATAGATGGCGCACTGGAGCAGGACTTCCTTGATCTCTTCCAGGCTGACACCGTTGTTTGCCGCTGCGCGAAGGTGCAGACGGAGCTCATCGCCTCGATTGAGTGCAACCATCATCGCAATGGTGAGCAGGCTGCGCGTATGCCGGGGGAGACCCGGACGAGCCCAAATCTCACCCCACGCATAACGGGTAATGAGGTCTTGAAATTCGTGCTGGATGGGATCGGCCAATCGGGCTTTCGACCGGTCTACATGCGAGTCGCCGAGAACCTCGCGACGTACTTTCATACCGGCTTCATAACGCTGCTGCTCGTCCATGAGTATTCCTTTCAACCAAAATGCAGTGGCAACTTCCCCAAGTAAGAGGGCGATGCTTAGAGTGCGCCGAGAAAGGCGAGCATCGCCTGTAAGAAGGCCGCACTCTGCTCAATATTTGAAAGATGCGCGGCGTTCAATTCACAATAGCGTGCAGATGAAATCTCGTCTTGAAGATACAGGCCATCCGAGGGTGGCGTGACCGGGTCGTGTGTGCCGGAGATCACCAGCGCCGGAGAAGCTATCATGGCAACTGTATGGCGCAGATCTGCATAGCGCAGAGCCTCGCAGCACGCGATGTAGCCTTGCGCATCGGTACCGAGCAGCATACGGCGCGTGCTCTCGACCCGCAGAGGATCGCTACGGCGAAATGGTTCTGTAAACCAGCGCTCCATCGTCGCATCTGCTATGGATGCCAGACCGTGCTGTGTGATCTGCTCGATGCGTGCCTCCCACGATCTTTCGCTACCAATCCGTGCGGCTGTGTTGCATGGCATCAGGCTCAGGACGCGCTGCGGCGCATTGATCGCCAACCACAGTGCCGTGATTCCGCCGAGCGATATACCACAGACATGAAACTGCTCAATTTTCAGAAAGTTCAACAGATTGAGAACGTCACCTCCCAGATCGTCCAACGAATATGCGGAGCCTGACGACTTGCTGCTACCGTGGCCGCGTGTGTCATAACGAAGAACCCGATAGTGTCGCGTGAGCCCCGCAATCTGTGGCTCCCACAAGTTCAACTCCGTGCCGAGCGAGTTCGAGAGCACGACGACCGGTGCGCCTTCCGGCCCTGCGAGTTCATAATGCAGGGACGCGCTATTCAAACTCGCGATCGGCACTGCCTAATCCTCCACTCGTTCGAGTGATTTCAACGTTCGTTCGATGAACTCCCGGCTGCTGCCAAGGTAGTCACGATAGTCGAAGAGCCGACGCAAAGCGGCGGGAGTGAAGTGCTCACTCACGACAGGCAACTCACTCAAGACTGCCTCCAGAGACCGCTTCTCCTGTATTGAGCGAAGCGTCGCCTCTTCGACAAGGCGGTGTGCCTCGGAACGCCCCAGTTGTTCTGCCAGCGCGGAGCTCACAGCCTCAGCGAGTACCAGTCCATGAGTCAGCTCCAGATTCTGCGCCATGCGATCCGCGTGGATCTCGAGTCCGTCGAAAATCTGCCGAATCTGCGACAACGCCCCAGCCGAGAGCCGGAAGATCTGGGGCATCGTATCCCACTCGGCATGCCATCCTCCCAGTCCGCGTTCGTGCTCCTGCGTCATGGCCGCGAGCATCGTTGCTACGAGCGGCGGAACTCGCACCGCTGCCGAAAGCACAACGGCGCACCCAACTGGGTTCCGCTTGTGGGGCATCGTCGAGGAGCCGCCGCGGCCTTCGCCTGCCGGCTCCAGCAGCTCACCCACCTCCGTCTGCATCGACAACGCAATGTCGCGCGCCATCTTTCCGAGTGTGCCCGTCAACAACCCCAACACCGTCGCCAGTTCGGCAAGATTATCGCGGTGGGTGTGCCAGGGAAGCGATGGCTCCCGCAGGCTCAACCGCTTCGCAAGCGCTGAGGAGACATTCAGCCCGTTATCGCGTAAGGATGCCAGCGTTCCAACCGCGCCGCCAAACTGCGAGACGAGCGCCCGTTCCGTGGACTGCTGCAAGCGACGCTTGTGACGGGACAACGCAGCCGCGCACCCAGCGAACTTGAGCCCCAGCGTAACTGGCGGGCCCTGCTGCAACCACGTTCTTCCCGCAAGAATCGTCTCAGCGTGTTCGCGGGCCAACTCGATGCAGCGCGCGATAACGGCGTCAAGGTCACGCTGCAACAGCGGTATCGCTTGCTGAAGCTGTAATACCAAGGCCGTGTCGAGGAGATCCTGACTGGTTGCCCCTTTGTGGACAAAACGTGCGGCCTCAGCATCCTTCTCCGCAACTGCGGTGGTCAGCATCTTGACGAACGGAATGGCAAGATTGCCAGCCAATGCTGCTGCTGGGCGCAGGCTATTTGCGCGCTCGGGAGTCAGAAATTCTTTATCGAGAAGGGCAGCCAGAGGTGCAGCGGCAGTCGCAGGAGCGAGACCGCAATCAGCCAGCGCGGCACTGAGTGCCCACTCGAAGCGAAGCATCTGCTGCACATGGCTCGCATCAGAGAAGACCTGCTCCATGGCAGCCGTCGAAAATAACTCCGCGAGAAGCCCACTCCCCGAGGCCGTCACCATGCGAAAAAGACCGTCTCTGGCTTTGCGTTCGATTCCTGCTCTCGCATCACAATATCCCAATGCAGGGTTCCCGGCTTGCCTCCGGTCTGCGCAATCAGTGTAGAACGTCGCTCGGCAGGGACGAGTTGCAGAATGGGATCCGTCAGATTCGCAGGCTCATCCGGGAAATAGAGCCGCGTCACCAGATTGCGCAGCAGACCTCGCATATATACGAGTACGACCAAATGCGGCGCCTGCAGCCGATCCGCATCGTAGGGTACGGCACCAGGCTTGATCGTCGTGAACCTGAAGCCGCCGTCCGGGCCGGTCTTAATGCGTCCGAAGCCAACGGCCTCACCTGTCGATCTAGCGGGTTTGCCTGAGATGTATTGGCCATTTCCATCAGCCTGCCAGATTTCGAGAAATCCATCGGGAACAGGCGCACAATTGCCATCGAGCAGGTGGCCCTCCACAACGACAGTCTCGCCCTGCGCCCCGGAGGCAACCTCTTCTGAACAGAGAGGCGAAAGTCCAATCGCAAAATACGGCCCAACCGTCTGCGATCCCGAGAGTGGAAGGCTCATCGTTTTCCGTCCTCAAATGGAGTGTCGTTCGCTCCACGCAACACAATATTGAACTCATAAGCGAGCGCGAATGCAGGCTCGGTCTTTTCGATGTCAAAGCGTGCGATCAGACGCTCTCGCGCCTTCGGGTCAGTGATCCCGTTGAAGATTGGATCCAACGCGTGCAGCGGGTCACCCGGGAAGTACATCTGCGTCACCAGGCGTGAAAGAATTCCGGCGCCGAATAGCGAGAAATGAATATGCTGGGGCCTCCAGGCGTTGTAGTGGTTTCCCCATGGATAGGCTCCCGGCTTGATCGTCCGGAACTGGAAGCGACCTTGATCATCGGTGATGACGCGGCCTGCTCCACTGAAGTTCGGGTCGAGTGGAGCATCATGCTGGTCCACCTTGTGCAGGTAGCGGCCTGCGGCATTCGCCTGCCACACCTCCACCAGCGCGCTGCGTACCGGACGCCCATCCTCATCGAGAATTCGTCCGTGAACCAGCATGCGTTCGCCGAGCGGCTGTCCGTTATGTTGCGCGGTCAGGTCGTTGTCATTCGGGTGCAACAGGCCGTGACCAAACACCGGTCCGGTGCGCTCCGAGATGGTGTGCGGCAGATAAACCAGAGGCTTTGACGGAGCTCGCAGCACCGAAGAGGCGTATGGCGGGTAGAAGTAATCCGGCTGGCTTCCCGGTGGATCGTCCGGTCGAATTTGCGGGGACCTCGTTTCTGTTTCCAACATGTCGTCTCCTAGACCTTCTCGAGGGCCAGCGCGATTCCCTGCCCAACGCCGATACACATCGTAGCCAACGCATACCGTCCGCCTTGCTCATCAAGTTGCTGCGTGGCAGTCAAGACCAGCCGCGCTCCGCTCATGCCCAGCGGGTGCCCGAGGGCAATGGCTCCCCCATTCGGGTTGACGTGTGCGGCATCGTCCGGCAGCCCAAGCCGTCTCAAGCAGGCAAGCGCCTGGCTCGCAAAGGCCTCATTCAACTCGATCCAATCGAAGGCGTTGATGGTGAGTCCAAGTCTCGCCATCAGCTTGCGCGTGGCAGGTACAGGCCCCATGCCCATAATGCGCGGCGCCACCCCCGCCGTAGCCATGCCGAGGATTCGCGCCCGTGGAATTAGCCCGTGCTTTCTAATCGCCTCTTCCGACGCGATGATTACTGCCGCTGCGCCGTCATTGATGCCAGCCGCATTCCCTGCCGTGACCGTTCCCGGCTTGCGGAACAACGCCGGTAGCTTCGCAAGGCCCTCCAGCGTCGTGTCGGCTCTGGGATGCTCATCACCGGTGACCAGCGCATCCGTCTTCTTGACACGGACGCTGACTGGAACAATCTGCTTAGAATAAAAGCCCCTGGCTGCCGCCTGCGCGGCGCGCTGCTGACTGCGCAGTGCGAAGGCATCCTGATCCGCCCGCGAGACTGAAAAATCCTCCGCTACATTCTCGCCAGTCTCCGGCATCGAATCCACGCCATACTGCGCCTTCATCAATGGATTGATGAACCGCCATCCCAGGGTTGTATCCTGTAGTTCACCTGCGCGGGAAAAGGCAGACTCTGCCTTTCCCAGCACGAATGGCGCGCGCGACATTGATTCGACGCCGCCCGCTATAACAAACTCCATCTCTCCGGATGCAATAGCGCGGGCCGCAGTCCCAACTGCATCCATCCCTGACCCGCACAGGCGATTGATCGTGGTACCGGGAACTATCTCAGAGAGTCCAGACAGCAGAAGCGACATCCGCGCCACATTTCGATTGTCTTCGCCAGCCTGGTTCGCGCAGCCAAAGATCACTTCATCCAGTTGCGACCAATCCACACCTGGGTTGCGTTCCATGAGCGTGCGGATAGGAACCGCGGCCAGATCGTCCGCCCGCACACTGGCAAGCGCTCCGCCGTACCGTCCAATTGGAGTCCGGATTGCATCACAGACGAAGGCGTGTGTCATGCTTCGGCTCCTACAACTCCGTGCGCCTCGGCCGTGCGTTGATGCAGATCGCGGAGCGTCTGCAGCTCGTGTTCTGACGGCAGGTCTGTCTCGTGGCAGTCCTCAGAGAACTGGACCACCCAGCCCGTCTTGTCGAGGATAGTCTCGCGAGTTACTCCTGGATGAATGTGCGTCACCATCAGTTCGCGGGTTGTCGGGTCGGGCCGCAGGATGCAGAGGTCGGTGATAACCGCCGTCGGCCCTTTACCCGGCAATCCGAGTTTCGCTCTCGAGTCGCCTCCTGTCAGGTGTCCTACCGACGTGATGAAGTCCAGCTTCTGCACAAAGGTGCGCTTGGATTGCCGAGCGATGATCAGTACCTCCTTCGCCGACGAGCTGATCTCGGGGGCGCCGCCGGCACCAGGCAGGCGCGTCTTCGGCTTGTGATAGTCGCCAATGACCGTCGTGTTGAGATTCGCAAAGCGGTCGAGCTGCGCCGCGCCCAGGAATCCAACATCGACTCTCCCACCTTGCAGCCAGTAGCGAAATATCTCCGGGGTGGATACTACCGTATCGGCAGTGTCCGCGAGGTTCCCGTCTCCAATCGATAGCGGCAGCACGGGCGGCTTGGCGCCGATTGGGCCCGACTCGTAGATCAGAACCGCCTCTGGCGCATGTGTCAGCCGGGCAAGGTTCGCCGCAGTCGATGGCAGGCCGATCCCAACGAAGCACACCGCGCCATTCCGCAGTAGACGAGATGCGGAGACCGTCATCATCTCATCGGTGGTGTAGGCCGGCGTGCTCATGCGTTCACCACCTGTCCCGCGGTAGCCATGAGCCGCCGCTCATACTCCGCGAAGTCGGATGTCTCCAGGATGTAGTGCTTGATCCATGCGAGGAAAGACTCGCGGTCCCGTGAGATTGAATCCCATTGACGATAAAAGACATTGTCCCGGTCATAGTATCCATGGGCATACGAGGGATGTGCACCATGAGGCACCAGGCACACCGCGTCGACCACCCATCCTGGCAGCACGCAGGCATTCTCCGCAGCTTCCAGATTCTCAACGCGCTCCTCAACGGTCACGATCGCCCGTTTCGAGGCCAGCACGGCCTCCTTCTGGACACCCACAATCCCCCACAGCAGCACATTGCCCTTGGCATCGGCCTTCTGCGCGTGGATGACAGCCACATCGGGACGTACAGCCGGAGTAGCCGCCAGTTCCTCCCCGGTGAATGGACAGCGGATCGTGCGAATCTGCGTATTGAACTTCGGCAGGTCTGAACCGCTGTAGCCGCGCATGATTGAAAAAGGCAGATTCGCCGCGCCTGCCACATAAGCATTCGCCAGGTCGGCGTGGCTACGCTCTTCCAATTCGAGTGCATGGGGCCACTCCTGCTCTACAGCATCTCGCAGCCGGTGCAAGGAACCCACTCCCGGATTCCCCCCCCACGAAAAGGTCAGCTTGCGCGCGCATCCCGCACCGATCAACTGGTCGTAGATCACGTCTGGAGTCATCCGTATCAGCGAAAGGTCCCGAATTCCCTGCCGGATGATCTCGTGTCCAGCGGCGAATGGGATCAGGTGCGTAAATCCCTCAAGGGCGACGGTATCGCCATCGTGGATATGAGTCCTGACTGCTTCGGAGAGTGACGTCCAATGTGCCATAGTTTCAATCGAGTTTGGTGGTGATGAGATGCGTCAGAGATGTGGGATTCGTACTTCAGCGTTACTTAGCTATATACAGGCGTACGAAAGATAGTTCTCTCGGAAAGATCCAATGGCAATCCAACGTAATTTTCAGCTAACGACTTGGCAGCAGCTCTTGAAGTAGAGAGGTAATCCAGTTCAGCAATCTGCCGGCGCTGGTCAAATGGCGTCGCATCCGGAAAGCGATGCATCAACGAAGTCAACCACCAGGAAAATCTCTGTACCTTCCATATCCGCCGCAGACAGGAATCCGAGTAACTTGCCAGCAGGGTTTGTGAGCCGGTACGGTAGGCCGCAGCCAGCGCGGACGCGAGCACCCGTACATCCGATACTGCCAGGTTCATCCCCTTTGCTCCGGTAGGCGGAACAATATGGACGGCATCGCCGGCTAGAAAGAGCCTGCCGTACTGCATCGGCTCCGTCACAAAGCTTCGCATCGGCGTCACCGACTTCTGCGTAATCTTTCCTATGTTTGGCTTCCAGCCGTCCTCGCTTTCAAGCCTGATCATCAGTTCTTTCCAGATGCGCTCATCCGGCCACAGTTTGATGTCCTCTGATGGATCGCACTGAAGGTATAGCCGCGTGACCTCCGGGGATCGCATGCTGAACAACGCAAACCCGCGCTCGTGATTCATATAAACCAGCTCTTCCTGCGAGGGCGCTGCCTCGGCAAGGATGCCCAGCCAGCCGAATGGGTAGACCTGCTCATACGTCGTCAGCGCACCTTTAGGGACAGAAGGCCGGCATACCCCATGGAATCCGTCGCACCCAGCAATGTAATCACAGGTAACTTCATGCGCGACCCCATCCTTCTCATATCGCACGATGGGGAGTTCGCTCTCGAGCTTGTCGATGCTGACGTTTTCTACTTCGAACTCAATCGCGGCACCTACCGACAGCCGGGCCTTGACTAAATCCTTAATCACCTCATTCTGGCCATAGACGGTGACAGCCTTGCCGGTAAGCTCCTGCATGTCGATCCGGAAACGCTTCCGGTTGAACCCCAGCTCAATGCCTTGATGGATTAATCCTTCCTTTGCCATGCGCTCACCCAAGCCTGTTTCGTTCAGCAGGTCCACCGTACCCTGCTCAAGAACGCCGGCCCGGACCCGTTGTTCGATATAGTCCCTTGAACGAGTCTCGAGGATGATCGCCTCAATACCTTGAAGATGGAGAAGATGTCCCAGCATGAGCCCAGCAGGCCCTGCTCCAATGATCGTTACCTGTGTCCGCATCTTCCATCCTGTTCGCTCTAAAGGTTTTATGCAATGCAATATTCGCCATGCCACCTATGGCGTCAATTCTAGTTCGTGACCACATTAGTGATCCATGTCGCCTCTGGCAATTGCGATGAGTGCATCTGTATCATGCACGCCATGCATGTAAAGGACCTTGAACTGAGCCACATCCGGCTGCTCGCGCGACTGGTCGAGACCCGCAACCTTTCACGCGCCGCCCGCCAGATGGACCTGTCGCCGTCAGCGGCGAGCCACGCGCTCGCCAAATTGCGCAAACTTGCCGGAGATCCACTCTTTATCGCATCTAGTGGGGGCCTGATGCCCACACCCTATGGCGACCGTTTGGGTACCGCAGCCAAAGAGGCTCTTGAAGTCCTTTCAGTCGGTCTTGCTGCCGAATCCCGGTTCGATCCCCGCACGGCAAGCAGGCGCTTTTCCATCTATCTCAGCAATGTTGGCCAGTTGACTTTCCTGCCAACACTCATGGCCTTCCTGCAGCGGGAGGCTCCCGGGCTGAGCATCCGGGCAGTGACCGTTCCGGTGGAGAGTCCGGGCAAGGCATTGGAGTCTGGTGAGATCGACCTGGCCATCGGCGTCTTCGATAATTTGGTGGGTGGATTTCATGAGACGCCGCTGGGCCGCGAGCCTTATGTCTGTCTCGTGCGCGCAGACCATCCGAGTTTTCAATCCGGCATGACTATGGACGCATTTCTAGACGTACCACATGCCATCGCCGACTCTACCGGGTCAGCACACCACGCCGCTCTGGATCTGGCGATCGAGCGCAAAAAGATCAAGCGCAATGTAAAACTCGTCGTTCCCGAATTTGCCGCACTGCCGATGCTTGTCACTGATTCCGATCTTCTGGTGATCGTCCCTCAACGCCTGGCATCTCTCTTTGCTCCACACATACCTATCAAGATAATGCCGCCTCCAATTTCAATCCCTCCGATGAGCATTGCGATCTATTGGCATGAACGTTTTCACCGTGACCCTGCAAATAAGTGGTTGCGCCAGGCCTTCGTGAAATTATTCCAGGGAGAATGGAAGGAAGCGGCACGCTAACAAAATCTGGGATTCGGACCTAACAGAATACGAGGTCGCGAGGAAGGCACTGTCGGCAAAGCCCTAAAACTCCAGTGCAATGCTGACTTGTGCCAGCATTGCCGTCATCTCGCGGTTGACAACAATGTCGGGCGTGCCGCCAAATCACTATAGCGAAACTCTATCCGCGATGGCGAATACAAGAGGAGCCTTGTCTTGAGCAAATACGTTCTGCGTCCCGGCGATGTGCCGCCGTATAGCCCGGCCAACCATGAAGGCACCAAGAACTATCGCCTTGTAGCCCCCGGTGTGAACGGCGCCCAGTACATGGAGATCATCTATGGCGACATCCAACGCCATGCCGGTGCCGTGGCCCACGCGCACCCTGCCATGGAGCAGGCGACCTACGTTCTTGAAGGCGAGGCGACGGTGAATATCGATGGCGAACAGAACCACGTCAAAGCCGGCGACCTGCTCTTCTTCCCCGCCGGCGTCTTTCATGATATTCAGGTCATCAGCGAGCGCATCAAGCTTCTGGTCATATACGCTCCGCCGTATGGCGAAGACCCCAGTAAAGTCGTCAAGCGCCCGGAGATTCCTACCCAGGATTGACCCTTCATACTCCTGACTCACCCAAGGTACGGCACGCCTCCATCACCAGCTGCGCAGCGACTTTGAGCTGGCGTTCCATACGGGCGGCGGGGCCTGCGACGGTTATCACATGTGCGGCTTTGTGCCAAAAGAAGACACTGGAAACCGTGATCACGCCGGCAAGGCTCTCTTCGCGATTGACGAACCATCCCCTCGCCTTCGCATCAGAGATGTCGGCCAACAGCCTGGACCGGGAGGTGATTGTCTTGTCGGTCATCCGTTTCAGATCGGCAGAGTGAATGTGCTCCTTCAGTGCAGCCGCGGGCAATGTGCTCAGGAAGGCCTTACCCGCAGAGGTGGCATAGAGGCTGCGGATCTCCGAACCCTCCGTGACAGAGAATCGCAGGGGATGCGGCGGCTCCAGCACCAGCAGGTACAGAACTTGCATGCCGGTGGCCTTGGCCAGAGTGACAGTCTCTCCCAGGTCGTCCTTGATCTTCGTTAGCAGTTCCTCGGCTCGCTGCACAACAGAGTCATTTACGGCAATGATGCTGCTGATGTTGTACAGGCGGCGGGTGGGATAAAAGCCGGCCCGGGGTGCGGTCTCATACACATAACCGCGCGACAGCAGCGCTTGGAGCACGTCATGACAGCTCGATATGGGAATATCCAACAGCCGTGCCATATCCGTGAGGGACAGTGGTCGCTTCTCTGCGGCAAACATCTCAAATACGTCCAGGGTGCGCTCGACAATCTTAGACATGGATACAAGCCTCTAACAGAAAGTGGCTGACTGCAACCGGAGTCAGCCGCAACCGGCACTAATGAAGCAGTGCGGACAATTTTCCGTGCGGAGCCTTGCAAGCAACGAACTCAGGAGTATAAGCTTATCGCGTTTGCGAATTCTTATTCGCTATAGCGAATATAAAGGGGCACGGGATGAGCGGACCGCTAAACGGCATACGAGTCATCGACCTGACAACAGTCATCATGGGGCCTTCAGCCTCTCAGGTGCTGGCCGATCTCGGCGCCGACGTCATCAAGGTCGAGTCGTCCGGTGGCGACACGATGCGCAATATAGGCCCCATGCGGAACCCAGGCATGGGCCCACTCTTCATGCAAGCCAACCGTAACAAGCGCAGTATCATGCTCGACCTGAAGAACCCGGAAGACATGAAGCAGTTGGAGGGCCTCATCGCAGGCGCCGACGTCTTCCTCTCGAACATTCGCCCGCGCGCGTTGGCCCGTCTCGGCCTGGCATACGAGAACGTGCAGAAGCTGAATGCCTCCATCATCTTCTGTAGTTGCGTCGGTTACGGACAGGAGGGTCCACTGGCAGCAGAGGCCGTGTATGACGACCTGATGCAGGCGGCATCGGGTGTGTCCGGTATGTTTGAGCGCGTGGATGGCAAGCCGCGCTATGCTCCAGTGAATATCTGCGACCGCGTTGTGGGCCTGAATGCGGCGGTAGCGGTGCAGGCCGCGTTGATTCATCGTCAGCGAAGCGGCGAGGGCCAATCCGTAGAAGTTCCCATGTTCGAGACGATGGCCGACTTCGTTCTATCAGACCATATCGGCGGACTCGCCTTTGTTCCTCCGCTCGGTCCCACCGGCTACCTGCGTCTGTTATCTCGCGAGCGCGGCCCATACGCCACCACGGATGGCTACCTGGCCGTCGTGGTCTATACCGACGCACACTGGCGTAGATTCACCGCCATCATTGGCCGGCCGGAGGTGCTCGAAGATGCGCGCTTTCACAACATGCAGTCGCGCACCACGCACGCGGAAGATGTAGGGCGTCTGCTCGCTGGCGAGTTGGCCAAACGCTCCAGTAGTGAGTGGCTCACGCTGTTGCGCGAGGGCGACATCCCAGCATGCCGCGTCAACTCCGTCGATGAGCTTTTTGACAATGAACATCTTGCGGCGGTCGGCTTCTTCTCTGAGGTAGATCATCCCACCGAGGGCCGCCTGCGGCTGCCACGGTCCCCTCTTCTCTTCTCCCGCACACCCCTGAAGGTACGGTACCTTGCACCACCACTCGGCTATCACAACCAGGAGCTCGGGATGAAGGAACATGAACCGGAACTGTCTACAACCGTAATCAACAAGGCTTGAACACCATGTCCACAAATGACATCGTCCCAGTGCTGGTCGAGACGCGCGGCACCACTTTATGGATCACCATCAACCGCGCGGAGCGGCGCAACGCTCTGAACCCCCAGGTTATCGCGGCCATCCACGCTGCGATGGTCTCAGCATCGACGAACCCTTCGTTGCGAGGGATTGTGCTGACCGGAGTCGGAGACAAGGCCTTCTGTGCCGGCGCGGACCTGAACGAAGGCACCGGAGTATTTGCGGCCGCTGCGAATGAGCCGACCACAGACTTCGGCCGGCTGGCCCGCGTCGTGCGGCAGTTGGGTATCCCCATCTTGGCTCGGATCAACGGCGCGTGTGTTGCCGGCGGCATGGGCCTGATGTCCCTGTGCGATCTGGCGATTGCCGCCGATCACTCACGCTTTGGTCTGCCGGAGGTCAAGGTCGGCGTGTTCCCAATGCAGGTGCTGGTCTATCTGCGCCGCACCATTGCGCCGCGACATCTCAACTATCTATGTCTCACAGGAGAACTGATTCCTGCGGCGCAAGCACTGCAGATGGGACTGGTCAATGAAGTTGTTGCAAGCTCTGACTTGGACGCGCGGGTAGCAGCAGTGATCGAGTTGCTGGGCAACGCTTCTCCCGCCGCAACCCGGCGCGGTAAATACGCAATGCACGCGATGGAGTCCATGGACTTTGACGCCGCGCTGGCGTTTGCGGAGTCGCAGATTGCTCTCGCTACGCAGACCGACGACGCCCGCGAGGGATTGGCCGCGTTCAAAGACAAGCGTGCTCCCAACTGGGCCGCGCAAAAAGAATACGCAAAGGAGTCCGCCTCATGAGCGATCACATCGTTCGGATCGGCGGTGCATCAGGCGCGTGGGGAGACAGCCCCATGGCCATCGCACAACTGCTCACGGAGCCGGTCGACTACCTGATCATGGACTATCTCGCCGAGGTCACCATGTCGCTTCTGGCCAAGGCAAGGCTCAAATCCCCGGAGGCAGGCTATCCGCCGGACTTCGTGACCTACCTGGAGCCGCACCTGAAGACCCTGCTGGATCGCGGCGTCAAAGTCGTGAGTAACGCCGGCGGGGTCAACCCAATGGCCTGCAAACGCGCGCTCGAGGGCGCAGCAGAGAAAGCCGGCATCTCTCTCCGCGTTGCGGTCGTGGAGGGCGATGACGTCATGCCCATGATCGACGAACTGCGCGCGCGGGACACACGCGAGGCTGTAACGGGCGAGACTCTGCCGGCGGCGTTGCTCTCGGCCAATGCCTACCTCGGCGCACTGCCGATCGTTGCAGCACTCAAGAAAGACGCTGACATCGTCATCACCGGACGCTGCGTGGACAGCGCTCTCGCGCTGGGCATCCTGATGCACGAGTTTGGCTGGTCTGCGGACGACTATGACAGGCTGTCCGCGGGAAGCCTGACTGGCCACCTGCTGGAGTGCGGCGCGCAGGTAACGGGTGGGCTCTTTACCGACTGGGAGATGGTTCCTGACTGGCACAACATTGGCTACCCCATCGCCGAGTGCGCCGTGGACGGCACATTCATCATCACGAAGCCAAAGAACACGGGCGGCATCCTCACTACCGCGAGCGTCGCAGAGCAGGTCTTGTACGAGGTCGGTGACCCCGCAAACTATCTGCTGCCGGATGTAACGGCAGACTTTTCCATGGTGCATCTGGAGGCAGTCGAGAATGGAGTCCGCGTGAGCGGCGCTCGCGGCCGCGCTCCAACGACGACGTACAAGGTATCCGCCACCTACCAGGATGGCTTCCGGGCGGTTGCGCTGATCGTCATCATCGGTGTAGACGCCGCGCGCAAGGCCGAGCGCACAGCAGAGGCGCTGATTGCGCGGTCAGAGATGCTCTTTTCGGAACGCGGATGGCCGGGCTTCACGGCCACCCATATTGAAGCGCTCGGCGCAGAGTCCGCCTATGGTGACGGATCGCGGGCCCGCCACACGCGCGAGGTCGTCCTCCGCCTCGTCGTCGATCATCCCAGCTTCAACGCGCTGGATCTGTTCGCGCGCCAGGTCGGCGCAGTGGGCATCAGCTTCGCGCAGGGTACAGCAGGATTGATAGGCGGACGGCCCAAGCCGACTCCCGTCGTAAGGTTGTTTACGCTGTTCGTGGAAAAAAGCACCGTGCCTCAACCGACGGTGACGGTAGGCTCAGACGCCCCCTTCTCCGTCGTGATTCCGCCGAGCAAGTCCCTCTCGCGTTCCGTTGCACCGCTGGCCACCTTATTGCCCACCAACGTTCCCACAATCGAGGTGCCCCTGCTGCGCGTCGCACACGCACGCTCCGGGGACAAGGGCAACTCTTCAAACATCGCCATCTTCTCCCGCAAGCCAGAGTACGTTGACCACCTCCGTGCCGTGATCACGCCGGAACGCATCGCGGAACACTTCAAACTGGTTGCCGATGGGTCGGTGGAGCGATTCGAAGCGCCGGGCCTGCATGCGTTCAACTTCCTCATCCAGTCAGCGCTTGGGGGCGGCGGCATGGCCTCTCCGCGCATCGATCCGCAGGGCAAAGCCTACGGCCAGCGCGCGCTGGAGATGGTTGTCTCCGTGCCGAGTGCATGGTTTCAGTCATGATGGGAAAATGGGTTCTCCAGAGGAAGCTGCATGAATATCGCTGAACTGATTGCCATCGACACGCACGTCCACGCCGAGGTCTCCTGCTGCCAGCCGCCCGACCCATTCGGCAAAGAGTTCGATGATGCTGCCGACAAATACTTCGGCGCAGCCTTCGCCAATGGCCGCCGGCCCACCATTCCCGAGACCATCGAACTGTACCGCGAGCGCAAGATAGGTTTCTGCATGTTTACGGTTGACTGCGAAGCCAACCTCGGTCGCCGCCGCATCCCCAACGAAGAGATCGCTGACTTCGCACAAAAAAACTCCGACATCATGATCGCCTTCGCCAGCATCGACCCGCATAAAGGCAAGCTGGGCGCGCGCGAAGCCCGCCGCCTCATTCAGGACCACGGCATCCGAGGCTTCAAGTTCCATCCCACGCTTCAGGGCTTCTTCCCGAACGACCGCATGGCGTATCCCATCTATGAGGTCATCGCCGAGCACAAACTCCCGGCAGTCTTCCACACCGGTCACTCCGGCATCGGCTCCGGCATGAAAGGCGGCGGCGGCCTCCGCCTGAAGCACTCCGAGCCCATCTACCTGGACGACGTCGCCACCGACTTTCCTGACATGAAGATCATCATGGCCCACCCCTCCTGGCCGTGGCAGGAGCAGGCGCTCTCCATCGCCCTCCATAAACCCAACGTCTACATCGACCTCTCCGGCTGGTCGCCCAAGTACTTCTCGCCCGA
>Ga0182012_10002771_pt1 | contig 18883 bp, 16 predicted proteins | sample 612S2SmetaG_FD_120486 | JGI IMG/M metagenome (GOLD analysis project Ga0182012, IMG submission 120486) | Permafrost microbial communities from Stordalen Mire, Sweden - 612S2S metaG | ecosystem: Environmental > Terrestrial > Soil > Wetlands > Permafrost | place: Sweden: Stordalen | collected...
ACGCTCATCCTCGCCTATTCGAGGATCGGCTGGTTCGGCTCGTGGTTGAGCAGGAACGGCATCACGATCCTGTTCTCCCCGGTGGGCATCGTGATGGCCACAATGGCGGTGTCGCTGCCGTACGTTCTTCGCTCGGTCCTACCCGTGTTGATCGAGGTCGGTAAGGACCAGGAGCAGGCGGCCCGCACCCTCGGTGCCGGCGGGTTCCGCACCTTCTGGCAGATCACGCTGCCAGCCATTCGCTGGGGCGTCCTCTACGGTGTGACCCTCACGATCGCTCGGACGTTGGGGGAGTTCGGCGCCGTCCTCGTCGTGTCGGGTGACATCACGGGCAAGACCCAAACGCTGCCGATCTACATCTTCGCGGTCTGGGATCAGAGTTACGACACGATCGGGGCCTTCGCGGGGGCGTTGGTACTCGCGAGCATCTCCATCGTGGCCCTTATAATCCTCTCGAGCCTTCGCGCCCGTGAGAGGAAACTGCATGTCGATCTCGCTTAGTCGTCTCACCAAGCACTACGGGCCCAACACCGTCGTCGACGACGTGAACGTGGAGATTCCCGAAGGTTCGCTCACCGCGATTCTTGGGCCGTCGGGGTCAGGGAAGTCGACGCTGCTCAAACTGATCGCCGGACTCGAGGTTCCCGACGAAGGACGCGTCATCATCGAGGGTGACGACGTCACCGACGTCGACCCGCGCTACCGCGACATCGGATTCTGCTTCCAGCACTACGCACCCTTCCGTCACATGAACGTGGCGAAGAACATCGGTTTCGGTCTTCGGGTGCGCAAACAGCCCAAGGACGTCATCGACGTGAAGGTGCGTGAGTTGCTCGAACTGGTGAAACTCGAAGACAAGGCCAACTCCTATCCCGCCCAACTCTCCGGCGGCGAACGTCAACGCATGGCGCTGGCCCGCGCCCTCGCGATCGAACCGCGCGTCCTGCTCCTCGACGAACCCTTCGGTGCTCTCGACGCCATCGTGCGCACCGAACTACGCCATTTCGTCAAGGAGCTCCATCGACAGATCAAGGTCACGACGATCCTCGTCACCCACGATCAGGACGAGGCCATGGAAGTGGCCGACCAGCTACTCATCATGCACGCGGGAAGGATCGAGCAGGCCGGCGGACCCACGGAGCTCTACGAACGTCCGGCCACGGAGTTCGTCCACAGTTTCCTAGGACCGACGACGCTGTTCAAGGGCGTCGCCGTTCGCCCGCACGACCTCGAACTGGTGAGTCCAACGGTCGGGACCATCGAGGGCGTCGTGACGTCGATCATGGAATTGGGCTTCGAGATACAGGTGACCGTGACGCTCAGCGACGGCTCGACGCCGTGGGTGCAGATGAGTCGCAATGAATTCCGTGCCCTCAATATCGCGGCTGGTTCGGCGATATCGGTTCGAGAGCGCGTCGCGACCTAACCCCGCAGACTTCGCTCACGTCGAGCGTTCTGGCTAGAGTTCCTCTCTATGAGCTACTCCGACTCCATCGACATCGCCTGTTCACCTGAAGAGGCGTTCAACGTCGTCATCGACCTACCCAACATGGGCCGTCTCTCGCCTGAGAACACCGGGGGCGAATGGATTGGCGGCGTGACGAAAGCCCAGGTCGGTGCGAAGTTCAAAGGTACCAACACTCGTGAGAAGGACACGTGGTACACGACAGCGAAGGTCGTCACGCTCGACTCGCCGAAGAAGTTTGTGTTCGATGTCACGTACAAAAAGGTCTTCAAAGTCGCCCGCTGGGAGTTCGACGTCGAGTCCGCGCCCGGCGGATGCCGCGTCACCGAGACGTGGACCGATCATCGAAGCAACTTCGCACGCAAGCAGAGTGAGAGCGACGACTTCAAACGGGTCGACTATTCCAAGGTCTCGATTCGCACAACCCTCGAAAAGCTAAAGGCGTTCTGCGAGACGTCCGGTTAGAGAGTTGCCGCCGCGATTGCGACGACGACAGCGCGTCGCGGCTGATGACAAAATGCGTCATTCGATGCGTGGTTGACGCCAGGTCGTCACGGTACTCTTGGTCACCACTGGAGACGAACGGATGAAACTTTTGAGAGTACGGGGCGCCAATCGAACCTTCCGCACCGACGACGAAGCGGTTCGATGACGCGGCCACCCTCGAGTCCGGGTCTCAGTAAGACGCACTCGCGTCGAGTGGTGGCGTGGCTGAACCGTCCACTCTCGTCGCCGGGCTGTTTCATTGGTTGGTGCTGCGCCTTCGTAGTCTTCATCGGCTTCACGTCGCTCATCGGGGGCCCCACGGAATACGACGCGGCCATTTCCGTCTATTCGACCTGGGCCATCGCCAACGGCCATTTCGCATGCTCCTACGTGCAGTTGACACATTTCCACGTCCAGCCGATCGGCTATCCCTTTACGTTGATCGCCCCGTTTTACCCACTGTTGAGCGGCTTAGCGATGGCCGTCACCCGTACCGCGAACCATGCTGGGTTTCCGACATCTTCGCAACTTGGACCGCACTGTTCCACGGCGATCACGGCGATGTTCCGCTGGTCCACTCACTCGAACGTGGTTCAGAACACCGTACGACTGGGGTACTTCAGTTGGATCTTCCTTCTGAGTGGTGCGGTCGCGTTGCTTCGCGCTCTCGGACGCGGCCGAACCAACTGGGAGCCGGTCACCCTCGTGGCGCTCGCGATACTCGCGCCGGTGAGCCAATGCATCACTCAGTTCTTCCACCCACAAGACATCGTCACCATCGGCTTCGCCCTCTGGTCGGTGGCGTGCATGATGCGGGGCCGGTGGGAATGGACCGGTGCGTTTATGGCGCTGGCTTTCGCAACAAATCAGTTCGTGCTCTTGCTCGCCGTGCCGATGTTCGTGCTCATCCCCACGGCGAAACGAATTCGTACGGTGTGGGCCGGCGTCGTGACGTTGGCGATAGTCCTGTTGCCGATCATCGTGCTGACGTCCGGCCGGGCGCTCCGTTACGCGTTGTTCGGCTCTTCAACGACGATTCCGCTGCCGCAGGCCGACCCGTGGTTTTCCGGTCTACATGGAGTTCCTCTGGTGATCATCGCTCGCCTCCCTCCGATTGCGATCGCGGCGGCGCTCGCGTGGTGGGCGCAGCGTCGCCTCGGTGCGCGAATGATGGACCCGGTGCCGCTCCTCTCGCTTCTGGCGACCTGCCTTGCTCTTCGACTCGTGTTCGAAGAAACGCTCTTCGCTTACTACTTCGCCGCCGCCCTCGTCTTCCTCCTCTTCCTCGAAGTGGCCGGGGGCCGTGTTCGAGGTACGGCACTCACGTGGTACGCGGTCCTCCTACTGGCCTTCAATCCCATGCCCTTAGGTTTCGTGAATAATCCAGTCGAATGGTCCCTCAAGGCCCACGAGGTGATGCCGACGATCTTCTTGGTGATCGTCGTGGCCCTCATCATTGTCGACGCCGTCCGGCGGCGAGTGCGCTGGTATCTCGTCGCGGCCGCCGTCGTCGTGGGCCTCGTCCTCGTTAAGTGGCCGTGGAATCATGAGGTGCTGCGCCACGTCGAGCCTGGATGGTTCTGGCAGGTCCTTCTCGTCTCAACTCTGTTGTGGTTAACGCTCTCGCCACTGCTCTCGACGATCAACGAACACCGCCGCACGACGATCGAGAGCGCAACGGAAACCACAGCGTTGGCGGACTCGTAGTTGGCCCCGCGGACTGCGATTGGCGCCTTGACTCAATTCAGGCGCGTGTTGGTTTCCATCGGTGATTCGTAGCTCGTCGCGGCGAACAGTGGACATGCGGCCAGATACACGGCGCCAATGACAATGAGTACCTGCCAGACCCGCACGTCGACACCCACGAACGTGCCGTGATCGACCAGGCCGCCGGCGACCGTCGCCCACGTGGCGATCGCCGTCCACCCGATGTACATCACCCGGATCCGTCCCACCGCGATCTCCATGAGCAGGAGCACCACCGAGACCGACATGAGGTAGTAGCCGAAGAGGCTGACCTCGAAGCCCAAACGCAGAGCGAGCGACAGAGCGAGCAAAGCGAGCAGTGCCACCGGTTCGAGCGTCGTCACGCTGCGACGACTGCGGGCCCACCACGCGACGAGCGCGCACAAAGCGATCGGGATAATGCGAACTGACGCCACCGTGATCGAACTGTGCAGCGGAATCCCGTAGAGCGAGATGTTCGAACCGCCGACGTCGCCGGTACCCACGACGATCGAGGTGATGGCCCGTCCCGACGTGATCGCGAGGAGCGGAACGCCGACGACGGCCACGGAACACGCAACTCCCCCGAGCATCCGGAGGAGTTTGGTTCGTGGGGCGAGAATCATGAGCGGAATCAGGAACAAGAGGGTGAACTGCTGGGAGAGCACGGCCAATCCCAACATGAGACCGGCCCCCAACCACCGGTCACGAAGGACCAATGCCACGCCGATCAATGCAAAGCCCGTCGCCAGGAGATCCTCGGGGTGGAAGAACTGCAGAAGGGGCATGTACACCGACGGCAGGCACGCCACTAGCGCCACCGTCACCACTTCAAGACGTGTGCCACCCTTCCCGAGTGCCCTCATGATCGATACGACCCCCGCGAGCAGTGCCAGCCAGCCCAGGTAGCCAAGACGAAGCGTGGACGCCAGAGCGCCCGAGTGAAACGACCACTGATAGAGGGCTGCGGTCGCCGTGGAACACGATGTCCCCAACTGCGCTGACGACGGGAACGTCAAGCCATGGCCGATGCGTGCGATGGCCGCCAGCGCTCCCGAGATCAATGGGTAGAGAGGCGCGGTCGTTTGATAGACCACCGACGACTTGGGCGGAAAGGCGCACCCGAAATTGCCGTGTGCGATGAGCCACGTCGTGTTATCCGGGGCAGTCGCATCGGCCGGCGTGGGCCCTCCCCACAGCGTCGCGAACACGATCATGAGGGCAACGATGCACAACCAAGCAATGAGACACCATTGCGGGGCAACGGGACGCGCGAGCCATCGCGCAAAGCCTGAGTCTCTACGTTTTGGCATCGGCTCGATAGATGACGACGTAGTCGTGGTGGTAGATCAAGTGGAAGTGGTCGGAGAACCACGTCAACAAGTTGGTGTTCCATCCGATGAGCGAGTCACCGGGGGCGCTGAGCACGACGTACCGAGCCCGCTCAAAGTACGTCTTCCACGTCTGCGCGAACGGCGCGGCGGCCGGCTTCGTCTGGTATCCCCACGCCATCCACATTCCCAGCGGATCGACCTGAGTGGGACAGTACGGGTCACTCGATGTCCAGCGATTGGCCTCGATCCCGTAGGAGACCTCCGAGTAGACCACGCAGGCACCAGCGGGGATGCGATGGGTGATGGCGTTGAACTCGGGCGAGTTGAGTCCCAGTCCCCACGTGTAGGAGGAGTAGAACGATGTGAGGTAGAGGACGAGGGCGAAGATTATCAACGCACCACCCACCTCGCCGGCCCATCGAAGGGTTCTTCGAAAGGCGTTCGTCATCGGCGTGGCACTCAACGCCGCGCGCAGTGGCGCGACGAGTCGCGCCACAGAGAGACCCACGGCGCCCATGAGGAACGGCGCGAGGAAGTAGCCGTAGTAGGGAAAGAACTCCGCGGAGTACAAGAGCGAACCGCCGACAAGGAGCGCGGCGGTGATGAAGAAGCCGTCGAGAGTTCCTCGCGGTGCGCGAACACCAAACGACACAGCAACCAGCACGACGAGGATCGCGAACGCGACCTCCGCCGCCGCGTACGACGGTGCGATGGTCGTTGGTCCGAATCCAGTCAGGACCACCAATCGATAGCCGATACCGGCTCCCTGAATCGGGGCCGCCTGACGGAACAGTTGCTCGCCGAACACCTGGGAGAAGAAGTGGTGCGGCGCCGCGAAGAAAAAGGGCAACGCAAGCGTAACGAAGCAACCCGCCGCCGCGGCCACGAGCACCCCAACTCGTTGTCGATACTTCGGGACGAGGCACACCACGAGCGCGATCAGGGGAAAGATGGCCCACAGTTTGATGAGCGCCGCGAATCCAAGGAGGAGACCGCCAACGCAGAAGCGCCGCGAACTGATCAACTCACCCTTCGCGTCACGGTCGAGGACGGCGAGGACGCCCAAAAGCACGAAGAGTATGCAGTACGGCTCGAGGGTCAGACTCGAACTGACGAAGAAGGAGACGGGCAGGAAGGCCAGACCTCCTCCCGCGAGCATCATCGCGAGACGTCCACGGTGACGGACCAGCCACGCGAGGAGACCGGCGTTCGCCGCCGTCACGATTGAGCTCACGACGCGCGCCAGGATGAAGCCGTCGTGCGTCCCAAAGATGCGGCTGAACACCCCGACGGGGCTCATGAGCAACAAGATCCCGGGAGGCTGCACGAACGTGAAGTCCTTATAGGGAAGGACCCCTGAGATCAGGTGAATGGTTGCCGCCAAGTACACGCCGGAGTCATAGGACGAGAGGAATTCGGGGACGCTCAACTGCCAGAGCGACATTCCGAGGCTCAGACCGAAGACGAGCAACGCCACGGCCTGGAACTGCGTCAGACGAAGGGCCCGCAATCCCGGACGCGTCGGCGACATCAGTCTGTCGCTCCAATGCTTGTGTTGCTGCCTGTTTTCGCGGTCCGTGACGACGCCATCGCGATACGACGTTACCTCTGACGCATCGAATCGCCGGGGTTGCTCCAGCAACCGGTCAGCAACGGTTCAATCTACGACTCGGCTCAACCGCCGACGTCGAGGGGCGTGTCCTCTAAGTATGAGCGGAACTGTCGGCCCATATCACGTGGGTTGCCAGTCAGTTCTCCAATGACGTCGCCCTCGACACGCACATCATCGCCAGGGCGATACAGCGAGACCTTCATGCCTCGGCCCGAACGCTCGGCGGTAATCACCCAGGGCATGCCAATTGAGCCCGAATCTCGGGTTGCCATCACCTGACCAGCTCGACCTTCCCCAATACTCCAATCGGGCGAACGCGCGGCGTCGATGATGCGCTGCAATTCGCCGCCACTCGAGAATCCAGAAGACTTACCCACCTCATTCACCATACGGGGCGACAGTGACGTCGGTGAACAACCAAGTCATTCACGTCCGAAGTCGATGAATTAGGACGTGGGGTACGCAGCACTCGAACGCTGACGCTTGATCCGACCTAGGAGCGGCGAGATGGCGAGCGCGACCGTGGGTGGTACGAGTACCAACTGCCACACCCACATATTGACGCCGTACGTCAGCCGATCGTGTCCCCACGGCAGTGGTGAGAACACCAGAGCGACCAACGCCAGCCACAGGATGACCTCGACTCGGAAAGTTCGCCGGACGAAGTCGAGCAGAACAATGGCGACTGCGCTGGCCATGAAGTAGTACCCGTACAACCCACCCTCGAACACGAGGCGAAGGGCTAGCGACGTCGCGAGCAGCGAAAGGAGTACCACGGGCTCCATGACGGCGTTCGCCAGTCGACGTCGGGCCCACAGCGCCAGGCCAACCACCGCAATCACGGGTAGTGCTCGTAGTACGTCATTCGCATCGGTGCCCGTGAAATGGAGCTCCCACGGGATCGAGGTGACCAGGGCTCCGCCCTGCGACGATCCCGTGAGCGCCACTCGAAGCGCCCGTCCCGATGACAGTGCCATCAACGGTACGACGATCAGCGCGATAGTGGCGACGCTTGACAGTGAGAAGGCAAGTCTGCGCTTCGCGGGGACGATGACGAAGAGGAGGGCCGCGGCCAAGAGCGCAAACTGCTGACTCGAGAAGGCGAGGCCAATGCATACGCCCGCCCAGATCCATGCATTGCGTTGCGCGCACGAGACACTCAGCAGAATCAGGCCCATGGCGAGGAGGTCCTGGGGATGAAAGAGGTTTTGGAGACACATGAAGACCGGTGGCGTGCAGGCCACGGCGATCAGCGCCGCCGGCTCCCAACCATTTCGTCCACGACCACTCGATCTCATAATGGCGACGATGCCTGCCGCCAGCGCACACCATCCGACGTAGCCAAATCTCAGAGTTGTCGTGAGCGCGTGGGTCCGATTGGACCACCGAGTCATAGGCGCCAACCAAGTCAGGCAACTGTGCCCGAGCGCCGCCTGGTTGGGGAAGGGAATACCGTGACCAACGCGGAAGAGTGCCGCCAGGCCACCGGCGACAGCCGGATACAGCGGTGCCGTCAGTGGGAAATAGACCGAACTCCCTGGCGGGTACGCACACGCCACGTTCCCGTGAGCGATGGACCACGACGTGTAGGTCGAGAGAAGGGCGTCAAGACTGGTGAGGCCACCCAGCACGGTCGTGACGCCAATAAACACCGCCGTGGCGACGATCCAACTCGCAATGCTCCACCGCGGCGACCTCGGCTGGTCCAACCACCGAACAAGAGTTAACGGCTCGGAGTTCGTACGCGTCGGAAATGAAGTTGACATCAGTGATCGTCAACTCTCGGATCGTTCAGCACTGCTCGGACGCGAGCGTAGTTCGCGTTCGAGTTCGTCAAGGCCCTGCGGTGAGCCGATCTCGAAGAACCTCAGGTTCGCCTCGTATCCAGCGAGTTTCCCGTTGGCACTCAACGTTTCCAGAAGCTTCGAAAGGTCCGCTTCGGCGTCGGGCGCAACGTGTTCTTCGATCAGAGCGCGACGAAGGACTAGTAATCCGTAGTCGACGAAGATCATGTCGTTGGGAGGTTGCGAGCAGTTCTTTGCGTATCGTGTCACGAGCGTGCCGTCGAAGACCACGTTGCTCACCTCGCCCTCATTGTTATTCCGGTAGACCGTCATCAACGCCTCACACTTTTGGCGCCCAAAGTGACTCCACACTTTCGTCAGTGCGACGTCCAGATAGGAGTCGCCGTAGAGGACGAAGAATCGGTCGTCCAAAACGCGCGCGTCCAACACAAAGCGCAAGGCCCCCGCGGTTCCGAGGAGGCGATCGCCTTCGTCGACGTAGCGAACGCGCAGTCCGAATTGCTGACCATCGTGAACGTACGATCGAATCTGCTCGCCCCTGTAGCCAATCGAGAGGACGACGTCACCTACCCCATTCGCGCGGAGCCATTCCAATTGCCACGCGATGAACGGTCGGCCCGCCACGCGAATCATGGACTTTGCCGTGTCCGGCACCGTCGACCTCATACGAGTCCCAAGTCCTCCGGCGAGAATGACGCACTGCATCTCAGTCGCGGACAAGAACGGTCGAACCTCCAAAGTCGAACCCGAAGGGAACTTCCTGGAGCCCCTCAGCCGCCATCGCCGCGCGAAGCGACGACTGATTCTTGGTGTAGAACAAGAGGAATCCGCCGGCACCGGCGCCCACCAACTTGCCGCCAAGCGCCCCGTTCGCCAGTGCGGTCTCGTAATAATGATCGATTCGAGGATTCGACATCGCCGAGGAACGTTCCTTTTTCTGGAGCCAGTGGCGGTTCATGATCTCGCCGAATCTATCGGTGTCGCCCGCCTCCAGCGCTTCCTTCGTCTCCATTCCAAGTTTCTTGATTGCGTGCAGGCCCTCAATCATCGTGTCGTCCTTCGCCTCGGTCTTCGTCTTCTGCTCGGACAGGATCAGGTCCGCGTCACGCGCGTAACCGGTGAAGTACATCACGAGATTGGACTCCAAATCGGCCAGCGTCTCGCCGCTGATGCGCAACGGCGACACCCTGACGCCACCGTAGACATTGAAGTCCATGACGGCGAGTCCACCGAACGCCGCGATGTACTGGTCTTGCTTGCCCACCGGTCGACCGAGGCTTTCGATCTCTATGTTGCAGGCTTCCAACGCCAGACTGTCCGGCGTCGCAAAGTCACGACGCCACGTCGTGAGCGCGCGCAAAAGTCCAACGGTGAAGGAGCCAGAAGTGCCCAGACCGGTACCCGACGGGATATCGGCGACGCTGACAATCTCGATGCCCGGTGGGACGAAGTGGCGCGTAAGTGCTTCTCGAATAATCGGGTGTTCGATCTCGTCGATCGTTTTGGCTCTCTCGAGTCGGGAGTACTTCAATTGATAGTCATCACCAAAAGACTTGTTGAGCGAAATGAACATGTAGCGATTGATCGCAGCGGAGATGACCATGCCACCGTACACATTGGAGTACGACGGAAGGTCTGTTCCGCCACCGCCCAATGAGATTCGAAGTGGTGTGCGCGTGATAATCACAAATCTCTACCCTTCCACTCGTCAGAGAGTGAGACCCGACCGCACGGCATCTTCGTAAAACATGACCACCGTGTCCAACGACACGACGGCAAGGTCGCGACCCAAGCCACTGAGTTTGCGAAGTAAATCATGCGTCACGGTGATGATATGGCAGCCCGACTTCTCGGCCTGTACGACGTTGAGGAGTTCGCGAGGGCTGGCCCAGAGGAGTTCAGCGTCTGGCAGTGGCGCCAAGATCTTGAGCGCCTCCTCCATCACTGGAACGGGGTCCATTCCGGTGTCAGCGATTCGACCCGCGAACACCGAGACAATCGAAGGGACGAGCGGACTGAGAGCCAACGACACGGCGTCAACCTGTTCGAGTGTGGTCAACGCGGTGACGTTCAATTTCAATCCGTCAGACGTGAGATCGCGAATGAGCTCAGTCGAACTCTCGCCAGAGGTGTTGGTGATCGGAATCTTCACGTAGACGTTGTCGCCCCATGCGGCGATCTTCCTCGCCTGGCGGCCCATGTCAGCAAACTCGTCGGCGATGACTTCGAAGGACACTGGAACCTCACGAACAACACCCAAGACCTCGCGTGCGAAACTCTCGTAGTCGACGACGCCGGCACGATGCATCAGTGTCGGATTCGTCGTGAAGCCCTTAACAAGGGGATTCTCAGCAAGCTCCAGAATGGCGCCGATATCGGCTCCGTCGGCGAAGATTTTGATGTTCAACGCTGAATTGTTCACTTGGAAAGCCTATGCCTCACGGGTCAATTCCTTTGACTTCCTGAGAAAGAATCCAACTCGCCGCATCCGCCAAATCAACTCGACGAATCGTCGCCGCGACGCTCAGTGCACCCTCATCCAATGAGCCGACTTGAATCGTTCGACATCCCGCCGCGCGCCCGGCCGCCACGTCCCTCCATCGGTCGCCCACCATGAAACTCTGGTCGCGGTCGATGTCGAATCGCTTCATCGCCTCAAGGAGCATCCCCGGCCTTGGCTTACGACACTCGCAGTCGTCGGCGTCGTCATGAGGGCACACGTATATCGCATCGACGTCAAGTTCTCGTTGGACCACTGCGTTCATGGCGTCCACGACGGAAGCGCTTTGCTTTCCTCGGGCGATGTCGGGTTGGTTGGTCACGACCACGAGCACGTAACCCGCACCCTTTAACTGGTCCACGGCCTCTCGTACTCCCGGCAGCAGTTCGAAATCGTCCAGCGAGTCCGGCGGACTCGCGACCCCGTCTCGGTACACCGACCGATTGAGTACGCCGTCGCGATCGAGGAACACCGCCGCGTGACGCACGTTCGTCACAATGAGAGGTTCCCATTCTTGAAGTCCACTAGCAGAGCGTCCAACGATGAAGTAAGCGCCTCACGGGTGTTCATCACGTTTGACCATCCGAGGTCGCGGATGCGATCGGTGTTCAACCGCACGATCGGAACATCTCCGCGCCACCCGCGGTCCCCGCCCGTGTAGTGGATCTGCGTTCGCTCCAAGGAACTCCCGGCGGCGACGATCGCTAACGCTGCGATCTCGGTAACCGTGATGTAGTCACCGGTCGCGACGTTGTAGGTCGAGAAGGGACTTTCCGATAACTGGGCCGCAGTCATCACCGCGGCAATCACGTCGCTCACGTGGATATAGGACTTGGACTGGCCTCCGTCGCCGAGGATGGTCAGTTTGGCGTCGTCGACGAGAAGTCGGCGCAGGAAGTCAAAACCGACACCGTGGGTTTGACGAGGTCCGACAACGTTCCCGAATCGAAAGGCGCAACCGGTGAGATCGAACATGGCGACGTAGGAGGATATGAGTGCCTCTCCCGCCAACTTGCTGGCGCCGTACGTGGACGCCGGAATCATCGGACCGTAGTCCTCGTACGCCTCGAACTCGCCCAGGTCACCGTAGACCCCGCTGCCCGACGCGTACAGGATCTGTCGAGTCCCGGTCCGGCGCATCGCCTCGACCACATTTTGTGTCAACAACGTTCCTTGATCGAAGTCGATCATGGGATTCGTCGCCGCGGCGGCGATGTCCGGATTCGACGCAAGGTGAATCACCGTAGTGCAGCCATCCATTGCTTCAGCGAGCGCATCGATGTTGCGCACGTCGTCACGTATCACCGAAAAACGCGGGTCGCCGGTGTGCGCAGCGACGTGCCACTCGCGCCCGGATGAGAAGTTGTCGTAGACCCTGACGCTTTCGACCGTCGGCTGCGCGAGCAGGTGGTCGCTGAAGTGGCCCCCGATGAAGCCGGCGCCGCCAACGATGAGGTAGCGACCAGTCGGAAAAGGTGCTGTCGTCACGAGGGACCCACTAGATCGACTCCCACTTCGTGGTCGTTCGCGCGAGGGCTGGGTGCGATACCAACAGGTGCCAGATCACCGCACAGAGACCCTCCGTATGGGGCGTCACCCGGCTGGGATAGAGCGGCGGCACGATCACGCACGCGGTCGCTCGTTGCGCGGTATGTCCGCCGTCACGACCGACGATACCGAAGACAGCGGCTCCGACCTCGACCGCCAGATCGATCGCTCGAACGATGTTCACCGAGACCGCCTTCACTGCGTCACCACCGCCCACTGAGAACACGAGGATGGCGTCAGAAGAGTCCAGTCGTGATCCACGCAACCACTCGACGAAGGTGGAGTCCCACCCTTCGTCATTCGTCCGAGCGGTGAGTTCGGACACGTTGTCGGTGGGTGCATACGCTTCAAATCCGCATATTTTCCTGAAGTCATTGACTGCGTGCGATGCGTGCCCGGCTGAGCCACCGACGCCCAGGATGAAGAGCCGTCCGCCCCGGGCACGGACGTCCGCCAAGCCGAGGGCCGTGGCCTCGATTGCCTCGGCGTCCAAGGCCCCAATCAGGGCGGCGGACTCAGCCAAGAACTCTTCGCTGAAGCTAACGGTCATGGGTATTCCTGCCAATCCAGATCTCGTGGGTCTTCGGTCCATCATTATGCCGATGAGGGTGACGACTCGACTACTCGCCCACAACATCCGCAACTTCCCAATCCCTGTGAACCAAGATGAATCTCGACACGGACGGTTGTCTCTGTACAATAAATATAATTGGAGGGCACGGTCAAAACCGGATTTCATGGACATTCGTCGAGGAACTCTCTGTTGACGGCGCTCTCGCATGGCGCGTGATCTCTCCATCGTCATCCCCTCATTCAATGAGGCCGCGCACATGGAGAAGGTGTTAGACGACTGGATCGGCGTATGCGAACGGCTTGGTATCGACTTCGAGATCACCATCTACGATGGCGGCTCGACCGACGCCACGCTGGACATCGTTCGCGCCTCCATCGAAGCGAATGCCCAGGGTCGAGTGGTGCTCAAGGTCCTCCCTGGCGTTCCTCACGGACCTTCAATCCTCCAGGGCTATCGCGAGTCGTCGTCAGACTGGCTCTTTCAGATGGACAGCGATGACGCGTTCGGCACCGAGGCGTTCGAACAGCTCTGGCAGCGACGTGAGGAGTTCGACCTACTGATTGGTTGTCGAACAGGTCGTCGCTCGAACTGGTCACGAAGGGCCGTCACTCTGACTGGACGACTCGTCATACGAGCGCTCTTCAATTCGAAGGTCGCCGACGCCAATACGCCGTACCGACTGATGCGTCGAGCGGCCGTGGCGGATCTCCTTCGACTTCTGCCCGACAACGCGGTCGTGCCCAACGTCATGCTTTCGGGTCTCGCCGGTAGCGCCAGGCTGCGTCTCTTTCAGATCGACGTCGAGGACACCGGAGCACCGGTCGGCACCGCTCGCCTCGCCAGCTTGAAGCTAGGAAAGACGGCACTGCGATCGTTCGCCCAAGTAGTCGCCGTACGTTGGAATGTGAGGCGACGACATGTCGCCGGTTGATCTCGGGGACGCGCGAGTGATGCCCGAAGCGGTTGACGCTGCCATGGTTTCGATGGACCGAGACGCAGTGAGCTGGAAGGAACGAACGGGGGTGGTCTTCCTCTCTGCCTTCGCCCTTCGCGTGATTATTGCCGCGGTCTTTCTGGGCAGTTGCGACTTGCTCATCTCCATCGCCACAACTCCCACGGTGGCAGCACACGGGTATTCGTATCTCCCGTACTTCCCGGTCATCAACAACATCAAGGGTGCGTCGGCACTGATCATGAAGCTCCGCTTCGTACCTCTCGCACTCGTACCGAAACTCATTCCCTGCTTCGCCGACAGTCTCATCGCAGTTTGGTTCCTCAAAGACAATCGCTTCGAGAAGCACTATCGCCAGCGCGCGGCGTGGCTCTACGTCTTCTGCCCACTCCCCATCATCCTCGTCAGCATTCAGGGACAGTGGGACTCGATGTGGGTGCTTCCTATGGTTTCGGCTCTCGCCATGGCCGACCTCTTACAGCACTCGACGTCATCGCGCCGGCGGACGCTGCTGCTTATCGGCGCGCTACTCGCGATCGCCATCCTCTCCAAGCCCGTCGCAATCATCGCCGCCGGACTCCTCATACCGAACTGGCGACGTCGCACGAGCACGAACGATTGGATCCAAGACTGTTGTCTCATGCTGATCGGATTCGCCGCGACGATGGGACTGTTCTTCGCAAAATTCGCCCTTGACGGCACCAACTTGCATCAAAACCTTGACAACGTCGTCTCCTACGCTGGAGCCCCGGGCTTCACCGTCTTCGGCCCAGCGAAACTTTGGTTTCTCCACGCCCTTTCGGCGATCCCCGCGTCGCACAACGCGGCCGCTCAGGAGCTCATCGCGAATTCGGATCTCCGCGACCTGTCGATCATCTATGTCTTCGCGATCGTCCTTTACCAGGTCTTCACGCGAGTGCCCCTCGACAAGATGACGTCGGCGGCGGCGGTGTTACTCATTTGCCCGGCCGTTGGCGGCCTCGCCCCTCAATACCTCTTTTGGCCCCTGGTCTTCATACTCGCATCAGGACGCGTCCGGGCCGCCGTCGCGTACGCGCTGTCCGCATCATCGCTGTACTTCGTGTTCTTCCTCATACCCGGGGCCTCGGCGGTCAAGGGTGAGAGTGCGGCGGCCTACCTGCCGCTGCGTTCGCTGAGTTTCCTCGGTATTCCCCATAGCGCCCTCGAATGGTTCGCCAATTCGCCCGTCGCCCTCGACATCTGGAATCCTCTCGCCAACCTCATTGTTCCCATCGCCATGTGTGTCTTCGGTCTGTACCTTCTCGTCTCGCGCAGGACTCCCAAGTACGCGCCGGAGGCGAGTCACTTGCAACCGCTGGGGCTCCGCGCTATTCGAACGTGTATCCCTTATGTCGTCGCAATCGTGACCGCCATGGTGGTCTATAGCTTCTACACCCTTCACAACTTCGTGACGATGTACCCCGTTCTCGACGCCGGTGTTCGAAAGTATGCGTTCGTCCACCCGATCTTCAATACGTACTACTGGTCGGAGGCCTTCTTCTTCACCACTCGGAGCCCGTGGAGCGCATTGGCATCGGGCACGTGGTGGGGCTCGATCCTTATCCTCGGACCGCTTCTCATCGTGCTCTGGGGCGTGTTCGCGTGCCGACACTTCTCCAGCAGTGATTCGATGATCAAGCGAGTCGACGCGAGTCAACCACTCTTCAGTTGGCGACACGTGCGTGAGCGTTCCCCTTGACAGTTCGCGTCCGACCATCCGTCACTTCGGACGACGTGGCGGCTGACGGCGTTCGCGCGCCTCGCAAACTCATTGACCGGCCCGGCGCGGTCTTCACCGTCTCTCTGATCGTCCGGGTTTTGCTCGCGTCGGTCTTTCTGGGCAGCGCGGACACGATGAACGCGATAGCGGCGATTCCACTCGCCGCGACGCGTACGTATTTCTTTCTCCCCTATTTCCCAATTGTCCAGAATATTCTCGGTGCGACGACGACCCTCGTGGATCACGCCCATTTCGTGCCCATCGGCCTGAGCGTGAAACTCATCCCGTGCGTCGTGGACAGCCTGCTCTGCGTGTGGTTCCTGCAGAACAATCGCTTCGACCTGCGGTACCGAAGGAGTGCGGCGTGGCTCTACGCCTTCTGCCCCCTACCGCTCATTTTGATATGCCTCCAAGGTCAGTGGGATTCACTCTGGGTCCTTCCCGCCGTGACGGCGATTGCGCTGTCGGACCTTCTGACCGACGCGACCAAGACTCGAAGAACGGCGCTGCTGCTCGTCGGGGCGCTGCTGGGTCTGGCGGTCTTGTCCAAGCCGGCGGCGCTCATCATTGCCGGACTGGTTTTGCCAAGTTTCCGATATCGCGAATCCGTACTGGGCTGGATCCGTGACGCGTCGCTTATCCTGACCGGCGCGACCGTCACGTTGGTCGTCTTCTTCTTGAAGTTTGCGGCCAATGGCGTTGAGATTCATAAGAACATCTCCAGCGCCTTTGAATACGGGAGTAATTGGGGTGCAACGCTGTTCGGTCCGGCTGATCTCTCGATATTCAGTCATTTCAATACCTTGCGGACGAGCGCCGTGTCGGACTTTCGCCAACTGGCCTTCATTTACGTAGTTGCCATTGCCGTCTATCAGTTGCTCGCTCGACATCCGATCGACCGCATGTCGGCCGCGGCCGCCGCTGTCTTGATCTGCCCCGCGATAGGTGGCCTGGCTCCGCAGTATCTCTTCTGGCCCCTCGTCTTCATTCTGGCGTCGGGACGCCTTCGAGTCGCGAGTGCCTACGCCGTACTGTCGTCCTGCGTTTGGTTCCTGTTCTTCTTGATTCCCGGCGCCTCGTTCAACCCCGGTGAGAGCCTTGGTGCCATGCTCCCCCTCAGGTCACTGCAGTTCCTTGGGTTACCGAACGCCGCCGTCAGATGGTTTGCCTCGCCAGTGGCGCTCGACGTCTGGCATCCGCTGGCGAATCTCTTCGTCCCACTCGCCATGTGCGCGCTCGGTGTCTATCTCCTGGTGTCACGACGACCGGTACCGGCAGTGCCGAACGCGGAGTCAGTCGAACCACTCAAATTCCCATCGCTCCACACCATCGCGCCCTACACCGTGCTCATGGTGATCGTTGTCGTCGTCTACGGCATGGTGACGTCCCACGACGGCAGCGCCGCCATCGCATCGATCAATCACGGTGTGAATCGCTACGCCTTTTCGAATTCGATCTTCTCCTGGCGTCATTGGAAGACTTCCTTATATTGGAAGGTCCGTGATCCATATCGAGACATTCTGAGTGGAAGCTGGTGGGGAACGATTTTACTTCTGGGTCCGCTCGGCATCGCTGCCTGGGGCACGTTCGCTGCTTTGTCTACACGACGAAACGTACCGCGCGGTCACGTGGTCGCCGACAGGCCGACGTGACCTTCGCCCGTCTGTGTGGACCTACCTGGTTGAAGCTGGTTCTCTCGGTACCAAGTGCGGACAGCGCCTTTGTAACGTGAATGCAGTCCAAGAAAGGCAGTTGGTCAACGAATGAAGACAGCGATCGTCGAGGCCGGGGACGACAGCGGGGCGACGCTCGCCCGCGAGCGACAGAGTCTCATCGATCGGCCCGGCGCGGTCTTCATCGTTGCTCTCCTCGTCCGGGTTTTGCTCGCGGCAATCTTCCTCGGCAGTTCCGACACGATGAACTCGATAATGGAGATCCCACTCGCCGCAACACGCACGCTCTTCTTTCTCCCGTATCTTCCAATTGTCCAGAACATCATCGGTGCAACGTCGCCGCTAGTGAACCACGTCCATTTCGTGCCAATGGGTCTAACGGTGAAACTCGTCCCGTGCGTCGTGGACAGCCTGATCAGCGTGTGGTTCCTGCAGAACAATCGATTCGACTTGCAATTCCGACGATCTTCGGCGTGGCTGTACGCCTTCTGTCCCCTTGCACTCATAGTGGTTTGCCTCCAAGGTCAGTGGGACTCGCTCTGGGTCCTTCCTGCCGTGACGGCGATTGCGCTGTCAGGTCTTGTCGCTCACGCGACCAAGGCTCGACGAGCGACGCTGCTGATCATCGGTGGACTGCTGGGTCTGGCGATCCTTTCCAAGCCGGCGGCGCTCATCGTTGCCGGCTTGCTGTTGCCAAGTTTCCGCTATCGCGAATCGGTGCTCGGCTGGATCCGTGACGCGTCGCTCATCTTGACGGGCGCGACCGTCACGCTGGTGATCTTCTTCTTGAAGTTCGCCGCCAATGGCGACCAAGTTCATCGCAGCATCGACATTGCCCTCGAATACGCGGGGCAGCCCGGATCAACGCTCTTCGGACCGGCTGATCTCTCAATATTTCATCATCTGAATACCACCCAGACCAGCGCCGCGATGGATTTTCGTCAACTCGCCATCATCTACGTCGTTGCCATCGCCGTCTATCAGTTGTTCGCTCGACGTCCCCTCGATCGAATGTCGGCCGCGGCGGCCGTACTGCTGATCTGCCCCGCGATAGGTGGATTGGCTCCGCAGTATCTCTTGTGGCCCCTCGTGTTCATCATGGCATCTGGACGCCTCCGCATGGCCAGCGTGTACGCCGTCATCGCGTCGTTCGTCTATTTCCTGTTCTTCTTGATTCCCGGCGCCTCGTACACCCCCGGCGAGAACCTCGGAGCTCTCCTCCCCCTGAGGGCCCTGCGATTCCTGGGGCTTCCGACTGCTGCCCTGCGATGGTTCGCGTCACCGGCGGCGCTCGATGTGTGGCATCCGCTGGCCAACCTCTTCGTACCGCTGGCCATGTGTGCGCTGGGCATCTATCTCCTGGTGTCGAGACGACCGGAACGTTCGGGCACGCAGGCAAAGGACCTCCAACCACTCGAACTCCGGTTACTTCGCACGATCGTGCCCTACACGGTGCTCCTCGTGCTGG
>Ga0182012_10002772_pt1 | contig 18883 bp, 14 predicted proteins | sample 612S2SmetaG_FD_120486 | JGI IMG/M metagenome (GOLD analysis project Ga0182012, IMG submission 120486) | Permafrost microbial communities from Stordalen Mire, Sweden - 612S2S metaG | ecosystem: Environmental > Terrestrial > Soil > Wetlands > Permafrost | place: Sweden: Stordalen | collected...
GAAGAACTACGAGGTCATGAAGACGCTCGTGGACCGCTGGATCGAGATGGCCACCGAACTATCCAACCTCCGCATGGCCAACAAGCACACCTGATTCCAGCAGAGAACTTGGCACTGTCCAGCCTTTTACATAATGGCGCCGAATGCAGTAGCAGTGCTATTACAGAATCACGCGGCCCAGCGTAGCGGCGCCACGGCAGGCAAGTTAATTTAGCTCGGTGATTCCGCCGAGTTTCAACTCGAGTAACACTCCGGCACTTCGATGTGTCCGGTATCTCCGGGACGCAGGTGTTTCTATGGATGAACGAGAAAATGATGGCAACTCAAGTGCAATCAGTTCGGCATTGCGCATACGGCCGAATCGCAGAGAATTCATTCATTGCGCCGCCCTTGCCACTGCAGGCGCCACTCTAATCACCGATAAGGTTTACGCCGCCGAAAGAATCGCCCCGCACTTTCCTGCAATTCTCAGCGGCGACCATTTTGAGCTTACGATCGACTCCACGCCGGTAAACATCACAGGACGCCGCGTGATGGCCACTACGATCAACGGATCGATTCCGGGGCCCACACTGAGATGGCGTGAGGGCGATACCGTTACCGTGGCCGTGACCAACAAGCTCAAAGTCCCTACCTCGATTCACTGGCACGGAATGCGCATTCCTTCGAATATGGATGGCGTTCCCGGCCTGAGCTTTGCCGGCATTCCTGCCGGGGAAACGTTTGTTTACAGCTTTCCCGTCAAGCAGCGCGGGACCTACTGGTACCACAGCCACTCGCGCTTCCAAGAGCAGACCGGGATTTTCGGTTCGCTCATCGTTGAAGCCCGCGAGAAAGAGCCTTTCGAGTATGACCGCGAATATGCAATTCTCCTGGCGGACTGGAGCGACTCGAATCCAGAAACAGTCTTCAGCAATCTCAAGCAGGACAGTGACTATTACAACTACCATCGGCCGACGCTCACAAAATTCTTCTCCGATGTGAAGGAGCAGGGCCTTCATCGGGCGCTGACGCAGCGGATAATGTGGGGCCGCATGGACATGACCACCGGCGATATCGCCGATGTATCAGGATCCACGTATACCTACCTGCTGAATGGGAATGCGCCGGGAGCGAATTGGTTGGGGCTCTTTGACAAGGGAGAGAAAATCCGGCTTCGCTTCGTCAACGGATCTTCAATGACCATTTTTGATGTTCGCATTCCGGGGCTTCCGATGACTGTCGTGGAGGCCGATGGCAATCACGTGGTCCCCGTAACGGTAGATGAGTTCCGCATGGGCGTCGCTGAATCCTACGATGTCGTTGTCGAGCCACGCAGCGATTCGGTCTACACAATATTCGCCCAGTCTCTGGACCGCTCTGGTTATGCGCGTGGCACTCTTGCTCCCCGTCTCGGCATGACGGCGGCGATTCCCGCCATGGACCCGCGCCCGGTACGCACCATGATGGAGATGGGAATGAAGATGGATTCCATGAAAGGCATCGACATGGCGGGAATGGGTGGAATGAAGATGGGCTCTATGCCGGGCATGGACATGTCGGGAATGGGAGAAGCGAATGCAGACGACATGAAAGGGATGGATATGTCCCACATGGCTGGGATGAAGTCCGATGACATGAAGGGGATGGATATGTCCGGAATGGACATGAAGAACATGCCCACACACGTAACCGGTAAGCCAGGTATGACTCCGTTTCCGCAGCCCGGACCTGCGAATGGATCTTTGCATCCCGCAACCGGCGAGATGACCATGCCTGCCCCTGTGAAGGTCCTTGCTCCAGGTCATCTGCACGTCGGGCCACAGGTAGTCGAAGTTGCGGCGATGACGACAGAGCAACTGGGCAATCCCGGCAATGGCTTAACCAACAACGGTCGCAGAGTACTGACCTATGCTGATCTGCGATCCCCATACCCCGGCGCGGATGCGAGACCGCCCAGCCGCGAGATCGTGCTGCACCTGACCGGGAACATGGAACGCTTTATCTGGGGATTCGACGGCTACAAGTACTCTGCCGCCGAACCGATTGAGTTGAAACTGGGAGAGAGAGTCCGTATCACACTCATCAACGACACTATGATGGAGCACCCTATTCATCTCCATGGTCTCTGGAGCGAATTGGAAAACGGCCACGGCGTCTTCAATCCTTACAAACACACAATCCTGGTCAAGCCCGCGGAACGGGTCAGCTATCTGTTGAGTGCAGACACACCGGGAGAGTGGGCTTATCACTGTCACTTGCTCTATCACATGAAAGCCGGCATGTTTCGAAAGGTGGTGGTGTCATGAATTCTTGTGCAAGCCTTCAAGGCGTCACACGCGGAGTCAGAGCAGCGTATTGGTTTTCCACCGTATCCATCGTGTCTCTGCTGGCGCTCTCGCAAGTGTGTTCTTTGACCGGGCAGACTGTATCGCAGCAGCAACCCGACGCGGCAGCGACGCATCGCGCATGGGGACCTCCGGTGAGAGACAATCAAGCCCTTGCTCATGGTGTTTTTGAAGAGCTTGAGGGCCGCACCGGCACCTCGGGACCGATGCTGCGATGGGACGGACAAGGCTGGATTGGAACCGATATGAATCGTCTCTGGATCAAATCGGAAGGGTTCAGCGATGGCCATCAGATGAGCGACGGCGACCAGGAGGCACTTTATGACAGGCCGATTCCTCGCATGCGCTACTTCGATGCTCAGGTCGGTGCACGAGCCGACCTCGATTCGGGACCTCGACGCGCCTGGGCTGCCTTGGGTATCGAAGGTCTAGCGCCGTGGTTTTTTGAGATCGCGCCCACTCTCTATATTCGCGATGGCGGCAACATTGCGGGCAGGGTTGAAGGATCATGGGAACTCAACCTCACACAAAGGCTCATTCTTGAACCGCAGGCCGAGTTCAACTTCTACAACAAGGACGATGTGTCTCGAAAGCTGGGTGCAGGCTTCTCCGATCTCGACGGAGGTGTACGTGTCCGTTATGAAATCCAACGCAAGTTCGCGCCCTATGTTGGCTTCGCATACAACGGAAGTTTCAACGGAACGGCTGCATATGAGCATCAGTCCGGTGAAGCGACCCATACTTCCAGCTTCATCTACGGATTGCGTGTGTGGTACTGATCTCGACCGGATCAGGCGCACTTCTTCGCCATCGCAGTGTGCATCGACATGACAATGAATCGATAGAAACGACAGAGTCGGGCAGCTCCCTGTTTTTGATGTCACAGCAGCTTTTCAAAATATCGGACTGTCTTCCTGCCATCGTGAATGGTAGCCTCGCCGATACTAACGAACCCCATGCCTGCATGGAATGCGTCCGATGCAGGATTTGGAGGATCGATGTTGACCTCGCAGACCAGCCGATCGTGTCCCGCATGGGACGCCGCTGCCATCAGGTCGATGTAGAGCTTTCTGCCCAACCCTCGTCCTCGGCTGCTTGCGGCCACAATCACCCGGTCGATATAGACAAAGGACCTGCGGCGCTCCTTGAACCAGTTGAAGTTCGGATTCACGTAGGCAGCAAGATGGTTCATGGCCAGCAGGAACCCGCTCTTGCCGCCATCGATCCCCCTGGCGTAGAAAGCATAGTTTAGCAATTCGGCCAGCCTCTCTTCATCGAGCATCGAAGTCTCCAGTGCATGCGCGTTATTGAGCGCGAGCACCGCTGGAATATCGGATCGAAGAACGTCGTGGATTTCCGATTGCGGAGTTGTCACCATTATTCCTCTCTTCTAACCCGCCGAACCCTCATGCGTATCAGGGCGAAGACCGGACGCCAGCGCCATCGCGTTTCAATGACAGATCGGATGCCCAATCATTACCGGCGTCCTGCGGCTTCTACCGAGTACGTCGGATCGGCGCCAGTCCAGGAGATATCCGCCGTGGGACCGTAAGTGGACGGCACCTTCCGATCAAGCATCTTGAGATAGACAGTGAGTTGAGTGCGATGATGCGCCGTGTGCAACACGCGCCGCCAGAAGATCCAGATGCGCTGGCGCTCCACGTCGAAGAACGGCACCACCTCCATCCACCACGGCTCTTGTTGTTGGGCAAAAAAGTCAAGCCGGCCTTGCGCCAGTTCCAGATAGCGATTCACTGCGCTTTCGACCGTTATCGACGCGGGCAAAACCTTGTCGGGTGCAGGCTCCGGCGTATGGAGGAACTCGCCGAAAAAGCGCCGCTCGGAGAGAAGCTGGTGCCGGAAGATGTCCCCCACGTTCGTAGACCTTGCATGTGGTTTGTAGGCGAGGTCGGCGTCCGGGAATTCCTTCCAGGTAGACGCGACCTTGTTCGTCTCACTGACGTATGTATCGAGCAGGTGTTGGAAGACAGGGTGCGCAGCACGCGGAATAGCACTATCGGGGATCGCAGTCCATGCGTAATACATGCGGACTCCTTCGCTGGCAGCCCGAAAGACTTGCTATGCCTATGCGAAGTCGCAATCGGGAAACCTTGCAGCTCACAATACCACCGGGCATAGCAAGACACCAATTATATGTTCGTATGGTTTTGCTAAAGCATCGCGCGTTCAAGCTTCAAGAATACGCGGCCGAAGCCCAGGCGTCGTTCAGCGTATTCGAAGGCATCGATTCTAAGAAGCTAATACCAAGACATAATTGGCGCCTATCTCAAATCAAGCTAGCATTCGAAGTAAGTCTTGCTGTTGACAGCAGAGAAACCAGAGGATTTAGATTATGAGCGAGAAGCAGATGCTGAAACTGGTGCCGCCTTTCACACGCGAGATTGCCGAGCAGAAAGTCAGAAAAGCTGAAGATGGATGGAACTCGCGAAACCCACAGAAAGTCGCTCTTGCCTACACGATAGACAGTCAATGGCGCAATCGCGCTGAGTTCGCTACGGGTCGAGAGTCCATTATCAATTTCCTGACAAGGAAGTGGCAGCGCGAATTGGACTATCGACTGATCAAAGAGCTCTGGGCGTTTGACACGGATCGCATCGCAGTTCGCTTCGCGTATGAATGGCACGACGATTCAGGCAACTGGTATCGCTCCTACGGCAACGAGAATTGGCAGTTCGACGCATCCGGCATCATGCATCATCGCTACGCCTGCATCAACGATTTGCCGATCAAGGAGTCCGATCGCAAATACCATTGGCCACTCGGACAGAGGCCCGCAGATCATCCGGGACTATCCGAACTGGGTTTATAAGGTGTAAGGGTACGGGAAACTTCGTTTACTGAGGAGGAATTCCGATGCATATGAATGATTGGAGTACCTATCGCCAACAGCTCTCCGAAGGGGTGGCGGGACTGGCAAAGCTCAGCCCCGATGCGGTCAAGGGATATGTCACCCTGAGCGGCGCATCTCAAAGGACCGGTCACATCGATGCTAAAACCCGCGAATTGATTGCCCTTGCAGTGGCAATCAGTCTCCGCTGCGACGGGTGCATTGCCGTCCATAGTGCGGCAGCACGAAAGAATGGCGCAACCAGGGAAGAGGTCGCCGAGGCTCTCACAATTGCAATCAGTATCAATGCGGGTGCAGCCCTGGTTTATTCCACCCGCGCGCTGGATGCCTTCGATACCGAGTAATGAGGAAAGCCAGAGGTCACCCTATCCACAATAGGCCGCCAATGCTTAGTACCACCCGGCGTGAATTGGCTGAACAGATTGATACGGGCGCATGGATGAGACGTCCGGATTTGGCCCGTGTCGCATTTCGAGTTCCGGTCAATCTACTCGTAGCGCATGGCATAAAGGATAGTGAACCCCCTTGATCCACGCGCGAAACGGCGACCCGCCGAGCAGATAGAGGCGCGTCGCTTTGCATCGAAAGGTCCACTCAACTCGAACCCGCTAACTCGCTCACCGCACCTTTCTTCAATAATACCCAGCACCTTTCTTCTCTCATACCCTTGACCATCGGTATAATCTGGACGCACAGGCGCTCTGGCCGCCCCAGGTGGTTGAGGAAGTGGTGGGCGTGCCAGGCAATTCGACGCTGCGAATAGTATTGGGCGGGGTGCGGGCATTGGGTTCCCAATGGCAAACTATCGTCGATGCGATTCCGGCGCTGGCATGGTCAGCCGGTTCTGATGGAATCGTCACGTCCCGAAACCAGCATTGGCTGGAATACGCGGGGTTATCTCCCGAACCTGATCCGAAAGCGCCTTGGATGGCAATCGCTCACCCCGACGACCGGGAAGGTCTGACGGCATGGTGGCAATCCCCGCCAATCGGCGCTGGATCGCTTGAATCGCAAGCACGTCTGCGCCGATTCGATGGAGAGTATCGCAGTTTCCAATTTCGCAGAAGTCCCTTGGCGGGCGAGACGGAAGACGCCGCGCAATGGCTTGGCGTTGGTCTGGATATCGACGCATTTCTCCGGCCTGAACAGGCCTCCTCAAAATCCGACCCTGGCTTTCAACCGATTCTGGAGAATCTTCCTGGATTTGTCGCGGTGATGGGGGCTGGGGGCGAAGTCGAATTCGCAAGCCAACAGGTGCTGAATTATTTCGGCACGAATATGGAGCAGCTCAGCCAGTGGATGGCAACGAACTCCGTCCACCCGGACGATCTTTCGCGAGTGATTGCCCGGTGGATGTACTCAGTCGAAAGCGGCGAGCCCTACGAGATCGAACATCGGCTCCGCCGCGCCGATGGCGTGTACCGATGGTTCCACGTAAGCGGCCGTGCCGAGCGCAATGCGCAAGGCCAGATTGTACGTTGGCACCAGGCCCTGATCGATATCGAAGATCGCATTCAGGCCGAAGAATCTGCCCGCGCAAACGAGCGTAATTTTCGAGAGATCATCGATAGCATTCCGGGGTTTGTCCATACGATGACACAGGCTGGGGAAGTCGAATTTGTAAGCCAGCCAGTCCTGGACTTCTTTGGTAAGACGCGCGAAGAGATGGACGATTGGTCTCCCCTGGTCCATCCCGAAGACCGCGCTGGGACTCTTTCTCGGGTAGGCCAGGCAATCGTTTCCGGCAAGCCATACGCGGTTGAAACTCGTGTACTGCGGGCTGACGGGGTATACCGCTGGTTCAGCTCTCTCGGCAAGCCGGTGCGGAACGCCGAGGGACGCATTGTCCGATGGTGCAATCTGCTCGTCGATATCGACGATCGCAAGCGCGCTGAGCAAGCCTTGCAACGAAGCGAATCTTATTTGTCCGAGGCGCAGAAGCTGAGCCATACAGGCAGCTTTGGACTCAACGTCGTCACCGGGGAAATCGTGTGGTCCGATGAGACTTATCGCATTACGGAATTCGATCGGAACATCAAGCCGACGCTGGAATTGATTTTGGAACTGGTTCACCCAGAAGACAGGGTGCGAGTGCGGAGCACACTGGACAGCCTTATTCAAAGCAGCTCGAACTGGGACTTCGAACATCGCTTCCTCATGCCTGATGGTTCGGTGAAGCATGTCCACGTCGTGGCGGACGCAACTATAAATCAATTCGATCAGCTCGAGTACATCGGGGCCGTGATTGATCTGACCGCCGCCAAGCAAGCGGAAGAAGAATTACGCAGAAGCGAAGAGAAGTATCGCGATTTGATTGAGCTGTCCCCGGATTCGATCTATGTCGTGGACGAGGCAGGCATACTTGTTTCGACGAATCCGGCCGGCCTGGCGATGTTGAGATGCACCCCGGAAGAGGCGATTGGGCTCAACGTCGCCGACACGCACCTGCCAGAGGACCAGGTCGCATACCACGCACGCCGGCGGCAGTTGAAGGCGGGGGGCAGCTTTCATTTCGAACGAACCTTCGTGCGCATGGACGGTACTACCGTGCCAGTGGAAGTGTTGGTTTCTCCGATACGCAACGGATGCTCCCTGGCTGTTCTGAGGGACATCAGCGAACGCAAGAATGCGCAGGAGGCTCTGGAACGAAGCCAATTCTATCTGGCAAAGGCTGAGGAACTGTCCCACTCAGGAAGCTGGGCCTACGAAATCGCAACGCGGAAGACTCTCTATTGGTCCCCGGAGTATTTCAGGTTGGAACATCGCGGTCCCACGGACCCGCTGCCTACGTTTGAAGAGATACGAGAAGGATTCACACCTGAAGACTGGGCTGCGCTGATGGAAGAGGAAATGCGGTCGATCCGGGAGAAACGAGATTTCACCATTGAGACCCGCCGCACTCTTCGCGATGGATTCCTTCAACACATTCGAGTCATAGGTCACCCACTGGTAGACGCCACTGGCGAGGCTGTCGCGATGATGGGCACGACGATGGACATCACAGAGCAGGCGCAGGCAAAGGCAGCTCTGAAACAGGCATTCGAAGAGATCCGGAGATCGGAGGATCAACTCCGTTTGATCGTCGACACGGTGCCCGCGCTGGCATGGAGCACGAATCCAGAAGGCAACATCGAGTTCGTCAATCGCCGGTGGCGTGACTATACGGGTCTATCGGTAGAGCAGGCGCAGGGATCGGGTTGGACCTCCGCCATCTATGGAGACGATCTGGAGAATCTGCTGGAGGTTTGGAACGCAGCTTTAGCTTCCCGGGCGCCGATTGAGTGTGAAGCCCGCATGCGCCGCATGGATGGAGAATACCGCTGGTTTCTCTTCCGGACTGTGCCCTGGTGCGATGAAGCTGGGAATGTCGTCAAGTGGTACGGGACGAACACGGATATTGAGGACAGGAAGCGTGCTGAGGGTGCCCTGCGCGCCAGCGAACACACTCTGCGCACGATGCTGAATAGTATTTCCGGCCTGGTGACGACTCACGCGTCAACGGGCGAACTGGAACTCGCGAACCAACCATTTCTGGACTACACGGGCGAGACCATTGAAGAGTTGAGGGATTTTGCTCATGCTATGCACTCGGACGATGTCGGGAATGCGATGGCACGATGGGCCGGCGCGCTTAGGACCGGCGAACCGTTGTCGGTAGAAGCGCGGCTGCGGCGAAAGGATGGAATCTATCGTTGGTTCAACGCCAGCGTACGTCCGCTACGCGACCCGGAAAACCGAATTATTCGCTGGTACAGTCTTCTTACCGATATTGAGGACCGCAAGCGCGCTGAGCAAGCATTGCAACGAAGCGAATCTTATTTGTCCGAGGCGCAGAAGCTGAGCCATACAGGAAGCATCGGCCACAATGTCGTCACCGGAGGAATCTTCTGGTCCGACGAGACCTATCGCATTCTGCAGTTCGATCTGAACACCAAACCAACGCTGGATCAGATATTGGAAAGGGTTCACCCAGAAGACAGGCTGGGCGTGCAGGAAACCCTGGACCGGCTCATTCAGACCAGCTCCAACTGGGACTTCGAACATCGCTTGCTGATGCCGGACGGCTCGGTGAAGCATGTCCACGTTGTAGCGGACGCAACAAGCAACGAATTGAATCAGGTCGAGTACATCGGGGCGGTGATAGACCTGACCGCTGCCAAGCAAGCGCAAGAAGAACTGCGCAGAAGCGAAGAGAAATATCGTGAGCTCATGCAGCTTTCACCGGATGCAATCTACATTCTGGACGAAAAGGGGAACCTCGTCTTGAGCAATCCCGCCGGTCTGGAATTGCTCCGCTGTACTCCTGAGGAAGCCTCCAGTTTCAATATCGCAGAAACCTGCTTGCCCGAGGAGCGCGCTCTGGCGGGCAAACGAATACGAGAGCTGAACAGAGGGTCCAGCTACAAAATCGAGCGAACTGTTCTGCGTAGGGACGGTTCCACCTTCCTGGCGGAAATATCGACATTCCCGGTTCGCAATGGCCTTACCCAGTCACTGGTAAGAGACATCACCGAACGCTCCAGGGCCCAGCAGATTTTGCAACGCAGCGAGTTCTATCTGTCGCAAGGAGAGAAGCTATCTCATGCCGGAAGCTGGGCCTACGATGTCTCGAACAAGAAAATCATCTTCTGGTCGCCAGAGAATTACCGGTTAAAGCAGCACGATCCATCTCAGCCTTTGCCAACCCTTGAAGAGATGAGGGCATCATTCAGCCCTGAAGATTGGGCCGTCGCAATGGAACACTGGCAGCGTTCGATCCGCGCGGCAACAGATTTCGATTTCGAAGCCCGCCAACTCCTTCCGGATGGTTCCATTCAGAACATCCGTGTTATCGGCCATCCCCTCGTGAATGAGTCCGGTGATGTGGTCGAAATCATTGGGATTACCCGGGACATCACGGAACAAGTTCAGGCAAAGGTTGCTTTGGAGAAGGCATTTGTCGAACTCCAGCGCTCGGAGGATAGACTCCGGCTCATTGTCGACACCATCCCTGCACAGGTGTGGAGTACCGGATCCGACGGAAGCCTGGAGTTCGCAAATCAACGGTGGCGAGAGTTTACGGGTTTGTCGACGGACGATGTGATGGGTGGGCGCTGGAGGTCTGCCATCCATCCGGATGATCTCGAAGCGGTGTCGGAGGTCTGGAGTTCCTCAACCGCTTCCGACGCGCCATCGAGCGAGTGTGAGGCGCGTCTGCGCAGCTTCGATGGAGAATATCGCTGGTTTCTCTTCCGCAGCGTGCCACTGTATGACGATGGGGGCAAGGTCGCGAAGCGATACGGGACGAGCACCGATATTGAAGACCGAAAGCGTGCCGAGGGAGCTTTACGGGCCAGCGAACACACACTCCGCATGATGCTGAACAGTATCGCCGGGCTGGTGACAACTCACGCGCCAACGGGCGAACTTGAACTCGCAAATCAACCGTTTCTGGACTATACCGGAGAGACCCTGGAAGAATTAAAGGACTATGCCCATGTGGTGCATCCGGACGATTTCTCAGGTGCAATGGCGCATTGGGCTAACTCGCTTGCAACAGGCGAACCGTTGTCGGTTGAGGCGCGCCTGCGGCGAAAGGATGGCGTCTATCGATGGTTCAATGTCAGCTCCCGTCCGCTGCGTGACCCGGAGGGTCGTATTACCCGTTGGTACAGCTTGCTGACCGATATTGAGCAGCAGAAATCGGTGGAAGCCGCGCTTCGAACGAGTGAACGTGAGCTCACCTTGATCGTTGAGACTATTCCGGCGTTGGTTTGGTGCGCATCGCCGAGTGGCGAGCTTACCTGCGTCAACCAAAGAATCTCCGAATATATCGGTGTCCCCCTTGAAAACTTAACCGAGAATGGCTGGGCACAGTTTATCCATCCACACGATTTAGAATCCGTGGCCCGGAATTGGTCTCACTCCGTGGCGACCGGTGAGTTTTTCGAGGCTCAGTGCAGGCTGCGCCGGGCCGATGGTGTCTACCACTGGGTGCATTCTCTCAGTCAGCTGGGTTTCGACAGTCAGGGCGGCAAAACTCGCTGGTATGGATTATTCCTGGATATCGATGATCGCATGAGTATTGAGGAATCGCTGCGGATCGTTCAGGACCGGCTTTCGCGAGCAGCGCAGACTGCTCGAATTGCTGAATTGTCGGCTTCCATCGCCCATGAAATCAATCAACCATTGGCCGCTATTGTCCTCAACGGCCACGCGTGCCTCCGCTGGCTCGCCGCACAGCCTCCTCACCTTCCCAACGCCTACGAAGCAGCAGAACGAATCGTCTCCAATGGGAAAGATGCCGGAGAGGTGGTGCAACGTATCCGCGCACTCTTCAAGAAATCTGAGGCCGAAAGAACCACGCTCAATGTGAACCACGTCATCTACGAGGTCGTACGCCTGCTGAGCGGTGAAATCGACAGAGAGCGCGTAGTCGTCGAGACACGCTTCGCAGACGATTTGCCAGACATCGTCGGGGACCGCATACAGCTCCAGCAATTGGTGCTCAACCTACTTCTCAATGGAATCGAAGCGATGAACCCAGTCGTCAATCGCCCTAAGCGGCTTCTTGTCTGTTCTAAACGGCAAGGCTCAGACAATATCCTGGTCGAGATCAGTGATTCAGGCGAGGGCCTGAAGGACGCTGAGAGGATATTTGATTCCTTTTACACAACCAAGCCCAACGGGATGGGTATGGGACTGGCGATTTGTCGCTCCATCACCGAATCGCACAATGGACGCCTTTGGGCAGAGTCGCGCGACGATAGCGGCGCAACCTTTTGTTTCACCCTCCCCGTTTGCTCCAGAGTCGACCCCTGACTCAATCGTTTCCGCCCGTATTTCCGGAATTCATACCAAGACATAATTGCAAGTACAGTCGAGGAGCGGGTATCGTCGGATTCAAGCTCGGAGTTGGCCTGGAAATTCCCGATCTCCGCGCGCAGTTCGATCCGGGCGGCTCATCTAATCCACTGGTAGCGCCAACCGTTCAGCCATGCGTACCAATTCAGCCAGCGATTTGGCCTCCATCTTACGCATGGCACTACCGCGATGAATCTTTACCGTCACCTCACTCAATCCAATGTCAGCCGCAATTTGTTTATTCAGCAACCCGGAGACTACCAGTTGCATAACTTCGCGTTCTCGTGCGGTAAGGGAGTCAAACTTCTTCCGAAGTGTGGCCAACTCGCTCTTTTCCTGGAACTCGGCCCGGACTTTCTCTATCGATCTCTCGATCGCGTTCAGCAGACTGACATGATCGATGGGTTTGGTGAGAAACTCTACGGCCCCCGACTTGATAGCCTGCACTGACATGCGGACATTTCCGTGGCCGGTAATAAAGATCGTCGGAATCCGAATATTTGCCTTGATCAATTCTTGTTGCAAGTCGAGGCCATTCATTCCGGGCATGGTCACATCTAATACGAGACAGCCAATGTCGCCGGGGTCTCGCTCCAGTAGGAAGTCTTTGGCCGAATTGAAGAGCTTCACATGAAACCCGGCAGCCCGCAAAAAGTCACCCAGCGCCTCACGAACGGCCCGGTCGTCCTCCACCACTAAAACGGTCGAAAGACATGCGGTCATTTCACGTTATCCGAATCCCGGTAAGGTTTTTGTTCAAGTCATCGCTACGCTATGAACAGTGTAAAAGCAGGCGGACCCGACGCAGCGAGTCTATTTCTTACTATTCTGGAAACTGAGGGCTGGAACGCGACAAGTGCAGCCAATTCCATGCAAGTGAGGTTCGTTGAACATGACGGAGAAGCCTAACATTCGCCACCCCGAAAGAGCCAGCGCCGAGTCGAAGTGCAACAAGGAACCGGACGGTCCAGGTCCCCTTATTCTCGTGGTTGATGACGATTTGCGGATCCGGGATGCACTCTCGAGTCTGCTCTCTTCAGCCGGTATGAGGGTATTGGCATTTGGATCCGCGGCGGAATTCCTCGAAGCAAGGGCTCACGTCTCTGGGGCTTGCCTCATTTTGGATCTCCAGTTGCCGGGAGTGAGCGGTTTGGATCTCCAGCGGGATCTCGCTGAAGACGACGGGCCGCCCATCGTCTTCATCAGCGGCCACGGAGATATCCCATCTTCGGTTCGAGCCATGAAGGCCGGAGCCATTGAATTCCTTACCAAACCATTCAGCGATAAGGAGTTATTAGACGCGATTGCCGGCGCCATTGCTCAATATCGGCAAAGACGGCAGAAAAACGAGCAATTCGTCGAACTCCGAAAATCGTTTGCGCAACTGTCACCTCGAGAACGCGAGGTTTTGCCACTGATCGTTGCAGGCATGACAAATAAGGATGCTGCTGCAAAACTGGGAATCGCTGAAATTACCATTCAGATTCATCGAGCACAGATCGTTCGAAAGCTTGCCGCCCGATCCCTTCCTGATTTGGTCAGAATGGCCATCAAGCTCGGAATATCGTCGCCTTGACCGCACCATACCAAGACATAATAGACAACTCCCGTGCCGTCCCTACAGTATGTCCGAGTGCGGAGGAGTATCGCCTGAGTCTCTCTAAGCAACCAACGGTGGTTATTGTTGACGACGACTCCGAGATTCGAAAGGCTCTCGAATCCTTGTTGTGGTCGGCCGATTTCAATGTGATGTCGTTCGCCTCTGCAGAAGACGCCCTTAAATCCAGCGCCCTAGCGGAAGCAAGTTGTCTCATCACGGACATTCGTATGCCGGGAATGCAGGGCCGTGAACTGCAGCTCAGGATGAAAAGTGAGCATCCGGAGTTGCCCGCAATAATGATTACGGGCCATCCTGACGAAAAGACGAGACAAGGCGCACTATCCGACGGTGCGGTCGCATTCCTTTGCAAACCCCTTGATCCCGGTGATTTACTTCGCGCTGTCAACTCTGCAATAGCCAAGTCCAAGCACGGCATCTGAAGCCTTACTACGGTGGCGTTTTTGCACGGATAAGGATCAAGATCGGCTAGTCTGGGACTGAATACTGAGAGGCTTCCCCTTCAATGCCGAACAAGCACAACGCCCTGCGGCGCCACCACATCCCAAAGATGAAGTTTCGGGTAAGGAATTGGGCGGAGTACGATGCAGGACTTCGGCGTCGAGGCAGTTTGACGTTATGGGTCACGCCAGAAGTACTGGATGGTTGGCAGGCAGCCCGTCGGACCACCCCTGGCGGGCAGTCCAGCTATTCCGAACTCGCAATCGAGACGGGTATGATGCTGCGCCTGGCATTTCACTTGGCGTTGCGTCAGACCGAGGGGCTGATGGCCTCCATCTTCGTCCTGCTGGATGTGCCACTGAGCACACCTGAGCACAGCACTTTAAGTCGAAGGGCCAGGACAATGGAGTCCATCTCCAAGGGCTTTCTCCTACCTGATGGGCCGATCCACTCGTTGATCGACAGCACGGGTCTGAAAGTCTTCGGAGCCGGTGAGTGGCTTTAGGAGAAGCATGGCGCAAAAGCGCGCCGTACTTGGAAAAAGCTACACCTGGCCGTGGATGCCGACACCGGAACGATCGTGGCCTCGACCCTCACTGGGAACGATGTGGGGGATCCTTCGCAAGTGGCGCCGCTGCTGGATCGGATAGACGCGGCAATCGCCAGTGTCACAGCCGACGGCGCTTATGACGGGATGCCGACCTACGAAGTGGTGGCCGCGCACAACGAAGACATCCGTGCGACCATACATCGCACCGAAGCCCTTCAATTCAGCTTTTCGGGAATGGTCTCGTATTCGGTCCAGGCAAACTTCTTCGAATCCGGCGACCAGCCGCCGGTATTGCCCGAGCCCTGCCCTCCGAAGAAGGTCCTCACGGTAGTCAATTTGGCACCTTTTGCGCCCACTCCGTTTTGCAGGCGCAGCATCTTGATTTTCATGCCGTCCCCAATGTACGAGTGGTCCGGATGATCCATCGGGTAGGAGATGGTATAGAGCCACTTGCCATCCGGAGAGATGTGCGGAAACCAATCCTGCGTATCCCCACCGCTGGTGACCTTCTCGACCAGCTTGTCGCCCGGCCCTGCGCCGTCGGCTGGCATACGCCAACCATCAAACTTCCCTGACCGGTCGGAGCAGAAGTAAACCCACTTGCCATCGGCGGAGAACTCAGGGCCATCGTCCCTCCCCTTGCCTGTGGTCATCCGCAACTCGCCGCTTCCGTCGCTGTCGACTCGGTAGATGTCGAAGTTGCCTTCCTGGTCTTGGGCGTAGACAAGGTACTTGTCATTCGGCGACCACCCATGCAGCCAGCCCAGATGAACTTCGTGGGCCGCACTCCCATCCACGTTCATAATGAGAATCACATTGTGCAGACCCGTCGGTGTTCGATTCGGCGCCGCAAGACTCGTAATGGCGATCTGCTTGCCATCCCACGACAGCGCATGATCGTTGGTGGCCGCCATCTTTTGGCTCACATTGATCTTCTCCGGTTTCCCCTTGTCGGCGCCGCTCACTGGAATACGATAGAGGTCGTCGCCTTGGTCGGAGACGATGTACCTTCCGTCGGGAGTCCAGTTGGGGGCATGCCACTCTCCCTCAATCGTGAAGAGGGTCGTCGTGGTCATCTTCTGTACGTCATAGTACACAAAATGGGTGTGGTATTTCGGGGCCGCAGCGCTGGGCTGTATTGGATTTCGCGTTGCAAGCGCGGCGAAAGTGAAGAGCAGGCTTAGAGACAGGCCCAAAAACAACATAAAACTCGAGCGTAGCGATTTCACGGTGAATCCTCCTGAGTGTCATCGATCCGGTCTTGCATCTGGATAGGACAAATCGGGTCTTCTCATTCTTCGTTCACTACCATACTCCTTAGACCAGAGCAGCAGAAGGTGGTTTCCCATACTTGCCAGCGCGGACCCTGAGGAACTCGGCCACCGCAAAGAGCAGAGAGGTAGGTTCGCAATGACCGCGCAACCCGCTTGAACCGCCAGCAGCCCGCTTTGAGTGAACGGAGTGAAAGTTTGGGCGAAGCCTGAAGTGGTTGGGATGCGATAATCGGTCCTCTCTGTCTCTGTGGTATTTTCCTTGTTGAAATGGTTCGGGTCCAAATTCGCCGCCCAGTGAATGAGCGGGCAGACCAGGACCGAAGGAGATAGGAAATGCCAATGAATCGACGTGAGTTCTTAGCGGCTTCGATGGCAGGCGCCGCCCTGTTGCAACAAGGAATGACTGCCTTCGCCGAACCTTCAGGAAGCCTCAAAGTCTCAATCGATGCGTCGAGGATGGGTGAGCCGATTAACCCGCTAATCTTCGGGGGGTACATTGAGCCGGCAACCACGCAGTTGTGGGCCGAGATGCTGACCGACAGGAAGTTTGCCAACCCGGTGACGGATGCGGCGCCTGCACCGGTCAATTCCCCCTTCCGCCGCTTTCCAGGCGAGCCGTTTAAGCCGCTGGGACCGGCGGGAACGGTCGAGATGGACACGGAGCGGCCATTTGTGGGCAAGCATAGCCCGCGCGTCAAACTCCGCGGCTCAGAGCCGTGCGGCATCCGGCAATCCAAATTGCGCCTGGGCAAAGGCAAGACCTGTGTAGGCCGAATCTATCTTGCCGGCGATCCCGGCGCAAAGGTTGTGGTCCGCCTGATATGGGGAACAGGCGACGGCGACTCTCAAACCATCCAGATTCCGCCGCTCGCGCGCGAATACAAGAAATTTCCGTTGGAGTTCACTCCGGCGGCCGACACAGAGGATGCGCGTCTCGAGATCCTGGGCACTGGCAGCGGCTGGTTTCAGATCGGGACCGCCTCGCTGATGCCCGCCGACAACGTCGAGGGATTCCACTCCGGGATGATCCGGCTCTTCAAGGAAGAGGGTTTCAAGATGTTCAAGTGGCCCGGCGGCAACTTCGTCTCCGCTTACGACTGGCGAGACGGTGTTGGCGATCGCGATAAGCGCCCGCCGCGCCTGCAGGTGATGTGGTCCGATAGGGTGGAGTCGAACGACGTGGGCCTTCATGAATTCATGGCCCTCTGCCGGCTGGCCGGAGCCGAGCCCGATTTGACCATCAACAGCGGATTTGGCTCGGCCCGCGAGGCGGCTGAAGAAGTGGAATACTGCAATGGCTCGGTGGAGACGCGCATGGGCAAAATGCGCGCGGAGAACGGCCGTCCTCAGCCCTTCAAGGTCCGTGTCTGGACCATCGGCAACGAGATGTACGGCGACTGGCAGATTGGCTACATGGCGCTCGACCAGTATTGGATCAAGCACAATTTCATCGTTGAAGCCATGAAGAGAGTGGACCCAAGCGTCAAGGTAACCGTCTCCGGGGCAAGCATCTGTGAAAAGTCCCTGGGAGGAGCGGAAAAGAGAAACAATTTCTTTCCGGACCCCTGGGAGGCGCCCATGCTTGCCAGGCTCCCCTACGAGTTCGGCGGCCTCAATGACTGGGACGGATGGCTGCTGGAAAAGTGCGCCGACAACATCGATTATCTTTCTGAGCATACTTATGCTTATCCCGGTCTGGCATTCGACGCCGAGAAGCAACTCTTCGTGGATGTTCACGACGCGCTGCAGTTCAGAGCCCGGCGTCTGGCCAACCGCATTGGCGCAGCCTTCGATGCCTGGGACAAGTATGTGGAAAAGATGCCTTCCTTGAAAGACAAGGGGATCAAATTCATTTTTGATGAGTGGGGCAATCGTCTGCGTTCGGCGACGGGAAATGGAGGCGGAGGCTTTATGCAGGCAACGGGCATGCTGGTGCCGCTCTCCCACGCGCTTTGCCTGCATGAGATCTTCCGCCACTCCGGCATGGTGGAGGCCAGTTGTGCGACCGGAGGGCTGCGCTTGTTGACCGACTCGACCGGCGAAGGCGTTGGCTTGGCGGCTGAGGGGGTGGTGATGAAGCTCTTGCAGACTCACTTTGTCAACGCTCTTCCTGTTGCCGTCGACGGGGATTCTCCGCAGCCGTTGGTTTCCGGCACGGCGTTTGTCGACAGGGGCACAAAGCCCACAGGAAGCCCGACCTTTCCTCTGGATATTCTGGCGGCGTTCTCCAGCGATCGCAAGAAGCTCCTCATCTCGGTGGTAAATCCCACGGAAGAAGAGCACAGCTTCACTCCGAGGATCGGCGGCGTCAAGCTACGCGGACGGGGCAAGCTGTATCAAATTGCGCCGCCCGGCGTGAACTCAACCAATGAAGTGGGCAAAGATCCTTCGGTCAAAATCGTTGAAACAGCGCAAGAGATGCTCCCGGAGACCGTGCAGGTCCCGCCCGTTAGCGTTAGCCTCTTCGAATTTGAGATTGCATAACATTGCGCGATCGCAGCTTTTCTTGTCGTGCTGCACTTAAATCGGATCTTCCGCACTCTCCGTGAAGGATGGGTTAGAGAAACTTGTCAGTCTCGATAGATTCGACAGATGAGGACGCTGGAATAGTCGATCTGCATTGCTCAAATGAATCGCCAATCGCCGTCTGTTGCAAAACCGTTCGTGTTTATAGAGCTTCCTGGTTTTGATGCAACTTGGCGAACGCTCCAGGTGCAACATCTATCCTGGGCCCTGCGGTGTTTCAGGGATCTATCTTGGGCGGCGCGGATCAGGCAGACACTCTTCTCTGGTTCGCTACGCCTTTGCTCGAATTGATACTCGGCGGAGATAACCGTCGAGTTTGCCTGCGTCGTGAGTCAGCGCAGCTCAATGCGGCGGCGATGAGACCTTGCGACGACTCGCAGCTTCCATCAATGCGGGAAGGATGATCTTTGCCATGATCGTATTCGGCGGAGTCGA
>Ga0182012_10002773_pt1 | contig 18882 bp, 16 predicted proteins | sample 612S2SmetaG_FD_120486 | JGI IMG/M metagenome (GOLD analysis project Ga0182012, IMG submission 120486) | Permafrost microbial communities from Stordalen Mire, Sweden - 612S2S metaG | ecosystem: Environmental > Terrestrial > Soil > Wetlands > Permafrost | place: Sweden: Stordalen | collected...
CCGGCCAGGGTGGGTAGAGCCTCCAGCCGCGCCACGGCCTCTTCGGTGCGTCCGTTCAAGGCCAACACCTGCGCGTAAGCCAGCTGCAGCATGGGATTCTGCGGGTCGGCGTCAATTGCGCGTTCAAAGGGCGCCAACGCGCGGCCGAATTCGCCGCTGAGCGTGGCCACGATGCCGGGCACCATTTGCCACATCGGCGTCAACGGGTCCACCTCAATCAATCTCTGCGCCATGGCCTCCACAGCGTAGCCTTTGCCGCTCAGACTGCAGATTGCGCACAGCCAGCTCAAAGTGTCGGGATCGTTGGGATTGCTGGCGAGCGACTTCTTCAGCAACTGCACCGCCTGCTGCGTGTTGCCCTTTGCGGCCTCTACCAGCCCCTGCAGGCGATGCCCATGACCACTCTCCGGCTCCCTCTCGAGAATCCGCCGCGCGCAATGTTCGGCCTCGGCCAGGTACTTCGGGTCGGTGGAGATTCCGGCGTTGACGAACTGCCAGTACACCTGCCCCATGGCGGAGAGTAGCACCACGTTCTCGCCAATAATCTGCTCGCCCTTCCGCAGGTAGTCGAGCGCGCGCTCCAGGCCTTCGGCCGAGTACGAAAGAATTTCCTGCTTGGCGCGCAGGTAGAACTCGTAGGCGCGCACGTCCGGGATGGGCTTGGCACTCAGACGCACCGACTCCGTCGAGCTCAGAGTCACCTTCAGGGCCTCGACGATTCTGCGCGAAAGGCTCTCCTCAATGGCGAAGATGTCCTCCAGGGTGCCAGAGTATTTCTCCGCCCAAATCAGCGAATCCGTTGCCGGGTTGATGAGCTTGGCCGTGACGCGCAGATTTTCACCGCTCGTCCGCACTGTGCCTTCCATCACGTATTGCACCTTCAATTCGGCGGCAATCTTCTTCAGGTCATGCTCGGCGCTCTTCAAGCGGCTGGCGGAGGTGCGGCAGATGACCCTGAGTTGCGAGATGGTGGAGAGATCGGTGATGATCTCGTCGGTCAATCCGTCGCTGAACACCTCGCCGCGCGCATCGCTGCCCAGCACGGCGAAGGGCAGCACCAGCACGGACTTTTCATTTTCCGCGGGCACATCCTCCACCACGGTCACCGCTGCGGTTAACCTCCCCTGCGCCAGCCGCTCCAGATCCGCTAAAAACTCCGACGCGCTCTGATAGCGCGCATCGCGAGCGCGGGCCAGCGCGCGCAGCATCACCGTGTGCAGCGCAGCCGGCAGCTCTGGACGATGCTCATGGATCGGCGTGATAGCGTCGTTCAGGATGGCATGCATCAGCACATAGGAGTTGGCGCCGCTAAAGGGTGGCGCGCCGGCCAGCATCTCGTAAAAAACGACGCCGCTCGACCACAGATCGCCTCGATGATCCGTCTCCTGCCCCTGCAACACCTCCGGCGGAAGATAGGCCACGGTGCCCAGCATCGCTCCGGTCTCGGTGAGGCAGTCGTTGTTGCCGGATTGCTTGGCCAGACCGAAGTCCACGATCTTCACGTCGCCTTCACCGGTCAGGATGACGTTCGAGGGCTTGATGTCGCGATGGATGACGCCGCGCTGGTGAGCGTGTTGCAGACCGCGCAGGATTCCGCTGGCCACCTCGACGGCCTGCCCCAACTCCATGCGACCGCGTTCAATGCGCTGGCTCAGGGTTTCACCTTCGTAGTAGGCCATCACCAGCACGATCTGGCCGTCACCGGTCTCCTCGATCTCGTGGATAGTGCAGATGTTGGCGTGGTCCAGGCGGCTGGCGGCGCGGGCTTCCAGCAGAAGACGTTCGCGCCGAGCCTTGTCCTCGGTCAGATGTGCGGGAAGAAACTTGAGAGCCACCATGCGCTTCAGGCGAATGTCTTCGGCCTTGCACACCACTCCCATGCCACCGCGCCCCACCTCATTCAGGACCCTGTAGTGCGCGATTGTGCTCACGGTCAAAGAGGCTCTCCTGTCACACAGCGGCGGCCAGGCGCGAATCGTACTCGCCCGCCGTGGCGATATCTTCCAGCATGCGCACCAGGGCGTGCAGGGTGGCGAAGGCGCTGGTGGCGACTAAACGCTCATTGACATCAGTCAATGGCAGCGCCACGATGGTCGCCTTCAGAGACGCCAGGTGATCCACATCATGCACGGCGTGCAGATGCATCGAGCGGAAAACATCCGAGGGGTAACCGGTCTGCCTTCGAATCTCCTCGATATGCTGGGGCAGCGGCGGATTGCCCTCGATGATGCCGAGGTATCCGAACACGGCCGCTGGATGCGCGTGCTCGATCCAGCAATATTGCGCGCCCACCAGGCGCGCGGCGTTCGCGCTGGGAGGATTCTTCCGCAGCAATTCGCGATCCATGTCGGCGGCCACCAGGTCGTCCAATAGCCACTCGTCGTGGTGGCGCTCCTCTTCAATGTGCAGCCGGAGATATCCTGCAGTCACCCTGGCCAGCTCGTCATGCGCGGCCAGTTGCTTGGCGCGCTTGAGCGCCCGCTCCATCAGCGGCACACTGCAACGCACAATCGAGTAGAGCTCAACCAGAAACGATGGGAAGAAGCGCGGCATCTCCGGATCGCTCCAGAATCTTGCGGCCGCCGTGTTGAGCAATCCCTGGGCAAGGGTGACCTTCAGCCACAAGGCGGCGCCGGCGGTAGAAGCCGTTGGTGGCGCACTGCGTGTGACATCCCCCCGCGTTACATCCTCCAAAGCGGCCTGCATATCCATCGGGGACTTCGGCTGGTCAACCATCGGGGCACACTCCGACCTTCAGGATCGGACAATTCTACTGCCGTGCGGAACCTTGCCGGCTACACAAATATGTTGGGTCGGATGTGATGCTTGTCGGCCGCCGGAGCGCCCAACCGCTTGCGCAGCTTCACCAGCACTTCAACTTCCTCGTCGCTGATCTTTGCAACCAATGCCAGCTCCTCGGGAGCGAACTGACGCTTCTCCAGGATTCCGGCATCTTCCAGCTTCTTCAGTTTGGCCTGTTCGTCGGACATGCAGCCCTCCAATGGATTTTGGTGAAACGCGGTCGCAGGATCGGCGCACGAATCCCGCTGGCATGACAAGTGTTGGCTTAGATGTACCCACAAAGGCCGGGATTCATTAATAAACCAGCAAACCATCCCCCCGGCCTTTCTGCCCTAGGACGGTTGCCGGGAGTACGCCAGCAGCAGCGCCGTGCAATCATCGGCCAGCGGAACCTCGCCGCGATGCCTGTCGAGCGCCGCAAACAGCCTGGGCAAGGTAAAATCCTCGGCCAGTGCCTGCTCCATCGCAAGGTCTGCAAAGCCAGTGCCGTCCCTGTCCTCGGCCTCGGCGATGCCGTCGGTCATCAGCAGCAGTTGGTCACCCGCCTGGAGTTGCTCACGTCCGCCGGTAAAACCAGCTCCGGCCAGCAGCCCCACGGGAAGATTTCCGTTCTCCAGGGCGCGCATCGAATCGCCCGAGCGCAGAAGCGGCTGCAGATGCCCGCAGTTGATGTACTCCAGCTCACCGTTCTCGTAGAGCCGCATCATCAACAGCGTGGCGTATTTCTGGCCGGCAATCTTGTTATAGATGTAACTATTCAGCGCCTCCGCCACCTGTTCAAGCGGCAACCCCTGGAGCAGTTGCGGATAGGCAGCCCCCTGCAAGACCGAGGCCAGAAGAGCCGCCGAGATTCCTTTGCCGCTGACGTCGGCCACCACCACGGCCACGCAGTCCTTCATGCGCATCACGTCGTAGAAGTCGCCGCCGACCTCCTTGCAACTGATGTTGCGCGCCTCCACCCTGGCAAAGTTGACGGAAGGAATTTTCACCTCCATCATCCTCTGCTGAATGGACGAGGCGATTGCCAGCTCCCGCTGATAGGCATGCGCCTCCTGTTCGGCCTTGGCCAGAAAGGCGTTTTCCACCAGGGCCGCCGCCTCACGCGCAATGGCCCGGATCAGTTCATGGCTCACGCCCGTCAGTTTGCCATCCTCCGCGCGGCTGTCCAGGTAGAGCACGCCCATCACGCCTTGCCCGCTGCTTTCACGGAAGTGCGACTTGCGCAGGGGGATGCAGACCACGCTGCGCAGGTGCTGGGCAATCACGCTCTCGCGGGCGTCCAGCCCGGGGTCGCCCTCACTTTTGATGAACTCCGAAGAGGTGGCCAACACCTCCTTCAGGATGGATTGCGAGATGCCGCTGGCCTCGGTGAGGATCGCTCCGGATTCACTGCGCCCGGCCTCCAGTTGCAGACTCCCGTCCTCTTTGCAGAGGAAGACGAAGCCGCGTTCGGCCCGCGTCAGCCGCAGAGAAATCTCCACCAGGTTTCGGAGTATCTCGTTCATCACAGAGGCGGCATTGATGGCCCGCGCGCCCTCGATATAGAGATTGAGCAATTGGATATCGCCCGGCTTCTCGGCAGCCGAACGCCCGGTCAGCAACGTTGAGATCGTCTCACTCGTACTTTCCGCGGCGCGCGCCGGCTGGTTGGGGTTGCGGAAGATCAGGTGGGTGCCACCGGTCGAACCCAGCGCGATGCGGTCTCCGTGCGCCAGAAGGCTGCGCTGCACGGGGCGCCCATTCAGGAAGGTTCCATGGCTGCTGCCCAGATCAATCAGAAAATGATCTTCGCCGCGGCGCTCAATCCGGGCATGAGTGCGCGAGACATGAGTCTCGCTGATGACGATGTCCTGGTCCGGGCGGCGGCCTATGACGACCAGGGGCTTTGAGAGTGGAAAATGTCTCTCCGCACCCTCGCTGACGACCACCAGCTCCGCTCCGGCCTTGCTCCCACTCGATTCGCTGGACATGGTCATGCTCTCCGAGTCCTTTTGGCACTGGTCTGCGCGCTCATGGTGGCCCTCCCGCGATGGACGCACGGTGATCTTACAACTTTCTCCGCGGGCTGGCTCTTTTGCGGCTCGTCCCTGCGCCACCTTCGATGAGATTCCTGACACTCTTCTGTTCCTGCACGCGCTTGAAGGAAGTTCCTGCTGGCTGCGTTTGGCCATTCGGACGGGTAGGCTCCATGGCCGGAATTGACATTTGACTGCCACCGGCTTTGGTGTATCGTATCGCCTATCTTACGGGGTCAGGATTGGGGCCCTGCCTTTGGGAATTCCTTCTTTTGTGGTGATGTCCTTTCATTGTTCCGTGGCCTTAAAGTTCCCGGGTTCCTCGTTTCTCTGTGGGGCAGTACCGGAGGCAAGCTAATGTCATTTCAGCTTTTGAGAAGTTCCCGCATTGTCGTGCTCGTTTTCCTGGGTGCAGCATGGGCGCTGCCCTCTGCGGCGGCGTCGGAAGCGGGTGAGGTGCAATCACGCTCGACGGGCCAGCGCTCACTGCCGAACTCGGTCATTCTGACCGGCGGCACGCATGCGGATACCATGATGCGTCTGCATGTGACGCGGCAGGTGCCGCTAGCCAGCGTGAGGGCCAATCCGCGCATGACTCTGGGCGAAGCGCAACTGGACTTTACGCCCATGCTGAACAACCCCAAGGCACTGTTCAACGTGGCGACACGGCTGCACAGCCTGCCACAGCATGTGCAGGTGCAGGAGGAGACGAGCGAGGTCAGCCAGATTGACCGGGGTCTGGTGATTCACCATGTGCTCAGCTATCGCATCCTGCCCGGCAAGTGCGCTGACGCCACCGCCCGCGCGCAGTTGGCGCAGGCCGGCGTGGGCTGCTTCACGCGCGGCACACCCGCACAGCGCGTGGCGGAGTTCAGTACGCCGGGCAAGTTGCGCTATGTGGCCGACCCCGGCAGACGGCAGGTCGCCATCGCCGCCTATCAGCGCAACAGTGCTTTGCAGGATGCCGACACCACGGCCAGGTTGGCACAGTTGAAGCAGGCCTTGGCGAATCCCACTCAACGCGCGGCGATTGCGCAGCAGGTGGGGCAGGCGGAGGCCACGCGCATGAGTTCGCTGAGCGACGACCAGTTGAAGGAAGAGGTCATCAACACGGCAACCCAGCGCTTTGAGGAGACAGCTTTTGTCCCGAACACGCAGGGCGTGCAGTATCTGCACGCAACGAAGACCCTGCGCATTTCGCCCGCCGGCGGTGAGATGGCCGCCGCCCAGCAGTTGATGGATGATCCCGCGGCGGCCCGCTCGGCGGCCGCCAGCTACCCGCGTTTGCTGCGGATTGTGCCGCCGACAAACTTTCACGCCGCGGGCACGGGCAGCGCGCAGGTGACCGACCTCGACCTGGGAACCTACATCTACTTAACAGGCTTTACCCTGGGCCACGACTATGAGTGGAGCATGGGCATCTCGACGACGATCAACTGGTGCATCGTGGGATGCTCATCTACATACAGCGTCTCGCTCTATGCGGGCTTCAACTACGGCTTCGGATTGCGCTTCCCCATCCGGACCCAACTGAAGTACCACAACGTGACGCAGCCGAATAACTCAGCCACGGCGAACCTGACGGCCAACTTCATGCCAATCAATGGGTCTGTGACGGACTTTGAGGCCTCGGGGCTCGGTCAGGACCAGTTGTTTGACGGCAAGGAACTGGTGGCCCAGGTGGGCGCCGATGCTGGAGTCAACTTCAACCTGCCGGTCATCGGCAGCAGCGGCATCGGCTTCTCCGTGGGCGTGGACTTTACCGACATGCTGCCGGCACCCTACACCGGTGGACACTTTCTGCCGCCCGCGCCGGGAACGCATGGCATTGACACTCCCTTCACCTTTACGAGCATTGACCTGCTGGGCGGACTGCTGGACTTTGGCGTGCTCGGCGGAAGAATCTCTCCTGCGGTGGACATCAACCTGCACTCCAACAAACTGGAGTTCACCCTGAACGACGAGGTGCTGAAGCGCAAGACAAAGTTCACCGCGACGGGGCAGGCGGCGAACGTGGGCGTGGATCCAACAAAAAGCAACGACAGCCACTTCAGCTTTGGCAATCCGGTGTACAACCTCGGCTTCACCCTGACGCCGGGTATTGATGCGGCGGTATATGTGGATCTGGCCGTGTGGTCGCAGGAGTGGGATTGGCCGGTGTGGTTCCCGCAACTGGCGCTGGACCTGCCGCCCAACGGCATTGACTTCAGTTGCCACTCCGGCACCACCTGCATACTGGACTTTGAGCCGGAGCGCGAGGCCAAGGCCAGCGGCGCGCTGATGCAGAAGCTGACGAGCGAAGGCTGCGTGCAGCAGGGCAGCATCCTGCACTGCACCAAGCTGCAAACCTATAACGAATGCCTGGCCGGAGTGAAAGCCAGTAGCCTGTTGGGCATACAGAGCTGCGATCCCGGCCTGGTGATGAAGGAACTGGACACGGCCGACCGCACGCTGACCGGCGGCGGCTGCCAACGCGACGGGCCGGAAGGTCACTACCTGTGTCCAGTCAAAGGTATGCTGGGACTCTGCAACGCGATTCTCACCAACGGCGCCATCTTGAGTTGCGGCGCACTTGTGCCGACGCAGGTGGACGAGATTTTGAAGCGCGGCGGCTGCCGGGAAACCAGCGGCGGGAACTTTAACTGCCCGGCGAGTATGATGGGGCTCTGCGATCAGTACCTGAAGAACGGCGTCATCCTGAGTTGCAAACAGGGGAACTGAGCGCGAATGGGGAAAACAGCGGGGCGTGGCCATGGCGCCTGCCCCGCGTCATCAAGAAGCATCGAGCGAAAGCAAAGGAGCTGTTGTATGTCAAAGGAAGCACAGGCAGGACTGATTCTGAAACTGTATGACCTCCGCCGCGAGGAGACTATGCGCAAGGCTCGCGACTGGTTCTTCATGGAATTTCACCCCGCGACGCTGGACGACTTCCAGGCCGCAATGTATGGCCCGCACAGCGGACACCTGCGCATGGTGATCAGCTACTGGGATATGTATGCCGCACTGGTGCTGCATGAGACGATTGACGCCGGCCTCTTCCGCGATTGCAACGGCGAGTACATTGGTGTCTTCTCCAAGATCGAACCGATCCTCAAGGATATTCAGAAAGCTTACTCGCCGCGCTTTGCCGCCAACCTGGAGCGGCTGATTGATCTGACTCCGGACGGGCGCCAACAGTCGGCAACACAGCGCGAACGCATGAAGGCCATCCGTGAGAAGATGCCCAAGGCCAAATAGCCGGGTGACTTCGAGAGGCAACATCGCCGCCGGGCACTCAGCCGGCGGCTTTGCTTTGCGCGGCTTCGCAGTGAATTGATCAGCGTGCGGCGCCCCCAGAAAGAAGCACGCCTCCATGCCCGGCGAATGCGCGTTAGGCTACCATGGTGCAACGGGCTCGGCGTAGAAGGCATCGCGATATTACTTTTTACATCGCTGTTTGTCGCAACCGTTGCGGTGCGCTGCAATAAGTCCGGGCGGAGGTGCAATGACAATCAGGATTCGTGCGATGCGGGTGGCCATGGCTGCCCTTTTGACTTTGGCGGCCTCAGCCGCCGCACAGGCTCCCGTGCCGGCGAAGGTAGCCACCGGGTATGCGGCCATCAAGGAAGCGGACTTACGCGCCGACCTTGGATTTCTTTCTTCGGATGCCTTGCAGGGGCGGCTCTCGCTGACCACGGGCGACGAGGTTGCGGTGCAGTGGATTGCCGCTGAGTACGCGAAAACCGGGCTGAAGCCTGCCTTTGGCGACAGTTACCTGCAGGCGGTTCCACTGATCGAATACCGCTCCGACCGCACGCAGAGCACCATCACGCTGCGCCGCGCCGGCACCGAGCGCGTCATGCAATTCCCGGAAGCCTACGGGGCTTATAAGCAGGACGTGGACATTACGGCCGACGTGGTCTTTGCCGGCTTCGGCATCACCGCTCCCGAGCTGGGCTACGACGACTACGCCGGGGTGGATGCGCGCGGCAAGATTGTGCTGGTCTTCGACCACGAACCGCAGGAGACCGACGCGAACTCGATCTTCAACGGGACGGGCAACACTCGCTACGCCACCACACGGGTCAAAGCCCTGAACGCGCAGGCGCACGGTGCCTTGGCCGTCCTGGTGGTGGCCGAGCCGAATCGCAAACATCTCTCCAACCAGGAAAGGCAGGCGCGCATTGGCGGCTCCGCGGTACGCAAAGTGACGCCTCCTTTGCAGGCTTTGGCCGAAGACGAGCTGAAGATTCCGCTGGCCATCGTCAACGACGAGGTGGCGCGCACGCTGATGCTGACCAGCGGGACGACGCCCGCGGAGGCGCAGACCATCATTGACCGCGATTTGAAGCCGCAGTCGCGCCCGCTGCCCGATACGCAGATCGCACTACACTTCCGCAATCTTTATGCCCGGCCGGGTACGAGCTGGAACGTAGGAGCCATTCTTGAAGGCAGCTCAGCCGAGTTGAAGGGCGAGACCGTCATCCTCAGCGCGCATCACGACCACGACGGCCAAACGGAAGAAGGCATCTGGCACGGAGCCGACGACAACGGCAGCGGCACCGTGGGCATCGTCGAGTTGGCGCGGGCTTTTGCCGCGAATCCGCAGCACCCACGGCGCAGTGTGCTGTTTGTGGTGTTTGCGGCCGAGGAGCGTGGGCTGCTGGGCGCCTACTACCTGGCGGCGCATCCCGTGCGTCCGCTGGCCACCACGCGCGCGATGATCAACTTCGACATGATTGGACGCAACGAAGCTCCGAGTCCGCAGACCGACGGGCTGATTGAAATTCCTGCGGACACGACGAACCGTCTGAATTTGATTGGCAGCTACTACAGCCCCGAATATCGCCGCACGGTGGAGGAGCAGAATCGCCACGTGGGGTTGGTGCTCGATGACCGCTTCGATCACGAGTCGGCGCTGAATGTGTTTTTCCGCAGCGATCAATTCCCCTTCGTGCTGCACAACGTGCCGGCCTTCTGGTGGTTCACGGGCTTCCACCCGGATTACCATCACACGACCGACACGGCGGACAAGATCAACTATCGCAAGATGGCGCAGATCCTGCGGCTGGCCTATCTCTCGGCATGGCAGTTTGGAGACGAAGCACATTCGCCGCGCTTCATTGAAAACCCCAAGGGCGGACACTAATCGCCGCCCACCATATGCGCAAGAAGAAAGCCAGCCTTCGGGCTGGCTTTCCTGCTCTATCTCGAATCTAAATCCCGAACAAACGAAGTGCTGGTTTAAAAAGGCTCGTCCTTCTTGCCGCCGCCGCACAGGTCCACGGCGTGCAGCAGCGCGCGGGCGACGCGGTTGGCCATCACTTCATCCTTGAAGACGAAGACGTTCTCGCTGCGGCCACCACGGCGCAGCACCACCACCCAGTGCGGCGGCTCAACGTGCGCCACCACCTGCGGCTGGCCGGCGTCCTCGTTTACCTTCTTCAGGTGTTCGTCTCCGCTGCGCACCACAACCTCTCGCACGGCGTTCAGGCCGAACCAGTAATCGGAGTCGCGCGTGGTTTGGCCGTCGCGCACGCTGCGCCAATGGTAGGCGATCTTGCAGCCGCCGGCATCGGCTTCCACGGCCGTGGCCGCCACCGTGAACTGGTTGCCGCCGCTGGTGTTATTGGTTTGGTTTTGCCAGGTGGCGGAATAGCTGATGGGCCCGACCTCGTTCAGCTTGTCCTCCACAAAGCGCATGGTGACTTCCAGGGTGGGACCGCCGTCTGCGGGCTTTGGCGGCGGGGCCACGGGCGCGCTCTGCGGAATGGCCACCACGCAACTGAGAAGCGAGAAAAGTACGATTGCCAAACACCTACGCATGAACATCTCCTCGGAGCGAAATGCCGCGGGAGGAATGGCTCCATCCCGCTTCAGGGTTCTTCTGCATATTACTGCAACTTGCGGCCGTTGACTGCAATTACCGGCTGCCCGGCGGCGGTGCGTCGCCCGTGGCATTCAGCGCCTGCGTGATGCCGCTCTCCGCCTGGTCGGCCTGCTGGGCGGCGGCATCAAGCAGGGCTGGCGCGTCGGTGGCCGGAGGCGGCGGTGGCACATCGGCCGGAGGCGGAGGCAGGTCAGAGAGTGCCGAGGCCGGCGCGTTCGGCAGGCCGTTCTTCCCCTGCTGCGCGTGCAGGGTCTCTAATCCCTGGTCGAGATTGGCGCGGAAGCTGTTCTGCATCTCCTGCAACTGGTCCAGGCTGAGAGTGACCGGGGTGTTCATCGGGCAGTCGCCGATTCGGCTGGCCACCACAGCGAGGTTGGCGGCCACGGCATCCGCGGCGGGGGCCTCCGTGAGACGAACCACGTCGCCGGGCGAGAGAGTGCATGCCTGTCCATCCAAGGTGGAGACATCGAGCGGCGCATCGTCCACAAACAGGTGGCCCACCTGCATCACCTGCGGCAGGCCGGTCAGCTCGGAGGCCTGAACGGCGTTCTGCGAGGCGGCGTTCTCATACGCCAATTGCTGGCGAACCTCTTCGGCAATGGCCTGCTTCAGCTCGGGAGAGATGGGAGTACTCACGGCCGCGGTAAGCTGGCTCGCATCCATCGAATTATCGGGTGACGCATCGGCCGGGGAGTTGAACGAGGTATCGGCCGCAGGGGCAGGCGTCTGCATCTGGTAGGCCGAGGAGATCACCTGCCCCAGATAGAAGTCGGTCAGCCAGAGCGCGGGTGAGGCGTAGACGGACGAGACCACAAAGTATCCGCCGTAGGCTCCGTACCAGGGACTTGCCGTCCAACCCCAGCGATAGGGCGCGGGCAGGCTCCAGGGATAGTACGCCCATCCGTAGAAGTTGGGCGCAAAGTACGCCGCCGGAACGTATTGCGGCAGCAGCAGTCCGTGATAGCGCAGACCGACGTAGTTACGGGTGAAGACGCGGTCGCCGACGATAAAAGTGCGCTGGGTGTAGCTGACGCCGTGATAGTTCACGCTGCGCTGCACGTATCCCAGGCGCGGCCCCGTGCGCACCACCAGAGTGTTGTCCGGGCGGCGCAGCACTACCGTGCGCTCGCCGTGCACGCCGCGCGTCACGTCCAGATTGGCGGTGTGCACCCCGGAAAGGCGGCCATCGGAACGGAACCGCGCATCGGTGCCGTTGCGGCTGAAGCCGGCCAGGGTGCCATTGGGACGAACCTCGTAACGGCGGCCTCCGCTGGCAGCAATGTTGATGTGTCCGTCCGGACGGGTGGTGACCGTGCCCTGCGGCAGCGGGCGCGCGTTCACCCCTTTGAATCCCGCGCGCGAATCGTTGACCTGGTTTACGATGTCGCGCGAGCCCGAAGGGGTAAGCACAAAGCTCCCCGGCGTCGGCCCTTTGGAACCAACGGCAGTAGACCTGACGGTATAGACCGACTTACCCGGGGAACGTGCGGATGACGGCTGAGGTGCGGCCTGCCCGGCAGGCTGAGCCGCCGGACGCGGCGCAGACTGTTGCACAGACTGCGACTGGGGCTGCACGCTGCGGCGCGCTTCGGGTTGAGGAACAGGCCGGGAATTAGGTTGTGCCTCCGGCTGAATCGCCGAGTTTGCCGAAGGTCCGCGCGGGGTGTAGGTGGGCTGCGGCGCAGGCTGGACCGCCGGGCGCGGCGCAGGTGCAGTCTTTGGCGCGGCAGGTTTGGGCACCGGAGGGCAGGCGACCTTCTTGCCATTTTCGAAGCAATCCGCCCATGCCACGGAAGTAAGCGCCACACCCAGCACTACACAAGAAACACCCCGCCAAAGTTGCTTTGTCATTACCGCGTTCTCCCGTTCAATGAATCCTTCCAGCCCTGATGCGCAGCCAGTGCGGCAGGCGCCAACGGGGCCATGTGTCCGACGCTAATGGGCGGCCCGCCGCGTGTCAAATGCCTGTTTGTGGTCAAGTGAAAAAACAAAAGCCCCCGCAGCTTTGGAGGCTATTCGGGGGCCCTTTTGTCCGAGGCGGCAATGACGGATCAGGCGACGCTGCCGTCCGCCTGCTTCAGTCTTGCACCGTCCTTATCGCTTCGCCCGGCGCGAAAGGTTGTTCCCAGTGGGGCCACCCAACCGACGAATTCCCGCAGATGGTGGACCAGTTTGTCGGGCTCGGCCAGGAAGCTATCGTGGCCATGCGCGCTTGCAATGCTCAGGTAACGGCAGTCGACGCCAGCGGCCTGCAACTCCTCGGCGAAGAGCTTCACATCCGAGTCTGGAAAGAGCACGTCGCTGCTGATGCCGAACAGAAGCACCTTGGCCTGCACACGCTGCCAGGCCTCGCCGTGCCAGTCGCGCTGCGGGTCCCACAGGTCCATGGCGCGGATGACGGCCAGGTAGGCGTTGGCGTCAAAGCGCTGCCAGAAGATCTGTCCCTGGTAGTCGAGGTAGCCGGCGATATCGAAGCGTCCACTCTCACGCTGCCAGGGCGCGGTCCCTTTGCGGTCGGGATGGCGGCCATGGCGAAGGTGGAAGAGCTCCGATGACTTGTAGGTGGTCATGGCGATGCCGCGCGCGGTGGCCAATCCATTGCGCGGGCCGGGACCGTCGTAGTAGTCGCCGCCGCGGAATTCGGGGTCCAGGCGGATGGCCTCACGCTGCAGATGGTTGAGTCCGATGCCGAGGGCGTTGAGAGGCGTGGTGCCCATGGCGATGACCTTCTCCACCCACTCGGGATACTCGACCGCCCATTGCAGGGCCTGCATGCCGCCCAAAGAGGGACCGATGGCGGTGCGGATGTGGGTGATGCCCAGCTCTTCGAGCGCCAGCTTCTCCGCCCGAACCCAGTCGCGCACCGTTACCTGCGGAAAGTGGCTGCCGTAAGCGTGACCCGTCTCCGGATTGATGCTGGCGGCGCTGGTAGAGCCGTAACAGCCGCCGATGACGTTGAAGCAGACGACACACTCGCGGTCGAGATCGAAGATCGTCTCCAGTAGTTCCGGCCACCATTGGTCCACCCGCGAGCTGCCGCTGAGCGCGTGGCAGACCAGCGAAACGTTGCTACAGTCCGCGTCGGGTTCGCCATACATGGCGTAGCGCAGCTCCACCCGGGGCAGGGCGCGGCCAATCTCCAGCTCAAAGGGCGCGAGCCTGGTGATGTTGACCGTGCCTTGTGTCAGGTGCAGCCGGTTCTTGATTTCAATGGCCATGGTTATTTTCCTTGTACCGGCTTGGAACCGTTGGCCGCCGTGATCGCCTGCTCGAGGTCGGCGATAATGTCGCGCACGTCCTCGATGCCGACGCTGAGGCGAACCAGCTCGGGGGTGACGCCGGTGTCCTTCTGCTCCCCTGCGGAGAGCTGCTGATGGGTGGTGCTGGCCGGGTGGATGATCAGCGATTTGGCGTCGCCGATGTTGGCCACGTGGCTGAAGAGCTTGATGGCGTCAATCAGCTTGCGGCCCGCCTCCAGGCCTCCCTTGATGCCGAAGGTGACCAGCGCGCCCTGCCCGGTGGGCAGATACTTCTTGGCGCGCTCGTAGTACTTGCTCGACTCCAGCCCGGGATAGTTGACCCACTCCACGCCGGGATGCGCTTCCAGATACTTGGCCACCTTCAGGGCATTCTCCGAGTGGCGCTCCAGGCGCAGGTGGAGGGTCTCCGCGCCTTGCAGCAGCAGGAAGCTGTTGAAGGGCGAAAGAGCCGCACCGGTATCCCGCAGACCCTGCACGCGCGCCTTCAGGATGAAGGCCAGGTTGCCGAAGGCCGTGGTGTAGCTGATGCCGTGATAGCTGGGGTCGGGATCCACAAAGTCCTTCTTGAAGCGCTCGGACTTGGTCCAGTCGAACTTGCCGGCATCCACAATGATGCCGCCGATGGTGGTGCCGTGGCCGCCGATGAACTTCGTCGCCGAGTTGACGACGATGTCGGCGCCCCACTCGATGGGCCGGGTCAGGGCCGGCGAAGCCGAGGTGTTGTCAATCACCAGCGGAATGCCGGCTTCATGCGCAATGGTGGCCAGAGTCTCAATGTCACTGACGTCGAGCTTGGGATTGCCCAGGGTCTCCGTGTACAGAGCCTTGGTCTTGGGGCCGATGGCCTTGCGCAGGCCGTCGAAGTCGTCGGCATCCACAAACTTGACGGTGATGCCCAGCCGCGGCAGCGTGTAGTGGAAGAGGTTGTAGGTTCCACCATATAGCGACGTGGTGGAGACGATCTCGTCCCCGGCGCCGGCCAGGGTGGTGATCACCAGGGTCTCCGCCGCTTGGCCACTGGCCGTGGCCAGCCCGGCCACGCCGCCTTCCAGGGCCGCAATGCGCTGCTCAAAGACGTCCGTGGTGGGATTCATGATGCGGGTGTAGATGTTGCCGAACTCCTGCAATCCGAAGAGGCGGGCGGCATGCGCGCTGTCGTCAAAGACGTAGCTGGTCGTCTGGTAGATGGGCACCGCGCGGGCCTTTGTGGTCTGCTCCACGGTCTGTCCGCCGTGCAAGGCCAGGGTTGCAAAATGCTGTTTCGTCTCGTTTTCCGCCATGATCTTTGTCTCCTGTTTTCTCTCGATGTGGTTTGAAATTCGTTTGCGTGCAAAACAAAACGACCCGGGCTCGTCGCCGTGGGTCGTTTGCAATCTCTCTGCTCTGCTTGGCCTTAGGTTTTACCTTGGCATTCGCGAAGTCTGGAGCGCGCCCACGGCGGTACGCATGCACATCATGTGCATACACATGGCCATGGCCGTCATCAGGATCGCGATCAGCTGCATCCTGTGTTTGTAACGGAGTGCGGGCATGGGTGTCAAGCGGGAAGTGTAAACACCGGCAAAACTCAGGTTCTTTCCCGAGGTGGCCGATAGGGGGCAATGGAGAGTGCCCTGTGAAACGCTGCTGCCTGTTTTTCTTCCTCTGCTGCGCGCTGCCCGCCTTCGGCATGGCCGGAGGCATGGAACGCGCCATCGTCCACGTCATGCGCAAGGTGCCCTGCGAGGGCTCCCCCACGTTCCAAGCGCCGCCGATGGGCATGGGCGGCATGCAAGCCGGCATGTCCTCCGGAGGGGAGTGCCTGGAATACGAACTGCGCACGAAAAAAGTAAGCTACGTCGTCCGTCCCCACAAGCAGGTGCTGCTGATGGTGGGCGAAGAGGTGACGATCCGCCTGGCCATCAGCGACCTGATTGTCAGCAGTCCCGGGCTGCCCAGGGAGGTAAAGTGCAGCGTGCATAGCATGGTGCTGCTGAGCGAGGCCGAGCGCAATGAGCGCCGCCAGCAGCAACAACAACCCGTGATCTTGCGCTGTTATGACAATGGCCAGGCTGTGCCCTGCCCGCGCGAGTAACCGCCCCGCAAGTCTTCATTACAAAAGCCGCCAAAAAAATATGGGGCGCGGAATCATCCGTGCCCCTTTGCCTGCGCCCACCCCGAACCCAGAGAATCAGGACCGCTCTGTATTCCCCGTGCAGTGGAAATTCTGAATGCCGGGAATGCTAACGATGTGCAGGAATTCTAAAGGGAGTTAAGAAGAGCCTGAGCGTTTGCGGCGGGCGCGCCAGAACGAGCTGAGCCCGAAATAGAAAAACATGACGCTGATGCCACCCGCCACCACAACGCGCTCCACGCCGCTTTGATGTGCCGAGTACTTGTGCCATTCCCGCAGGAAGGTGGCGGCGATGGCCACCGTGAAGGTGAGAAACACAACCCCGCTGACCTCCAGAAAGAGCAGGTGCAGGGTGTGGCTGACGGTCTTCCAAAAGGCCCCGCCACCGGCTCGCAAACCGCCGAACCAGCGCTGGTTACGTCCAGGCGTGCCCTTCAGTCGGCGAAACAGAAATCCCGCCCCGCTGCCCAGCACGTGGGACCAGGTCACAGGCTTCGGAGGCGTAGGCGCTTCGCTCATGTGCTCATTGTAACGCGGCCGTCATCCGCCCTCGCAATGAAGGGCGTCACACTCTGGCGGGCGTCCTCCGGAGCAGGCAATCCATTGCCAGACGCGGTGAAATTCCTGTGCTACCATCCTCTGTTGCTCCTCGCGGCAATTTCTTATTTTTCGCAGGGAGCAACTTGACCGCAACTCTGTTGATTTGTGTTTTACTTCATACGCTCTTTTATCGCCGGCCACGGCCGGCCAGGACATAACGATGAAGGACACTCTGGGAGTTTTACTGGCGGGCGGCGCGGGCGAAAGGCTCTTTCCGCTGACCCGCGATCGCGCCAAGCCGGCCGTCACCTTCGGCGGCATCTACCGCATCATTGACGTCACGCTTTCCAACTGCATCAACTCCAACCTGCGCAAGGTTTACATCCTTACCCAGTACAAAGCCCTGTCTCTCAACCGCCACATTCGCGAGGCTTGGCAGTGCGTGGCCAGCGAACTGGGCGAGTTCATTGAGATTCTGCCGCCGATGAAGCGCGTCAGCGATGACTGGTACAAGGGCACGGCCGACGCCGTATATCAAAACATCTACTCCATCGGCAGCGAACAGTCCAAGTACACGCTCATCCTCAGCGGCGACCACATCTACAAGATGAACTACGAGCTGATGCTCGAGCAGCACAAGCAGTCCGGGGCAGACGTGACGCTGGCCACCATCCTGATTGACCCCAGCGAGAGCCGCAACTTCGGCGTCGTCGAGGTTGCCCGCGACGGCCGCATCACCGGCTTCCAGGAGAAGCCGAAGAAGACCGACCTGCGCTCGCCCTACAACCCGGAGATGATTTCGGCCTCGATGGGCATCTACCTGTTCAACACCGACGTGCTCATCCCCGCCCTGCTGAAGGACGCCGAGGATCCCGAGTCGCGCCATGACTTCGGCTACAACATCCTGCCCCGCATGGTGGATGACCTGAAGGTGTACTCCTTCAACTTTGTGGATGAAAACCGCAAGGAGGCTCTCTACTGGCGCGACGTGGGAACCCTTGAGGCGTACTACGAGGCCAACATGGACGTGGCCTCGGTCTCGCCGGTCTTCAACCTCTATGACCAGAGCTGGCCCATTCGCGGCTACCAGCGGCAGTATCCTCCGGCCAAGTTCGTCTTTGCCGAGGCCGGCCGCGCCGGCGTGGCCTATGATTCGGTCATCAGCCAGGGCTGCATCATCAGCGGCGGCGCCGTGCGCGACAGCGTGCTCTCCCCGGACGTGCGCGTCAACAGCTACTCCGAGGTGGACGCCAGCATCTTTTTCAGCCACGTCAACGTCGGCCGCCACTGCCGCATCCGCAAGACGATCATTGACCGCCATGTGGAGATCCCCGAGGGCACCGTCATCGGCTACGACACGGCGGCCGATCGCCAGAAGTACTTCGTCACCGACAGCGGCATCACGGTGGTGACCCGCGACTACTCGCTCTTTGAACACCCGGTCAACGTGGACTACTACACCAGCGATTAGTTTCTTTTTGCCGCGCTATCGTGGCAACGAGAAAGGCCCCGGATGCTTCCGGGGCCTTTCTTTTTTTCGTGCTCGTCACCGCCAGATTTACTCCTGCCGCTGCCGGCGTATGCAGTACAACCCCAACAGATTGGCCGTAATTGAGAGTCCCAGCATCATGCCGCAGACAAAGTGCAGAACGCTCTTGCCCAGCCCTGTCACGGGATGAAAGATCATGGGCAGCACGAGCCCCAGCACAAGCGCCAGGTTGGCCATTGCCAACCGCTTCTTCGGGTCGCGGCACCACTCGCGCATCGTCATCGTCCTCGCTCCTCTATCTCGAAATCATCATTCGGCATGACGCACTGATCCTGCCGCTAATCCCGCAGACGGTACCAGGTAAAGGCCGAAAACTTCACCACCAGGAAGGCGCCCGCCAGCACGGCAAGGTCCCAGCTGCAGCGGTTCTGGAAGAACATGCGATAGAAAAAAAGCAACAGGGTCAGTTCGGCCATCACAACGCCGGCCAGGCTGGTGGCCTTCAATCGGTGCTGCAGAAAACGCTCATCCCAAATCCACCCCATCCCCGGAATCCTCATCGGCTTGCCTCCAAATGGAAAATCTCATCTACTGCGCAACCAAAGACGCGGGCAAAGGTCAATGCCAGCGGCAGGCTGGGCACATAACGCTCGCGCTCAATCGAGTTAATGCTCTGCCGGGAGACCCCGACGGCCGTAGCAAGCTGCTCCTGCGTCCAGTCACGGGCCTGCCGCAACTCTTTGACCCGGTTGATGACCACATCTGCCATGTAAAGCTCACTTTCCAATAGCAGA
>Ga0182012_10002775_pt1 | contig 18879 bp, 19 predicted proteins | sample 612S2SmetaG_FD_120486 | JGI IMG/M metagenome (GOLD analysis project Ga0182012, IMG submission 120486) | Permafrost microbial communities from Stordalen Mire, Sweden - 612S2S metaG | ecosystem: Environmental > Terrestrial > Soil > Wetlands > Permafrost | place: Sweden: Stordalen | collected...
CAAGAGCGACTTCAGGTAGGCGGTCGCCTGGGCCTGGCTGCCACCGCGGGTGGTTACCGAGCCCCACGCGGCGAGCAGACTCAATTGGCCGTTGCCGGAGCTGCGCCAATTCGGTGTCACGACGGACACGTCACCGTTGACCAGGTCGGGCCAGTCGTGGATGGCTTTGGGATCGCCCTTGCGGACGACGAAGACGATGGTCGACGTATACGGCACCGAATTGTTCGGCAGTCGCTGTTGCCAGTTGGCGGCGATCAGCCCCCGTTTGCTCAACGTCTGGACGTCGCTGATCAGCGCCAGCGACACCACGGTGGCCTTCTGGGTGCCGTCCAAGACACTGCGCAGCTGGCGCCCTGACCCGCCGTGAGACTGTTTGATGTCCAGAGTGACTCCGGTCTGGGTGCGGTATTGCGCGATGAACGCCTTGTCGACCGCCGTATACAGCTCACGAGTCGGGTCGTAGGAGACGTTGAGGATTTGGTGCGATCCTTGAGAGAAAAGGTCGGGAACGTTCTTGACCACGATCGCAGTCGCGGCGACAACGATGGCGACAAGACCGACGATGTTCAGCCAGCTGATCCGAAACCTAGGACGCAGACGCTTGAGGACCGGACGCGCATCTACCATCCGGGCGTCCTCCCACAGTTATCTTCCAGACGGATCGGTATGCCCAGTCTGGCGCTCAACAGTTTCAGACGATGTTAACGATTACGCCACCTGCGGACAGCCATGAGAATCATCCTGAAAGTAAGTACACGCATGCAGACGGCCGCTAGCTGCGCTTTTATGTCCCGACCCGATAACCGCGGTTAAGCGTGCAATGACTCCAGCCCGCCGAGGATGAGCTGTAATCCGAATTCGAACTCCTCCCCCAAGGGCACCGGGAGTTCGTCGGCGACCGCAACCGTGGCGGGATACCGGCTGGGATCGAGTTGATGGAAAACGGCCGATAGTTCGACGTCCCGCTGGCTTTGTTGGTCTTGTTGGTCTTGTCGGTCGACATCCGGCGGCGATCCGGAGCGTTGGATCGCAAAGCCGAGCACGTAACGCGCCAGTGTGGCGTAGGCGTGAGCGGCGACAGCCGGCGAAAAGCCGTTGTCGAGCAGCACCGAAAGGCATAGCTCGCGGTTGGCCAACGCGTTGGGTCCGATCGGGGTGTATTCGATAAGCAGGGATGCGACATTGCCGTGCCGGCTGAGCGCGTCGAACATGTGCTGCGCATATGCGCTACAGGCTTGTTGCCAGGGCAGCGCGGTGACCGCGCCAGCGTCCAGGCCGACTTCCCCGAAAATGTGGTCGATCAAGCGGCAGGCGCTCCCGGGGTTACCCGCAGGTCTAAGCCGACGCGACCATCGAACGCGACCGTGATCTGACGATCGACGTCATGATGGCGGTTGCCGGCCGTATGTCCGGTCAACCGCTCGGCGAAGAGGCACGCCCGCACATCGCAGCGCTGTCCGATCGGGAAAACCGCGTCGTCATTCGCTGCCGGCCGTATGCCACCTTTGCGACGCCGCCGCGCCACCTGCACCGCAACGACCAGGTGGAAGAACTGACCCGCTGGGTGTCTGGCGTGGTGGGCTGGGATGCCGCGAACCCCGCCACGACCTGATCACCTACTGAGCGGCGTAGCGATCGCGCAGCTTCGCCAGTGTCGCCTCGATCCCCGACGCGTTCGCCTTCGCGAAACCCATCCGCTCGTAGTAATTCAGGCTGTTCTTGATCGCACCGGCGCTGCGGTAGTCGAATGTCTCGGTGACCCTGGTCAGGGTCGGTGACAGCGACTCGAATTCCCACCGCCAGCGATGGCCAACCGGATGGCGCCATTCGACCACTTCGTTCGGTTGCAGCGCGGTCACCGTGCTGGTGATGCGGTAGGGCACGCCATACATCTTCATGCTGGTCGAAAACTTTGACCCCACAAGCAGTCTCGCCGGCATTTTGATGTTGTCTCCAACGGTGCCCGATCCGTCCAGTTCGCGATGGCGCCGGGGATCGGCCGCAAACGCGTATAGCTGTTCGGCTGGCGCGGCCACTTCGACTGACCGGCTTACCTGCCGAGGTCCCGCGTCCACAACGGTGACTGTGATGACTTTCCCTTCCGTCTGTCTGGTAGCGCCAGGTCGAGGCTACGCTTCGCCGAGTGTTCCTCGTAGCGCCGATTGAGCGAACACGTGTCAGATCGTGCGCGACTAGCAGCAAAGGAATCCCAGGGACCGATGAACCAGTCACTCTCGGGAAGGGTTGCGCTGGTCACCGGCGCTGCGCGGGGACAAGGCCGGGCGCACGCGGTACGGCTGGCCGCCGAAGGCGCCGACATCATTGCCCTTGATATCGCCGGGCCGTTGCCTGCCAGCGTCCCCTATGAGTCGCCGACTCCCGACGATCTGGCCGAGACAGCAAAGCGGGTGAGCGCCAACGGCAGAGAGATCATCACAACAGTGGTCGACATCCGCGACCTCGACGCGCTGCGGTCTGCCGTCGACAAGGCGGCCGGCGCATTGGGCCGTCTCGACATTGTCGTCGCCAATGCAGGTATCTGCAGTCCGGCGGCGTGGGACCAGATCACCGCGGAGTCCTTTCGCGACACCATGGATACGAACGTGACCGGAACGTGGAACACCGTTATGGCGAGTGCTCGTCACATCATCGACGGAAGCCGTGGCGGGTCGATCATCCTGATCGGATCGGCCGCCGGCATCAAAATGGAGCCATTTATGGTCCACTACGTGACGAGCAAACACGCGGTCACCGGGATGGCGCGCGCATTCGCCGCCGAACTCGGCAGACACAGCATCCGCGTCAACAGCCTCCACCCAGGTGCGGTCGCCACCCCCATGGGCACCGGCCGGATGCGCGAGGCAATCCGATCGGCCGGCGACACCTACCCGTACCTGCGTGGCCATAACAGACCGCTGCTGCCCGAAGGAATCGCCCAGCCCGAGGACATCGCCGACGCCGTCGCCTGGTTGGCCTCCGACCAGTCCAGATTCGTCACCGGCAGCCAGATTTCGGTTGACATGGGCATCTCCTACTGCTGAACCCGCCACCCAGATCGTCGCAAGCCACATCGCCGACGAGGTCGGCATCGCCAAGGCCATCGCAGGGGTTTGCGCTCCTTCGCGAGCACCGTCAGCGCAGACGCGGCGCAGCTACCCGGAAATGGCGAAGTGGTGAAGTGGTGAAGTGGTGAACGAAGAAGCTGTGGAATAGTTGGTCTGGCCCACCGCGTTCGGGAGCTGCGACCGGTGGATAGATCACGATGTCAAACTCAAGTCATCCTCGCAGAGGGAGCGCCATGCCGGTCCGCCACTGCTGCGCACAGGTCCTGCGCGCAGCCGTCGGATTCAGCGAAGGTCACGACCGTTGAGTCACTTCATCGGGGAACTGTCCTTGCTGCACGGATGGTTGCGCACGGCGATGCAGGCGCTCGCGCTGTTCGTGGTGATCAGCGCGATCGGATTGCGCAGGCGGCGTTGGCGTACCTGGGCGCTACCGGTGGCCCTGGGTGCCGCGGCTGTGGTCACGGCGCTGTCACACTGGTACATCACCTCGATTGGGTTGGCCGGGGACCCGGCACCCGTGTCGTTGTGGCTGTGGATAGCGATGAGCGGACTCGCGGCCGCGGTGCTTTTGCTGGGTTGGTCGGGTGCCCGCTGGTGGCGACGCGGGTTGGCGATAGTTTCGGTACCCCTGTGCGTGTTGTGCGCGACTTTGGCCTTGAACGTTTGGGTCGGCTATTTCCCCACGGTGCTCGCCGCATGGAATCAGCTGACATCGGGGCCTTTGCCCGATCAGATCGACCGGCTGCGGGTCACCGAAATGCAGCTCGCAGGGACCAAGCCGACCAAGGGCGTCGTGGTGCCGGTGAACATCAACCCCGACGCGTCGCACTTTCCGCACCGCCAGGAACTGGTGTATCTGCCTCCGGCGTGGTTCGGGAGCAACCCGCCGCCCCGGCTGCCGACAGTCATGATGATCAGTTCAGCCTTTAACACGCCCGCCGACTGGCTGCGCGCCGGCGGCGCCTTCGACACCATCGACAACTTCGCAGCCCACCATCACGGTTTCGCCCCGGTGCTGGTCTTCGTTGATCCGACCGGCGCGTTCGACAACGATACGGAATGCGTCAACGGGAGCCGCGGTAATGCCGCCGATCACCTGACGAAAGACGTCGTGCCATTCGTGGTCTCGAACTTCGGGGTCAGCGCCGACCGAACAAGCTGGGGGGTCGCCGGATGGTCGATGGGCGGTACGTGCGCCGTCGACCTGGCGGTCATGCATCCAGACATGTTCAGCGCGTTCGTGGACATCGCGGGCGACCGCAGCCCCAATGTCGGCACTAAAGACCAAACCATCGCCAGGCTGTTCGCCGGTAACGCGGCCGCTTGGGCCGCTTTCGACCCGGTCACCATCATCAGTCGACATGGCGCCTACAGCGGGGTTTCGGGATGGTTCGACGTCCCCGCATCGTCGGGTGCGCACAACCTCGCCGAGGCAACCGATCCCGCCCTTGTCGCCACGAGCACCGACCCCTCGGTAAACCCAGAAGGCCAAGACGCCGCCGCCAACTCGTTGTGCGACATCGCTACCGCCAACGGGATCACATCCGCTGTGGTCACCCAGCCGGGTAATCACGACTGGCCGTTCGCCGCCCAAGCGTTCGCCGCGTCGCTGCCTTGGCTGGCCGCGACGCTGGGAACACCCGCTGTCGAGCCTGTGCAGTTACCACAACGCAGCCGTGGGGCGTCTCACTAAGCGGTGGCCTGCGACGCTTTCGGCTCGAAACCGTGGCCAACTTTCCCGGGATCAATCCGACTTATCGCCCGTGGTAGTGGTACGGTTCGCTGCTGTGGTTGCGATGTTTTTCAGAGCGGGCATTCCGTACTCGGATTGGCCTGCGGGTCGTCGCGCGGCAAACCACCTGCACGCCCATTCGATCGAGCCCGTGCCATGTCCGAATTGAATCGGCGTCGTTTTCTCGGATCGCTGGCCGCGGCCACTGTGGCAGGAGTGGGCGCAGCACGGCTCATCGTCGACCCGCAACCGCCAACCTTTGCCGAGGCGCGCTCGGCCTCTGCGGCCACCTCCGGTCCAACCGCTCCTGCAGCCTTGTTACCGCCCCCACCGCGGAGTGCTCGCATCCCCCTGCCGGGTGGCGGAGCACTGACCACGATCCCGGGTCAAGGCGATCTGCTGGCGTTGACCCTCGACGACGGTGTCAACAGCGATGTCGTGCGCGCCTACATAAAGTTCGCCAAAGACACCGGCGCGCGAATGACATTCTTCGTCAACGGGATCTACAACTCCTGGACCGACAACCTGGCGCTGCTTCGACCGTTGGTCGAATCCGGTCAGATCCAACTCGGCAACCACACCTGGTCGCACCCGGATTTGACGACGCTGCCGGAAAGCAAGATCTCTCAAGAACTCGCCCGCAATGACGACTTTCTGAAGAAGAACTACGGCATCGGCGCCAAGCCCTACTATCGGCCGCCATATGCAAAGCACAACGCCACGGTCGACGCTGTGGCGGAGTACCACGGCTACCAGGTACCGACCTTGTGGTCGGGTTCCTTGTCCGATTCCACGTTGATCACCGAGGACTACATCGTGAAGATGGCCGAGCAGTACTTCACGCCGCAATCCATTGTTATCGGGCACCTCAATCACCTGCCGGTAACCCACGTCTATCCGGAACTCGTCGACATCATCCGCTCGCGGAACCTTCGAACCGTCACCCTCAACGACGTGTTCCTGAAAACCCCTTAGCGGCTGACATTGGCTGCGCCTGCCCGGTCCGGGCGCGCTCCCGATAACGGCAGTGCTCGCCATGCGGCAAGCGAAGCACAACGCTCAATGAGGGCGCGACAATCTCATTCTGGCGATTCTGGGGACAGCAGCGTCTGCAAGATCTCGCGTAACTCCGCCAACCGCGTCTGTCCCAGGATCTCTTGCCATCGCTTCTCCACATCAACGGCATTGGAACGCATCACGCGCAGTGCATGCCGACCGCGAGGCGTCAGCTCAATGATTCGAACGCGGGCATCGTCGGGGTCGGGCACTCGAGTGACATAGCCGTGCCGTTCTAATGGCGCAATGGCCTGCGCTACCGCCTGGCGACTGACGCCGAGCCGGTCAGCCAGACCCGATGCGTGCAGTCCCCCGACTGCCAGCGGTACCAGGGCGAACGATTGCGCAGGGCGGATTCCGTCAAGACCGGCTGCGGCGAACGCCGCTCTCAAGTGGGGCGCCCCAGATGCGGCCACCCGTTGCACCAGAGCCGGCACAGTCGGCTCCCACTCGGCATCCACAACACGTCGCATGGCGTATGAGTGTGCCATTCCAGTCGTGATTGACAAGCACCTTGTCAAATATCGGCGGAGCTGCCACGATGGGTTGATGCGATCTGGATACGTTCGGCTACTTATCGTGGGCCTCCTCGGAGCGCTGGTCGTCTGTCTCGGCGGGTGCATTAGCGGCGGTCATGCACTGGGAGCACCCGGCCCTCAATCGATCCCGGCAGGGGAGTCCACTCAGACCATCGAGGTGGGCGGGGTCAGCCGCACCTACAACGTGTACCGACCGCAGGGGCTCAGCGACGGGGTACCGCTGGTGGTGATGTTGCACGGCGGCTTTGGCAACGGCGCACAAGCCGAGCGTTCCTATCACTGGGACAGCGAGGCCGACAGTGGGCATTTCCTGGTCGCTTACCCTGACGGTCTCAACCGCGCCTGGAACGCCGGGACGTGCTGTGGTGAGCCTGCCCACGACAGCGTCGATGACGTCGGATTCATTACCGCTATGGTCGGCACCATCGAGCAAGAGATCCCCATCGATCGAGCACGCGTCTACGTCACCGGCATGTCGAACGGGGCCATGATGGCGCTTCGACTCGGATGCCAGACTGACACCTTCGCCGCGATCGCACCCGTGGCAGGCACGCTGGTGACCGACTGCTCCGCAGCACAGCCAACATCGGTTCTGCAAATACACGGCACGGCCGACGACAGAGTTCCCTACAAGGGCGGACCCGGAAAAGCGTTCACGGCCAACGGGACTGCACGCGTCGACGGTCCTGCGGTGGAGTCAGTCAACGCCACCTGGCGTTCCATCGACGCGTGCGGACCACCAACCGCGAGCAATGCCGGCGACGTGACGACCCAAACAGCCGGGTGCGCCGACGGACGCACAGTGGAGCTGATATCGGTGTCCGGAGCAGGCCATCAATGGCCCGGCGGCGAATCCAGTCCGCTTGCGGAAAAGCTCCTGGGCATCCCAGCACCATCGACGGCGCTCAACGCCACCGACACCATCTGGCAATTCTTTGCCCAGAACCACCGGTAGGGCGGTAGGGCGCCGATGTGGAATGCTGCGCTTTCCGTAGGCTGGCAGGTGGGTCGACTGAAACGGGATTGAGCGAGAGGGCAAGTTGGCGCGGTTTTCGATGTGCGCTCTGCGTGCCTTCGCGGTTCTCAGCATCGTACTCTGCAGTTCGTGCGCCGGCCCGCCGCGCCAAGGCGGCGCGCACCCGGAAACTGGAAAACCGCTCGGCCACAGCGGGTGTGGCCCGCCGATCACGTATCAAGTGTTTCAGAAGGACGCGTTCGGCGTTGACTGGTCGAAGACCGACGATCTAATAGCGTTCAACGCCAAGGCAAGTGATGGCCTCTTCCACATCTTCACGGTCAAACCGGACGGCACGAACCGGCAGCAATTGGGAGTGGGCTCTCCCAGCTTCCCCCAGCGCACGACGGGAACTCCTGTGTGGAGTCCATCCGGTCGATTCATCGCGTTTGTCGCCGAAAAGTCAGATCATCCAGGAAACTCGGTGGGCGCCACTCCCGGGTGGGGCAGCTACTCGGACCTATGGGTGGCCACGGCTGACGGTTCGCGCGCCTGGCAGCTCACCGACGTCCCCGCCGACAAAGATCATGGCGCGATCATTCCGGAGTTTTCGCCAGACGGTCGACTACTGGAGTGGACCGAACGCACCGCAGCCGGCAAGCCGCTCAATCCGGATCGTTTCGCCGGATTCTGGGTGATCAAGGTCGCCGGATTCGATATCGCACCAGATGGCACACCGGCGTTGTCGAATATTCGTACCGTGTCGCCCCCAGGCGACGCGTTCAATGAGAGTGGCGGTTTCTCAGCGGATTCGTCGTCGCTGTTGTTCACCAGCGACTTCGAAATCCACAACTTCTGGAAGAACCAGATCTACCGCCTTGACCTCAGATCCGGTAGAAGCACTCGACTGACCAAAGGTGACGGCTACAACGAACATCCCCGCTACACCCCTGAAGGCCAGGTCCTGTGGATGACTAGTGCCGGCAACCCCTACCGCGGGACGGACTGGTGGACCATGAACGCAGACGGCTCGAATCCGCAGCGCCTCAGTGACTTCAACAGCGACGCCCAGATATCGGGAGCCAGAGGCTTTGGGAACCAGCAGGTCTACGCCACCGTCGTTCAGACCGTCGACTGGGGGCCGGACAATCGTTACTTCTACGGCGACGTGGAAACCAACCTCTTGAATTCCGACAGCGTGATCCTACGCGTATCACTGCACTGCCAGGGGTCGTGACCACTCACGGTTGGTTGAGCCCGAACGCCCGCCTTGAGTTAATCGACGGAGCGTGGACGTTCTCGATGCTCGACCAGCCGGATCGGCTCGCCGACCTGCTGTCGACGGTCGCGGTGCGCACCTAGGGCCAGCAGACCTCAGCGGCCAGTCTCAGCCGCCACCTGCGGCCGGGCCGGGGCCCGGAGGGGCGTCGTTTGGAGTGTTGTTGGCGGGAGCGGGATGATGATGCGGGATGGTCCCGGGGCAGGTGATGCCACGAATGCACCCGCAGTTGAGTCCGATGATGCACCCACCAGTGGCGGGAAGCACAGGCAATGCGCCGCCACCCGTAAGACCGCCGGGATCCAGCGGAGGCGCAGGCAGTTGGCTGGATGAAGCGCTCGTCGCCGGTGTATCCGGTGTCGGTGCACTTGGCTGCGCTGCGCCAGCCGCACCGAATCCGACCATCACGGCGAACAGGCCCGCGCTTGCGCGCAGCGCGATCGCCGACCTGCTTTTGTTCGTCATGCTGGCCAATTATAGGCGCCAGGTGAGCCATGCGCATGAGCCAAGAGGCGCGGGACGCGGCGGGCGCCGTATGCATTTGTACTGCAGTGGATTGACGACGAATAGAGCCGGACGAGGCTGGGCAGACTCAGCCACCGCCTCCGGGGGCCGGGGCGGGAGCGGGTTGAGCATCTTGTGGATGGCCATCAGCAGGAGCGGGATGGTGGTGCGGGATAGTGCCGGGACAGGTAATACCGCGGATACACCCACAGTTGAGTCCGATGATGCAGGCGCCCCCGCCGACGGGAATCACGGGCAAGGCGCCGGTACGACCGGTAGGACCGCCGGGGTCCGTTGGGGGCGCAGGTGCTTCGCCGGATAGAGCGCTCGTCGCTGCCGCAGCCGGTGTGCTTGGCCCTACACCACCGACAGTTGCACCGCATCCAACCAATAAGACGAACAGGCCCGCACTTGCGCGCAGCGCGATCATTCTCTTGCCGTCGTTTGTCATGACCCTAGCCGCCACCGCCGGGGCCCGGGCCGGGGACCGCTGGGGCACCGCTTGGATCGCCATTGTCGGGAGCGGGATGATGGTGCGGGACCGTCCCAGGGCAGGTGAGACCACGAATGCACCCACAGTTGAGGCCGATAATGCAGCCACCAGGATCCGGCAGCGGGGCAAGCTTGGCGGGAACCACAGGCAAGGCGCCGCCGCCAGTAAGACCGCCGGGATCACCTGGGGGCAAAGGTATTTCGCTGGATAATGCGCTCGTCGCCGGCATATCCGGTGGCGGAGCGCTTGGCTGCGCACCCACTGCCGCACCGCATCCGACCATTAAGACAAACACGGCCACGGCACCGCGCAAAGCGATAGCCGTCCTGCCTTTGTTCATCACAGCTCCCAATTATAGGTTCTCGACGTGACATGCAGATAAGCGAAACCTCACAGCATGCGCTGCCCGGCTGCTCTGTCCGTCTGCTATTCGGAGCCGAAATAGCCCCGGACGGGTTTGTGGCGTTTCGGCCATGTCAGACGTGACGCCACCGCTGCGAGGCTGACGGATTCTGGTGACCGGCGCAGCGGTGCGAGATATCGCGAGCAATATCGCGAGCAGACGCAAAAGCGCCGCGACACGCCGCGCGGCGGGGGCTTTTGCGTCTGCTCGCGGAGGTTCCTAGCGGCGTATTGGCGTCAGCGGCAACGGGATTCCGCGATCCGCGAAGTCGAACGCGGCGCCCTTGGAGAACTCGGTAATCGCCACCTCGCCGCGCCGCTTGGCGGCGTCCTGGGACCAGCGGATCTCCACGACCAGATCGGCACCGTCGCGGTGGGCACTGAGATTGTGCCAGTGCGGGTCGACACCAACGGCGACAGCTTCCAACGGCTCGAGGTGGTCGGCGTCGATCGTCGACAACCAGCCATGATCACGCATCGCCGGCGAGTCTGCGGGTAGCCGGACCGCAACGGCATCGGTGCCCAGGACCGTCACGGCGATCTCGGTGTACTGCAATGGGTTCAGCGCCGGATGTAACCAGATCACGCGGGCCAGATCCTCGGCGCCGTCCCCGGCGTTCAGGCAACGGCGGAGTCGTGCGGCTGCCACCCCCGCGACGCCGGTGAACTGCTTGCGCAGGATGTCGGTGGCTTGGTCGGCTTCGCATCGGCCACGCACTGACAGGTCGAACGACAGCGACAGCAGATGGTGCTGCAGCGCGACCTCTTCGGCCATCCGCGTCAACGCCGATCGTGACCACTGCTGGAACCGGAGGTCGTCGGTGAGCGGTCCCCGGTAATCGCAAATGCCCTCCTCGCCCGCGTCGATCGCAGACAACTGCACGGTGGCCGCCTCAGTGGCGCCGATGACATCGGCTTGCTCTGGTATCGGTAGCGGCGCGTTCTCCGGCTCGATGCTGACCTTCCACGCGCAGTGGGGACGGCGATCGGTAGGCACCCGCGGCGGACGATGGATCGGGATGAAGCGGGCCCGCGGATTGGTCGCGATCGCGGTCGCTTCGAAGGTCGGATCCTCGATGTCGTGGCACATCTGCTTGACTGCCTCTTCGCCCATCGGTTCCACGTCGAGAAGCGCTCCGCAGTGCTCCAGGTAGAACTCACCGTGGTGGTCGTCGATCACCGAATACCGGAAGTCCATGAACTGGGGCGGGGCGCCGACGTCAAGCTGCATCATTTTGAAGATCTCCGCGACGGTGTCACCGGTGAGCCCGAAAGCCACCCGCATGCGCCGGGTGTAGACGGGACTCGCGCCCATCCACTCCTCGATGGCTACCTGGGTCATTCCTGATTGGCCAAACTTGGCCAGTACATGCCCCATGCCGCTGCGGTCGATCAGGTGTCCGCTCAACAAGAGTTCGGGCAGCAGTTGGGCAAGCTCGCGCTGCGTCAGTTGGTCGTATGACATATCGACCGCTCCCCTGCATTGATCACCTAAATACAGCCTGCCCTCGCCACGTTCGCTATAACTTAGCGGGTGCAATGTTTTAGAGTCAAGGAGCAGCGGGCGACGGGCCGGGCCGCCCGATACCTCAAAAAGGTGTGGTGATCTGGTGGTCGTGTCGCGACGAGTTGCGCCAACTCGGCCCGCCCACGGCAACCAGGCGCGGGCCGAACGCACGCGCGGCCTGGCCATCGACGTCACCGTCCGGATCGTGTTGAAGGAAGGGTTTGCTGCCGCCACAGGCCGGCACATCGCGGAGGAGGCGGGCGTCACCTGGGGGGTGATCCAGTATCACTTCGGCGACCGCGACGGCCTACTCATGGCGGTGGTCGACCAAGGGTTCGGCGAACTCCTGCACGCCCTGGAGTCGTTGCCGCCGGCGACGCCGGAAACGACGACACAACAGCGAATGGACACCGTGGTGACGGCCGCCTGGCATGCGATGTCCAGCCCGACGGCACGCGCTGCCAGCGAGGTTTTGATTGGAACCCGAGCCACCCGTGGCGCCGAGGCAGCTGAGCATCTGCGCCAGCTGGCCGATACGTTCACCACGCTGGGCAGGATGATCGACAACGATCTGGACCCGACGCAGAGCGCGGCCATCGGCGACCACATGCTGACTACGTTGCGCGGAATGATCGCGACCCAGCTAGTCATGCCGAAGGCCGTCGACACGGCCAAGGACCGTCGCGTGCTCGTCGATGTGCTTAGTAGCTACATTCAAACGACCAGGCTTGAACAGTGAAAGCGGAACCGAATTCATGACCGACACGATTCAGTCGCTGCTCCAGCGCCGCATCTCCGACACGGCGGTTGCCGTGAAATACGGCAATCTGCAACGGACTTGGGCTCAGTATCTGGCCGAGTCAGCCGGGTGCGCCGCGGCCCTTCTCGCGGTAGCCGATCTGGACCAGCCGATGCACATCGGCGCGCTGCTGGGAAACACGCCCGAGATGCTGACGCAGATGGCCGCAGCCGGGCTGGGTGGTTATGTGCTGTGCGGTCTGAACACCACGCGACGAGGTGAGGCCCTGGCCGCCGACATCCGGCGAGCAGATTGCCAGATCGTGGTGACCGACGCTGAACATCGGCCCCTGTTGGAGGGTCTGGACCTCGCAGGCACGCAGGTCTTCGAGACCTCGACTCCGCAGTGGGCAGAGTTGGTCGCCGGTGCCGGCACCCTGATCCCGCATCGGCAGGTCGACATGTCAGACCCGTTCATGATGATCTTCACGTCGGGAACCAGCGGAAATCCTAAGGCGGTGCAGGTTTCTCATCTGATGGCCACGGTCGCCGGCCTTGCGCTGACCCAGCGCTTCGCCCTTACCGAGCAGGACACCTGCTACGTGTCCATGCCGCTGTTTCACTCCAACGCCGTGGTCGCCGGTTGGGCGCCCGCTGTGTGCTCCGGCGCGGCGGTTGTGCCGGCGAAGTTCTCAGCGAGCAACTTCCTCGACGATGTCCGCCGGTACGGCGCCACCTACATGAACTACGTCGGCAAGCCGCTGGCCTACATCCTCGCCACCACCGCGCGCGACGATGACGCGGACAATCCGCTGCGGGTGGCTTTTGGTAACGAAGCCAATGACAAGGACATCGAAGAGTTCGCGCGCCGATTCGGCGTCCAGGTCGAAGACGGCTTCGGCTCAACGGAGAACGCGGTCATCGTGATACGCGAACCCGGCACGCCGCCGGGCTCGATCGGACGAGGGGCCGACGGCGTCGCGGTCTACCACAGCGACACCCTAACCGAATGCGCTATAGCAGAATTCGACGCCCACGGGGCGCTCACCAACGCCGACAAAGCCATAGGCGAGTTGGTCAACACCTCGGGATCGGGTTTCTTCACCGGCTACTACAACGACCCCGAAGCCAATGCCGAACGCATGCGCCACGGCATGTACTGGTCCGGGGACCTCGCCTACAAAGACTCCGACGGCTGGATATACCTCGCGGGACGCACCGCTGATTGGATGCGGGTGGACGGCGAGAATTTGGCGGCCGCACCAATCGAACGGATCCTTTTGCGCCATAGCTCTATTAATCGCGTCGCGGTGTATGCCGTCCCCGACGGACACATCGGCGACCAGATGATGGCCGCCGTGGTCCTCAACGACGACGGCATCCTCAACCCTGACTCGTTCGAGGCGTTTCTCGACGCGCAGCCTGACCTATCCCCCAAGGCCTGGCCACGCTACGTCCGCTTAGCCACCGAGCTTCCCAGCACCGCCACCCACAAGGTGCTCAAACGCCAGTTGATAGCGCTGGGAACAGCTGTCGGCGAAGGCGAAACGCTGTGGGTGCGCGAGGCGCGCGGGACCGCCTACGAGATTGCGTCGTCGAGTTAAAGGGACAGCCGCAGTGATGTGATTGAATATGTCAGGCGCTCAGCGTGTTTCGCCATGCTCAGAGTGCTGCCGCGCCCGACCGAAGCGCGCGGTCACGGAGGGCGGCTTTGGTCTCGGGACCATGCCGACGCCGCATCTGGTCGGTTGCCGCGCGACCGGCGGCAAACACCGCTCGGATTTCCCTCAGTGGCCTTCCGCTGCGGCGGTCGACGTAAACAGGCTCGATCTCGGCTCCCGAGTCTTGGTCTACGAGGACGACACTGTGGTGGTCCAGATCAGTGTGTTTGATCCCCCACAAATAGAGCGCCACGATCACCGGTCCGAGATCCCGACCTGATTCTGTGAGCAGGTATTCGTAACGGGCCGGCCGCTCTGAGTATTGTCGACGTTCCAGCAGGCCGGCGTCGGTCAGGGATTTCAATCGGCGCGTGAGAATGTTGGGGGCGATGCCCAGGTTCTCTTGGAATTCGTCGAACCGGGTGAATCCGTCGAGTGCGTCGCGCATGATCAGCAGACTCCACCAGTCTCCGAAATGTTCCAGTGCGCCGGCTATAGGGCATCCCATGTTGTTGAAGCTGCTCTGGCGCATGTGGTCCTTTCCTCGCGGTCGGTGCCCACCACCACCGCCTGACGGGTTACTCGGAAGACGAATCCTGGCCGTCTTCGAAGCCGAATCACCGACGTCGTGAGGGTAGGCGCAGCAAGTCGGTGAGTGCTCCGTCAATCTGACGATAGCCGACAGCACTAACTTGCATAATGCAAGTTACATGCTAGGGTCGGTTTTCTACGCCCATAGGACCCGTAACGGTGTCGACTGTCAAGAGTCTCGAAAGACAAAGGTTGGTTGAAACGATGGCTGAAAAATCCCCGATTCTGATCACCGGCGCGGGTGGCCAAGTGGGTGCGGTGAGTCCGCTGATCATTCAGAATCTCCGACACCGCGGCTATCCCATCCGGGCGTTCGTGCGCAAAGACGATGCGCGGGCCCAGGCCATGCGGGACTTGGGCGCGGAGATCTTCGTCGGCGATCTGCTCAATTCATACGATGTATTTGAGGCCGTCAAAGGGTGCCGCCGCGTGTATTTCAGCATGAGTTTGTCGCCCTACTACACAAGCGCCGCAATTCTGCTCGCCGCCGCTCTGAAGAAGCAAGGCGGCACGGAACTGCTGCTCGACATGTCCCAGCAACTCGTCGCACATCTGGAGATCGACCAGATCAGACTTGACAAGACGGTGCCGCCCCCAGCGGATGCCACGGATCGGCACGGCTCAGCCGCGGTCGAGTGGTCCGTTCAGGAACGCGCCCACTGGACGACCGAAAGGGCCCTGGAATGGTCTGGATTGCCGGTAAAGCACGCGCAGGCAGCCATTTTCGTGGAAAACCCGATCTATTCGAGGTTCATTGCCGCCGACCTGCACCGCGGTGAGCTGCCACTTCCTCTGGGACAGCAGATGATTGCGCTCATCACGGCTCAGGACTCAGCCGATGCGTGCGCGAATATCCTCGCCGAGCCAGCAGCACACCCCAAAACCGGGTTTGTGCTCACCGGCCCTAGGGCTCTGGACGGCAACGAACTGGCAGAAGAGTATTCGGCCGGTCTGAACCGGCCCATCCGCTATGTTCCCTACGAGCTGGACGACTGGAACAAGAAATACATCGATCCCTACCTTTCGATTACCGGCCGGCACACCAACGAGCACCTCAAGCACCTCAACTGGCTGGCCTCAACCGGCCAGTACAACGTGGCCACCGGCGAGTTGGAGCAGGTGATCGGCCGGCCGGGGCAAACGGTCACCGAGGCCATCGAGCAGCGGCCGGAGATATTCCACACCTATGGCGCGTCATTCACAGCGGCACGCCCAGGCCGCACAAGTGTCGAAACACCTCAAGGAGCATTTTGAGTCACTATGTGGCGGGGGCCGCCCGGGCGGGGTGGAATGGCAAGCATGACCCACCTGCTGCTCGAACAGGACGGACCGGTGGCGCATCTGCGGCTGAACCGGCCCGCCGACCACAACGCGCAACTGCCGTCCCTGTGGCATCAGCTGAAGTCGGCCGGACAGCAACTGCGTGCCCGAGGCGACATCAGCGCGCTGATCGTGAGCGGAGCGGGCCGATCGTTTTCCAGCGGTTTGGACCGAAAAGCCGCCGCCGCGGGTGAGATCACTCCGGCCAGCCTCACCGGGCGCCTCGACGACAGTCACCGGAGCCGGATCGAGGCCGAAGACATCGCCTTTGCCCAGCAGGGATTTCGCTGGCTGACCGATGCCCCGTTCGTCACCATCGCCGCCGTCCAGGGATATGCCTTGGGCGACATGGACGCCTCCTATCGGCTCGCCGCAGAAGGCGCAGCGTCGATCGGGTTGGACCGGCTCGAATGGAAATCCTGACTGCCTGAACGGCCCGGGTGCGCGCTTACCGTCGACGTCGAATCGTGCGACGCGACACGCCGGCTAGCCGTCATGTGGTTCGCGCTCGGCCTCCGGCCGGTTCGTAGCGCAGCAAGGTGACGTCATGTTCGGGGTAGTCGACAAACACCGGCCGAACCCGCATCCCGACCCTGAGGTCGGCTGGATCGACATTCACCACCTCGGTGGAAAACCTTGGGCCCTCATCCCATTCGACGATGGCGAGCAGCTGGGGAACGGCGTCGGCGAAGTGTGGACTGACCGGCCTGCGCGCCACGGTGAACGAGTACAACGTCCCGGCGCCGGATATCTCTCGCCATTCCAGGTCGTCGGCCAGGGTGCGGGGTGCCCGGACCCGCGGATAGAACACATAGCTCTGTGACGACGGCGAGTACTGGATGACGATGCGGTGCTGGGCCAGCGCATCCCAAAACGGCGCGGTGGTCGGCGTCTTGACGGGCATCGGACGCGCGAAGCTGATGGCCATGGCTTTTTCGGGACCCTTCTCTCGTTTCAGTCGCCTTGAAGGATGAGCGTCGTCTGCTCGGAAAGGATCCCGCCGTTGCCGGACACGAAGGCGCGGTTGCAGTCGGTCACCTGGGCCGCACCCGCGCGCCCCATAATCTGACGGGTGGCGTCGCAGACGTGGTGCATTCCGCCCGCCAATCCCGCCTGGCCGAAACCGAGTTGCCCGCCGGCGGTGTTGAGCGGGAAGTCACCACGGAAGGTGAGGTCGTGGTTGGCGACGAACTCCATACCCTTGCCCTTCTCGCAGAAGCCGGCGTCTTCGAGCGACAGCAGCACGGTGATGGTGTAGCAGTCGTAGATCGACACCATGTCTATCTGGTCGCGGCTCAGGTCGGTCATCGCGAACGCGGTATCGGCGGCCGCCGCGATAGGAGTGTGAAGGAGGTCTTCGGCGTAGGTCGGCGTCTTGAACGGCACGTGTTCGCCGAATCCCTGGATCCACACCGGCCGGTTGCGCGCCCGTCTGGCGACATCGGCGTTGGCGACGACGACTGCAGCCCCTCCGACGCAGGGCATCACGATCTCCAGCATATGCAGCGGGTCGGCGATGACCGGGCTGGCCAGCACGTCGTCGATGGTGAGCGGTTTGTCCTTCCAGATCGCGCCGTCGGTGTGGTTGGCATTGACCCGCTGGTCGACGACGATCTTGGCCATCGCCCGCTCGTCATAGCCGTAGACCGCCGCGTAGCGTTGGGCCACCTGACCGTAGGGTCCGTTCTGTCCGAGGTTGCCGTACGGTATATCGAATTCGGCTTGCGGAGAGCCGTATTGATTGCTTGATGCTCCGAAGAACATCGCATCGACCATGGGCCTGGGCTTCTTTTCGGACGACGGCGTCATGTATCGGGCGGGCAGTGCGCACAGCACGGCGTCACAGATGCCGAGCTCGATCGCCGCGGCCGCCCGCCAAACCATGGCCGCGGCGCTGGCTCCCCCGAGATCCACGAGTTCGGCGAATCTCGCTCCTATTCCCAGGTATTCGGCGACGGTGGAGGGTACGAAGATCTCCGACTCAGCCAGATGCGACGTCACGATGCCGTTGACCACGTCACCGGGTAGCCCCGCGTCCTCGAGCGCGGCGGCACTGAGGTCGGCCCATTGCTCGATGCCGAACGGTGCGGGCGACGCCTTACTCAGCCGCTCGGGTGGAAGCTCCACATACCCGACGATCGCGGCCTCACCGCGTAATCCCATGCTGTGTCCTTATTTACGGGGTAAGCCGAGAATCATCTGGGCGATGATGTTCAGCTGGATCTCTTTGGTTCCACCGCCAAGCAGCTCGGCGGGCAGATGCAGATATGACTGCACGACCGCGGGGTCAGAGTCGGCGACCATGGCCACCCGCCCTTTCAACTCCAGCGTGGCCTTGAAGGTGCGCCGCAGCAGCACGTTCATCGCCACCTTGGCAATGCTCGACGCCGGACCGGACGCCTGCCCATCGAGCAACCGGATGGTTTCTCGCACACCCAGGGCCTTGATGGCGTTGGTGTAGGCGTCAAGTTCGCCGAGCGCGCGCAGCGCGTCGTCCCGGTCCGGTCCCTCCGCGGCCGCCAGCCGGCGCAGCGCGGCAGCCCTGTCATACTTGACGTATCCGCTGATGGCCGAACGCTCTTCGGCCATGGTGGCGATCGCGAGGTTCCATCCGCCAGTAGGATCACCGAGGAGCATGCCGTCGGGCACGAAGACATCGCTGAGGAAGACCTCATTGAACTCCGAGTCGCCGGTGGCCTGCTTGATCGGCTGGATCTCTATGCCGGGGGAGCGCATATCAAGGATGAAGTAGCCGATGCCGCGGTGCTTGCTCGCCGTCGGGTCGGTACGCGCCAGCAGGCCCCCGTAGTCGGCCCGCTGGGCCGACGACGTCCAAATCTTGTGCCCGTTGATGGTCCAGCCGCCGTCGACCTTGGTCGCGCGAGTTACCAGCGCGGCAAGATCGGAGCCGGCCCCCGGCTCGCTGAACAACTGACACCAGGCGATCTCACCACGTTGTGTCGCCGGAATAAGCTTCTCCTGCAGCTCTTTTGACCCCGCTCGGAGCACCGAGGGTAATATCCACTCGGCGATGCCC
>Ga0182012_10002776_pt1 | contig 18875 bp, 22 predicted proteins | sample 612S2SmetaG_FD_120486 | JGI IMG/M metagenome (GOLD analysis project Ga0182012, IMG submission 120486) | Permafrost microbial communities from Stordalen Mire, Sweden - 612S2S metaG | ecosystem: Environmental > Terrestrial > Soil > Wetlands > Permafrost | place: Sweden: Stordalen | collected...
ATCTCGCGGTCGGCAATCTGCTGACGATGAATGCGTTCGAGCCCCTGCTCTGGATGTCGGCGGCGTATCTCTTCGTCAAAGCCGAGAACGACGATCGGCTGTGGCGCTGGGTTGCGCTCGGCGTAGTCGTCGGGCTCGGCTTCCTCAATAAATATTCGATGTTTTTCTACATGAGTTGCGCGTGCGCCGCGATCGCGCTCACGCGCGAGCGGCGAGCTTTCGCGCGCGCCGGATTTTGGCTCGCGGTGGCGATCGCGGTGGCCATGTCGCTGCCGAACCTGCTCTGGCAGGCGCAACACGGTTGGCCGCAGGTCGAGGTGCTGCGCAACGCCGAGGCGGGCAAGAACGTCGTCGTCGGGCCGTTGACGTTCTACCTCGAGCAGTTTCTCATGATGAACCCGCTGACCGCGCCGATTTGGATTGCGGGCTTATGGTTCTTACTCTTCGCGCGCGACGGCGTGCGCCTGCGCTGGTTCGGCTTGACCTACGTGTTGCTCTCGCTGCTCTACATCGCGCTGAAGGCCAAGGTCTATTATCTGGCGCCGATCTATCCCGTGCTCATCGGCGCCGGGGGAGTCGTCGTCGAGCGCCTTCTCGCGCGGCGCCGCCTGCTCGCCGGAGCGTACGTCGGCCTGATCGCCGTCTCGGGATTGGCCATCGCGCCGGAGGCCTTCCCGTTGCTGCCCATACCGGCGTTTCTGACCTACGAGCACGTCTTCGACGTGCGCGGCATCAAGATGGAGAAACATCCCTCGGGCGCGGTCCCGCAGCAATTCGCCGACATGCTCGGCTGGCCGGAGTTGACCGAATCGGTGGCGGCCGCGTACGCGGCCCTGCCGCCGGGCGAGCGCCGCGAGGCCGCACTCATGACGCACAACTACGGGCAGGCGGCGGCGCTGGATTTCTTCGGCCCGAAGTACGGTTTGCCGCTGGCGCTGAGCGGACACAACAATTATTTCCTCTACGGGACGCGTGGGTATTCTGGCGACGTGGTCATCGCCGTCGGCATCGATCGTTCGCTGCTCGACCGCGAGTGGCGTAGCGTGACCCGCGCGGGTACCTTCCGCAACGCCTTCGTGCTCCCCGATCAGAGCGATCTGCCGATCTACATCTGTCGCGACCGCATCCACGACTTTGCCGCGTGGTGGCCCGCGACGAGGCGCTACATCTAGTGTGATGCCGCGGGCTTTGGCCCGACGCGCGACGAACGCCCTCGCCGTGCACGACGTGCTGGTAGTCGGCGGGGGGAACGCGGGGTGCGCGGCGGCGCTGGCCGCCGCACGCAACGGCGCGCGCACGCTGCTCGTCGAGCGCTACGGTTTTTTGGGCGGCACGGCCACGGCCGCGATGGTCGGGCCGTGGATGACCTTTCACGACGGGCGCGAGCGCATCGTCGGCGGCATCGCCCAAGAGATCGTCGAGCGTCTGACCGCGCGCGGCGGTTCGCCCGGTCACGTGCACGACGCTTCGGATTACGTGGCGACGGTAACGCCCTTCGACCCCGAAGCGCACAAAGCGCTGCTCTTCGAGTTGATGGCCGAAGCGGGCGTCGACTTGCTCTTACACGCGTACGTGCTCGATGCATTGCTCGACGAGCGAGGGCGCGCGAGCGGTGCGCGCTTTGCGACGGTCGGCGGCATTCGTGAAGAGCGCGCCGCGGTGACGATCGACGCGACCGCCGATGCGTTCGTCGCGGCGTCGGCGGGCGTCGAGATGGTCCAGGGCGACGCGCGCGGCCGCGTGCAGCCGGCGAGCCTGATGTTTCGCCTGAGCCACGTCGATCTCGAGCGCACCGCGGCGTACGTGCGCGAACATCCGGAGCAGATGCGTTCGAGCCTCGCTCCCGGCGAGCGCACGGCGGCCAGTTTGAGTGCGGTCGCCGGTCTGTACGATCTGTGGGAGCGCGCGCGCGCGAGCGGCGAGGTCGACGTACCGCGCGAGCTGGTCTCGTTCTTCGCCACGCCGTATCCCGACGAAGTGACGGTCAACATGACGCGCGTCACCGGCATCGATCCGCTCGATGCCGACGATCTCACCCGCGCCGAAATCGAAGCCCGCGCGCAGGTGACCCAACTCGTGGCGTTTTTCCGCACCCGCGTGCCGGGCTTCGAACGCTGCCGCTTGGCCGCGACCGCCACCCAGATCGGCATTCGCGAATCGCGCCGCATCGTCGGCGAGTACGTGCTCACCCGCGACGACGTGCTCGAAGCGCGCGCCTTCGACGATGCCGTGGCGCGCAGCGCCTATCCGATCGACATCCACAATCCCGGCGGCAGCGGCACGACGACGCATCGCTTGCCCCCGGGCCAGTCCTACGAAATTCCGTATCGGTGCCTGGTGCCGCAGCGCGTCGACGGATTGCTGGTTGCGGGGCGCTGCATCTCGACGACGCACGAAGCGCTGGCCTCGACGCGGCTCACGCCGACGGTGATGACCCTCGGCCAGGCGGCCGGCACCGCCGCGGCGTTGGCCGTCGCCGCGGGCATCGAACCGCGCGACGTGCCCGTCGCGACGTTGCGCGAGCGCCTGAGCGAAGCCGGCGTCGATCTGCGCCGCGCCGCGCGGACGCCGGCGTGAGCGCGCTCGGCGCGGCGCTCGCCCGAGCGCGCGGGGCGGGTTTGCGCGTGCGCATCGAGTCCCTGGGCGCGTGGGGTGCGACGCCGCTCTTGGCCGAGTACGATCGCGCGCGGCGCACGATCGTCGTCGACGCGACCGCCGTGGAACGGTTGCGCGTCGCACGCGGCGAGGCTTTCGCGCGACGTTTCGTCGCTTGCGCGGTGTGGCACGAAGTACACCACCATCTCGTTCCGGGTGCGGGCGAAGCGGCCGCGCATGCGTTCGCGCGCGAACGGTGCGGCGACGATCCACGGACGTTTGCGGAATTGCTGCGCACGGAGGCAAGGTTCTGAATTATTTTGCAGGCATCGACGGCGGACAGAGTTCGACCGTTTGCGTCGTCGGGGACGAGTCGGGACAGGTGCTCGGGCGAGCGAGTGGACCGCCCGCGGACCTCGTCGGTCAGCCGCGCGATTCGGCGCGACGCGCCGAGGTGCTCGATGCGGTGCTGCAAGGCGCGCTGCGCATGGCCGGGCTTCCGGCCCAGACGCGCTTCACGTCGATCCTCGCGGGCGTGAGCGGCTACGACGACGGCTACGCGACGCCGCCCGTGCTGGACGTGCCCTACGACCGCTTTGCGATCGTGCACGATGCCGACATCGCGCACGCGGGCGCGCTCGAAGGCGGTCCGGGCATCGTGGTGATCGCGGGAACGGGCAGCGTGGCGCTCGGCATCGACGCCGCGGGCAATCGCGCGCGGGCGGGCGGTTGGGGGTATCTCTTCGGCGACGAGGGCAGCGCGCTGTGGATCGTGCGCGAAGCGTTGGCCCGCGCCATGCGCGACGAAGATGCGGGGCATCCGCCGGAGATCGCGACGCACTTGCTCGAGCACTTCGGCCTCGCCACCCTGCGCGCGTTGCAGCACGCGGTCGCCCACGGCGAGGTGTCGCGGGCCGCGCTCGCCGGCGCCGCGCCCGTGGTGCTGGCCGCAGCCGATGACGGCGACCGCGTGGGCGACGAAGTGCGTCGCGCGGCGGTCGGAGCGCTCGGCCGTCTCGCGCATCTGGCCCAACGCGGCTTGGGCGCCGCACGGAACGTGCGCATCGCGCCGAGCGGCGGCGTGTTTCGCAACGCGGGCGTGCTCGAGCGCTGGAAGTGGAACGTGCGCGAATACGAGCGCGCCGCGACGCTCGTTGCGCCGCGCTACGCGCCGGTGTTCGGCGCGCTGCTCTTGGCCTATCGCGCCGCGGGCGTGCCCGTTCCGGTGCTCGCCGGAGCCGAGTAGGTGTCCGGCGCCGCGCTCGACTCGCTGCGCGGGCGGCTGATCGTTTCGGTGCAGGCGGAGGCCGCCTCGCCGCTCGGGTCGCCGGAGACGATCGCGCTGTTGGCGCGCTGCGTCGTGCAAAACGGTGCGGCCGGCGTGCGCATCGAGGGCGCCGAGCGCATTCGCGCGGTGCGCGGTGCGGTCTCCGTCCCGATCGTAGGCATCGTCAAGCGCGTCCACCCCGGCTTCGGGCCGTACATCACCTCGACGCTCGAGGAAGTGCGCGAGGTAGCCGCGGCGGGCGCCGACATCGTGGCCTTCGACGCCACCGCTCGCGCCCGCGCCGGCGGCGCGACCGTGCCCGATCTGGTGGCCGCGATCGCCACGCTCGGTCTGCTTGCGATGGCCGACTGCGCCACCCCGGCTGAAGGCGCGGCGGCAACCGCGGCCGGGGCTGCGGTCGTCGCGACGACGCTCGCGGGGTACACGCCGGAGACGGCGGGCCGGAGCCTGCCTGCGCTCGATCTGGTGGCTGCATTCGCCCGCGCGCACCCGTTTGCGATCTGCGAAGGCGGCATCGCCTCGCCGGCGGATGCGGCGGCGGCCTTCGCAGCGGGCGCGGCGGCAATCGTGGTCGGAACGGCGATCACCAACGTCGACGCCTTGACCCGAGGCTTCGCGAAGGTAGTTCCTGGTACTACGGCCGAGCGCGACCGGCGTACATAAGTCGTGGCTGCGTCCACTCGTTGGCGCGTACGATGGCGGTTGCGGAGCGGGGGACCAATCCGGGTACGGTCTAACCAACGGGTGAGACGTCGTGCGCGATAAGCCCGCTGCGTCTCGAAGGAGAGTCCTTGGCACAGTTGAGCGCGCCCCGCAAATCGACGATGGGCCCGTATTTCTGGACCGTCACCGGCGTGCTGACGTTCTGGAATCTGGCGTCCGCGATTTGGATTGCGGTCACGCCGCTCGACTATTTGTTACCCCGCTCGTCGGACAACATCACCGATCGCGGCGCGGACATCGATTTCCTGTTCCGGTTCATGTCGATCTTGGTCAATGCCATATTTACCTACGTCGCGGGCTACGTCGTCTACTTCGCGATCGCGTTCCGGCGCCGCCGCGACGAGCCGGCCGACAGCGTCGGCCCGCAGATCCACGACGCGCCGAAACTCGAATTTTGGTGGACGCTGCTGCCCACGCTCTTGGTCCTCGCGCTCGCCGTGATGAGCACGCGCGTCTGGTATTTGGTGCAATACGGCACGAGCGCCAACGGTCTGGAGGTCGAAGTGATCGGCCACCAGTTCAATTACGAATTTCGCTACCCGGGCTTGAAAGGCTCGGTCTACGACGAGATGCACCTGCCGGTCGGCCGGCCCGTTCGCGTGCTGGTCACCTCGGCCGACGTCTTGCACTCGTTTTGGGTGCCCGAGTTTCGGCTGAAGGCCGACACCGTGCCGGGCCTCGTGCAAAACCTCAACTTCACGCCGCAGGTCGCGGGCACGTACTTGATCGAGTGCACGGAATTCTGCGGCGTCAACCATAGCGAGATGCAAGCACGTTTGATCGTGGACCCGCCGGACAAGTTTACCGCTTGGCTCGACGCGCAGAAGGCCAAGGCGGCCGCCGGCGCCGCCTCAGCGGGCGCGCCGCTGAACCTGGCCGCGGGCGACGCCGCGGCGGGCAAGGTGCTCTTCACGCAGAAGTGTGCGGCTTGCCACGGCCTGGGCGGGTTCGATCAGAAGCTGGTCGGCCCGGGTCTGGGTAAGTTGTTCACCGACAAGACGCATCCCGAGCTGGTCAACGGCTCGGCGGTCTCCAAGGAGCACGTGGCCGGGCTCATCGAGAAGGGCTACAACGGTACGCTCGGGGCGATGCCGAGCGCGCAACAGAACGGGCTGAGCAATCAGGACGTCGCCAACGTGACGGCCTATCTGGCCAGTCTGCAGTAGGGAGAAGAAGAATAGTGGCAGTCTCCTCGGGCACGCTCGCTCACGACGTCGAGGACCACATCCATCCGGAGCCCGAGGGCTTCATCCGGAAGTACATCTTCTCGATCGATCACAAGGTCATCGCGTTCCAGTACTTCATCACCGGCATGATCTTCTTTGCGATCGCCGGCCTGCTCGCCGAACTGATCCGCGCCCAGCTCCTCAAGCCCGAAGGCGCGATCATGGGCAACTCCGCCTACAACGGCGTGTATTCGATGCACGGCACGGCGATGGTCTGGATGGTCATCATTCCGCTCGTGACGGGCGCGCTCGGTAACTTCATCATGCCGCTGCAGATCGGCGCGCGCGACGTCGCCTTCCCGTGGCTCAACATGCTGAGCTTCTGGATCTTCCCGGTTGCGGGCGCGATTTTATTCGCGTCGTTTTTGGTGGGCGCTCCCGACGCGGGTTGGACGGAATATCCGCCCATCTCGTTGCAAGGGCCGCCCGGGACCACGCTCTGGTGCGTCGCAATTTTTCTGATCGGCATCAGTTCCACGTTGACCGGTTTGAACTTCATGGTCACGGTCGCCAAGATGCGCGCGCCGGGCATGACCTGGACGCGCATGCCGCTGTTCACGTGGGCCACGTTCGCCACCGCGCTGATCAACATGGTCGCGACGGTCGCGCTCTCCGGTGCGCTGCTCGCGCTCTTCCTCGAGCGCGTGTACGGCGTGCCGTTCTACGACCCGGCTCGGGGCGGCAGCCCGATCCTATGGCAACACATGTTCTGGTTCTACTCGCATCCGGCCGTGTACATCATGATTCTGCCCGCCTTCGGGGTGATCTCCGAAACGCTGCCGGTCTTCGCGCGCAAGCCGATCTTCGGTTACCGTCTGATCGCGTTCTCGTCGATGGCGATCGCCATTCTCGGCTTCGCCGTCTGGGCGCATCACATGTTCACGAGCGGCATGCCGCCGTGGCTGCAGTTGCCCTTCATGATCATGACCTTCCTCATCGCAATCCCCACGGGCATCAAGATATTTTCGTGGGTGGCCACGCTCTGGCGCGGCCGGCTGCACTTCAGCACGGCGATGCTCTACTCGATGGGGTTCCTGGTCACGTTCACGTTCGGCGGCATCACCGGGATCTTCTTGGCCGCCGTGCCCGCCGACTTGCACGAGCACGGGACGTACTTCGTGGTGGCGCATTTCCACTACGTGATCGGCGGCGGATCCGTCATGGGCTTTCTTGCGGCCGTCTTCTATTGGTTCCCCAAGGCGACCGGCCGGATGCTCGACGAGCGGATGGGCAAGATCGGCTTCTGGTTGTTTTTCATCGGCCTCAACGGGACGTTCTTCCCGATGCACTTTCTCGGGCTCTTCGGCATGCCGCGCCGCTACGCGACCTACGTCGAGTTCGCCAAGATTTTCCCGGCGGCTCAGTTCTGGAACATCTTCGAATCGATCTTCTCACTGGGCATGGCGGCCTCCGTCGCGCTGCTGTTCTTCAACGTGATTTGGAGTTTGAAGAAAGGCAAGGTTGCGGGCATCAACCCCTGGGGTGCGCGGACGCTCGAGTGGACGATCAGTTCGCCGCCGCCGTACTACAACTTCAAGAAGATTCCCACGGTGCTCGGCCTGCCGTACAACTTCGATCAACCGCTACCGTACCGGAATCTGGACAACGACCAGCCGGCAGTGCCCGTGCCCATGACCTTGGCGGCGCCTCGCACGCCGGTGGGAGTTTAAGGCCGTGAACCGCTAGTGGCCGTCAGCACCGTCGCCGCGAGCGGCGCGCACGATCCCGACGCGGTTCGCGCGCGCTACGAAGACGTCGATCAGGCCTATCACGAGCAGCGCGAGAACCGCCTCTTGGGCTTCCTGCTCTTTCTGGTCAGCGACGTCATCCTGTTCTCGATGTTCATCTTCGCTTATTGCTACCTGCGCAATTCGGTGCCGAACTGGCCGCCGATCGTCGAAGGCGGCAAGCAACTGCCGCGCTTCGACGTCAACTTCGCGGCGTTCAACTCGGTCGTGCTCTTCGGATCGGGTGCCACCATGCACTTCGCGATGGAGAGCTGGAAGCATCAGAATCGCACCGGCTGGTTCCGCTGGCTGATCGCCACGATCGTGCTCGGCATCGGCTTCCTCTGCGGCCAGGCGTACGAGTACAATAGCCTCGCGATCTCCTGGGCGGGCAGCACGATGGGCGCCGCGTTCTTCACGCTGACCGGCATGCACGGCTTCCACGTCTTCGTCGGCGTCGTGTTCCTCTGCGTGCTGGGATTCCAGACGCGCGCCGGGGTGTATACCGACTCGAAGTATTTCGGGCTGACCGCGGGCACGCTCTACTGGCACTTCGTGGACGTGATCTGGGTCGCGCTCTTCTTTCTCTTCTACCTGTGGTGAACTGACGTGAACGCTGCATTGATCGAACGCGGTTTGGCCTTGATCGGAGCGCTCGTCGTCGGCGTCACGACCAGCGTCCAATTGCGCAACGACTGGAAGACGACCGGCATCGAAAACACCGTCACGAAGTTGCTGCTGGCGCTCATGGCATTCGGCTGCATTTTGGTGCTGCTCGCGGTGTTCGGCGTGCTCGGTGGAGGGTAAGCGTGCATAGCGACAACCGGCCGATCGATCCGGCAACCGCGGATATCCCCACCTCCGCGGGAATTCCGCTGGGCGTGCGCTTCGCGCTCTTCGGCGGGGTCTGCATCGTGCTCCTCATCATGAGCCTGACGGCGGGTTCCAGCTTCATCGGCCACTACTGGCCCTGGAACACCGCGATGCAGGCGCATCTCTAGATTTCCGCGGGCATAGGCCTGTCGGTGAAGCGCGCGGCCGACGTCTCGGTACGCGCGCTCGATCTCGCCGGAACGGCGCTCTTCGCTGCGGAGGGCGCATCGCTCGCGATCGCAGCGGGCCTCGACGTGTTGGGCGTGCTGGTCATCGCGTTCTCGACCGCGCTCGTGGGCGGCTTGGTGCGCGACGTGCTGATCGGTTCGGTTCCGCCGCGCGCCATCGCCGACTGGAAGTATCCCGTTACCGCCTTCACCGCCGGAGCGCTGACGTTTGTCTCGTATGCTTACTTGCCGCACCCCTCGCACATGGTGGTCGTCGTGCTCGACGCTGCTGGGCTCGCACTCTTCGCGGTGGCGGGCGCCGATAAGGCACTCGACTATCGCATCCCCGCGTTCTCGGCGATCTTGATGGGCGGCATCACCGCGGTCGGCGGCGGCGTGATGCGCGACGTGCTGCTCAATCAAGTGCCCAACGTGCTCAAGAGCGACATCTACGCGACCGCAGCGTTACTCGGCGCGGCGGTTACCGTCGCCGGGCGCCGGGCAAACTTCGCCCCGTTTGCGGTCACCGCCGCCGGTTTCCTGGCCTGCTTCGTGCTGCGCGTCGTGGCGGCTTGGCAGCATTGGAATCTGCCCGCGCTGACACGCTGACGCGCTGACGCGCGCGGCGTTAGTGCATCCTGCCGGAGCAGCGCGTGTAGACGACCTGGCCGGGCATGTGGTAGCCCTGCGTGTTGTGCACGATGCGCTTCGACTCGGCGACGTAGACGAAATTGTCGACGTTGCCCTCCTGGCGCCAATGGATCGCGCCGTTGCCCGCGCCGTCGTCGTTGGCGATGTAGACGATCGGCATCGGCCGGCCGGTGCCCAATTGCGCGACTTTCGGACCGATGGCCAGCAGTGCGCTCTTGGTGGAGCAACTCGCATGCGTCCAGGTGCCGAGCATGGCCGGCGGGACGGGCGCGGGCCCCGTGTGCGGCTGCGCCAGCGCCAGCAGCATCGCGAAGGTCGTGGCGAGCTGCATCGCTCAGCCCGTGAACGTCGGCGGCTCGGCCCCGATCCCGAGTGCGGGAAAATTCTCGGGCAGCAGCGCCGTGCGGCGTCCATCGATCGAGATGATCCCGCCGTAGCGCGCGAATTGCACGAGGGCCGGCTCCGTGCGCTCGCGCGGTTCGCGTTTGCCCGTGGTTTCCCACTCGCAGAGCATCTGCTGCTCTTCGTTCAGCACCGCGACGTAGCCGTTCGAACACGGATCGGAATGCAGATCGGGGCGGCGATAGCGCACGTAGCCGTCGACGACGAAGATCGGTCCGAACGTCTCGACGAGCGCGCGCGTGGGCCCGACCATCAGCACGATCGCGTAGATTACGAAGGCGACGACGCCCAGGCCGAAGATCGGCGCGAGCACGATCGCGGGCGCGTCGGGCCGGTTGGCGCGGATCAATCCGCCGGTGAGCACCGCGAAGAGTGCCGCGCACACGGCCGGCTCGACCGCGATCATCAAGCGGCCGTAGAAGCCGTTCCACACGACGCGCCGTTCGGCGCGGGTCCACGGCCTGCGGGCGAGCGAGCTGGTCAACGCGTGAACTCGCTTTGCCATGCAGGCGCATTCGGTGCGCGAGATGCGCCTCCTCGGCTTCCCTCGTCCCGGATACGAGGGATTGACATACCATGTGAAACACAGTACTATGTGGCGCATGGCTCATGAGAATGCGCCCGGGCTCGAGCTAGAGCTACGGCGCGGCGTCATCGTACTCGCGGCGTTGTCGCAGTTGCGCGCACCGCGCTACGGCTACGAGTTGCGTCGGGCGATCGCCGAATGCGGGCTCCTCATCGAGGAGGGCACGCTCTATCCGCTCTTGCGACGGCTGGAGCAACAGGGCGTTCTCACGAGCGAATGGCGTACGAACGGCGCCGCGCCGCGACGGTACTACGCGCTGAGTACGGAGGGCCGCCGGCTGTACAAGAGGCTCACCGAGACGTGGAGCGATTTGAACGGCGCCATGGACAAATTGCTCGCAAGTGGAGGACGCGATGGACGTTGACATGCTCATCGATGCGTACGTGCGCGACGTGACGCAATTGCTGCCGCGCAAGCAGCGCAACGATACGGCGCTCGAACTGCGCGAGTTGCTGCGAGAAGAACTGCGGTCCCGGGCCGCCGCGTGCGGCGGCGAGTTGGACGCGAAGATCGCACTCGAAGGTCTCCGGGCCTTCGGTACGCCGCAAGACGTTGCGGCACGCTACTACGAACCCTGGATCATCATCCCGGCGGCGCGCACGCGTAGCTTCGGGTTCGCGGCACTCGCCGGCGCGCTCGTGCTGCTCGCGCTCACCCCCTTGAGCGATGATCCGTCCCGTGGCGACCAGGTGGCTCTTGCGATCCTTGCGTGGGTGGGCTGTCTCGTCGCTTACTTCGGATTGTGGAGTGCCGTGCAACGGCGCACGGGGGCGAAGGCGTGGGTCCCGCGCGATCGCGACGCGGTCAATCGCGCCGGCTCCCTAGCGCTCATCGCGCTCATCGGCGCCGGCATCGTCGCCTACGCGGCTCCCGCCTGGCTCTTTGCGCAGTTCACTCATGGCCACGCGCTCCCGACCCGGCTCGCTTACGACGCGACGTTCCGTGCTACGCGACTTCCGGTCATCTTTGTGCTTTGGGCGTGCCAAGCGGTGCTTCTCGCGATTCTCGCGGTACGCGGTCGCTGGAATCCGGTGCTGCGTCGAGTCGACCTCGGACTGGAGGCGGGCGTCACCTTGGCCCTTACCTGGTTCGTCGCTGCCGGCGCCGTCTTCCAAGAGTCCGTACCAAATAAGTTCGGGCTCGCTTACCTCAGCTCGTTCGCTCTGCTGCTCGCGATCGACCTCGGCTTCAAGCTGTATCGCGGTCTCGGCAGCGTGGCGTCGATCCCGGGTCGAGCGCCGACATCTGCCTGATGAAACGGCTGGGGATTGTGGCATAATCGCTGCAATGGCATTCCCGCGAGGCCGGTGGTTCCGGCCGGCCGCTGCGGCGCTCCTCGTCCTCGCTGCCGCGACGCAGGCCTGGGCGGCGGATCGCCTGCACGGCTTGGTTCTCCAGGTCGATCCGGCGCATGCGACGGCGGTCGTTCGTCACGATCCCATCGGCACGATGCCGGGCATGACGATGACCTTCAAGATCGCCTCGCCCGACGCCGCGCACCGCATCCGCGCCGGCGAGTCGATCGACGCGCAACTGGACATGACGACCGAACCCTGGACGCTACGCGACGTTCACGAGGCGGTCTCGGTCGTCGAACCGCCGGGCGCCTTCACGCGACAGGTCTCACCCCTGCGGCTGGGCGACCGGTTACCCGTCACGCACTTCATCGACCAGCGCGGCAAGCCGGTCGATCTGGCCGCACTGCGCGGGCAGGTCGTGGTGCTGTCGTTCGTCTTCACGCGCTGTCAGGATCCGCGCATGTGTCCGCTGATCTCGGCGGATTTTCGCGCGCTCCAGGAGCGCTTGCACGGCGGTCCGTTCCATTTGGTCGAAGTAACCCTGGATCCGGTGTACGACCGTCCTCCGGTGCTCGCCGCGTATGCGAAAACGTTCGGCGCCGATTACAAGCGCTGGTCGCTCGTCACCGGAAATCCCAACGACGTGCTCGACTTTGCAGCGCGTTTCTCCGTCACCGCCTTTCCCGACGATCACGCAGGCTTGATCCACACCGATCGCACGGTCATTGCGGATAAGGACGGACGCATCCGCGAGTTCATCGACGAGAGCGGCTGGCTGCCCGATCAAGTCGCCTCCGCCGCGCGCAGTTATGCGGGAGAGGCGGCGAGCCCGTTCGCGCGTTTCGACCTGTGGCTCTCCGAACAAGCGGTCGCCATTTGCGGCAACTCCGTTGCCGGCGTCTCGGGCATCGCCGATCTCGCAATCGTCGTCGTGCTCTTCGCCCTCTTGGGCTACGTCCTATTCAGATTAGCCCGCGGCTTCGTCCGCAGCGCTTGAACGTCGGCAGCCGAAGCACGTCGCTCTCCGCCGGCTCGATCGGTAACGACGGTAAGTTTCGGTATACGGTTACTCTATCGCCGGGGGTTCGTGGCGTTCGCGCGAGCGCGGGGCCAAGAGCGCGGTGAGCAATACCGCGGCCGCTGCGACCGCGGCGAACGCGAGATAGGCATTGCGGTAGCCGAAGACGTCGTCGATGTCGCCGCCGACGATGCCGCCCGCGAGCGAACTGCCCACGATCTGACCCATGATCAGAAAGACGCTGAGCAACCCGACGCCCGTCGCGCGCAGGCGCGGCGGTACTTCGTTGGTGATGATGTAGCGCGTCGGCGCGCCGAGCAGCGCGCCGAAACCGACGCCGGCGATCGCGATGCCCGCAACGGCCAGCGGTAGCGAGGTCATGCCGATTGCAAAGAGGCCCAGGCCGACGGCGGTCAGCGTCGCGCCGACGGTGAGCACCGCGCGGCTGCCATATGAGTCGAGCGCGCGCCCTGCGAGCGGAATCACGGCCACGAAGACGAGCGCCCCGACCGCGGCCAAGCCGCCCGCCGCTGCCGCGTTGAGATGTTCGCTCGCGGCCAATGCCGCCGGGATGAAGAAGAGCGCACCCTCGAGCAGGCCGATGAGGATCTCGAGCCAGTACGTCAGCGTCAACTGACGCGTCGCGAAGAGTGCGGGCGCCACGACCGGCTCGGCCGCGCGCCGCTCGATGAAGTACAGCGCGACGAACGCGAGCACCGACGCGTACGGCGCGGCAAAGACGACCGCGGGCGGGATCGCGGCCGAGGCCGCGTCGAGCCGGGTCAGGGCGATCATCACGCCCAGCAGGCCGACCGCGAGCGTGGCGATGCCCGCGACGTCGAGCGGACCGCGGCGCCGCGCGGCGAGCGTGGGCACGTTGCGCTGGGCCATCGCGATCACCACGATCGCCAGCGGCACGTTGGCTGCAAAGATCCAGTGCCACGAGAGGTAGTGCGTCAGCACGCCGCCGAGGCTCGGACCGATGATTGCGGCCAGGCCCCAGATCGCGCCGAGCATGCCCAGCGCCGAACCGCGGCGTTCGATCGGCACGCGGTCGGCGATCGCCGCCGTCGCAACGGGGAAGATGCCGCCCGCGCCGATCGCTTGAATCGCGCGGGCGGTCAAGAAGATGCCGAAGGTCGGAGCGACGATCGCGAGCACGCTGCCCGCCGCGAAGATCGAGACGCAGAGCGTGTAGATCGGCCGCCGCCCGTAGACGTCGGAGAGTTTCGACATGACCGGGATGGCCACGATGTCGGCAAACAGATAGAGCGTGAAGACCCAGGCGATCGCGCGCGGCTGAGCGCCGAACGTCTTAGCGATCGACGCGAGCGCCGGCGAGAGCACCCCGAGATCGAGCGCGCCGGCAAAGACGCCGAGCCCGAGCGTGATCAGCAGCAGCAGATCGCCGCGGTCGAACGAGTGGCCGGCGACGCGCGCCGGCTGCGCTTGCGCTGCAGTCACCCGCGGCGCCTCAGCGGATGACGCTGTCGAGCACCATCGCCACGCACATCAGCGCGAGATAGAGCAGCGAGTATTTGAAGAGCGCACGGGCGGCGGGCTTTACCGGGCCGCCGCGCAACAGCTTCCATGCGTCCCACATGAAGAACGCGCCGAGCCCGAACGCGGGCACGAAATACCACAAGCCGAACACGCCGAGCGGCGTGAGCGCGAGCGAGGCCAGCACCAAGAGCACCGAGTAGACGAAGATCTCGATCTTCGTCTGCGCCACGCCGCGCACGTTGGGCAGCATCGGCACGTTGGCGCGCGCGTAATCGGTGTTGGTCATCAGGGCCAGCGCCCAGAAGTGCGGCGGCGTCCACAAGAATATCACCGCGAAGAGACCGACCGCCGGCCAGCCGACGTGACCCGTGATCGCCGCCCAGCCGACCAGCGGCGGAACGGCGCCCGCTGCGCCGCCGATGACGATGTTGAGCACGGTCGTGCGCTTGAGCCACAGCGTATAGACGACGACGTAGTAGACGTTGCCCGCGAGCGAAAGCCAGGCGGCGAGCGGATTCACCAAGAGGTACAACATCGCGAACCCGAGCACGCCGAGTACGCTCGCGAACACGACGGCGGGTATCACGGCGATGCGCCGCGCCGCGACGGGCCGCGAGGATGTGCGCGCCATCAAGCGGTCGATGTCGCGATCGAGCACGCAGTTGAACGCGCCCGCCGAGCCCGCGGCCAGGCCGCCGCCGATCAGCGTGAAGATGGTCAACTCGAGCGGCGGCACGCCGTGCGCGGCCATGATCATCGCGGCCAGCGTGGTGAGCAACAGCAAGAAGATGATGCGCGGCTTGGCCAGCTCGTAGTAGTCGTTGATGGAGCCGCGCCACCCGGCTGCGAGCGCGGGTGAGGTGCCGTCGAGGCGCGAGAGGGTCGAGCTCACCGGCTCGTCGCGATCCGCGTAACGCGTCCGCTCCGCACGGCGACGCTTTCGCGCGCGGGCGCGCGTTCGAGCGTCGCAAAGGTTGCGCCGAGCACGAAGGCGATGAAGGTCAGGCAGGCGTTCGCCGCATGCAGTTCGCGCAGCGCGACGGGCATCGCCGCATACACGTTGGCCGCGCCGAGCGCCGCTTGTAGCACCACGAGCGCGCAGGCGCAGTAGGCGGTTATCCGCACGCGCCGCGAGGCACCGGTTGCCGCGACGAGGGCGGCGACGAGCGCCGCCACGATTACGAGCAATGCGGCCGCACGGTGCAGCATCTGGGCGATCTGCGCGTCGCCGGACCCGAACGGCTCGGCGCCGCACAGCGGGAAGGAAGCGCAGGCCAAGCCCGCATGGCTGGAACTGACGTAGGCGCCCAGGCACATCGCCACGAGCACTGCGGCGGCCGCGGCGATCAGGGCGCCGGCCGCCCGCGCCGTGCCGGTAGCGCGGGTCTCAGGAGATCGCACGACCACCGCTCCGGTGAACCCGAGCGTCGCGAGCACGGTCAGCGTAGCGAGCAACGCCATCGCCATGGCCCAATGCAGCACCACGGAAATCGGGCTGTTGCCCAGCTCCACGGTGGCGCCGCCCAGGAGCACCTGCACCGCGAAGACGCCCGCCAGAACGGCGAGCCCCCGGCCCAGGAATGGAATCACGGTGCGTAACCGCCAGCCCGCGACGAAGACACCCAGCACGAGAAAGCCTTCCAGAAAAACACCGGCGCGGTGCGACCACTCCAGCACGACGCCTCCGCTCAGCGCCGGCACGACCGAGCCGCGGCAGAGCGGCCAGTCGGGACAGGTCAGCCCTGCGTCGTTGATCCGTACCCAACTTCCGAGCACCGCCACCAGAAAGGCGAGTCCGGCGGCGCCCAGCGCCAAGCCGCGAAAGGTTCTCACGTCGTGCCTAAGTGTATGCCCGCGACGCGAGCCGGGCAACGACAAGCGTCAAGAACACCCGCTGACGGCCTCGTCGCCGTGCAGCGCCGCGCGCGTCTCGTCGGCCGACACGGCGCCCAGACGGCTCGCGAAGTCGCTCGCCGCGGCCCGGGCCATGCGGTTGGGCGATCCCGCCGACTGATACGGCGACGAGAGCGGACCGCTGGGCGGGTCGTTGCCGGCGAGGTGGTGGAGCGGGTCGGCCGCGGCCTGATGCGCCAAGTCGTTCTCGGTCATGTTCTCGCCGCGCACCTCGACGTTGGTCAGGTAGACGGTCAGGGCGGCGAGGTCGGTCCCGATGCGCCGGTGCTCGGCCGACGAGGCGTACAGCGCGTCGCTGAACGTACGAAGCTCGGCGCGATGCGCCGCGGGCAGCCGGTCGGCGGCGTCGCCGAGACGGTGCAATTCGTCGTCGGTGCGGACCGCGTCGTCGTGAATCTGCGCGGAAAGGCCGCTCAGGTCGCCGAGCGCGCCGTGGGCGGCAACGGCATTGCCCTCCACGTCGATCGAGCGCAAGCGAGCGATCGTCCGTACGAGCCATTGGCGGTTGCGCAGTTCGGCTGCGATCGCCGCGTTCGCGTGCACCACCAGCGCACCGCATACGCCCGCGGGCGCTCCGCGCTCGCCGATCTCGTGCAGGGGCGTGGTGTCGTTCGCGGCCGGCGCGCCGGCTGCGGCTAGGAATGCGACCAACCAAATCCCGGAGGCGAGCATGGACGATCCTCCCATCGACGCGGTCACCAGCGCGAATTCGCTAGGCCGAGGAGCCCGTTCCTCGAAGCGTCAGGGTGATGTCAGGTTTAGGGAGGCTCGCTGCGGCGGTGCTCGCAGTCGGACTTCTGAGCGGATGCCGGGAAGTGCGGGTGCGGACGTACGCGCAAGGGACCACGATCGTCGCCGGAGGCGCGCACGTTTCCGTCGTCCGCGACCGTCGCGATCTGGAAGCCTACGGCGTCCACGCGCCCGTGCGCTTCAACCACGAATTCGGGGTGCTGCTGGTCATGGGGCCGCACCGCGAGACGGGCTGGCGTCAAGTCATCGAATCGATTCGCGCCAACGAGAGCAGGGTCCGCATCGTCGCTTTCGAACGCGCGCCAGCGGACGGCGGCGAACCCACCGCCGAATATCACACGTATACGCTGTGGATCGTGCCGAACTCGGTCTACCGTTCGGGTTCGGTCATCGACGTAGTCACGCCGGACGACGTTCCGGTCGCATCGACCGCTCTGAAATGAGGACGTCCGACCCGTGAGTGAGCACGCGCTCGAATCGATCGAATCCACCGTCACGCGGCTCGGCGTGGTTTTGCGCGCCAACGACGATCCGGCCGAATCGGAAGGCGTGCTCAATCCCGCGAGCGCGCGCACGCGGGACGGCAAACTCTTGCTCTATCCGCGCGCGGTTTCGCGCGGCAACGTTTCGCGCATAGCGCTCGTCGAGGCGACCGGCGGCGCGGACGATCCCGCCTTCGAACGGCACGGCTACGCGCTGGAGCCCGATACGCCGTACGAATTTCGGGATACGCCCGGCGGCTACGGCTGCGAGGATCCGCGCGTCACGTTCGTACCCGCGCTGGATCTCTACGTCATGGCCTATACCGCCTATGGACCGGAAGGGCCGCGCATCGCGCTGGCCACCTCGCACGACGCCTACGAGTGGACGCGACTCGGTTTGGTCGACTTCTCGGGGCCGGGTTTGCCGCGCGGCGACGATAAGGACGCGGCGTTTTTTCCCGAACCCGTGCTCTCGCCCAAAGGCCAGCCCAGCTTCGCATTTTATCACCGTCCGATGTTGCACTTGTCCGCGCTCGACGGATGCAGCGCGGTGCCGGTGATCCTCGACATGCCGCCCGATCAGCGCGAGTCCACGCACATCGCATACGTGGCGCTCGAACCGGCCTTGCGCGATTCGCGCAATCTGCTGAAGGTGAGCGAGAGCGTGCTGGTGCTCGCGCCGGAGGCCGCCTGGGGCTCGATCAAGACGGGCGGCGGCACGCCGCCCGTGCGCGTCGCCGAAGGCTGGATGTCGCTCTTCCACGGCGTCGACGGACGCTTCGATGCGAGCGGTCACTGCGTGGGCATGCGCTACAGCGCGGGAATGGTGATTCACGACGCGCAGCATCCGCACATCGTGCGCTATCGTTCGCCCGCGCCGCTGCTCGCGCCCGAGACCGGCGACGAAATGCACGGCATCGTGAACGAGGTCGTCTTCCCCACGGCCATCGACGTGCGTCCCGGTTCGCCGCCGCGCACGTACGACGTGTACTACGGCATGGCCGACGCCCGCATCGGGCGCGTGCGCTTCGCGTTGGGCGAGAGTACGGCTGCGGCGGACGAGGAGAGCGCCGCCTAATCGGACGGCCCGACCGGCCTTCGATGCTGCCCTACTACGGGATCGCGGCGGTCATCGTGATCGCCGGCGTCATCCTCTTCGCCGCGGGCGCGGGTCGCGGCCGCGACGTGGAGGTCAAGACGGAGCCCGCCCACGGCACGCCGAGCCCGCCGCGCCACGAAGCCGCCTCGACGTTCCGGCCCGGGCCCGTCACCGGCAGCGCCCCCTGGGCGCTCTCGGCCGTGCCCGAATGCTTTCGGCAAATCAAGCACGATCGCGGCACCGCGGCCTTCGCGGCGCGGCGGCTGTCGCCGGGGGCACGGCGTCTTGCGCCGGGCACCGTCATGGCCGTTGCCGATTGCAGGCTGCTGGTGGGTGCGGCGACCCTGACGCTCGAGCGCGGCGACGAACGGCTGGTGGTGCCGCCCCGGACCGCTGCGTACGCCGCCGGCGATACCCTCTCGGTGTTACGCACGACCGGAAATGCGGGCGATCTGCGCGTCTATCGCCGGGTTTCGGCGTCCGGACCCTGAACTGCGTTTCGGATGGACCACGACGCTCACGAACACATCGTCGAAGAAGTCGAGCGCCGGCGCACGTTCGCGATCATCTCGC
>Ga0182012_10002779_pt1 | contig 18872 bp, 15 predicted proteins | sample 612S2SmetaG_FD_120486 | JGI IMG/M metagenome (GOLD analysis project Ga0182012, IMG submission 120486) | Permafrost microbial communities from Stordalen Mire, Sweden - 612S2S metaG | ecosystem: Environmental > Terrestrial > Soil > Wetlands > Permafrost | place: Sweden: Stordalen | collected...
GATCACGATTAATCAATTTGGCAAGGGTCAAGCGCTTTATATTGCGATGCCCTCGAGCGAGATGGTGATGCAGCCGATTGTGGAACATTTGATCACGAGTCTAGGAATCAATCGAGGTCCAGACACCCCTCCGGGTGTTTACGCGCGAAAGGTAGATGGCAGAACTCTTTACGTAAATAGCACATCGCTCGAACGAAGCGTGACGGTTCCTGGTTCCTTTCACGGGACGCTGTCGGGGTCTGATGCGCAGGGCGTGCTTGTTCTGAAACCTTATGAGGTGGAGCTGGTGGAGGGGCTAAAGTGATGAGCTGCGCATCTGAATCCGTCTTCAAACCGCAGTGTATTGGCAGAGCTTGTGCGTCGAAGCGTCGATCGAACGTTTATTCGATCCGGGATGGAGCCTGTGCGGTTTCGAAATATGTGCGCGACGCAGGGATCCTTGCTGCAGCTTCGTTGTTAATATCGATGACACTCTTCGCCCAGCAACCTGTGACACGAGTGATCACTGCCGATGTCGCGCGGCGAGCAGGTCCGGTCGATCATTTTTACGATTTGTCGGTTGGCTCCGATTATCCTGGCACGCTGATTCGAAGCGACTCGCAGGCGCAACTGAAGATCGTGGTTGACGAGCTTGGTTTCAGATACATCCGTTTTCATGGCATCTTCCATGATGTTCTTGGTACGGTGCAGGTGGTCGACGGCAAGACTGTATACGACTGGGCGAAAGTCGATGAGCTGTATGACGATTTACTGGCACGGCACATCAAGCCGTTCGTTGAGCTCGGCTTTACGCCGAAAGCACTGGCCACGTCGGATAATAGCGTCTTCTACTGGAAGGGGAATACGTCGCACCCTAAGCCGGATGGATGGCACGACCTTGTCGCTGCATTCGCACGGCACCTTGAACAACGCTATGGGAAGGATGAGGTACGATCGTGGTTCTTCGAGGTATGGAATGAACCAAATCTTTCAGGATTCTGGGAGGGTGCGGATCAGCAAGCGTACTTCGAGCTATTCGATCTGACGTCGAATACGCTGAAGAGCGTTGATCCGGAGTTGCGGGTCGGTGGGCCATCGACTGCGGGAGCTGCATGGATCAAGGAGTTTCTCGGGCACGTACAGCGAAGCGGAGCGGCGGTTGATTTTGTATCAACTCACACGTACGGCGTTGATGGAGGGTTCCTCGATGAAAATGGCGCGAGCGACACGAAGCTTTCGCCGTCGCCGGACGCAATCATCGGCGACGTGCGGCGGGTGCGGCAGAGCGTAGCCTCATCCGCGTTTCCGCATCTGCCTGTGTATTTTACAGAGTGGAGCACGAGTTACACGCCGCGCGATCCTGTGCATGACTCTTACATCAGTGCGCCCTACATTCTTAGCAAGCTGAAGGCTTGTGAAGGTCTTGTGCAGGGGATGAGCTACTGGACGTACACCGATCTGTTTGAAGAACCGGGGCCACCCACGGCCGCATTCCAGGGCGGGTTTGGTTTGATGAGTCGCGACGGGATTCGGAAGCCTGCTTATTTTGCCTACAAATATCTCCACGCGCTGCAAGGCGATACGTTGTCCTCCAATGACCCGCAATCCGTCATCGCGTTGCATGGAGGGAGTATCGATGCGGTGGTTTGGGATTTTGAGCAGCCTGTGCAGAAGATGTCGAATCGGCCGTTTTACACGAAGCTAGTACCGGCAACACAGGCCGCGCCCGTTGAGCTCCATGTAGCCCATCTGAAGGTGAATGCGAGGTATCATTTCGAGATTCACCGAACGGGATACGACGCCAACGATGCATACTCAGCCTACATTCGCATGGGCATGCCGAAAGATCTATCGCCTGGACAGATTGGGAAGCTCAATCAACTTACTCGCGATATACCGGAGAAGGCCGGCACTGTGCGTGCTGCTAAAGACGGCTCGCTCACGCTTACTGTGCCTATGCGCAGCAATGACGTAGTTCTGATTTCACTTAAGGCCTTGCCATAGTGCATGTGCAGGTGCCTTGACGCGAATGTCAACGGATCTTACTTGAGGCGCGGACGACGAGCTCGGGCTTCAACTGGATGTTTGCGAAGGTCTGGGAGTCCTGATCGGGTTCGTGGTCATACTTGCCACGCACTACGTGCTCGATGATGATCTTTGCTGCGCGCGCGCCGATGGTAGAGCTTTTTTGATCGATGCTGGAAAGTGGGATGCTGAGCGAGTCGTCGTAGTGCAGATTGCCGCAGCCGATGACTGCCAGGTCTTTGGGTATTTTGACCTCCATGGCCACAGCCGTTGCCATGGCGCCGATGGCCATCGGATCGCTGTGACAGAACAGGCCGTCGGGGCGCGGGGAAGAGGTCAGTAGTTTCCTGGTGTACTCGGCAGCCTGGGCCTTGCTGTCCACATCGCCTGTAGAGACAGAGGTGACGAGCTCGGGGAGAAAGGGCAGGCCTGCTTTCCTGAGGGCGTGCATGTACCCCTGGAGGCGTTTTTCGCCGACCGAATTGTCGGGACCTCGGAGGTGGGCGATGCGTTTGCAGCCCATTGCGATGAGGTGTTCTGTGGCAAGGGTGCCAACCATGATGTCGTTCGAACCGACGAAGTGGGTTCGGGGGATATTCACCTTGCGGTCGATGAGGATGAGCGGTGTACGAGATTGAACGACATTCTGCAGGACCTGCTCGTCCCCACCGACGGAGGCAATGACGATGGCATCCAGGTGGCGGCTGAGGAGGTGCTCTACCTGGTTGCGCTCGAGCTCCTGGTCGCCTTCGGAGGAACAGATGAGGAGATAGAGGCCCTGCTGGCGAAGAGCGGCAGCGAGAGCTCGCGCAACCTCTGCAAAGAACGGATGAATAAGATCGGGTACGAGGAGGCCGACTAAACAGCTGCGGCCAGTGACCAGGCTGCGAGCCGTCAGGTTGGGCCGGTAACCCATCTGTTTGACCTTGGCTAATACGAGGTCGCGCGTCTTGGTGCTGATGTCCTCGTGGTGGCGCAGGACTTTGGAGACGGTCATCGCCGAGAGTCCAAGATCGTCCGCGATGTCTTTCAGTGTTACGGCCACTTGTCACCCCGCTGCTTCCGAATCCATCAGTAGCCCCATACGTACATGGGGCTGAAGACGGGATCCGACGATGGGTTGATGCGTGTCATCAAGTCAGGCTGACTCAAGAATGATGTTGGCGTAGGGAAGGGTGTCTCCGGTACGGATGAGGCCGGTGGTTGCGGGAACAAGTTTCTTCAGCTCGCTGTGAGGCAGGCGGATAAGGTCGATGTTGGTAAGCGCTGCCTTGAGGCTTTCGACGGATCGGGCGGTGTTATGTGTTTCGAATTCCTCGGCGATGTAGACGCGGCCACAGCTGAAGTTTGAAAGAAGTGCATGAAGCACGTCAAGGACTCGCGGCACGTCGTCTACGAGGGAGATATCGACCGTTTCGACATGCGGCCAGGAAGGAAATCCGCGATCGGCGATGATGAGGGTGTTGGTGTGGCGCACCCGGCTGACGAGGGAGTTGATTGCGGGATTCAGGATTCCAGTCTTGATCAAAGGACCCCCTGGGGCTGGGTAACGTTGCGGGAAATTTGGTGGGCGGTAAGCCCTCGAAGGCTATCATAAACGGTTTGTACGCTTGCACGACGGTCCGATGGGATGGGAAGGCGACTGCATCGCGAAACATCACTGCGAGAGAAATAGCGGACGAATATGCCGATCGAAAAGATTGTCTGTGACGTTGCGGGCGATGATGTCACGGTTGACTGCCAGTGCCTGGGTGTAGCGATCACCCATTTTAGCGGCGACCTTGAAGCCGACGTGCAATAGCTGGCGGAGGTCGGGGTTATAAGACGGGTCGGCCTGGTTATGACGCAGAGCCCGGACGAACTGTTCGCTGGTCCATGCTTCCACGGTCTCGGGTAGTGGAAGCATGGCGGGCCGGATGTCGATCACGGTGGCGTAGGGAGCGCAGAGGGCATCGATCTGTGAATAGGCCGTGGCATAGATTTCCTTCGCTAGTGCGAGTGCCTCGCCGCCGGCTTCGGCCAATCCGATGAGCTCTTCGAGCCAGGTGGTGCCGGCGGTTTTGAGGTGCAGACCGGCGTCGAACTCGATTAGGCCATTTCGGATGGCGGGATAGATGGAAAACTTATCGGAGCCGGAATGTACGCTCAGCTTTAGATTGGTGGGAAGGCCGTAGATGTTGATGGCGTGCGCGACGGTGGCGAGATCGTCACGAAACTCTTTTTCAAATTGCGGGACGTCGCCTTTGTAGTCGACGCCTTTGTTGAAGCGGCCGGTAAATTTTGGGGCGATCGTCTGTAGTGGAATGTGCTGGTCAGCGATGGCGGCGAGGATGACAAGCAGCTCCGGCGGAGTTTGAGGATGATCTGTTTCATCCATCGAGATTTCTGCGATGAATCGACCTGCACCCTTGGCGCTTTCAATGGCGCGGTAGATCTCGCCTGCGTGTTGTATGGCGGCGAGAAATCGCATCGCAGTTTTCTCCACGAAGCTGCGGTCGGTGTGGAAAGGTTCGGCGATCCGCGGGATGGCTAACTCTCCGATTAACTCGGAATGCCTGTCCACGAAGCTGGCAACGCGGTCGCGATCGAAACCCTGGCCGATGAAGTCCGCAACGTCGATGGTGAAGAAGTCGCAGCTATCAACGAAGGGTTCAAAGGTTTTCAGGTTGATGTGGTCGGCATCGAGGAAGAAGGGTTTGGACCAGTGCAGGGCTTCGATGGCATGGTCTACGGCGGCGCGGGTGGCGTGTGGTTGGGAGCCGATGATGAGGTGCTCGCGGTTGGACTTGTTCCAGACAGGGGTGACGTCGGCTCCATGCTCCGCCGCCTGGACGCAGGCCTGGAGCTGAGCCTCCGCTTCATGCGCGAAACGGTCACCGACTCCGATCGAATATTTAGGAAGCTGCAGCGTTTGACTCATACCTTATTTCTCCAGCGCACTGTTGTGCTGATTGTGGTTTAGGCGGCCGCTTCCGACATGCTGATGCGTCTCTGCGCGTAGCCGCTCATATAGCGCGCAAAGATGCCGACGACGATGTACCCGAGGAGCGGCAGGCAGTAAGAGAGGGCGGTGCTATGTGTTTCTTCGGCGATCAAACCCATCAGCGGCGTGCCGATTGCTCCTCCCACGATCGTCATGACGATGAGTGAGCCTCCGAGATTTGTGTTGGGGCCAAGATCTTTGAGTCCCATTGCAAAGATGGTGGGAAACATGACGGACATGAAGAAACTTGTGAGGAGGATTGCGGATAGGCCGAGCCATCCGGCAAAGGATATGCCGACGATGAGCAGAAGGACGTTGAGCCAGGCGTAGATTTCCATCAGGCGACCGGGCAGCACGCGGCGCATGAGGTAGGACGAAACGAAGCGGCCGATGCCGAAGGCGCCAAGCGTGCCGGTCAACAGCAGGCCGGCGGCGCGTTCATGAACGTGGCCGTATTGCTGAGCATATTGAATGAAATAGCTCCATGTGCCCACCTGAGCTATTTCGTAGGTGAAGAGTGCGAGCAGAGCGAAGAGGAAGTGTTTGTGGTGGAAGAGGTCTCGCCAGTTGGAGGAGATCTCCGATTGATGCTCGCGCGTAAGGATGACGGCAGGGAAGCGTGTGCTGGCGATGAGGACGGCCCAGAGTAGCGCAACGACACCCAAGATGAGATAGGGCGTGACCACGCGCACGGTTTCCGTGTGGAGGTATTGCGTGTAGGTGCCGAGGGCGCGCATGGTGGCAATCTGTTGAGGCGTCAACTCAATTCCGGAGAAGATGAAGCGGGTTCCGAGCAGCACGCCAACGATGGCTCCGACGGGATTGAAGGCCTGGGCGAGGTTGAGGCGAGCCTCCGACAAAGACGTTGAGCCCAGCTGCGCGATGAAGGGATTGGCGGCAGTCTCAAGGAACGCGAGGCCGCTGGCAACCACAAAGAGTGCGAGCAGAAAGGCGGCATAGCGTCCGGACTGGGCGGCTGGCCAAAACAGGAAGCAGCCTGCACTAAACAAGAGCAGGCCGGTAATGAATCCGCTCTTATAGCCCCTGCGGCGCATGAGTACTCCCGCCGGCAGCGCGAGCAGGAAGTAGCCCATGTAGAAGGCGGATTGGACGAGGCCTGCCTGCACGCGCGAGATCGCGAAGGACTTCATGAACTGGCGGATCAGGACGTCGTTGAGATTGTTCGGGATTCCCCAGAGGAAGAACAAGCCGGTGACGAGGATGAAAGCACGCAGAGCGCCTGGCGGGAGTAGGGGAGCTTTGTGAGCGGGAGACGTGTTGGTGGTTGGATCAATCATTGTTATCTCTTGGCTGATTGTGACTCTTGCTTGCGCTGGGCTGGATGACTGGGTTAGATGGACACCATGATCTTAGTGAAGCTGGCAGGGTCTTGCGACCAGCGCTCGAGTGCGGCGGGGGCGTCTGCCATTGGGACGATTGCGGAGACGGCGCGGTCGACAGGGAAGCTGCCGCTCTCGAGAATGCTGATTACTTTGCGAAAGTCTTCAGGCAATGCGTTGCGAGAGCCGAGGATATCCAACTCCTTCTGGACGAAGAGGCGGGTCTCGTAGCTGACTGGCTCCTTGGCATAGCCGATGTAGACGACGCGGCCGGTAAATGCGACCTGCTCGACTGCGTTGCGAAAGGTTTCGGGCAGCCCGATGGCTTCGATGATGACATCCGGTCCGAAGCCGTTGGTGATTTGCTGAAGGCGTTCATCCACTGAATCTTTCCGGGAGTTGATGAGGTGGGTCGCGCCTGCCGCTTGTGCTGTCTCCAACTTTTCTTCATCGACGTCAATGGCAATGGTTTGCGCACCGCAAAAGGCAGAGCCTGCGATGGCGCCGAGACCGACGCCACCGCAGCCGTAGACTGCGACGGTGTCCTGCGGGGTGACCCTCGCTCGTGAAACTGCGTGGACGCCTACGGTGAGCGGCTCGACGAGGCAGAGCTCCTTGAGCGACAGGGAGGAAGGGTATACCTTGGCCTCCGAAACGGCGAGCAACTCGGTCATGGCGCCGTCGCGCTGCACACCTAAGGTCTGATTGAAGCGACAGGCGTTGACGCGACCTCGCCGGCAGGCAGCGCATTGGCCACAGTGAGTGTAGGGCGACACCGTTACGCGGGTTCCGGCGGGCACGGCACTGCTGCCTTCCAGCACGGTCGCTGCGATTTCGTGGCCGATGATGCGCGGATAGGTGACGAGCGGATTCTTTCCACGGTAACTATTCAGGTCGGTTCCGCAGAGCCCGACCCGCTCCACGCGCAGGAGCAGATCGCCAGGGCTTGGGTTCGGTTCGGGGATGTCTGTAAGGTGAACCTCGCCTGGACCAATCAATGTGACAGCTTTCATGCAGAAGCCTCGGAGGGTTGAGTTTCGTTTACGGATGTTGGGGTAAGGCTGTAGGTCCTGATCGCCGTGCGGCCTAAGAGGTCAGCCTGCTCATGGGGGGAGAGAGGAGAAGCCCACTGCGCGAGCAGCTCCCACCAGCGTTGCAACGTGCAGCCTGCGGAGAGCACGGGCCAGTCAGTAGCGGCCATGAGGCGTGCGGGCGTAAAGCATTCGAGCGCGGTATCGAAGTAGGGCTTGAGCTGATCGGCGGACCAATGGTGCGGGTCGGCTTCGGTGACCATGCCGGAGATTTTGCAGACTACATTTTCGCGGCGCGCGAGCTCGCGAAGGCGACTTGCCCAGGGCTGGAGTTGTTGTGCGGCGATGCGCGGCTTAGCGAGATGGTTGAGGACGAAGGGCTGATTAGGATGGCGATCCACGAAGCGGGTTGCTTCCTCCAACTGATGTTCCATGATGAGCAGGTCGTAGACGCATCCACTGCCGCGAAGGGTGCGGATGCCGTTGTTGAAGGCCGGGTCATCCATGAAGCCTGCGGGTTCAGCTTGCAGGACATGTCGAAGTCCCTTGAGTAGGGAATGCTCGCTGTAGCGATCGAAGAGTGCGGGGAAAGCGGGTTCGCGCAACGGCAACCAGCCGATGACACCGAGAAGGAACGGAGTGGCCTGGGCCAGGCGAAGAAGCCAATCGGTTTCTTCTACTGTTTGGCGGGCCTGGACGGTCACGGTTCCAGCGACGTTGGCTTGACGTAGTTCAGGCTCGAGGTCAGCGGGCAGGAAGTTGCGGCGAAGGCTGGCGAGATCGCCGTTGAGCCAATCAAATTCCGACGAGTTGTATTCCCAGAAGTGATGATGAGCGTCAATGCGCAACATCGTATTCCCCCATTGGGTTGGCGGAGGTATCCTGATTCTGCTCATGGCCTGATGGCCAAACTACATTGTGAGCCGGCGCCACAAGGGTGCGAATGGTGGCGATGAAGTCTTCGGGCGGCGACCAATCGAGAGCTGAGCAGGCGGCGGTGACCTCCGCCTGACTGCTGATGCCGATCAGCGTTGATGCGACTGCACGATGATTGAGACAGAGGGAGAGGCCCAAGGTGCCGGGGTCGACGCCGAAACGTTCACAAGCGGCTTTAACCTGCTGCGCGGCTTGGCGAACGGCTTCCGGAGCAGGGTGCCATGAGGGGATGGGTTTTTCCGTTAGAAGGCCCATATGTAAGGGGGAGGCATTCAAGAGGCCAACGCCGGATTGTTCAACGAAGGGAACCAGCTGGGCGTCGATATCGTCGACGAACAGATTGGCGTGGCAGTAGTTCAGCAAGGTGTCCACGCTGGCCTGAGAGGCGACACGGGCGAGGAGGCCAGGCCAGTAGCTGGTTAGTCCGACGAGGCGTACTTTGCCCTGCTCCTTGAGCCGATGCAACGCGGGAATGGTTTCGCCGATGATCTGGTCGATGTCTCCGAACTCAATGTCGTGAGCCTGCAGGAGGTCAACGTATTCCGTGCGAAGGCGGCGCAGTGAGTTATCAAACTCGCGCACGATGGTGTTGGCCGAAAAGTCGAAGGTCTCGGGGCCGTAGCGGCCACACTTTGTAGCGAGATAAATTTCTTGGCGCTTGTGCCCGAGAGCTTCGCCGAGCCGTTCTTCGGCAACGGTCGCTCCGTAGTAAGGCGACACATCGAAGAAGTTGATTCCGTTTTCAATTGCGGCTGCAACCGCTTTTGTAGCGGCGGAAGAACTCACCTCTGAAAAGACATTGCCGAGCGGCGAGGCCCCGAATCCGATTACTGAGACATCGAGGTTTGATCGTCCAAGCCTTCGGTAGTGCATCGATGTCCCCTTCGCTGCCCTCTTGGTGCTCCCAAAGATTAGCAGAAAACGCTAAAGTTAGCGATAAACGTAGAGGCTATGGATTTATCATCACATTGATTTTATGGGTCGGCGAATCGGGTCAATAAGAGAGTATGCCGGGTTTCCGGCAGCGGAGCCGGGCGGCGGCCTCGAGGCAGACGGCGACGCATAGCTGCCCATAGACGATTTGATTCAACAGGAATTGTGTGGGCCCGGATCCGGTCGCTAGCGCGGTCGTGCACATATAGAAGAAGGCGCAAATGTAGGCCATAACCGTTAGGTTTGGAATGAGCGTGAGGAAGGGCAAAAGCCACGCAAGGTACCAGGGGTAATGCGGGGAAAACAGCAACATGAGGGCGAGCGCCATCGCGAACGCGGGCAAGAGGAAAGCCGCGTCGGTTGGCAGACGGAAGCTCTGAAGCAGCGCGGTCGTTGAAGCCGCGGTTTGAGTTGGAGCGGAGATCTTCCAGCACCAGAAAAGTAGTGCCGCGAATACTGCTGCGACGAACACCATGTAGATGGTTGTGGAAAGGTTATGCAGACCTGGGAGATGTTGGGCCTGTTCGAGGAGAAAGTATCTAGAGCCTGTGGCCATACCTTCTTCCTGCACATAGCCGCCTAGGAAGCCGAAGACCCTGAGTCCTACGCTTGCATAAGACGCGTATCCGATGGCAATGACAGCCGCCGCAGTGGCGGGCATCTTGTATTCACCACGCCGAAACAAGGCCGGTAGCAGGATGATGGGGTAGAGCTTTGTGATAACCGCCAGGCCGAGAAACAAGCCGGTGGCGATGGGCTTGTCGCGGTAGCGTGCCAGGAGCGCCATGGCGATGAAGGCCATGGCGATGGCGTCCACGTGGCCTGAGCTGCCAATCTCCCACACCAGCAGCGGGCACCAGGCGTAGATCAGGCAGCGTTCTTTCGCAACTCCTAACGCGTTCAAGAACTGGATTAGCGCGTAGACCGTTACGCACTCGAACAAAATCATGGCGACCTTCATTGCCGTCACCGTGGCACTGAAGAACGTCACGAGATAGAAGATGAATTGCGCTGCGGGTGGATATATGGTGTGGGCGTAGTCGCGGCGGTTGATGTGGTCAAACACCCATTGGTTGGGAGCGCGCAAGCGTGTTAGCGCAGGATCGCCGGGCACGTACCGGTAGGGTGAGATGTGCGCGTGCTGAACAATTCCGTCCCAGACATAGCGGTAGATGTCCGATGAAAGATGTGGGGGAGGAGGCAGCGCTATCGCACGGCAAACCAACGCCACCAGCAGGATCAGCGGCAGCGTATAGCGATTGGTGCGCTGCGTAAGCACAAGTAGCACCCCGCAGAGATATAGGCCAACCGACCACCCGGCCGTCAGCGAGTATCCGATCTCGAAGCGTGTAAATTCTTTCGTCAACTGGTGGGTAAAACCCATCAGGCCCAGTCCGAGTAACAGCAACAGAATGTTTGTCTGCCAGGGACGAAGGAACGCCCACCACGGGGCCGTCTTCATGGGGTTTCTCGTGCACGGCGTTCAAGAAACTGCCGACTGTTCGGGGCGGGATAGCCGGCCATTTTGGCGAATGGAGGCGGCGTGGAGCGAAGCAGTTCATAGGTCAGGACTTCGAGGGTTGTGCCGTCGTCCACGTCGTACCAGGTTGGCAGCTCGACTACCTTAATACCTGCGCCCTCGAGAGCTGCCATCGTTTCTGCGTACACCGTCTCGGTGCTCCAATGGATATGCGTGAACGGGGCAGGGTGGGCGGCCTTGAGGCCGATCAGATAATAGCCGCCGTCAACGGAGCCACCCAGCACGACGCGATCGCCGTCTCGGGCTAGTTCCTTTACAGCTTGTTCGAAAGCTGCGGCAGGTACGGTTGGCGAATCTGAATCGATCAGGCACACGGAGCTGTAACCGCAGGCGAGGATGTCCTCTGCAGCGGCGAACAGGCGCTCACCGAAGCCGTCGCCTCTCTGGGGGATTAGGCGGAAGGTCTGGGGCAGAATCCCGTCGAACAGGGCCTCTTCGCCTACGGGGGTGTAGCAGACAAGGCCATCCGCGTTTGCAAAGTGCGCGACGTCGGCTAGGTTCTGGGAGGTGTCTCTCAGGAAGCATACATTCAGGGCGGCTGACTCATCGAACGTGAGGGGCGGGGAAAGGCGAGTTTTTACTTTTCCGGGCCTGGGCGCCTTGGCCATCACGGCAAGTGCACATTTCTTACTCAACGCCGGATCCGTCCGGGAAGGATCGAGTACGGGATAACTCATTCCGACGGGCTCACTTCCGGTAGCTGATCGCCTGCCTTTACGCACACAGCGGACTGGTACCAGTCATCGTTGCGTAGCGTCACCGCAGCCCAAGGCTGGCTTGCTACCAGGTCTGAAAATTCTTTGCCGGACAAAACATCCACCTGCTCCGGTTCGCGAAATCGTTCTGTTGGTTTGCGGTCCAGCCTAGCCAGCAACCACATCACACTCAGGGGCACCCTGGTCCTGAAGTTCGATGTTGGTTCGGTAATGTAACATCGACCGCCGCGCTTGAGCACGCGGAAGATCTCGGCCAAAACGGCTTGCTTGTCTGGAACGATCAGGAACAGGCGGGACACGATGACCGCGTCCACTGACCCCTCAGTCAAGTCCGTCATTGCCTGCGCGTCGCCCGTGCGAAAGAAGCAGTTGGAGAGGCGCATCGTATCTGCGCGGCTGCGCGCGCGTTCGAGCAAGCGTTGCGAAAGGTCTATCCCGGTCGCCTCGATTTGGGGAAATCTTCGTGCAAATTTGCAGGCATAGACGCCGGGCCCACAACCCAATTCCAACAATCGGACCCCTGCCAGCGGCTGGCCAGTCGGGAATAAAGCCTCTGCGATCTCGTTGGTGTGATCGCGAAAAAGGTACTCCCTGCAGAACGCATAAAACCAATGACATCGCTCAAACAAACTTTCTGCAGGAGGCGTTGTGCCCCCTTGTACCAGGTCGATTTCACCGAAATCCATAGTCGCAACCCTTGTTCTTCCGCTCGCGTAGACGAACGCTGACGGTTAAATGCTCTCATTTGCGAGTGTAGTGGGTTCCGGTTAGAAGGCAAGCACTACTTTTAGGTTGATTAATCTGATCGAAAACGAAAGACTTGGCTGGGGCGTAACCTCGAATCATTCCCTAGCTTCGGTACGCCTGGAACGAGGCAATGGATGGTCTGGATCGGCCGCGGATGTATTGGGGATATTCGATCTTGTCCTCAGCACGCCTACCAAGTCTATCGCATTGGCCTGATCGGCTGCGCCGGTCTGGACCCTGACGTTACCTGGACCAAGCTAGGCTACGATTGTTATGCAGGCCTCTAGTTCTCGAACCTGTCCGCGAATAGCAAACGATTCGTTTACTCCAATTCTTTCTACGGAGAGTCCATGTCCTCGCATCAAAAACGCGCACTCGTTACCGGAGGCGCTGGTCTCATTGGCTCGCACATTGTTGATCTGCTCATCCGGGAAGGCTGGACTGTCCGGATCCTCGACAACCTCGAGCCCAATACGCACAAGTTTGGCAAGCCCGGGTGGATGAACCCGGCTGCCGAGTTTCGCCATGGCAACGTGCAGGACTACGACACCATGCTCAGCGCGCTTACGGACATCGACGTGGTGTGGCACGAAGCAGCCTACGGCGGTTATATGCCGGAGATGGCGAAGTATGTGCTGGTCAACAGCTTTGGTACCGCGCAGATGCTGGAGATGATTCGCGATCGCAACCTGCCGATTCGCAAAGTGATTGTCGCCAGCTCCCAGGCTGTGTACTCCGAAGGGGCCGCGCGCTGCACCGAACATGGGAGCGTCTTCCCGCAGTTGCGGCCGGCGGAGCAGTTGCGCGCCGGCGACTTCAGCGTCCACTGCCCCGTGTGCGGCAAGCCGACCATCAGCATTCCCACGCCAGAGGCTGCGCCGATCGGTGGCGAAACCGTCTACGGACTCACCAAGGTCGACCAGGAAAAGCTGGTGCTGCTGTGGAGTAAGCAGACGGGTATCCCGACGGTGGCGCTGCGCTACTCCTGCACTTACGGCCCTCGCCAGTCGCTGTTCAATCCCTACACCGGCGTCATCGCCATCTTCTGCACACGTCTGCTCAACCATAAACAGCCCATCCTCTATGAAGATGGCGGCCAGACCCGCGATCTGTGTTTTGTGGAAGACATCGCCCGCGCGAACCTGATGGTCGCGGAGACTGATGCGCTTGATGGCCTGCCGGTTAATGTTGGCAGCGGTCGCGCAGCCAGCGTCGCCGAGATTGCGGAGATTATTGCGAGCAAGTTGAACATCGACATTGCGCCGCTGGCTCGCGGCGAATTTCGCCCTGGGGAGATCCGCTCGCTTATCTCGGATATCGGGCGCATCCAGACGATCGGTTACGAGCCGCAAACCTCGCTCGAGGAGGGCATTGGGCGATACCTTGACTGGATCGCCACGCAGGGCACGATTGATGATTATTTCGCTGCTGCGGAGGCGGGACTACGGGCGAACGGAATCGTCCAAAGCGTTCGGCGATAGGGCGCGGGCGCGTCGCTAGCGTCGGGTTCGAATGAGGACGCCGAAGATACGAATCGCCGCCTTGAAGGAGGCTGAAAGGTTTCCGGAGACTTTCGACTCTCCGCCGATTCTGCAGCGATAGGGTACGGGCAGCTCGAGGATTCTCAGCTTCTGCTGCACGGCCTTGATCTGCATCTCAAGGTTCCACCCATAGGTCATCTCGGTCATGTTCATTCGCTGCAATGCGTTGCGGCGGACGACGCGAAACGCGCCCATATCCGTATAGCGAAAACCATAGAAGATGTTCACCAACCAGCCGATCAGCTGCCCGGCAAATACCTGGCTTGCAAGCATCGACCCGGGCTCACGCTTGCCGCGGATCCGCGAGCCGATCGCAAAGTCCACCTCATCCCGCTGCACCGGGCCGAGGAGGTTAGGCATCTCGGTGATAACATCCGCGCCATCGCCATCCATAAAGACGAGAATTTCGCTCGTCTCCAGGGCGGCGAGCGAACCTGCGTACATGGCGGCTCCAAATCCACGTGGCGACTTCACGACGCGCGCCCCTGCCGCCGCTGCAATTTCTGCGGTTCCATCTGTACTTCCGTTGTCGACAACGATGCATTCGTCGATGATGGCCCAAGGCATCGATTGCACCACGAAGCCTATCGATTCGGCTTCGTTCAATGCAGGAATGATTACAGAAACTCCGGATCGCATAGCACCAGTTTATGGGACTGCTAGGCAGACTTGGCTCAGCGGAGGTTCGGGTAGGTTCGGAAGGCGACGAGTTGGGCGTCGAACGAGGTTCCGCTGAAGCGCGTTGTCTTGAGCAGCACCTCGAAGTACGGATAGCGATCGGCATGGAACCTGTTTCGAAGATCCTGCATATGAGTGTCGGAAGTTAGAAACGCCGCGGCCGCGCCAGTGGCGGCTGCATCGCTGCCGGCAAGAAGGATGATGTTGCCGGTGTGACTTGGATTCGGCAGATAGGCGATGACCGCCGAGGCGGCAGAGGCTGGATAGAGTGCAAGCTCTCCCGGCAGCGGATTGCGATTGCGTATGACTGCTACGCCGTGCACGTAATCGAAGTCGGTAACGAAATTTAGCTGGTCATCGAAGAGGTAATCCCAGGGGACGGCCTTTTTGCCGCCAATCAGAATTACGTTATCGCGCTTGATCTGCTCGGCGCTAAAAAAGCGCGCCAGGGCGAGGTCATGTGGATAGGTGGCGGGAATTTCTCCAAGCAAGGCCTGGCCGGCAGTCACGGCGCCGAAGGTCACGAGATTGTGGTTCAAGACCTCGTTCACGTCCTGCTTGCGATCAGTGCTCAGGCTGCCGGATTGGATGTGATCGACGAAGGTACGGCTGATGTAGTCATCGAGCGAGATGGGAGTCCGTGAGATATCCTCTGCGACACTGGCGGAATCGTCTGGCAAGACCAAATCCGTCTGACGATGCGAATCAAGAAAGGCGCTCCAGAAAGCGGCCAGGGCGGGGTGATCTTCCCATGGGTCGAGTGCCTGATGCAGGGTGCGGTTTTGGAGATAGAGGAGCGCGCTTAGAGCCGCGAAACACACAGTAGCGACTGGTAATGCGAAGTGCCGGAGGATGCGGGACCGGGGGCTGGTGGGGCGCTGGGGATCGTGAGCAATGAGAGGGGGCTCTTGAACCGGTAGGGCGAGGACGGGCGCGGAAGGAGCCGGCTGGTGCGAGGGTCGACGCCGAAAGATGAGGCGATAGGCGCCCCGAGGCATCTCGAAGATAACTGGCTGGCTGGCGCCCGCGGTTTCGAAATAGGAATCAATGCGCTTCCTTAGTTCAGTTGCGTTGACGCGAACAATGTTGTCCGCGGTGCGGTCGTAGGAGGCGGGCCTGCCGAAGACCTTGGTGCCGATCTCCTGTTCGTGAATCTCCCGGCAGCCCTCCTTAAGTGATTGTTTTCCTACGTACAGGAGGAAGTCATGGAGACGTGTTGATCGGCTGAATTGCTCGCTGGCAGCGACAAGCTGAATCAGCTCCCACCGCTCGTCGAGCGTAGGCAGTGGTTCAGCCGCGATGGCGGCCGGATTGTCAGCGAGCGTCCCCATTCAGTACCCCGCGGTGCGCTTCCAAGTCTACGCCGTGACGCGAACGACAGGGAAGCGTCAAGAACTTCTCCACGATGGAGCTCCTTTGGATCCTTAATGCGCGCCCTGCAACGCCTAACAGAAGTCTTCTAAAGCGTTGATGAATAGGAGCTTGTACAACTTCTAACGGTTAAGGATTGCGCATTCTTCCGGTGAATTAACTTGCGCGGGGCTCCCAGGCTGCGAAGAATCCGATTCCAGGTTCAGAGATGCAAACGGCGCGAGTTTAGAGAAGCACCCTGGATAAAGCACCGCGGCAAAGGGAGACGTTCGCCTGCTCCGTATCGATGGCATGAGTTGCATGGTCACAACTTTAGGAGGAATTGCTCGGGATGAATGAGATTGTCACTTCCAGGACGCGCAAGGCAGCTTGGCTTGTACTCTTACTGATAGCGGTTGCGGGCGCTGGTTCTCTAAAGGCGCAAGAATATCTGGGTAAGATCGCCGGCTCGGTCACAGACCCATCGGGCGCGGTCGTTCCGGCGGCGGAGGTGACCGCAACCAATGTATCGACCACCTTCGTCACGAAAACGACTACGAATGCTGGTGGCGAATACACCATCCCCTTCCTGACGCCGGGAACCTACACCATCACGGTCGCGGCGAGCGGCTTTCGTAAAGAAGAACGGACGAGCATCGTGCTCACGGCGGGACTCACGGTCAACGTGGACGTCGGCGTAAAGCCGGGCGCGGCCGACCAATCGGTGAACGTCACGGCGGATACATCCCTGCTTGATACAGGCTCGCCGATCATCGCCACAACCTTGAGTGCCGAGGAAGTTACTGACCTGCCCAACAATGGGCGCAATCCCTACGTGCTGGTGACCCTTGCTGCAGGCGTGATTTCTACGACCGGCAACTACTTCTCGTCGCAGTCAAACCAGTACACCAACCCCTATAGCGGAGCTTCGATTGCAGAGATCGCTGATGGCACCAGCGGCCACAACCGTCTGACGCTGGACGGTATCCCGAACGATGCGGCGGAGCGTTTCTCTGGGCCGAGCTACCTTGGCTTTACTCCTTCGCCTGAGGCCGTTCAGGAGACGAAGATCGAGAACGGCATCTTCGACGCGCAAGTTGGACACGGGAGCGGCACCATCACTAACGTTGTGGTTCGGAACGGAACCAACAGTCTCCACGGCGCTGCGTACCTCGTCTTCCAGGACACGTATCTGGACGCCAACCTCTATCAACTGGCGGGGAAACCGAGGAATAATAACCAGGTCAACCAGACCGGCCTCGTGATCGACGGCCCTGTTGTGCTGCCGAAGATTTACAACGGGCGGGACAAGACGTTCTTCCTGTTCTCGTTTGAACGCTATGCAACCCACACCGCGCAGAACCTTAGCACGCGAGTACCTACCTCGCAAGAAGTTGGTGGCGATTTCTCCGGCCTTTGCCCGGGAGGCTTCAACGATTCCGGCGCCTGCATCTCTGGCGTACAGCTTTACCAGCCCAACTCGCCAGTCGATGCCCTTGGCAACCGCACGCTCATCTTCCCAAACAACAACATCACGTCGGCGCTCAACCCCACGGGCCAGGCCCTTTCGAGCTACCTTCCGGCGCCGAACGTTGCGGGAGCCACCGCGGTGTCGCCGATCAACTACGTATCCTTGCAGACTTCGTACCCCAGCACCTATCCCTCGTTCATCGGCCGCTTCGACCAGGTGATTGGCAAGAACGACAAGATCACCTTCCTCGGATATCGCGCCGGCCTGACGCAGAACTTTCCGCTTGAGGGTTTCCCTAAGGGCATTGGCCCCACCAACAGCAACTCCGGATATGGCTACCACGTGTTTCGCAATACCCGCGGCGGCAGCGTGGATGAGGTGCACCAGTTCTCTTCGACCATGGTGCTCGATTCGCGCCTCGGCCTGGATTACCACCCCTTCGGTCTGGTTTATCCGGGCAGCAGCAACTTCGACCTTGGTTCGCTCGGCATAACGAGCCCCAACTTGCCGTACAAGTCGTTCCCCGGTGCCTGGATCAGTTCAGACGGTTACTCGGGGCTCGCGCCAGGTGCCGGCGGCCAGATCAGCACGGATGCCTTGGGTGCCTGGGAAGAGATCCTCTCGAAGCAGTGGGGGCATCACTCCGTTCGCTTTGGATTTGAAGGCAACATGAGCCGTTACAACGTGCAGAACCCGGAAAGTGGCTTCAGCCTCAATTCGCAATCCGGCGCGGGGTTTGTGTTCGACCGCAGCTTCACACAACATAATGTGCTGGCTACGATCGGCTCGGATGCCAGCTCCGGCGATCCGATAGCCGACCAACTCCTGGGATACTTCAGCAGCGTTAACTACAACATCAGCATCGCGTATGCGTTGCAACAAATCTACACGGCACCATTCGTCGAGGACGACTGGCGCGTTACCAACAAACTCACGCTCAATCTTGGCGGACGCTGGGATTACGAATCGCCCTTCACCGAACGCCACAACCGCTTGATCTCGGGTTTCTGCACCACCTGCACCAATCCCTTGCAGAGCTCGGTTGCGGGCCTTCCACTTAATGGCGGCGTCGAGTTCGTCAACTCCAACGATCGCTACCCTTACCCGCGCGATCTGCACAACTGGCAGCCGCGTCTTGGGGCAGCTTATAACGTCAACCCATCTACCGTCGTTCGCGCCGGCTTTGGCATTATCTACTTCAATACGTTGGAAACGCCCTTCTCCACCGGGTACAGCCAGCTCACCAGCTATACCTATGCGCCGAGTGCCGCCGAGAACGGCACCCCCATCAATACCGAGTCGAACCCTTTCCCGAATGGGGTGACCTTGCCTACGGGCAATAGCCTAGGTCTCGGAACGGGGATCGGCCAGAATATCAATTTCAATGACCAGCACCACGTACAGCCGCGCACCGCAGACTACACGATAAACATCCAACAGCAGTTTCCGGGCAACTTTGCCCTGCAGGTCTCCTACGTTGGCGCTCGTCCCACGCGGCTTGAGGTAAGCCGTAACATCAACGCTCTGCAGGGGCAGTATTACAACCAGGGACCGGCGGAGGTCGCCTACCTGAGCGCCAAGGTCCCGAATCCGATGGCAGGA
>Ga0182012_10002780_pt1 | contig 18862 bp, 22 predicted proteins | sample 612S2SmetaG_FD_120486 | JGI IMG/M metagenome (GOLD analysis project Ga0182012, IMG submission 120486) | Permafrost microbial communities from Stordalen Mire, Sweden - 612S2S metaG | ecosystem: Environmental > Terrestrial > Soil > Wetlands > Permafrost | place: Sweden: Stordalen | collected...
CATGAAAAAATGCCCTCGCTCTCGCGAAGGCATCTTGCCATTACCACCTTGTGAAAATCCAGAGTTTCGTAACAGCCTGCTGCGGGCGTGGCCTTTCTCTTGCACTCATAAATCAATTGCTTAAACCAAGACCGACTGGTATTCCTCGTACGTTCCCTTAAAGTCAGTGATCTTGTGGTCGCCCTCAAAGTGCCATATTCTGGTGGCCACCTCATCAATCAGGTCATGATCGTGAGTAGCGATCAGCACCGTGCCCTGGTAGCGCTGCAGCGAGATGTTCAACGCATTGATCGATTCCAGGTCCAGATGGTTGGTCGGTTCATCCAGCACCAGCACATTGGGCTTCTGCAACATCAGTTTGCAGAAGAGCAATCTTGCGGTCTCTCCACCACTGAGCACGTCGGTCTTCTTGTTCCCCTCGTCGCGGGCAAACATCATCTGCCCCAGCAATCCGCGGATTTCTTCATCGGCCGCGCCCGGATCCCAAAGGTGCAGCCACTCAAAGGCCGTCATGCCTGGAGTAATCAGCGCCCGGTGATCCTGAGCAAAGTATCCCACCGCCGCCTCGTGACCCCAAATCACCTTGCCGCTGGTCAGGAATTCGCCCTCGTAGCCGCTGGTTTCCCGCAGTTCCTTCATTGGAGTGGTCGGCGAATTTGCCAATAGAGCATTGATCAGCGTGGTTTTGCCTGCGCCGTTCCGGCCCATCAGGCCGATCTTTTCTCCGCGTGTCACGCTGGCTGTAAAGCCACGTACCACTTGCTCGTCTCCGTAGGACTTCGTGACCGCTTCCAACTCCAGAATATGTTTTCCAGAAGGCCGCTTTTGTTCGAACTTCAAATATGGACGCTGAATGTTCGACCTTGCGAGATCCGTCAACTGGAGCCGTTCTACTTCCTTGCGCCGCGACTGCACTTGGCTGGAACGCGTACCGGCAGAGAAGCGCGCAATGAAATCATTGAGCTGTGAAATCTTCTTCTCACGCTGTGAGTTCTGCGACTCAATCTGCGATCGCACCTGCGTCTTTGCCAGCACCATCTCGTCGTACGTGCCAGTGTAGGTGATGATTGTCTGGTAATCGATATCCGCGATGTGGGTGCACACGCTGTTGAGGAAGTGGCGATCATGTGAGATCACGATCAACACGCCGTTGTAGTTATTCAAGAAGCCCTGCAGCCAGTGAATAGAATCCAGATCAAGGTGGTTCGTCGGTTCATCCAGCAGTAACGCCATCGGATGCCCGAACAAAGCCTGCGCCAGCAGCACGCGAACCTTCTGTCCGCCCTGCAACTCGCCCATCTTGCGCTCGTGGAGTTCATCCGGAAGGTCGAGCCCTTGTAGCAGGAGGGCAGCATCGGTATCAGCCGAGTAGCCGTCTTCTTCGCCAACGATGCCTTCCAGTTCGCCGAGCCTCATGCCGTCGTCGTCGGTCAGATCCGCCTTGGCGTAGATGACCTCACGCTCTTCCATCGCTGCCCAGAGGCGCTTGTTACCCATGATGACCGTATCGAGCACGCGATAGGCATCGAAGGCAAACTGGTCCTGGCTCAATACGCCGAATTTCTTGGGGCGCACCACACTGCCCTTTTGAGCATCGAGTTCACCCGTGAGCAGCTTCATGAAGGTCGATTTACCGGCTCCATTCGGACCCGTCAGACCATAGCGCCTTCCCGGCGTGAACGCCGTAGACACATCATCGAATAGAACTTTAGCGCCGTAGCGCATTGAAATACTGGAAACAGAGATCATAGTTTTTTCTTAAGGGTAGTGCTGGAACAGCCGGAGGGGGCGGGACGCACTTCGTACCTAAAGGATATCACGGTGCCATGCCGCTCCCGTGTACATCCCGTGAATCAACCTGCTTCCGCCCGAAACTTCTTCGCATCCCCGTGGTCTAATAGATTGAGGAACCGTATCAGGCCCATGAAATTTATGTACCGATCGATTTGCGTTGCGCTCCTGGCATTGACGTATGCCAGCCCTACTCTGTTCGCTCAGGCCAAGCCAGCTTCTCCGATTCTTCCTGAGGCTTTTGCCGGATGGGAGATCAGTGGCACACCCGAGCATGGCAATGAGCCGCGCAAGGCTGATGGCACTTCTTCAAACGTGCTCGTGGAAGATCGCTTTACTGACTTCGAGGTCGCCACGTACAAGCACGACGACCGCACCATTACCATCAAGGCTGCCCGCTTTGTGGATGCCGAAGGCGCTTACGCGGCTTTTACCTTCTATCGTCAGCCGTTGATGCGCGCCGAAGAGATTGGAACCCTCGGCGCCTCGCTCAATGAACGAGTGCTCTTCTTCACCGGCAATATTCTCGTTGATGTGCAGTTCGACCACCTCACCGGCATGAGCGGGTCGCAACTTCGCGAACTCGCAAGCCTTTTGCCGAAAGCCACAGGAGCGATCGCCGAGCTACCTACGCTGCCCACGCATCTGCCGCGCAAGGAGCTGGTGCCGGAGACCACTCGCTTTTTGACCGGCCCAGCCGCATACTCCGCACTGAATGTTGATCTCAGTCCCGGACTCATCGACTTCAGCAAGAGTCCCAAAGTTCTGTGGGCGCGCATGAACGGAGAAGCACCCGCATCGGCAGAGATTCTACTCATTGCTTATCCCACTCACATTATCGCCATGGAGAAGCTCTCTGCCTTCGAGCAACTCGCGCCACCCAGCAGTGGTGCCGTGAGCATGGCGAAGCGTACAGGCCCCATCATCGCGCTGGTGCGTGGCAACATCTCGCGCGGCGATGCAAACAAAATTCTTTCTGCCGTGAACTACGACGCCAACGTCACCTGGAACGAGAACACAGGGCAAAGCAAGCGCGATAATATCGGCAACGTGGTAGTAGCCGCACTCAGTTTGGCAGCCGTTCTCTTCCTCATCTCGGTCGGTGCTGGAGCTGTTTTTGGCTTCGGAAGGTTCTTCTTACCCCGCCTGAGACCCAGAAAAGCCGGAGAAACCCGGGACGATGGAGAGATGATCCGCCTCGATCTTCGCTAGCAGAAAGTTCCCCTAAGCTGGTTACGCGCAACAGGTTAGGCCGAAAATCTCAAAATAGTGACACTTTTTGTCACCACGATATTCTTGGGCCAAATTGTTAAGTTATTGAGAATAAAGACATTTGTTTCCGAGAATTCGCTTGACACCCTGTTTTGCAGGCTCATAGTATTTCTTCAGAAAGTTTTGACGGTCTAGCCTCCGTTGGAACTATTCTCCCTTGAAGAAAAGGCCGCCCAGTTGCCGGGCGGCCTTTTCGATTCCATTCACAATTTAATATTTTTCTACTGCACAAATCCCCGACGCAAAAAAGCTTCGCAACTTTCATTCGATCAACGCTCGCCCAGTTTCTGGTCTCAGAGATACTCATGCTCGCGTTTACACAAACACGAAGGGCGCTCACCAGGAGCGCCCTTCAAAATCTCTGGAGCCGACGACCGGAATTGAACCGGTGACCTGTCGATTACGAATCGACTGCTCTACCAGCTGAGCTACGTCGGCAAAACCTCTTTCCATAGTAAAGGGAGCTTCGCGTTTTCGTAAAGAGCCGCAGCGATGAATTACTCACGAGATGCACACTCAACTCCTGCATTGCTCGAAACTGCAGTCCAGATTGTGCACATCTCTTCATAGCGCTGCATTTGTGCGATCACTTCGGAGATTCCCCTTGCATTTGCCTCCGATGCGTGGCGATAATTATCGCGAACGGCGAACCCCAAAAAAACGTGACTCAATTCGAACGTTCGGATTTACTTAGAATTCTTCGCATTACAGCACGGCAACTGAGCGGATGGCAACGAGCCGGCTTGGTAGCTGTCAGCAACTCTTTTTCTTTTTTCGATCTCCTCCAAATTAAGAAAGTTCGGGACCTGCGCGCCAAGCGCGTCAAGAGCGCAACCATTCTCGCGTCTCTCCAGGCAATGCAGGAGCGGGTAGCAGGAATGGAGAATCCATTCCTTGAGGCTGGTTCGTTCTCGATTGGTTCACGCGTCGCCTTCCGTACGGAGGGCCGGGCGCTGGACCCGATCGATGGCCAGTTCATCATGGATTTTGGAGATTCCGGCCAGGTTCTGGAAACCACCGCCAGTTTCCGTCCGGCCCCGGCGCCTCAAACCATCGCAGAACTTTTTGCTCTTGGCGTAAGTCTTGAGGAAGACCCTGCTCGGGCTGAAGAGGCGATTTCGGTTTACGGCAAAGTTCTTAAGCTGGATCCGGAATACGCTCCCGCGCACATCAATCTCGGCACCCTGTATTACAACCAATCTGATTACGAACTGGCGGAGGAACATTACCGCAGCGCGATCGAATCCGACCCGCGCTATGCTCTCGCTTACTTCGACCTTGGCAATGTACTGGATGAGACGCAACGCCTCGAGGAGGCCATTGCCGCCTACAAGGTCGCATTGCAGCTTGCACCCACCTACGCCGACGCTCACTACAACCTGGCGCTTGCCTATGAGCGATCGCGGCAACCGCGCCTCGCCATCAAACATTGGCGGGCCTACCTCAAGCTGGATGCCCAGGGTCCTTGGGCCGTGCACGCCCGTTCACAGTATAGGAAGTTGCTCGACGCCGAAAAGCTCAAAGTGGTCTACCGTCGTTAGTGTCCGCTTTAGGGTTCTTCCGTTCATTGCTCCTGTCCCCAGAACTGATACAATCTCCGGTCTGTCAATCCACTTGAAAAAGGCAGGGCATCCCAATGACGACTACAGCAGCCGGGCATGCAGCAGCTCCAAGACCCCTACTCGTTCTGTCTGAGGACGAGCAGCTTTTCCGTGACAACATCCGCAAGTTTGCTGAGGAGTCCATCGGTCCTCTCGTGAAGGAGATGGACGAGCGCGGCTCCATGGATCACTCCCTGATCGAGCAATTTCACCAACTCGGTCTGATGGGCATAGAGATTCCTGAGCAATATGGCGGTGGCGGTGGAACTTTTTTTGAAGCGATCCTCGCGGTAGAGGAGCTCTCCCGCGTAGATCCCTCTGTCGGAGTCCTCGTCGATGTGCAGAACACCCTCGTCAATAACGCGCTGATCCGCTGGGGCAGCGAGGCGCAAAAGCAGAAGTATCTTCCCAAGATGGCCAACGAGTGGGTTGGCTCCTATGCGCTCAGCGAGGCCAGCGCCGGCTCCGATGCCTTTGCCCTGCAAACCCGCGCAGAGGATAAGGGAGACCACTGGCTGCTCAATGGGCAGAAGCTCTGGATCACCAACGGCAAGGAGTCCAATCTCTTTATCGTGATCACCACCGTGGACCCATCGGCAGGATACAAGGGCATCACCGCGTTCATCGTAGAGAAGGGTTTCCCGGGCTTCAGCATTGGCAAGAAGGAAGACAAGCTCGGCATCCGTGCCTCCAGCACCACTGAACTCATCTTCGAAGATTGCCACGTCCCAAAGGAAAACCTGCTCGGCGAGGTAGGCAAGGGTTACAAGGTCGCCATTGAGACTCTCAACGAGGGCCGCATTGGCATTGCCGCGCAAATGTTGGGACTGGCCCAGGGTGCATGGGACTGTGCCGCAAAATACTCCAAGGAGCGCAAGCAGTTCGGCCAGGCTATTGCTAACTTTCAGGCTGTCTCCTTTGATCTTGCCCAATTGGCAACTGAGATTACCGCCCTCCGACTGATGGTTTACAACGCCGCCCGCATGAAGGACGCCGGAATCTCTTTCCTGAAGGAAGCCGCAATGGCGAAGCTGTATGCGCCCCAGGTGGCCGAACGGGTCGCATCCAAGGCTGTCGAAATCTTCGGTGGATACGGTTTTACAAAGGATTATCCCGTAGAAAAGTTCTTCCGCGACTCCAAGATTGGTAGTATTTACGAAGGAACTTCCAATATGCAGTTGGCAACCATCGCCAAGCTCAGTCTTGGACTAAAGTAGGCGAATGAAGAAGAAGCAAGCTGCCGTCCCAACTCGCAAAGTGGCTGAAAAGCCATTGCTGGAGCGCCGCAAGTTTGAGCGCGTCGGAATTCCTGCGACCGCGTTCGCCCGCGATGCGCTGGGCAATGAGATGGGGCGTGTGGCACAAACCAGTGGAGGCGGATTGCTGCTAGAGCCAGCCTCACCATGGGCCAGGCTGGCTCTGGTCAAGGGCCAGCAACTCATGCTCACCGTTGTGGAACCCGCTACCGGAAACGAAACAGATGTCTACGTCGAGGTCACTCGCGTTGGCGTGCAGAGCATCGGTCTTCGTTTCCTGTAGCTCCGCCATCCTCACTCATCTGCTCGACTCCGCCCTGCGGTGGTACCCTAAAATCTGAGGGGTCATGCCGGGCTCTAGGGAACCAGATCAGTTTTCCATCGATGAAACCGCCGACGCAGTGCTTGCTGCCGGTCAATCTGCCACATTGGAAGACGAAACATCGCACTCCGCAATTGCGGGCAGTGACACGTTGGCGATTGTTGCAGTCACGTTGGCCGGCATTGGTGCATTCTTCAATCTCTATGCGACCCAGCCGCTGCTTCCGCTCTTCGAGCAACTCTTTCATGCCTCCAAGGCAGAGGTGGGGCGCACCGTCAGTGCCGCAACCCTCGGCGTCGCGATCAGTGCGCCCTTCTGCGGAGCTCTTGCCGAGCGCGTTGGACGACGCAAAGTCATAGTGCTCTCCATTTTTTTGCTCGCCATTCCTACTATCCTTGCAGCCACTGCGAATGGTCTCTCGCAGTTAGTCTTCTGGCGATTTCTACAGGGCATTGTGATGCCTGGAATTTTTGGCGTAACCATCGCCTACATTGCTGAGGAATGGCCGCGTCATCGTATGCCACAGGTAACGTCAATATACGTAAGTGGCACGGTGCTGGGAGGCTTTCTCGGACGCATCTTCACCGGAGTTGCTGCCACCCATCATCTGATCCCGTTCGTCGCTCCAAGCTGGCGCAACGGATTTGTTGCCATCGGCGGTTTTGATCTCATCTTTGGCTTGCTTCTCTGGCGCTGGCTTCCTCCTGACTCGCCTCTCCCAGCTGGCTCCGACGAAGAAACGAACGTCACTCGCCATCTTCGCAATCCGCAACTACTGGCAACTTACGCCGTCGGATTCAACGTGCTCTTCACGCTGGTGGCGACCTTTACCTACATCACTTTCTACCTCGCCGCTCCTCCTTTCGGTCTCTCTCCTGCGGAGTTGAGTGCGCTTTTCATGGTGTATCTGGTGGGCCTCATCATCACCCCCCTCGGGGGTGTCTGGATCTCCAGGGTAGGTTCGCGGGTCGCGCTAATCGGCTCGGTGGCAGCCGGCATCGCTGGAGTTCTTCTGACCTTGGTGCCTAATCTGTTGGTGATCCTCGTCGGACTGGTCCTGTGCTCCTCGGGAGTCTTCATCTGCCAGTCGGCTTCTACAAGCTACATCCAGCGTGAAGCACAGTCGGGCGGACGTGCCTCTGCGGCAGGGCTTTACGTGATGTTCTACTACATCGGAGGTAGCGTTGCTGGAGTCCTGCCCGGAATGCTCTGGCGCTTTGGCCAGTGGAAGGCGTGCGTAGCCCTGATCGTCTGCGTGCAACTGGTCACCATCGCCATCGCGGGGAATATCTGGAAGGGCAAGGAAGCCTGACCCAACCATCAGACGAATTATTTTTCGGATGCACGTTCAGCACTGATGTCGCGGGCACAACCTGCCGATATTAGGGAAATAGTCCAACCGCTCTGGTGAATGCTGAATGATCTCTATCAAGAAATACCTTGATATGTCCGCCGATGATAGCAAGAGGCAGCTCTCGATGCCCCCAGGCCTTCTGGCTGCAGCGCTGAAAGCCTATCGCTCAACGGTACTCGCCATGGCCCAATACGCAGCCACGGCATGTCCCGCGAGTGGCCGTGAGCTGCAGGCATATTTGATCAAGGTTGGAAATACCTTCACACCGGGTCTCAATCCCCATTCTCTTGAAGAAAGTGGGATCGACATCGAAAAGCAACTGCATATCTGGTCGAATCAGACAGTGCAGCACCTGAACAAGACTGCTAATGAAGTTCGGGAGATTCTATTGGTGCTGGCCAAAACCGGAGAAGACGTTTGCGAACGCGATCAGCGCTATGCCGGAAAGTTCATTGAGATCACCCAGCAACTGAACAGTATCTCTCACCTCGACGACATCTCGTTGGTGCGTTCCATGGTCTTGAAGAGTGCCGCGGCCCTCAAAAACTCTACGGCAAAGATGGCCGCAGACGGCAAAGAATCCATGACGCAACTACGGGCACAGGTGTCCTCTTACGAGGCACGGTTGGAAGAAGCGGAGAGGCTTGCGTCCCGTGATTGTCTAACCGGAATCCGCAATCGCTTGAATATCGAAGGACAAATCGAGCGCAGGATTAGAGAACGCAAGATCTTCTGCCTGATCATGATTGACCTGAACGGTTTTAAGCAGATCAATGACACATACGGACACGCCGCCGGAGACGACCTGCTGAAACAGTTTGCCCACGAGGTAGGCGCATTCTCTCATTCTGACGACCTGGTGGGTCGTTGGGGCGGGGATGAATTCCTTATCATCGCGGACGCACCGCTGAGCGATTCAGAATTTCGAGCGCAACGCCTCAAGCAATGGGTCTGCGGAGAATATGATCTCGACCTGCAGGCTTCCAAGGTGAAGGTCGAACTCAGCGCCTCAATCGGAGTTGTGGAATCAACGCCTGAAGACTCCTGCGCCAGCGTAGTCCAGCGCGCCGACGAGGCTATGTACAGGGAGAAGAAATCCGCACGACCAACAACCAGCGAAAGTCAAAGCGCCTGAGTCGGACACCCGAATCCGCCCGCCCGTCGAAGCCAATGTGATTGAATCTAAATGGTAGGAGCGGCAGGACTCGAACCTGCGACCCTCTGCTTAGAAGGTGAGAAGTACTAACCATGTATCTTAGTCTTTACTTTTCAACAACTTAGACTAACTTTTTACTCCGACTGAAACTATAGGCACAGGGTCGCAAGTTGTCAACAGTTGTGGGATGTTTTGCTGGGTATCTTCATGACTCACCTGCGGTGCTGTCGCTACTCAGCGCCACCGAGTTAAACAGGATGTTGATCTGCGCTTTAGACCCCGGCTATGAACAGGAGATCGTCGGCGCTGATGAGTTACCACTCCGATGCAGTCCCTGAGGTAACACCCGCCCCGGTATCATCCCAACCCTTCCACGCCACGGTGCCCACCTTGATCATCCCGTGCCTCTCTTGTCGAACCGCTTAGGTAGAGCTGGCCGCCTGAGAGTAACCGCCATCAAATCCCACTGAAGCCGGGGAGGGTTCCGGGGACAGGGTAAGCCGCCCACTCACGAGCCAGAGCTGCTGCTGGGGTGGTAAGAAGATTCGTTTTCTGTATTAAAGGCAATAAAGATGTCTATTTAGGTAAATTTATTTGCTTTTAACAAATTTAATTGCTATCTTAAGACTGAGAAAGTTGATTTTTTTCCACACCAAGGAGACTTTGATGGCACCTGCACCGCTTTTAGACCGAATCGGTTTAGACGCTTATGTTCATCCTCAAGACGTAACTTCGCCGAAAGACCGGGTAATGTCCGTTCCCGTCGTCATCTTCGATGGCCGTGCTGGAGGGATGTCTTGCGCTACCATGGACTACAATCACGACGCCGACCCCGCCAAATTTGAGAAGGATGCGGTGGGCATCCGTTGGAACGGTACCGAGGATAGCCTGAGTGGCTTCCCCTCCACCCACCAGTACAGCACGTGGTTCATCGTGGATGTGGACATGAAGGACAGCGTCCTCACCCACTTCAAAGCACGTGCGGCAGGTACCGACCTTCGCTTGGCCTTCATTGGCTTCCTGACCACTGAGCACTTGACCGCCGAGTTGGCGGCACGCGGTTATAAGGTCAACCTGAGCCGCTAACCGGAATAGGGGTGCCCCTGCATCCCAAACTCCTGACTTCTAACGTGTCATTTGCTGGCGTCCTCGGGATTAAATAAGACACCCCAAGTTCCATAAAATCAATATCTTGAGAATAGGATGTCAGAAAAACTTCGAAATTTGTCAGAAAAACTTCTAAAATTTGGTAGAAAAAACGATACTTTTTCTGACAATTAGCGTCTATAGTTATGTAAGTAAACCCAAGGAGTGGGTGTCGTAATGGCCACAGTTGTCAAATGCATAAAAGAGAGAATCAGCCAATTGCCAGTTGGTGAGCCGTTCTCCAGCAAAGAACTTGTTGGCTTCGGCACCCGTGCGGCTGTTGACCAGAATCTTTCCCGCCTTGTAAAGAGGGGCGAAGTGATGCGGGTGACCCGAGGTGTTTACGTCAGACCTAAGCAGAGTAAGTATGTTGGAGCCGTGACTCCAGAGCCACTAAAGGTCGCTCACGCCAAAGTGCTGACAGCGAAGGAATCTGTTCAAGTACATGGTGCGGAAGCTGCACGCCAGTTTGGATTTACAACACAGGTTCCCACCACCCCCTTGTTTTACACCTCGGGCTCGAATAGGAGGTTTCGTGTTGGCAATCTTCGGGTAAAGCTCAAGCATGTTTCAGCGAGGAAACTGACTTTTGCTGGCACGCCAGCAGGTAATGCCCTCTCTGCACTATGGTATGTAGGCAAGGAGAACATCTCGGATGGCCTCATCGAGAAAATTAAAGAGAAGCTTACGGCCTCAGAATTTGAAAAGTTGAAAGCTGCAAAATCAATTATGCCCGCATGGATGGCAGATGCATTCTACCGATATGAACAACAAGCCAGACGTTGAATTGTTCCTGTGTCTGCCGGAGGATGACCGAAAGGACATCCTTCAAAATATGAGCACGAAGAGGGGTCAGACCCCAGCCGTCTTGGAGAAGGATGTCTGGGTCTGTTGGGCTTTGAAAACCCTCTTCGAAATTCCGCAGCCGCACCCTATGGCGTTTAAGGGCGGCACGTCCTTGTCTAAGGTTTATAACGCCATAGAGCGGTTCTCAGAGGATATTGACGTTACGCTCGACTACAAGTCCATGCATCCTTCCGCTGAACCGTTCAAGGAAAACCTCAGCAAGACTCAACTGAACAAGCTGTCTGTGGCTCTTCGAGAACTCGTCAGTCAACACACTCATAATGTTATCCTTCCGGCTTTCAGAGACGCGCTTGCCGAGCAGTTCGGAGATGCTTCATACAAGGCAGAACTCACTGATGACGGCGAGAAATTGTCGATACATTACGGGCCACTCTTTCAGCCCGATTACATTAGAGACAAAGTGCTCATTGAGTTCGGCGGACGAAACGCCATCGCGCCGAATGCAACCGTCCCGGTAAGGCCGTACATCGCTGAAGATTTGCCTCACCTTGGCTTTCCCGAAGCAAACGTTATGGTTCTCGCCCCCGAGAGGACGTTCTGGGAGAAGGTCACGCTTATGCACGCTGAGTGCTACGCAAAAAAGCTCGACAAGCTTGAGCGCAAGTGTCGCCATTGGTATGACGTGTACAAGCTCTCGAAGATGCCTATCGGACAGAGAGCCCTTGCTGACCGGGAGCTTCTCCACGATGTTGTGAGGCATAAAATTGTGTTCTATGCCAGCAACGCCGCAAATTATGAAGCGTGCTCCGATGCAATGAAGCTCGTGCCTGATGATGAGATGTTGAGAGCTTTGGAGCAGGACTATCGGAAGATGGTGAACGACGGCATGTTCTACGCGGAGCCCCCCGCATTCGACGTTCTTATTGGTGAGTTGAGGATTCTCGAAAAACTGGTTAATGCTGCACCAGCAGCAACAAACGTTAAAGGGGTGGGGGTTTAGCTCTCATAGCACAGCAACAGTAGCGGTGGCAGCAGTAGCCAACGCCACCGCCGCCGTCATGTCGTCGTCACCAGCATCACCACGCGCATCAGGCGCAGATTCACCAGCATCAGCAAGTGCAGCTTGACTTGATGACCAGCGGCGTGAGTAAGTCCAAAGACCTCCCAAGATGGCCGAGTGAGGGCGGGTTCCTGCGTTGCCGTGGGCACATCGACGGTACCGACCCGCGTGCGCTTTTTGTACACGCACTGCCCGGCAGCTATCCGGCGCTGCAGGTACTGCCGAGGAAATTTATCACCGCCATTCAGTTGCCAATGCCGCGTTGAAAATGAGACGGTACATAAAATCCTGTGCCACAATAGTGGAATTTCTAGGAGGAGGCGGATGACTGACATGGGGAGCACTTGCGATGGAAATTGACGATACTAAGATCGTCGCCCTCCGGAAGGTGGTGACTGCCGCCCAGCAAGAGTTTGATCTCGCGATTACATTCCATGAGGTATGGAAACCAGCCGCCTACGACCAAGACCTCCATAGTCGCTTGGGGAAATCCTTTGCTTCACAGGCTTTTCTCGTCATGCGGAGTGCTCTACGACGCGAGATGATGCTTGCATTGACTCGGCTTTGGGACAAACGCAAGGATGCCATTCGGATGGATTTCATCGCGAACACGCTCCGTAAGACAGAGGTGATCGATGCCTTAGCCTTAGACCGAGTGAAACACCTCAACTTGCCCGAGGCTTTCGATGAGATGAAGAATGATCTCAGGAGGAAGACGGACGAGGTAGTCAGATTGGTCAACAAGTACAAGGACAATGGCGCACACCATCCTGTATTGAAGGAACTGCTGGGTTTTCGAAATGAGCGCCTAGCCCACCGACAGTTAGCCGAGACAACAGCGCCGGGAGCGAGTGCTACTGACGAACACATCGCAGAGTTTTATCAAGATAACTTGAAGCTCGTCCACCTTCTCCTCAGCGTCGTCAACGCAGTGAGTTATGACCCGGAGGAAACCGCCAAGATTTATCGATTATATGCCAGCCAATTTTGGGGGGCGCTTCAGAATGTGGAAATTAGGGCGACAGTTCCTGCTGATGGCAGCATGTGATCACAGCAACGACGCCACTGACCGAAGATGACTTCACAAAAGTGTGGTTGGACGGTCAACGAAAATTGACCCACTGCGCAAAGTCTGCAGAAGACCAGTCACCAAGCTCCTTGCCATTTTCTACGCATCGGGAGCAGAGCATGTCTGCCATGTAAAATTCCAACTCCCCGGACTGGAAGATCGGATACAACTCATCGTGAACCAGACAGACCACCCGGTGGCAACGATCACATTGCTTCCAGTCGGCAACAGAGCATGGCGTCAGCGTGTCGTGGCTGCACTCGGGCTCGTCGTGGGTCATCTGGGTTGTCCTCGTACCTGCCCGCCAATTGTACTGCCCGTGCCAGTCGAGCATGGGCGTGCTTCCGCCAGCGGTCTCCGGTGGGCATGGCTCTGGAGCGGACAGCGTGATACCAGACCGATCTCCGGCCTATGTTTAAATCACACGGTATCGGTTAGCGTGGGCGACATCCATCAGGGAACGTGCCTCACAATCGCTGTCTAAGCCCTTACCGGAGGTCGGGTGAGGATTGACCCTCGGTTTACAATCGGAACGTTGAAAGTGGCCTACCGCGACCCGGCTCATTGCGGCAAAGTAGACGTGCGCCCCTTCGCCGCGTCCTTCGGTCGCACTGCGATGGTCAAGACCCTTCTACGATAGGCGGATAATTTCAGCAACTTGGGAGGCATGTGCTGAAAGACTGGACTTGGGTCGTGGATACCCTCGTCTGCGGCCTGATATATCCAATGGTGCCCTGCGCCTGACTCTACAAGGTGAGCACATGGCAGCGGGTACGCTTCCTCAGGTTGATACGGAACCGCATCAAAACCCTTTCCCCGCATATATGTTTCCCATTCATCGACAGTCTTGCCCTTTGCGGCGTCTGGCAGGTCGTGCAGGATTTCCTCGCGACTCAAACCTGTCAGAGCGCCGAACACGCAGACGCCGCAGTCCATGTCGCCTTCCTGCCGCAACATCTGCACCTGAAACCAGCAATCCTGTTCTGGCGGCTCCATGCTGCAATTTTACCGGATGCAGTACGACAGGGCACCTCAACTCATCAGTTGCAGTCGGGGCACAGTCTGTGGCGATATAGGAGTTCCGGTCAATGGGGGGAACACGTCATGCCAATTCCCAAATCAGGGTTGCTGGAATATGCTGACAGGATGTCGATGATCTACAGGATGGCAATGATCTATCGCGTGGCAGTTCTGAGCGCCGTCTTGCTGGCGTGCACGGGGCTTACTATCCCAGCTTATGCCGGGACGAGCGACATCCAGTTTTTTAATGGCACATGCGACTCCTCTAGCCACACTGCCGAAGGCGTCCTCGGTAGTGACCTAACAAAGCAGCAGTCGCGGTTCTACTGCAATTCGGCTGTCATCACCTTTCTCCACGACTATAAAGGTCATGTGATGGTTCAGTTCGCGCAGAAAGAATCCCGCCATTCTCCTATCCTCGCTTTTGCTGGCCGGGTTGAGGATGATGGAATCATGATGTCGGTTGACCACGTTTACTTGGTGCCGGGACAAGCGACGACGGTCAGCGACGGCTCGTGCAAGTTCTTTTTTAAGAATCGGCAAGTGTCGGGAATTTTTTGCGGCATGAAAGTGGATGAGACTGGAAGGCGAACTGTCGCGGCGGTGGTGTTCAACGCTACGCCCGGTCAAGCCAAGTAGGCCCTCGCCACGCTCCGACGATGGGTACCTTGCTTTCCACCTGTCCACGAGCCGCCCGGCCATCCACCGCCTGATCTTCATGCAACTGTGGACGGAACCTCCGGTCGTCTCGGCAGCAGTGGCGATATCGAGCACTAGTACCTTGAGGCAATCTACATTTTTCCCACTACAATTTTCCAAGTCTGCATGTTAGACATGGTGGTTCCCGCAGTAGCTCTGCTCATGAGCATGAAAGCTGACAGATGAATCATGATGTGACTGCTCCCGGTAGAGAACTTGGCACCAAGTTTGCTTCACTGGGCAAGATGACAGGTCATACATCAGACAAAATCATCGCCGTTGTCGGGTGGCCAACCTCCAGAAGTTCGATGGCTGGAAATCAGATTCTCATGCAGTGGCAAGCAACCGGGTATCACATCGCGATTCTGTTCGACGCAGATGGCCGCTTTGTGAAGGTTGCACACGAGTCCGCCCACTTCACAGCAGCACCGACCGGGTGCCTCGTCGCCACATTGACTGTCGTGATGACAGTTCTAACGGTCGTCGTGGGATTGGTCTCAGTGGCGCTGCGTTGAGTTCCGCGCAATGTTCTCGGATAGGCGAAAGGCCGAGCCTCCCCGGCCAGCGATGTGCGCGGAAACTTCCTACCTACATCGATACCATAGACATCATTCTGGGACGTGAAGGCGGACACTGAACTCGGTCAGGGTATGAATCACGCTGCGATGGCACGAGTGGCAGCAATCATCCACATGGTGTGCGTCACAGAGGGGGCTGTGAGCCCTCGCTGGAGATCAGGTGAGGGTTGGGCACCCCCGATTCGCGCTGTCTACCAGAGCCCCGGCCAGCTACGCACACTATGGGCTGGCGAGGGCAGCGGGTAAAATATGAAGGCTATGATGTGACTCACGCCTATGACAATGCCGAAGGGGAAAAAGATAGACCGCAAAGAGATTGATGAGGCAGTCCTCTCAGAGCGCCTTGGCCTTCGTGAGGACTGGATTGATCGTTGGGAGCGTGATGGTGAACGGCTTCAGGAGTCCTCCGCCCCTGTTCAACTTCCTGCGTTTATCCGCAACGCCAGCGGGGAAATTGAAATCGCTCAGGCTGAAGCGGCCATAGATAGGCTTGTGGTGGCGGGGTGCAACCGACGAGTGGTCTACTTCTGCCTTGAACAATTGAGTCCCGCCGCGATGGAGATTCGATCAGGAAGAGAGTGGACGGCGGTTCCCGGCAAAGATGGCAGTGATGATTCCCTGCATATGCGCGAAGGGAAACTCAAGCCCAGTGAGGATTTGAAAAAGTTAGCGACTAAAGCCAAGGTGGTGAAGAAGGAGATACACCTCTACCAGCGGGAGCTTTTGCTGGCAGCACAAACCAATGTGCACCCTTTACCAGATGGCATGACGACCCGGCTCGAACTTGCGGAAGATGCCATAGCCTTGCTGGAATCCTCGCTGGCATGGATTGCGAAGCTGGCGGAGTGGTACGCTGCCCCATACGCTACTACCCTTCTCAAATCGAAGGGGCTGATTTTTCTGACAGCCTATGTTTGGATGTATGCCGAAAGCGGCAAGCTGCGAGGGCCTCAGCACAACACAGGGAATGACGTCGAAGCCGCCAACAAGCCGCAGGTTCGCGCACAACGTGAGGTGCACCCACACGATAATGCACTTGCAAGCGTGGTGAACTGTTGCACTGGCAAGGATGGTGGGTGGTCGCCATCGGAATTGTATGCAAAGCTCGACACCTTCCGAACTGACCATCCCCGGCTGTATGCACTCCTGTATTCCAAGCTGAAAGAGCTGCACGACTTTCTTTCTCGGTAGCAAATAGCGCCACGATCACGCTCGTCCATTCATTCCCCTCACAAGTCCGGACTTGCGCGTCTGCCACTCCCCCTGACTTGTGTAATCGCGGTCAAGATTACCAGCGACCTGTGAGGCCGCACTTCAGCGACTTCATGCTTGTAGGCTCCAATCAAGTACCCCTCAACAACCAGAAGTAGACCAATTTCCTGTCCAGTCTTCGACGGGTACTTTTGATCTCACGATAGGCGCAGAAAACGCCTATCTGGAGAAGATGACATGCCTGAAGCTTTGACTGGCGAAGGCCGGAATCCCGAAGAGAAGATGCGTCTTGATAGTTCCAATCAAGTCCCCCTCGGAAATCAGGAGTTGATCAATTTCGTCTCCCAGTGAGTCGCAGTATTTTCGAATAGTGATTCACCAGCATCTCCGCCTAGTGAACTCAATCTCAAGTAAAAGGATGGAAGCAAATGAAGAGGGTTCGGGTACAGGGGTTCTTTCCTCAAGTCTCATCGGCTCATGCTGATCAGCAGTCCGAGGGGAGCGGTTCCACGCTCTCTGTTGCAATCGGGAGGGCAGTGGATGCACTGCTGGCGTTGCCCGTGGTCAGGGGTAAGCGGCATCAAGTTCTGAAGCTGACTGTCATGGTCTTGGAGTAGCGCCCCGAGCAGCGCAATCAAATGTCGCAGGTGGAGCAATAAATCATCTACGGATTCCTAATTGAACGCGGTATTAAGCAGTATCGCGCTTACGGCCTCCGGGTCGGGCTTTCAGGGGAGGAGGTTCCATTCTCGGCCTCCTCCACTCTCTTCCTCTGTCGGAAGGGTCAGACAAACGGGAATGAGAGAGAACTTGAAAGGAATAGAGAATGAGCGACATCCACAATGTCGCGGCATCAGGCATTGGCCTGAGCGACCGCGAATCTCCGGGGCATACCAGCCCAACGCTCCGTACAAATCACCACACTCACATCGAGACCACGTTGTCCCATGACTGCATGGGCGCAGCCTCTCCTGACCCCGCTATCGGCGTAGAGGCGGTGCGCTAATGAACTTCAAGGGATGGGTCAAATATGACCGTGCAATTCTACAGGACTTGTATGTAGGTGCTTTAACTCCGATGGAGCTGGCGGCGATTACTATACTGAGGCTGCTGGCTGACGCCTCTACAGGGGGATACAGCATCAACGCCCCTGCACTTAATACCTTTAGCGGGGGACAGCTATCTGATGACATTGCCCAGCGGGTACTCATCTCCCTGAGCCGGAAGAAGTACATCAGGCGGTGGCCTACCAAGACCCGTGATGTTGACCCCTACCTTATCCATGGGTATGAGATCACCGTTGGTGAGCACAAGGGAAAGTTTGTCAACGCGCTCCTCACTACCGACCCTCGGAACCCGGTCTATGAGGTTATCAGCCCCTGTGTCGCTGCGGTAAGTGGTGCGGATGTAACCACGTATTTGAGTGCGGATGTGAGTGCGGATGTAGGCGCGGATGTTCAACCTTTTTATTTTGATAGCGTTACATCAGATTTCGGGGAGCCGTCGCGTGTCCAACCGGGTATGTCGTCGGGTATGTCGCGGGACGAAAAGGGTGGTGAGGGTGCGGATAAAACAATAACTGAGACTGGAGACTTAGAGACTGGAGATTCAAATCAAGTAAGTAAGTCAGTCAGTAAGTCAGCGTCGGTCGCTTCGCTCCCTCCTTGCCCGGCTCGGCTTGGAGTGGAGTCAGGTTCCTTTGAGTCTGGAGCTGAGTCCAAGTCAACCCCCTCCCTCACTTCGAGAGCTAACGCTCTCTCCGTTGCGGGTATAGATAACCCCGAGTCCACTTCTCTGTCTGAGATGGATATGAATGCTGAAGCCCTCTTTCAAACCTTCTTTCCTACCCTCCGTCCTGAAATCAGAGATAAGAAATACCCTATCTGTCTGGAGATAGCTGATCTCTGTAAGAAGTATGGAGCCTTTAACATCCTCGCTTACAACCGGACTCATAAGACTACGGGTAAGTCTAAGGAGTACTACTTTCATACTCCGGAGAAGATGCTCAGATCAGTCAAGTCCACTGAGTCGGGTAATATCCTCGACCAGTACGTGGGTCATGACCCGGATACCTGCAAGATTTGCAAGGGCTCAACCCCATCTCTGGAGAGGAACGCAGGGAACATCAGCATCCGTGAGCTGGCGCGTGAGTATGGCCTCATCAACTTCTCAGGGAAGTGGTACTGCGGTACTTCCTCGTCCAAGGAAGACATTTTTGTGACCTTCTCCTCCAAGGAAGAGATGATCGATGAGCTGGTCATCAGGCAGAACCCGGCCATTCTGGCTAAGCTGAAGGAGTTGGTGGCTGAGGCTATTGATCGTGAAGCTAACCGCCATTCGTTCACGGCAGACTCCCCGGAAGCCACCGGGGAAGGCTTCACCCCCGGCTGCCTCTGCGGATATGACGACTGCATTACCGATGAGGAATTGATGAACCACCAGCGGGGCTGTATGGAGTACTTGCGGGAAATGGGGGCATGAGATGAGTCGAGGATGGCCGGAATGGGATAGCCACGAGG
>Ga0182012_10002782_pt1 | contig 18857 bp, 14 predicted proteins | sample 612S2SmetaG_FD_120486 | JGI IMG/M metagenome (GOLD analysis project Ga0182012, IMG submission 120486) | Permafrost microbial communities from Stordalen Mire, Sweden - 612S2S metaG | ecosystem: Environmental > Terrestrial > Soil > Wetlands > Permafrost | place: Sweden: Stordalen | collected...
AACCGGGAGATGTGGCTGGGCTGGGTTTGCTGGGCGGCGGCGTGGCTGTCTTCGTCACTGAGTTTTGGCGCGATCCGGAAGGGCGCGGGGCGGTGTTCGGCGGCGCGCTGGACTGGCCGCAGGTGGCGGCTGTTCTGCTGGTCGTAGCTGGCGGATTGGCGTTGCTGCAGCGCAAACAGAAGCTCACCGACAGCGAGGGAAAAGATGGCTGAAGCCGTAAGAGACACGCAGCGCGCGATCGAGGTCCCCACGGAAGCAGCCGGACAGCGGCTCGACCAATTCCTCACCTCGCAGCTTGAAGGGGTGAGCCGCTCGCGCGTGCAACTGCTTATGGATCAGGGCGATGTGCTGGTGAATGGCGAGCGGGAGAAGCCGTCGATGAAGCTGCGCGGAGGCGAGAAAATCGCCATCACCGGCGAGCCGCATCCCGCACCCTTGAAGGCTACCGCGGAAGACATTCCGCTGGATTTGATCTATGAGGACGGCGACCTGGCAGTGGTGAACAAGCCGGCGGGAATGATGGTTCATGCCGGAGCCGGGCAGAGTGAGGACGCGCGCAGCCGGGGCACGCTGGTAAACGCATTGCTCTATCGGTTCAAGGCGCTTTCATCCACTGGCGGCGATCTGCGTCCCGGCATCGTGCACCGATTGGACAAGGACACCAGCGGATTGATTGTGGTGGCCAAGAATGACCGCGCGCACGCGGCACTGGGGGAGATGTTCGCCGGCCGCCGTATCAAAAAGACCTACATCGCATTGGTACAGGGAGCGGTCGAGCGAGCGAGAGGCACCATCAATGCGGGCGTGGGACGGGACCCGGTGCGGCGAACCCGCATGACCGCGCAGCCTAACGAAAATGCGCGCACCGCCGTCTCTCACTACGAGGTGGTCAGGAGGCTTGCGAATCGCTTCGGCAAGTTCACGCTGGTGCGGGTGCGCATCGAGACCGGCAGAACGCATCAAATTCGCGTTCACATGGCGTCGATCGGACACCCGGTGGTGGGCGATACGCTGTATGGCGGCGCGGGCCAGTTGACCGACCAGGTTGCCTCGCAGGCAGCCCAATCCAAGGCTGCTCGGCGCAAGGCGGAGCCTGAGCGGCTGAAGCTGGGGCGAAATTTTCTCCACGCTGCAAGGCTTGAATTTACGCATCCAATCACGGGGAAGCTGCTGCAGTTGGAAGCGCCGCTGCCGGATGAGTTGGAGAGGTTTCTTGAGCGGCTGGAAGCAGAGGGAATTGCGGCTGGCCAGGACGGAGACGCCTCAGCCGGCCATCGCTGATGCGGTTGGGGCGGCTCGGTTGCTAAAATGGGGAAGCTATGACCAGACAATTCACCACCCCACAGACATGGACCCGTCTGTCGGGACCCCGGCTCCTAGGCCTCGTGCTTGCAGCGGCATTTTCTTGCGCCGCGGTGCAGGCGCAACAACCGGCAACTCCTCCTGCTACTCCGCAGACTCCCACGGCACACACCCCCGCAGCCCAGCCAGCCGCAGGCCAGCTCGGTGAGCAGGAGCCCGATGTTGGCGCGCCCACGATCACGATCAATGCGAACGAAGTCAACCTGATCTTTACCGTGACTGACAAGCATGGTCGCTACATTCCCAACTTGAAACAGAGCGACTTTGCGTTGCTCGACGACCAGAAGGCGCCACTAAGCGTGAAATCTTTTCACCAGCAGATCAATCTGCCCATGCGCGTGGGTATTGTCATCGACGCCAGCACCTCCATTCGCTCCCGCTTTCAATTCGAGCAGCAGTCGGCCATTGAGTTTCTGTTGGAAATCCTCAAGGCCAAGAGCGACCGCGCCTTCGTGATGGGTTTCGATGTAACTCCATCAGTGACCCAGGACTGGACCAACGATGTGGACAAGCTGGAGACAGGCGTAAACCGTCTGCGTCCCGGCGGCGGCACGGCGCTGTTCGACGCAGTCTACACCGCGTGCCGCGACAAGCTGCTCGACGTCTCGCGCGGCCAGGAACCGGTGCGCAAAGCAATCGTGCTGCTGAGCGACGGAGACGACAACCAGAGCCGCGTTCGCCCGGACGAAGTCATCAAGGAGTGTGAGCGGGCGGAGACGATCATCTACGCTATCAGCACCAACTGGACGCCAAGCCGGGGCAAGGGAGACAAGGTGCTGCAAGATATGGCGGAGGCCACCGGAGGCCAGGTTTTCTTCCCTCCCACAGTGGATGAAATGTCGGTCAGCTTTAAGCAAATCGAGGAAGAGCTGCGCAGCCAGTACTCTTTGATTTACACGCCGGCCGACTTCAAGTATGACGGTTCGTTCCGTTCCATCTATCTCTATTGCAACGACCGGCGCTATATAGTTCGAGCCAAGAAGGGATACTTCGCGGTGAAGTAGCCAAGGTAATGTTGAGTGTTGCGAGTTAGCCAATGCGGGCCAGAGCGAATATGTTCTGGCCCGGAGTATTTTGGGGAAGATTCAGTTCCAGTCAAGCGATGCATTCAACAAGGATTGACGCCGGTTTATGCTTTTTCCCTGGGCGCATTTGTGCGCGGCTTTTTGCCGGTCCCATTTCAGGAATGTCCCTGGCCTGTGTTCCGGATTAAATCTTCCTGTTGATTCCCCGCCCTTCTTTATCACCCAATTTCTGCTGGGCGCGATGAAATAGAAGGAGCGAAACCGAGGGCTCTCCAATCGGCTCGCCTGGCGGGCTCAAGAACGTTTCTTGCGGTCCGCCGCACCAGGAATTGGAGAGCGCCGGCGTCTGAAGAGCCGGGGAAAGCTGTGCGGACAAGGGGGAATGCGGTGATCCGGCAGGCAATTTCATGCGACATCTGCGGAGCGGAAAAGAAGCAGACGAATCACTGGTTTGTAGCCCACGAGAACGCGGGAGAGCTTCGGGTGAGCGGGTGGAATACGCGGAATCGGATGCGTCCCGGATCGAAGCATTTGTGCGGGCAAACCTGCCTGCACAAGCTGGTGGACGACTTCATGGCCAGGGACCTTGCTGCGCGGGTACAGAGGGCAGCGGCTGGAGAATGCGAGGTGGAAGAACTGGCTGAGAACGTGGATGCGAGCCTGACATCGGACTTGTCCTACGTGGAGTCGAGTTCCTCCGCGCGCCTGATAGCGTCGCCCACGCCGTCTTTGCCCAGCACACGCCCGTTCAAGACGCCGGTCCCGACCGATACGAATTCTTCGGTGGGATGGAAGGCCGGCGCCACCGCGGGAATAACTTCGCCGATCCCTTACCGATCTGGCGTTGAGCTGGTTGCCGTGCCGGCAAGAGTGCAGGCCGCTGACCCAATACCGGTGTTGCCGGAAGCAACGCCAGGCTCCAGGCCGCGCAACCTGCGAGCGGAAGCCTGGGACCGGGAGCGGCAGCGCGAACTGCGCGCAGTGAATAGCCGGCCGGATATTCTGGCCCGCCGACGCTCGGCATCTTAGCAAGGGGAATGGGCAGGGATGAAGAATGAGAGAGTGAGGAAGCGATGTGGATGGATCTTGTGTTGATTCTGATAGCCACTTTGCCGTTGATGCCCATTACCCGACGTGGTGAGACAGATCAGGAAAAAGCTCCACGCGCACATTGAAAGGGGCACACTAACTCGCGGGCGATCCGGCCTGAAGCAGCGCAAGCAATCCGGCCTCATCGATAACTGGAACCTGTAACTCGCGCGCCTTGTCGAGTTTCGAACCTGCATCCTCTCCGGCTACCACATAACTGGTCTTCTTGCTCACTGACCCGGCGGTCTTTCCACCAGCGGCCTCAATCCTTCGTTTGGCTTCGTCGCGCGTCAGCGTGGGCAAGGTGCCTGTAAGCACAAAGGTGAGTCCAGCCAACTGCGCCGAGCGCTGCTTTTTCTCCGCGGTCAAATTCACACCCGCATCTTTCAAACTCCGGATAAGCGCCAGATTTGCCGGCTGCGCGAAGAACTCCAGAATGGCCTGCGAGATACGCGGACCAACTTCTTCCACAGCTTCCAGCTTGTCCGCGGGAGCTTTCTCCAGTTCCTCAATGGAACCGAATTCCTCCGCCAGCAACTCCGCGGTGCGTTCGCCCACGAAGCGGATGCCCAGGCCCATCAGTACGCGGGCCAGACCGGCGCGTTTCGATCGCTCAATCTCCTCAAGCAGCGCGCGGGCCGATTTTTCCGCGAAGCGCTCCAAGCCAACCAACTGCTCTTCCGTCAGATTGTAGAGGTCGGCAACGCCACGGACCAAGCCGCGATCGAGCAACTGCTGCACCACCGCGTCGCCCAGGCCCTCGATGTTCATAACGCTTCGCCTTCCAAAGTGGAGCAGGCTTTCGCGCAGCTTGGCGGGGCAATCGGCGTTGACACAGCGGTAGTCCACTTCGCCTTCGGCGCGTACTACCTCGCTCTTGCATTCCGGGCATTCAGTGGGAAAGTGAAACGCTTCAGTTCCCCGGGGGTGCTCGGCGTTCGCAATCACTTCCACCACCTTGGGAATCACGTCGCCGCCCCGCTCCACGCGCACCCAGTCGCCCACCATCATGCCGAGGCGCTCAATGAAGTCGGCGTTATGCAGTGTCGCGCGGCTGACTGTTGTGCCACCGATGAACACCGGCTCCAGTTCGGCTACGGGCGTAAGCTTGCCGGTGCGACCCACCTGCACGGTGATTTCGCGTACCTGGGTCTCGCCCGATTTTGCGGTGAACTTGTAAGCGATGGCCCAACGCGGCGCGCGGCCCGTGTAGCCCAGGCGCTGCTGGGTGGCGTGGGAGTCCACCTTGAGCACGACTCCGTCGATCTCGTACCCAAGTGTTGCGCGCTTGGCTTCGGCCGCATCGATGAACTGGATGGTCTCCTCAATGGACGAGACGAGTTTGCGGTGGGAATTGACGCGGAAGCCGAGGGCGGCGAGGGTGTCGAGCGTTGCCTGCTGGCCGTGCGGCCAATACTCGCCCTCGACAAGCAAGAAATATGCGTAGAAGTCCAGCCGGCGATTGGCCACTGTTTTTGGTTCCAGGGTGCGCAGTGTGCCCGCGGCGGCGTTGCGCGGATTGACAGCCGGCGCCAGGCCCTCGCGTTCGCGCTCTTCGTTCAGGCGCAGGAAGGCGGCCTCGGGCATCACCGCTTCGCCGCGCACTTCAAAGGCCTGCGGAAGGCCTGCTGCCTGCAACCGGTCCGCGGAGACGGTAAGGGGAACGCTGCGGATGGTGCGAATATTCGACGTTACATCCTCGCCGGTCTGGCCATCGCCGCGAGTAATCCCGGCACCCAGGCGAGCGCCGCCATCTTCGGCCGCTTGATAGTGCAGGGCGATGCTCAGCCCATCCATCTTGAGTTCGGCCGTGTATTCCACGGGCAGCAATCCGGCCAGTTCGCGCACGCGGCGATCCCACGCGGCCAACTCCTCTGCGTTATAGGCGTTGTCCAGGCTGAGCATGGGGCGCGAGTGGCGCACCTTCCTGAAGCCCTCCGCAGGCTTGCCGCCTACGCGCTGGGTGGGCGAGTCGGGCGTTAGCAGATCGGGGTGCGCTGCCTCGATCGCCTTCAGTTCGTTCATCAGCGTGTCGTACTCGGCGTCGGAAATCTCCGGCGCGTCAAGAACGTAATAGAGGTGCTCGTGGCGGCGCAATTCCGCACGCAATTCTTCAGCACGCTGGGCCGGATCGGAATTCGGATTGGCTTGGTTGCCCATGGGGTGGATTATAAGAGCCTGCGGCGGCAGTTTAGTATGGGTTGCAGGTTGCTATGGAACCAATTACGCACTTTCTTACCGGAGCCTGCATCGGCCGCGCAGGGCTGAACCGCAAAACGGCTTACGCAACGCTGGCCGCGGTGCTGGCCGCGGAGGCCGCGGACAGCGATATTCTGTGGTCGCTCCGCGGGCCTGTCGAGGAGTTGAAGCACCATCGCGGCATTACGCACACGTTCATCGGCGCGCCGGTGGTGGCCGGGGTGGTGGTTGGCGCTATATGGCTGCTGGACCGCTGGGTGCAGGCGCGAAGGCGGCGCAAGCTGGCTGCGGCCGGCGCGCTTGCGGTTGACCCGAACGCTCCCGGTCCAGCGCTGGCGCAGGCGGTGCACTGGGGCTGGCTTTACGCAACTGCCTTGATTGCCGCGCTGAGCCACATTCTCCTGGACTGGACCAACAACTATGGCGTGAGGCCGTTCTTTCCATTCAACCCGCGCTGGTATGCGGGGAGTTTTGTGTTTATCGCAGAACCAGTACTTTGGGGACTGCTGGCGCTGGCCTTGATTGTTCCGGCGCTGCTGGGGCTCGCGGACAGCGAGATCGGCGCGCGGCGAACGGCTTTTCGAGGGCGCGGCTGGGCGATTTTTGCGCTCTCCGGCATGGTGGTGCTGTGGTGCTGGAGGTGGGCGGAGCACGCACAAGCGCTGGCGATTATCAATAACACCGAGATTGCAACGGCTCCTGTGACGCGGGTGGCGCTGGAACCCTACCCGATCAATCCGTTTCGCTGGCACGCCATCCTGGAGACCGAGGATTTTTACCAGACGGCCGAAATCAATACGCGGACGGGCCTTATCGACACCGATCCGGAGATTGACGTGATCTTCAAGCCGACTTCAACTCCGGCCACTGAGGCAGCCAAGCTAACTCGGCTTGGCCGGGTCTATCTGGATTGGGGAACGTGGGCCGTGGTGCGGGACATTGGCCAGAAGCCGGTTGCCGGAATGGCGGCGCCTCAGCTTCCTGCGGCTCAGGCAGCCAATTGGACAACCGTTGAGTTTACCGATCTGCGATTTGCTTACTCGTATCTGGGAACCGGGAGGGAAACAGGCCGATCACCGCTTTCCGGCTGGGTCTACGTTGCGAACGGGAGCGAAGATGCGGGCGAGGGCATGGGCGGACAGGAGCAGCGATAAAATTCTGTCCATTGTCCCGCCGTCCAGATTGCCGTTAGTTACTCTTCAATAATTGAATCCGCTGCCCTCCCTGACTGCTGCAAGTTGAAAACCCTGGATTGTTAAGGAGACCTGGGTGCGGCGGAACAGGCCGTACTGGGTAAAGGTCACCGGCGATCCGGGGCATAAGTATCGAGGGGTTCCATTGCGCTCGTCCTTGTATTCATTTGAGAGCCGGAAGGCCGCTTGCCAAACTGAAGTGATACCGAACTGCGCGGGTGCGCGGTCCAGCGATCCTGCCCATCCGTCGCCTTGCACTCCCGGATCGGGCTCGGCGTGGGGAGTGGAGCAGGAAGTATTCGACCACACCACGCCGATATAGGTAAGCGGAGGCTGGCGCAAGGCGCTGCGGCAAACGATTCCCGTAGCATCTTCGATTGGAGTCATCCAACCAGACACCGGCGAACAGACACCAAAATCCGGAACGGAAAAGTCACGGCTTGGCAGCGGAATTTGAGTTATTCCTTTTACCTTTGCCTGAGTAACTGCCAGGGTAAGATGCACGGTGAGCGGCTTGCCTTTCAGGCGGTCGTAAATCGCGCGAGGCATAGTAATGGCCGAATCGCCACTACCACCGCCGGGCAGGAATGAGGGCGTGGAGGAAGGCTCCCACGGAGATACCCATTGATAGCCGTCAGGGGCCTCGAATGCGATTCTGACATCGTTGGGAATTTCAGCATATCCATCGGCCACACCGGTTCCCTTCAGCGGGATATGAGCAACAATCTCGCCATTATGGAGCATGTCAGTCACGAACTCTCGCTCGCCAGGTGAAAATGGGTTTACCGATAACTGGACGGGTGCGGCATCCTGGCCGGCCAGTGTTGGATAGTTGCGGTCGATGAGCGCCTGATCGTTGGACAGACGTGCGAGCACCGGCCCGGCGATGATGAACAGTGCTGGAGTGCCAAACACGAGAAGGCGCGCGAGCCATACCTTGCGCAGTGAGTATTGCATTAGCACTGCCGCGATGCCTGCGCAAAGCAGGATTGAGTAGCTGCCGACCGCACTGTTCGAGGGGGGGGCAACGACGGGATGCGTGGGAAGCAGACGCGACGACAGGGATCCAAGACATAACATTCCGACGATGGCCACGAGCAATGTGAGCGTCATGCGGGCGAAGTTGGAAGTTACCGTGGCGAGCGCGAAGATTGGCAGGACAATAATGACCGTGAGAAGGAATAGATTGTAGAGCAGCCCCTGAAGATAATAGAAGGGATAGAAGCCTGCCTCGGCCAACAGCACGCAGTGAGCGGCGAAGATGGGGAGATATAGAAAGGCGAGCAGGAAGAGTAACTTCGCGGCGAGCAAATTCTTCCACTCATAGGGGCGCGTGAGCCAGAACTGGCGGTCGCCGACCAGTCTTTCCGCGTGGACAACGCGGGAAATGAAAAGCCACCAGCTTACCGGAACAAGGTAAATAATAATGCCGCCGAGAAACTGGGCGGTATAGGGAACCAGCAAATGGTTTCCCATGACTGCGTGCATATGATCCGCGCCAGTCCATTGATAAGGGTAATACCACGCAAAGGCTGCAGTAATCGCGACCGAGAGAGAGATTTCCGGCCAGAAGCGGCGAACGTCTTTGACGAAGATATGCAGGATCTGCTTCATGCTTTTTTCTCCTGGGAGCTAACTTGATTGCCAGCAGAGGGAGCGCCGGAGCGATTGGACTTGGCAATGGCCAGAAAGATGGACCGAAGCGACATAGGATCGTATGTTATGTCGCGTGCAGCGGGAAAGAACTCCGCAATTTCGCTTTCGCTCGTGTGTTGCTTGTAACTGTTAAGGACAAAGCGTAGCACTGAATCCGCTGCCTGGGGTTGCAGCCACGTTGCGGGCATGTCAGCGGGCAGAGTTGCTGAGTTAGGAAGCGTGATTGTAACTTCGCGAAAGCGCTCGCTGAGCACGGACATTTCTTCAGAGAAGAGCAGGTTGCCTTGCTCCAGGAATCCGACGTGGCTAGCGAAGCTCTCAATCTCAGCCAAATCGTGTGAGGAAAGAAAGATGGTGGTCTCAGGAGCACGGTCGAGCAGGCACTCGATAAGTTCGTCGCGCACCAGCGGATCGAGGCCGGAGAACGGTTCATCGAGCATGATCAAAGCCGGGCGATAGGCCAGCGAACTGGCAAAAGATGCCTTCATTTTCATGCCACGCGACAGATGCCTGAGCTTGCGCCCGAGCGGCAAATCGAACTGGCGAACTAACTCCTTTTCAAGCTCACGGTCCCAGGTGGGATAGAACGCACGGAAGTAATCCATCATTCCGCCGGCCGTCATTCCCTCCGGAAGTTCCTGATTTTCAGAGACGTAGCCAATGCGCTCGAAGGCACGCCCGGCGAGCCGCTGTGAGTCGATGCCGAGAACCTGGGCGTTGCCCGCGGTGGGTCGAAAAATGTTCATCAGCAGCTTGATGAGCGTCGTTTTTCCCGCCCCGTTTGCGCCCACCAGCGCATAGATAGCGCCCTCGGGCACGACGAGATTGACGCTGCCAACGGCGCAGGTGCGGCCAAATGTACGAGAGAGATGATCCGTGCGAATGGCGGATTTCATAGCTCCTTGCTACCTCCATCTTCGGGCTCCGCGGCAAGAGTGTCTTCGGGTTCTGCAGGGCTGGCGCCACTTGCCGGCCCTTCAACGCTGAGGCGTTCCCAGTGAGCAGCGATCGACGAGAGCATGTCCGCGAGTTCGATTCCCAGCCGCTTGCCTTCCACCACAAGTTCCTCAATCTCGTGCCCCAGCAGTTGGGTGCGCTCTTTCCGGCTGGATTCGGGAAGAACGGCAACCACCGTGCCGATGCCGGGACGGGTCTCGAGCAGCCCTTCATTCACCAGGTAGGCAACAATCTTGTGGGCTGTATTGGGATTGATCTTGAGTTCCCTGCTTAGGGCGCGGACGGAGGGAAATGGGTCTCCTGGGCGCAATTGACCGGAGACTATGGCTTTTTTCGATGCGTAGACGACCTGCTCGAAGAGCGAGACGCCCGCGCGAAAGGTAATGCGAAACGGAACCATATGTGTACTATAACAGCTAGTACACTAAATGCAAGTGCTTTTTCTGTCTTGTTAAAGGAGAAAGCGAAACAACGAAGAATGCATGTCGGTTCGCCGTCCGAATCGAAGCCGGCATTCCTGTCGCCTGCGGTGAGAACCCCGGACTTGACTATGCTGTCGATGTTCATGATGATCGCGGTTGGAGATTCCAAGGGCTTCAGCGCTGACAAAGGAGATTCCGATCGATGTCTTTCAACAAAAAGGCAACACGCAGAGAGTTCCTGGTCGCAGGATCCACCGCGGCACTGGCCGCTGCAACGGCGGCGGCAAGCGCAACAGCAAATCCGTCAGGCTCTGAAGCTGCTGTTGTTCCAGAGATTGAAGCGGCTCGTTTTACTTCGGAAGGCCTCTTGGAAAGCGCGCCGCAGCGAACGTTCAGCGGCGACAAAGCAACTCAAATATCAATGCCGCTGGGGGGAATTGGCGCGGGCTCGATTTGCCTGAATGGCTATGGGGGATTGCAGGATTTCTCCATACATGCGCGCCCTGAAACATCAGCATTGCCCTCCGTATGGACTTCTAATTCTCCAGAGGCAGCTTTTGCAGTGCTGCATATCAAAGGAGAGGCTGGCGTTACAAAGCTTGTGGAGGGGCCGTTTCCGGCATTCAAAATTTTTGACCAGGGCCTGCAGGGACAGGGATTGCGCCGGGGAGGATTCGAGGGATTTCCGCGCTTTGGAAAATGCATATTCAAAGGGGAGTACCCGTTTGGAGAAGTCCAGCTCAGTGACTCGAACGTTCCGCTTGAGGTGAAGCTGACGGGCTGGAATCCATTCATTCCTCTCGACGACAAGAGCTCGGGGATTCCGTGCGTCATCCTGGAATACACGCTGCGTAATTCCTCACCGCGACCGGTAGAGTATGAGTTTTCCTATCATCTCTCGCATTTGGCGCCGGGATGCAAAGGGGAACAGCAAACAAGCGCCAACACTGTGATTCCCGGCAAGGGTGTCTTCCTTCACAATACCGAGGAGCCAAACTCGGAGGCATTCGGCAGCGCGAGCCTAACAGTGATTGGCGATAGCCCGCGCGACAAGTTGCGCATTAAGGGCATGTGGCTGCGCAGCCCGGAGTGGACTTACGGTTCCTTAACCGCCCTGTGGCGTGAAGTTTCCACTGGATCATTCACCGTCAATGAAGGATCGAACAGCGTCGATATCGAAGGGCGCAATGGAGCGTCCATTCTGCTGGAAGGAAGGCTGGCGCCCGGTGAATCCCGAACCTACCCCATACTCATCGCGTGGCACTTTCCCAACTGTTATGTTCAGGCCGGTGGCAAGCCGGGAGCTACAGCCGCGCGAGGAGACACCGGTTGCCGCTCAATGACGGACGGGCTGCAGCCTCTGTGGCGACCCTACTACGTGACCCAATGGAAGGACGCGCGCGAAGTTGCACTCTACGTCGAGAAAGAATATGTCTCTCTGCGCGCACGCACCACCAAGTTCAAGGAAGCGCTTTTTTCCTCGACCGTGCCGCCCTATGTTCTGGACGCTGTGTCGGCGAATCTGGCCATTCTCAAGGCTCCCACTGTTTTGCGTGAGGAAAATGGCAATCTGTGGGGGTGGGAAGGCTGCTTTCCAGACAGCGGTTGCTGCGAGGGATCCTGCACCCACGTGTGGAATTACGCCCAGGCCTTTCCGCATCTTTATCCGCAACTGGAACGGACGCTGCGGGATCTGGAGCTTTTCCGTTCCATGGATGAGAGGGGCCATGTGAACTTTCGCGGGGCCATTCCGGACGGGCCGGTGGATCATGGCTGGCATGCGGCCGCCGACGGGCAGTTGGGCGGAATCATGAAGGTATTTCGCGACTGGCAAATCTCAGGAGACTCCAGGTGGCTGGCGAGAATGTACCCGCTGGCAAAGCGTAGCCTCGACTACTGCATCGGCGCCTGGGACCCAGATCATCGGGGAGGTCTGTTCGAACCCCACCACAACACTTACGATATTGAATTCTGGGGCGCAGACGGAATGTGTACCAGCATTTACCTGGGCGCGCTTTCGGCCATGGCCCAAATGGCGAAGGCACTCGGCGAAAAGTCCGACTCGGGATACTATACGGAACTGGCGCAGCGGTGTTCGCGTTTCATGGACGAACAGCTCTTCAACGGCGAATACTACCAGCAGAAGGTGCAGTATCTGGGTTTGCACGACACTTCATTCGCCAACACGGTGGCGCGGGTCGATGACAGCAGCAGCGAGATGCAGCGACTGCTGAAGCGGGAAGGCCCGCGATACCAGTATGGGAGCGGGTGCCTGTCCGACGGCGTCATCGGCGCGTGGATGGCCCGGACCTACGGAATCGAGACCCCGCTTGCCCGCAACAACGTCCGCTGCACCCTGCAGGCCATTTTCAAGCACAACTTCAAAACCGATCTGAGCGAGCATGCCAATGCGCAGCGTCCGGGCTATGCCATGGGAAGGGAGCCAGGGCTGCTGTTGTGTAGTTGGCCTCGGGGCAACAAGCCTACGTTGCCCTTTATCTATTCCGACGAGGTTTGGACAGGTATTGAGTACCAGGTAGCCTCGCATCTCATCCAGGAAGGTTTTGTGAATGAAGGACTCACAATCGTCAAAGCGTTGCGCAGCCGCTATGACGGCCGGACGCGCAATCCATGGAACGAGTATGAATGCGGCAATTGGTATGCCCGCGCAATGGCGAGTTATTCGTTGCTCCCGGCGCTTGCGGGATTCCGCTACTCCGCGGTTGAGAGAACACTCTGGTTTGGCCCGCAGCTGAGCATCCGGCCATTCGCGAGTTTCTTCTCCACGGCCTTTGGATTTGGCGTCATCGCACTCGACGACCGTGCGATAAGCATTCGGATGATTGAAGGCGAGCTTTCGGTTGAGAAACTGGCTTTGACCGTTGGAGGGAAAACCAGCTCAATTGACTGGAAGACCACCGCCCGGCCAGATGCTGCAGCGATCAAATCCATTTGACCCGTAAGGTATGTTTTCGATGCTGGGAGTCTCAATTGGCGGCTTTTTTGAGAGATTCGCCAACTCTGGAAGTGCCCTGAAAAGGAGCCGGCCGGACCGTTTCGAGCTTGCTGCCGGCCGCTTCCATCAGGATACAGAAAGCCTGTCCCTCGGTCGAGATTCCAGGCCCGTCAAAGTTGGGCGCGCCGCACACACCTTGAACATAGCCGAAGGCATCCATCTTCCGCCGGGCAGCCTCGCGCATGGTGTCCGCCCGGGCTCGGTAAGTTGCGGGAAGCCAACCCTGGGTCACTCCTTCGTACACGGTGTAGGCCAGCATCTGCGCCAGGTTAGTCTCAACAAACGTTGTGGGCTGGTCCACCACGTTATGAAATAGTCCATCGGGCCGCTGGTGCTGAAGGCATCCGTCGACGATCTCTTTTGCGAATGCGGCCAGGTGCTCGCGGTCTCCGCGGCGGTTGGCTGGCAGGCTCCTGATTACGCGTGCCATTCCTGCGGCCGCCCAGCCATTGCCGCCGCCCCAGAAGCTGGCGTCCTTCATCCGCCGGTCGCCGTCATCCCATATGTGCGATAGAAGTTTGTTATCCGGGTTCCAAAGACGCTGCCGATAGCCTTCGATCTGTGCCAGTGCTTCGTCATGAAAGCCCATCGCCGCAAGAAACGGCGGCGCTGCGTTGAGGCCGTCCGACCACATCTCGGGTGCGTGGAAGACGTGATAGAGTACGCCCTGCTGGTTGCGTGGGGCCTTGGCCCTGATCCACTCGAGCAATCCGTCAACAGCCTGCTGAATCTCGCGGTCGCCAGACCATTCGGCCGCTTTGGCGTAGGCCGCACCGCCCATCGCGGGATCGGTTGGACTTCCCGAGACCTGCACGCCGAGGCGGCCGTCCGGTGTTCGCAGCACAATGGCCGCCTTCGTTAGCAGGATCACTTCTTCGCGGCAGTCGGCTTCGAGCATCGCCTGCGCCAGAACGCCCTGCTCCCAATCGCGGCGCTGCATGGCCATCGCGGCGGAAGCGGCCTTTTCAATGCGGCGTGCACTCTCAGAGAGTGTATCGGCTATAGTCTTTTCGCTGGCCAGTTTGTCCACGGCCTGTGCAACAGCGCCAGAAATTGGGATCACTGGTATGGTCAAGGCCGCGCTTGCCTGCAAAAACGACCGCCGATTCATTCCAACTCCTCGCGAAGGCTCGTGGCCCTGATCCGTCAGGCAGCAATTGATGGCTCGACGTGGTGCCGACGGTGGTAACGACGATGCTCTCCGACTGCGTTAGTCCAAGCCGAACACGCGGACCAGAGTGCCAAATCCGAAATTGAAGCCACCTAAGCCGATAAAAAACTGTGCCACCTGGTGCAGATTAATAGCGGCGTCTGGCGCCACGTTAGGGTAAATGAAACTGATCCGAACCCTTGCGTGTCAAGTCGTTCTCAAGTCTTCACTTTTCACTGGTCAGGCTTCGGATGATCTCCACTTCCCGCTGGCGGTAGGGGGTGCCGTCGGAGCGGAAGACGTCGTGCTGCCACACCATCGGCTGATCGCTCACGTAAGGGCGCTGCCAAGAGTCCCATGGAATCCACGTCTGGCTCTTGCCGGCCACAAGGCCCCAGTTGATGGCGCCGACGTGGTGCTCGCGGGCTATGGGCAAAATAGTGTCGAACGTGCTGCCGATGTTGCGGGCCATGTACTCGGTGCAGATTATCGGGCGATGGAACTGCTCCAGTAGCTTAACTTGACGCTCAAAGTCCTCGGGCCAGCCATAGTTGTGGAAGCTGATGATGTCTGACTGCTCGGCCTGGACGCGGGCCACTGGCGGCATAGTCGCCAGCGAGGAGAAGTCGCCGTGCCACAAGCCGCTGGTGAGCGGCTGCGTGGGATTCGCGGCGCGGGCCCATACAAATACCTGCGGTAACAGCGAAAGAATGATCTCGTTCTTGTTGCGAGGGTCACCCTTTGCGTACGAACTGTCGTTGCCGTTGTCGGGCTCGTTCCACAGATCCCAGGCCAAAATGCGAGTATCGTCGGCAAAGGCGCCAATGACCCCCTCGACGAAGCGTTCCAGGCGTGGGTATTGCGTCGGGTCCGAGAGAACTTGAGTACCTGGAGCCTGCACCCAGCCGGAATTGTGTACGCCGGGGATTGGCGGATGTTGCGGGCCGAGTCTGGGATTCGGGTCCCAGCAGGAATCGAAGAGCACAAAAATGGGCCGGATGTGATGGCGCGCGGCGATGGCCAGAAAAGCGTCGATGCGCTGCTGAAAACCCTTGGGGTCCTGCTCCCACAGCAGGTTGTGCAAAAAGACACGCATGGTGTTCATGCCGATGCCCTCGGCCCACCCAAGCTCGCGGTCGATGGTGGCGGGGTCGAAGGAATCCTGTTGCCACATTTCCAACTGATTGATGGCGGTTGAAGGAAGGAAGTCGGCTCCCACCGGCCACTTCTGTTCGGCATACCAGGCATTGGCCCGGGCTTCGGTCCAGCGGGCTCTCTGCTCATTTACGGCTTGAGGTCGCTGTGCCTTTGTTGTGGAGAGAAGCGCGAGCAGCAGAAGCGCCGAAAAGATCCGGCGGCATTTAGACAAAGGCACGATCATCGGAACTCCTCGGACCAATCAGGCGGAATCCGAATTATACGTCGCAAACGCCAGGAGGGGCCAATTTCCCGGCATGTCTAAGGCCCGGAGTTTCGAGGTAGTGAAGGCGGAAGCGGAAAGTGCAGCAGTCGCGGACGGAGTTCGATTCTCTTTGTCCTTTCCAGAATTGCAAGGGCGCTTACCCGGCCAGCCCGGACGGAGAGCTACGATCGACACGTCTCAAAGAAACGAACCCCATCACGAATGATGGGGTTCGCCGCCAGTCCCAAGGCCTCCACGAATGAAGGTGGCCGTGAATATCTTTCATCCAAAAACGCTGCTTACTTCAGATTTCCGCTGTTGTCCATAATGATGCCGCCTGGGCCCTTGTCTTTCCTCTCTTCATTGGCCTTCCGGGTGCCCATGGCCTTGGTACGCCACTCATCCGCCTTTGCGATATCGTCCTTCACCTCGGCATCGTTGCCGAAGTCCACATCGGCCTTGCGCCTGTAGAGCAGGTTCAGGTAGGCCATTGCATCGTCATAGTTCGCCCGATTCGCCACCGCCTGGTTGAGATATTGCAAGCCTTCGTCGACAAGCGCGCCATTTTGCGCCTTGAGAGGCTCCATTATCTTCTTGGGCACCTTGGTATTTCCCGCGCCGTCATCGGTGAACCCGGCGGGAACCAGCGCTTTCAGAATATTCTCGTGCGCCTCGGTCCAGTCGATGACACCGATGGTGTAGGCGGCTTCGGGATCCTTCGGATCAATTTTCAGAACCTTCTTCTGCCATTCCCTGGCGTCATCGAGTTTCTTCACGCTGTAGAGGATGCCTGCAATCTGTTTCAGGCTGTTCACATCGTTCGGGTCCTTGTCCAAAACCTCCTGGAAGATAGCGATCGCCTGCTGCGCGGTCTTCATGTTGTCAGGCGTATCCGATCCGGGGATCACATTCTGGGCCAGCGCGGTGGCCAGATAGCTCTTCGCCATCGGGAGGCTCGGGTCGAGTTGTGTGGCTTTCTGGAAGTGTCCGATCGCCTCTTCATAATGCTGGCCCTTGTAAGCCTCTACTCCCTTGTTCAACTGGTCGCGGGCCGCAAGGCGATTGCACCCGCTAATGGAAAGCACCATGCCGGCTAAAACAACCGCAAGCGCCGTAATACGTGAGGGACCATTCATCTTCGTATCCTTCTCCTTCAGGCGAGTGCCTAACGGTCGCACACCTGGAAATTCAAAAAAGTTGACGGCGGATCCCTTATTGCCCAGCCAGGATCTTAGGCGTCATTAAGCCGATGTGATCCACTCCAGCCGCCCGGCCGATATCGATGACATCGGCAATGTATGCGAAATTCACATCGTCATCGCCTCTGACGAACATGACGCGCTCGGCGCGGTTGGCATAAATTTCCGTCAGGCGCCCCAGCAAATCGCGCTTGGCGATGTCGGTTTCGTTGATCTTGTACGTTACGGGCTGGCCGGCATGGTAGAAAACCTGGACCACGATGGTGCGGTCGGTCGGCTGCTGTTGCTGCGGGGTCTTCGGCGGTTGAGGCACCAATGCATCGAGACCCTTCGGCGTGACCGGCACGATCACCATGAAGATGATCAAAAGCACCAGAAGAATGTCGATCATCGGAGTAACGTTGATGTCGGACGAGTAGCCTCCCCCGCTTCCACCAGTTGTCATTGACATGGATTCAAACTCCTCGCTTCATGCAATTCGTTATAGAGACAGCATCAGGGGAAGGATTACTCGCCGCCGCCTGGTCCGCCTTCGCGCTTCTGCGTCAACAAGCCTACGTCGTCCACGCCTGTGGTCCGTACGGCATCGATCGCATCTTCCACCGCCCGGAATTGTGCACGCGCATCGGCGCGGATGAAGATCGTTTTGCCGGGCTTGTCTGTCAGCTTCTCGCGGACAAGACCACCAAGTTCGGTCAAAGCGACCCTGTTTTGCCCCAGAAATACACCGCCGTCGCGCGTGATGGCTACGACTATGGCGTCTTCCTTGTCGGCGTCCGGCATGGCGGTGGGGTTATCCACCTTGGCCATATCGACTGCCACTTTGTTCTGGAGCATGGGGGTGATGACCATAAAGATGATCAACAGCACCAGCATCACGTCCACCATTGGCGTGACGTTGATATTTGAGTTGACCTTAGTGCCTTCGTTGCGAACTGAGATTGCCATTGTTTGGGCTCCGTGCCTGAAGGATTTTCGCCGGATGGCGTCCGGCTATGCTCGTGTACCACCTGCCCGGCGCGTGGTTGAAACCGGCGGGCAGGAGAGTCTTGCACTCTCCCGCCCCCCGCAGCTTCTCGCTCAGGCTGGCAGTTGCCTCTTGTTAGCGCTTGTGGCTCTGCTTGATGAAGTAGTCGATCAGTTCGCTGGAGGAGTTATCCATCTCCACATCGAAATTTTCGACACGTCCGGTGAAGTAGTTGAACGCCATCACGGCGGGGATGGCGACAAACAGCCCGAAGGCTGTGGTTACCAAGGCCTCGGAAATGCCGCCAGCGACCGCTCCGATGCCCGCGATCTTCTGGGTGGCGATCTGCTGGAAGGCGTGCAGAATGCCGATGACGGTGCCGAGCAATCCAACGAACGGAGCCGTGGCGCCGATGGTGGCCAGAACGGAAAGACCCCTTTTCAGCTTGGCATGAACGATGGCCTCGGCCCGCTCCAAAGCGCGGCCCGAGCTCTCGATGGTTTCTTCAGTAGGAGCGCCGCCGGAAGAACGAAACTCCTGCAGACCGGCCGTCACAACCTCAGCCAGGTGCGACTTCTTGTTGCGGTCGGCAATCTTGATGGCTTCTTCCAGCTTGCTGTCCTTCAACGCCCCGGCAACCTTGGGCGCGAATTCGCGCGATTGCTTGCGGGCAGCGGAGAAGTACAAGTAGCGGTCGATCATCACGGCCAGCGACCAGATTGACTCGATGAAAAGGACGATGACGACACTGCGTACCAACCATCCCATGTTTTCCCATAGCTGAATGGGGGTGAAGCCGGCCGCCTGCTCTTCCTGAAAGAAGGCGAGGCTGCTGACCGTATGCGAAGCGAAATGCGTGAGCTGAGCGAGAATCACTGAATCTTTCCTCCTAAGGAGTTTCTTGTGGACTGCGACTGTGGTGCGGTTGCTGAGAATGCGGTTCTTTCCGGATTCGCATTCAGGTCAAAAGCGAAGCCCCTGCCCACAGCGTGGGAAGGGGCCAGAAAAATCATCCACCACCGAGGCTGAAAATCACGTTCACCTGGGTTTCAACCTCAACCGGTTCGTTGTTCAGCAGGTAGGGCCTGTATCGCCAGTTCTGCACCGCCTGCACAGCAGCCGAGGTCAACATGGCTGGTCCGCTGAGGACCCTGAGATTCTCGATCGTTCCAGTCTTGGAGATCGTGGCCTGGAGAACCACTGTCCCGGAAACGCGGGCG